>Ga0180435_10000671_pt1 | contig 36092 bp, 27 predicted proteins | sample SS_ome_3_FD_132467 | JGI IMG/M metagenome (GOLD analysis project Ga0180435, IMG submission 132467) | Hypersaline lake sediment archaeal communities from the Salton Sea, California, USA - SS_3_S_1 metaG | ecosystem: Environmental > Aquatic > Non-marine Saline and Alkaline > Hypersaline >... | reverse complement strand
TTGATCGGTCTCCTCTATCGCCGGTTTGGCAACAGAATCCAGGAGTTCATCGACAAGTATTTCAACCTTCTGGCCCTGGCATTTGTGGTCTTGCTGGTGTTGGGCTTTGTAGTTGTCGGGATGATGGGGAAATAGGCGAAAAGCGGTCAGATTCCCATTTCGAGTCATTGCGAGCAGCCGCAGGGAGCGAAGCAACCCCCACCTTCAAATGAAGTCATTGCGAGGAGCGCAGCGACGCGGCAATACCCCAAACTCATATGGTCTAAAGTTCTTGACTAAATCCCTAAAGAATGTATAATAGGGCCTCGGGAAATTGCGACTTAGAACGACCCCATCGTCCAGTGGCCTAGGACGGCGCCCTTTCACGGCGCAAACACGGGTTCGACTCCCGTTGGGGTCGCTTTTTTGTGCCCACCCACCCAATCTACCCGAAACATCAGTAAATCTAGCTCCTCGGCCTGCCGAAATTAGCTCTAACGGGACATTATTCCGTCGAGATGTCTTTCGGCTCCGACGAAGGGTTAGTTGAGCCGGAGACTTTGCTGATATCCAGAAAGGAGTAGCAGTGGAAATACCTCGCGAGCCGCTCTTGACAGCTGAAGTCAGTGACGATGAGTTCGGGTACAAAGGCTGGGTAGTAATCCATGCCGTTGGGGCAGATGGCGCCTGTGGTGGGGTCAGGCTTTATCCCGATGTGTCCAAAACCGAAGTCCAGCTGTTGGCCCACGCCATGACCCACAAGTATGCCTTTTTTGGTAAGGAGATGGGTGGTGCCAAGGGTGGTTATCAAATGCCCTTCGATCTTCCCTGGGCAGAACGAAAGAGGGCGCTAAATACTCTTGGCCGACATCTTGAGCCGCTGATGAACGATTACCTCTATCATCCCTGGACAGACATGAACAGTTCTGCTGTGGACCTGGAACAGATATTCATCGGCGCCGGCATGGAGATGAACGGTATTGTGGACTCGTCATATCACACGGCGCTCTCGACTTTCTCGGGGATTTTGGCCGCAGCCGAGTACATGGAACTGGCTCCGGAAGAGTGTACGATTACTATTGAGGGCTACGGCAACGTCGGCACTCATCTTGGGACTGAGATAAGAAACTGGGGCGGCAAGCTGATTGGTTGCGCCACGAGGAAAGGGGCGGTAGCCAACCCCAAAGGCTTGGACATAGCTCGAATCAACGAACTTCAAAGTCAGCACGGCGACGATTGGGTCAAGCATTCCGGCGCCTGGGATGCTCTCGCAGTCGACGAACTCCACCGCCTGCCCATGAAAATCCATGTCCCCTGCGCTCGAGTACACTCCATTACAAAAAGTGTCGCAAGTGAACTCTCTGCCGACGCAATAGTGCCGGCCGCCAATGTCCCCTGTACTCCCGATGCGCAGGCCTTACTTGAAAGCAAAGGGATTGTTCTCCTGCCCGACTTTATTATCAACGGCGGTGGAATCACCGGCAGTTCTCTCGGTGATCTGGGAGAGCCCGACGAGTCGGTTCGCCGTGTTTTCACCCAGGACTTCCGTGATATGCTGGTACGCCTGCTAAAACTCGCAGAGTCACAAAAGAAGAGCACACGGGCTCTGGCCGTCAAGGTGGCGGAGTGCAACTACAGCAGTATAGTAGAGTCCGCTCACCGCGAAGTCTCTCTCCATGGGAAACTCATCAGGTCTCTCCAAGACCGCCATATACTCCCCCAGGGCAAGCGGGGACACCAGGAGGCCAGACGCTTGCTTGGCGTCATCAATCAGGTGTTCAGGTAGAGACGCGAGAATCTATCCGTCGGACAGAAGTCCAAGACGAGACGTCAAACTAAAGCATGGCGCCCCGCGCTCAATTTGCCAGCGCGGGGCGTTGTCTTTTCAGGATTGTGCTGCCTCCCTTAAACTAGCGGCAGGAAACCGGCTCGGGACCACCCTGGAACATGTATGCCGCCAAGTAGACGACGTCGGAGATGTCAGCGAGTCCCCCGGATCCGTTGACATCGGCAGTCTCCATGCAGGCCGGCACCGGCCCGCCGTTGAACATCCAGGCGACCAGGTAAACGATATCAGCGATATCCGGTCCGTCTCCCCGGCCATTGATATCTCCCCGTTCTATGCAGCAACAGGCGTCACCAATGCCGTCTCCGTCGGAGTCGGTCTGGTCTGCATTGCTGTCGTTGGGGCAATTATCGCACTGGTCGGGCACCGCATCGCCATCGGAGTCTTCGGCCGAAACCGGCAGGGTAAATGCGGCATAGACGCCAACCTCAGAGACGCTTCCATACACGCGATTGAACTCGGTATCTACGTTACTCTCTATATGAACCCAACTGTCGCCGCTGTTGGACCAGTGATAGAGCCTCAGGAGCGACTCGAGCGGACACTCTGCTTTCTCGGATCCAGGGATCTCGGAATCAGAGTAATGGATCGCCAAATTGCTACCTTCGTCGAGCGCCCCGCTCATGGTTTGCACTGATACGGCAGGGCCGGCCTGGAGTGAGCTGGGGTCAAGCCCGTCACGCAGAGGAGGATACTCGCAGCTCATGGTCACCATGATATCGGGACCGACAGAACTGGAGTCGACCCACAGTTCAAAGCCTTTTCCGTACATTTCCACCCCGGTGGTGTCGTCCATAGAGTACTGCAAGTAGTGGCCCGTGAAGAAGAAGTCCATACTATCTGCATCGAGCGCGTTCACCGTAACTGAGCCGCTTTCTCCCAGTTCGTCAACTATCTCCGCGGTGTAGGTCGAGCCCGATAGACTTGTGGAAGACACAACATTGTCGCCCGTTTCAGTTTGGATTTCTAGCACAGGTGGCGTACTGAATGGAGTAGATACCTCAAGGCTCAGATCAGTATTGAGTAAGCTGGGAGAGGCAGAGAACAAAAGCGGAAAGCTACCTTCGACAAGCGATAGTGTGACAATCGCGGAGTCCGAGTCATCGAGTTCACCCCTTGCCGAGGCCCAACCTCTCTCAGAACGTTTAATCGACTCATGGTAAACTGCGCCGCCAGATTTTACGACGTCTCCCGGTTTCCACCCCAGAATGATTATCTTGCCAGCTTCAAGACCGTGTGCACTTGTGTTCCCCTGCTCAATATCAAGCAATGGATCAGGCCTATCGAGTGTAACCGGAACATTTGGCAAGGGTATCGGGTCCGGACCAAAGGCCAGCTGCACGAAGGCCCTCCTGTCTGATGCACCGCCATTATGATCTGAAATCTCGAGATGCATGGTCGCACCCACGTCGGCATCGGGGTTTGACAGGTCGTCATTGGGGCCTTGGAACTCCTTGTCTTCGAAGATTGGCGTGAGATTGGTTTGGGTATACGTCCCACTGAATGCCTCGATGAGATACTCCCAACACGGCTTTCCTCTCCGGTCATAGTGATCTGAATCCACATACCTAGGGTCCTGGTTATACTCATCTTCGCTTGATAGCTCCGACACCTGTGATTGATTCTTGACCACCCTGTAATCCATCATCCCTAGCTCAATCATGGGAAACCAAAAGACATTCCCAGTCTTGTCCATGTACTCATCACCAAATCCGAACAAGTAATGCCCGAGCTCGTGACCGATAGTTCGTGGTCCCGGGTACTCGTAATCATATTTCAATGAGTTTGGGTTTTCCCTGTAGGAGGTCAACGGAATCGTCCAGTTGTATGGATAGTAGTCAGGTTCCGAAGCAGTCAGAGCCAGAATTGCGTCGCGGTAGTAGTGTAGGACTACCCGTGGCAGATACATGCGCGGATTATGATGGAATGCACCGCCAGTGAACTTCACCGGTTCTTTGATCATACCGGAGTGGGGCGTAATGATGTTTGATGCATAGACTCGAATGTCGGCTTTATCGAACTCCTGGCTATTGTCATAGATGAATACAGTATCGATTAGAGCCTGTCCGTCGGTTACATCGTACAGATAGTTTGACGCCATCCGCATACCGCGCGCCAGGCTGTTCATGTACGCGGGGATGGCATCCCATTCTACCGACACGACCAGATTGAACCGCATCGTCTCGTGGTCGAGAACGACCTCTTGAACGTGGTCAGAGGTCCACGGCTCAAACGACCGGTTGCCATTTTGGTCCCACTGAGTATTGTCTAAGACAATGTGCAGAAGATTGGGCATCAGCGTCTGGTGCTTCACAGCCTGGTGCTTATAAGCCTCTACGCCTAACTGGAGGAACTGGTCAGAATCAATATCATCGTACAACACATCGATCTTACCATAGTCATCTGATTGCCTCTCGGGCAATGCGGTCTTGGTGCAAACCGGAGGGTCGTTGTCCCGCTTGTAGACATGGATTTTCTTGTCAATTACAGGATCACCCGCATCGTCCTTGATTGTGATGTTCTTGTAGTTCGGTGCGAAGGTCACCCGCGCCCAACACTCTTCATAGAAATCGAAATCGATGCAGTGATCGGGGTGCGAAGAGATACTCATCGTGGAGTAGAAGTCTCCTTCGTAGGCCGAGCCATTCCACAAGGCTTGCGTTATCTCCACGGTGCACGTAAACGGCATATAACGGTCAAAAAGGTAGTCGTAAGAACCGCCGGTAGCCGCCACTCCGTCAAGAATGATCGTGAAGCTAGCCTCATCGCCGTTGATGTCACCTTCTATGGTCAGATCCGCACTGGGAATCGCGAAGCTTCCCATCCCTCCTGACACCGGAATCGTTCCCTCGATATGATCGTCGGTCCTGACTATGTCGATCTCCGGAAGCAGTGCACTCATGTTCGGAGGCCAGAAATAGAAACTGACTCCCCCGCTGGGGCAGTCAGGACACTGCGGCCAAACAGATGTGCAGCTCTTAGAATGGTTGTATGTGACAACCTGCATGTGAAAGTGTGGTTGCCAGGTTAGCACATCAGCCCGGCTCTCATGGCTTTCATCGCTACTTCGACTCTGATCTTGTCCGGCCAATGGAACTCGCCTGAGGCTGTTTTCTGTCCCGAAGACAGAAGAGCACATAGCCAATATGATCAGAAGGACACGTAAAGCGGTAGTCATTTTCCCCTCCAAAGGAATAGAACATTTGCAGTAGCTTGGTGCCTGAAGATAGCTCGTCGGACTACAATGTCAAGCGATGCGCCAAGTCTTTCCAGGTTAGAGGCGCTCGGTCACGTTCTCGAAGTCGTAGGGGTACTGGAACGGGGAGTAGTATGCCGAATCGGGCAGCAGCTCCAGATCAGCCCCGAAGCATGAATTAAGCAAGACGCGGAACGAGTTGACCGGACTGATCGAAGGATGAAGCAAGCTGTCGGCGCCTTCCGGAAGCAGATAGGCGTTGAGAATGCCAAACCTTTCCCTTATGTCGGTCAGGGCGGCCAGATTCCACTGGGTCCGCGATCCGGGACCGTGATCCGACTGCAGCATAATCACCGGAGGAGTCGCGGAGTAGTTGTCGAGCAGACCTCTCACCATCTCCTGTAGTCTGGCGGTGATATAAGCCGCCTGCGCTCGATAGCCTGCCACGTATTCTGCCTGAGTACCACCAATAGCCTCAAAACCGTTGCCATCGTGCAGGGCGAACGGTCGGTCGGGATCGATCGCCTTACCGTCGGCACCAAACACAAAGGGTGGATGCGGCGCCAGGATGTGAGCAAACACGAACTTGGGACGGTCGGTCGGCTCAAGCCTTCCCAGGCTGTCAAACACGAAGTTGATCCGCCGACGATGCGCCCCGTACTGCGAGACCGAATCGGAAAGCAAGTACGGCAGCGGCGTGAGCGAAACGAGCAGGTTCTCGAACTCACTCAGACTGCCGCGTGGTTCGAGATAATGGTCGGCCTCGGGAAACTCGGTGATTTCCGATCCCGTGGCAAACGACCAAAACTCGTAGCCGTTGGCTTTCAGCTGCGCTTGAACGGGGTTGTCGGGCAACTGTGCCAGGAGTCCGGAGCGATCACGATCGTAGCGATACAACTCCCACAGGTCTTGCAGGTAGTCACAGTACAAGGCCGAGCTCAACGACAACAGTGTCTGACCGTAGTTGGCATGGCTCGAATCTGCAACATAGAATCCGTTCTCCCGCAGATAACCGATGAACTCCGCGTTATCCAGGTCATAGAGATCGTGGAGAACATCCTGGCGACCGTAGCCATCGACCAGGATATAAAAGATATCCGGCGTTTCTTCGCCTGTCGCTGTCGCCGGTGTTAGTGGTAGCAGCGGCTTATCCAGAGAGCTCTGCGAAGCACTTGCATCGGCCGCCTGGATTAGTTGGAGCACCACAAAGGCGATCGATGCTATGTTCAGTCCGGCCGTGGCTCCGCGCAGACTCCGTCTACTTTTCACGACCGCGACCGCCACTACAACGCAGATCAAGAGCGACAGGGCCCCGGCGATTTCCGGTTCGAAGCCGTTCAAGCCCACTTCAATCAGGATTTGAGTAAGGTGCCCAAAGGAGAGAAACAACAGGAGTACGAGACTCACACACAACCCAAGTTTGCTGAGCTTCCCGCCTGCTCGCCTACCGATAAGGAGAATGACAGCAACTGCGACAAGAACTAAAGCAGCCGGCTGATAAACCTGGGAAAACGACATCTCTGCCCGATTCTGGCTCCATAAAAACAAAATCGGCGCTACGCCTATCAAGAACGGATGGATAATCAAGCGTGAAAGCATCGCTAGCGGGCTTCGAAGAGGTAGATGGTTCGTTCGGTATGCTCCACGCGGGCCGAACGGCGCAGGTGGTATCTCGAGGCGAAAGCAGTCTCGAAGTCATCGCGGGCGTAGTTCGGGAAGATATCCTCCCGCGATGCCAGCATGCGCTGCACCTGGGAATCACTCTTTGGCACGAACTCAACTACCAGCCATTTGGCCAACCTGGAGAAACAGTCGGCGATATGCCCCAGCGGCAGGTTGTGCCCGATCGCCAGATGATGTACCAACGCCAGCGCCATGACCAGATTGGCCGGCCCTCGTCCGCAGAGTGACTTGCGCTCCTTATTGAGCCAACCAAGTCCCGGACTAGGATTGGTGATATCCATGATCAGCGGCAAAATGTTCGACCGCTCATCCATTTTGACTTCCCTGTAGTTGAGCTCTACCGCTCCGGGATCCAAATCGAAAGCGATGGTCCGAGCCCCGGTGTTGGCAGCTACCCGGCTGAAGACCCCGGTGTTGGCCCCGATATCCCAAACTGTGCTTGGCTGGGCAACATCCAGCATCTGCTTCACGATCAGAGTCTTGTGGTCACGGGCATGAGAAGAGTAGTTGCTTGTAGACGAATAGTCCGACCATACGGTGTTCGACGGGTCCCAGGTCAATCCTGAGATCGAAGCCGACAGATTGTCGAGCAGCCCCCGCAGGCCGGTCAAGGACATACTGCGATTGGCGGACGAGCGTCCGGCATAAGCCTGTTGCGAGAGAGAGTGGAAGTGTATGTGCGTGAGAACCGAGGGTCTTAACCGTGTCAGAGTTGGCATCAGTCTCGACGCCAGATCCAAAGGTACTCCATCGATATTGCTTCGTAGAAGTTGCCCCAGTCGAATATCAACACGACTCATCAAGACCAGGGGGGCCAGGAAATGCTGGCAGAACTGCCGGTAGGCGACCCAGGGGGAGTCGGTCGGATACTTCTCCAGGGAAAGAGTATCTATCAAGACCGGCTTACCGTCCACAAACTGTATGTTGTAAGCGCTGGCGTCTTTGAGCCACATTCCGTAATCGAGAGCTGTCTTCTGGATTTTCAGAGTGAGCAACGCGGCATCCTTCAACTGCCCGAAGCACCACTCGTAGGGATAGGAGATAAACGGAACCCTGGCCGGCCTGAGCGTCTTGTACACTCCCGCGAAGGAGTCAGCCGACAACGCCACCTCCTCGTGTCTGAGTAGCTTGCCAGATTCGGCGAGCCTTTCGTACAGGCCCGAAGCGATTAGGTGGTCATAGTGAGGTTTGAAGGAGCGATTCACCCTGCGAAGCAGCTCGCGACCGGTCGAATAGACGAATCCATGTGGATCACGAAACGACGACGGCTCCCGTACCCATGCGCTAGTCTTTGATTCGTTTTCGGCCATTAGCAAAAATCGAGCGTATATTCCTCCAATAGACCTTCACGGCGTAGGCTGCCCCCAGCGCTCCGGCCACGACCGACTGGAAGACATAACTTCCTGTCGAGGGATCCAGATAGGCATGGGCATCCTGCCAGAACCATATTACCAATAGCGTTGTCCATAGCCCCGTTTTCAGCATAGTGATAGCCTTACTCAAGTAGCCTCCTGAGGTGTTATGCTGAATATTCGTCTCCGGCCGTCGGTCCGGAGATTGCATTTTGATGATCAAAACGGCGGTAGGGTATCGACCGGGTAGGTGAGTTCCTGGCGCGGTACCTCTGCAAAAACTGCAGCTCTCAGTCTACAAGACGAGCCAGAATCGCGATTGTTGCAAAGGAGGCCAAAATCGCCCGCCTGCGGACGATAGGAGCAATTTCGTCCTACTTCCGAGAACTGCTCTAATTTGGATTCACTAGGCTTGCCTCTTCGGAGAATAGCTGTTATCTTGCCGCCTGATTTTGTCCGGCTTGAACCGGGCGTTAGGATAATTGAAGCAACTTTCGGTTGACCTAGTCCCGATAGAAACGTTCGAAAACGAGCAGAGGTAGCTATGAGCAGTTTTCGTGTCCCCGTTCCTCAAAACGAGCCGGTCCTGAACTACGTCCCGGGCTCGCCTGAACATGTCTTGCTGCAGCAAGCCCTGGATACCCTCAAGAATAACCCGATCGAAATCCCGATGGTCATCAACGGTAAGGAAGTTACCACCGGTACCAAGATCGACATCACTTCCCCCCACAATCACGACCTCAAGCTGGGCGCCTACTCTCAGGGTGATGCCAACGATGTCAAGTCAGCCGTCGACGCGGCCCTTGAAGCTCAGAAGACCTGGGCGCTGGTTCCCTGGGAACACCGTGCGGCCATTTTCCTGAAAGCGGCCGAACTTTTGGCCGGACCGTACCGCCACATCATGAATGCCGCCACCATGCTGGCCCATTCGAAGAACATCTATCAGGCTGAAATCGATGCCGTTTGCGAACTGGTCGATTTCTGGCGCTTCAACGCCTTTTACATGCAGCAGATTTACGAAGTGCAGCCGGAAAGCGCTCGTGGCATTTGGGATCGTATGGATCATCGTCCGCTCGAGGGATTTGTCTTTGCCGTAACGCCGTTCAACTTCGTTTCCATCAACGGAAACCTCCCCACTGCCCCGGCTATGCTGGGTAATGTCGCGGTGTGGAAGCCGGCCTCGACTGCCTGTTACACCTCGCATTTCATCATGCAGATTCTTCGCGAAGCCGGTCTTCCGGCAGGTGTCGTGAACATGATTTTCGCCCGCGGCGCCGCCATCGGCGACACGGTCCTGAAGAACGAACATCTGGCCGGCATCCACTTCACCGGTTCAACCGGCGTCTTCCAGAACATGTGGAAAGTGGTCGGAGAGAATATCGCCAACTATCGTTCCTATCCGCGTATTGTCGGTGAGACCGGTGGAAAGGACTTCATCTTTGCTCACCCGTCGGCGAACTACGAAGAGGTCGGTACGGCGATCCTCCGTGGATCGTTCGAGTTCCAGGGTCAGAAGTGCTCCGCTTCCTCCCGCTGCTACATCCCGAAATCAATGTGGCCGAAGCTCAAGCCGATGCTGCTCGAGCAGGTTGGCGAGTTGAAGATGGGTGATCCCGAAGACCACACCAACTTCATCAATGCTGTTATCGACGAGAGCGCTTTCAGCGACATCACCTCCTACATCGACCACGCCAGGAACGCCGACACCGACGAGATCATCGCCGGTGGCAACTACGACAAGTCGAAAGGCTATTTCATCGAGCCGACTATCGTCGTGACATCGGATCCGCACTCGAAGACCATCGAAGAGGAAATCTTCGGCCCGGTCGTGACAATCTTTGTCTACGAGGACGATGAGTTTGCCAAAACCCTGCATCTGTGCGACCAGACTTCGCCGTACGCTCTGACCGGCGCGATCTTCTCGGTCGACCGCAAGGCTGTCGAAGTGGCCGAGCGCACCCTGCGCAACGCCGCGGGCAACTTCTACATCAACGACAAGCCGACCGGCGCCGTAGTTGGTCAGCAGCCGTTTGGTGGTGGCCGCGCCTCGGGTACCAACGACAAAGCGGGTGGTATCCAGAACATGTTGCGCTGGACCTCTCCGCGTTCGATCAAGGAAACCTTCGTTCCGCCGCGGAACTATCGTTATCCCTTCATGGGCTAAGACTAGAGCTGGTTCTAGATATGAGAAAAAGGCTGTCCCCTGCGTGACAGCCTTTTTTCATTGGAAGAGAGAGGTAGCTTTTAAATGCGGTGTCGAACTCTTATTCCCACACCGTTTTGGTCACTTGTGGTCGTAAGCTCAGCACCGGCTCGGCACCGCATTGTATCTGTTCTTCGATGCTATCCACTTGGAAACATCAGGTTCACCAGGCAAACCAGATCGCTCACCGTAATCAGATTATCAAGGTCGCAGTCTGCGGACTCTGTGGTAACAGGCGGTGGACCGCCGCCGAACATATAGGCCACGAAGTATACGAGGTCGGCAATATCCATCACGGAGCCGTCGTTGTTGATGTCGCCGAACTCGGGACGCGGTAGAACATACAGCGACCCATGGTCGACGATCACACCAGTGGTATCGATAACGACCGTGGTATCGATGTAATAGTCCACGGAATCGCAGTCTCCGGCGTGTTCCCAGGGCACTCGGACCCAATTGAGACACAAGTCTCCCGCCCAGGCCATGCAAAAATAACAGGAACTGTCAGGATGAACTACTGTCTCGACAGCCCGACCTATGCACTGACCGTCCGGGTCGGAAAAACAAGGAATCCCCATAACTAATAGATTCACCGTTCGGTCGACCAGGGTGTCCGGCACGTCGAGTACATCCATTCGAAGGTAGACAAGCGTCCCTCCCGGCTGCGGCCCAACTCCCGGAGTTGTCTGGCCATCTGGTAAGTCGGCAATCCCGGCGATGTTCAGATCGGTGCCGTAACCGCTGAGGGAACGTGAGTCGACATACTCCCAGAACTCGATCAAAGTCCCTTCGATCGAAATGCCTCCCGCCAGTACCTCAACGGTGTCGACTTGGTAGAAATCGTACTCTACTGGATGAGAGAAATCGTAGGCTGAATCGGGAGGGACGAGTGCTGAGTCAAGACAGAGCAGTTGTTGCTCATCCCATTCAAGACACACGAAATAGAGTGTGTCACCATATAGGTGCAAAGAATCGACACAGCTGCCGTCATCCCATTGGAGACAGTACCAGTAAGTCGTATCCATTACCGTGTCCGTCTCTATGTCAAACCGAGCAATATCGGGTCGATCGAGCTGTATCCACACATTGAAGCCCGCCACCGTGTCGTGGAAGTTGGAGAGGTTGACAGCGACCAGCACATCTTGCTGCCCAGGTAACGCGGTCGTGTCGCCAACTTGCACTAGGAGATCAGGGTCTTGGGCGTAAGAACCGGTTCCGAGCAACCAAAGAAGAAGTACGATAGCGACTGGCCTTCTGGCTATGTATCTGCCGAGCATCAATCCTCCGAAGACAAGCTTTCGAGTCGCGCGTTCGCGTGGTTGGTGCTGGATGCTAAAACCTCTGTAAAGGCCTTGTAGCTTTTAAATGCGGTGTCGAACTCTTATTCCCACACCGTTTGAAGTGCATGTGGTCACAAGCTCAGCACCGGCTCGACACCGCATTGTATCTTTATGCGGCGCGATTAGTCGCTGGGGCCGAACATGTAGTTCACCCAGCAGACGACATCGTTGATCGTTATCTCGCCGTCACTGTCACAATCCGCCGTCCACAAGGGATCGGGTGGCGGTCCGCCCACAAACATGTACTGAATCAAATAAACCAGGTCAGCGATTGTAATCGGCTGACCATCGCCGTCCATGTCGCCGCGGAGCGCCGGCGCGATTACCGTGATCGAGCCATTCTCGGTGAGGATGCCGTCGAAGTTGGGCCTTATATCCTCGTAAACAGAGACATAAACCGAGTCACAGTCGGGACTTCCCAAAGGCACCTGCACCCAGGCATCGCATGAGTCACCTGTCCAGCCGATGCAATGCCAGCAAGTAGTGTCGTGTACGATTATGGTGTCCTGACCGACACCGATAGTCACACCCTGCGGGGTCGCGAACCCGGGAGGTTCCACGAACAGGAAGTCAACCGTTCGATCCTGGAGAGTGTCGGGTATGTCGTAGATGTCCACGCTCAGATATACCAGGAGCCCGCCCAGTACGGGCGGGAATCCTGGTACCGTACCGCCGCCCAGCATATCGGCGATAGCGACTATCCTAAAGTTGTGAAGGTGATCTGAACGGGCCTCAATGTACTCCCAGTCCTCGATCAGAGTGTTCTCAATGGAAAACCCGCCCGCCGATGCCGGAACGGTGTCAACGTGGTAGAAGTCGGCGTCGTGAATGTGGTAAAAGTCCCACTGGTCGAAGACCGTGACCAGCATCGAGTCGGTGCAGCCGCTAAGGCTGTCATAGTCAAGACATTGGAAGTGTAACGTGTCGTGATGGCCGGCTAAAGCAATCGAATCGACACACTCCGGCCCGCTCCATTCCACACAGAGCCACCAGGTGGTGTCGATGATTTCGACCGAAGCCACGGAAAACTCCGCGACGTCAGGACGACTCATCTGAAGCCAGAACTCGAAGCCGGCCACACTGTCGTTGTAGTTGGACACAGATACCGGGAGTAGCACTCCCTGCTCTCCGGGCAGAGCGGTCGTGTCTCCGACCTTTACAAAGATCTCAGGTGTTTGTGCAGAGGCAGAAGAAAGAACGAAGACGAAAAGCAAAAGACTCACGGCAAAGACAGCCGCGCTCGCGATGGGGTTTCTAAAGGACATAACTCCTCCTGCGTAAGGAAGCTAGTTAAGACGCACATAGTCCTTTAGACGTATAGCTATAGATCTCTCGATTTTGGTGTTGTTTAAATTCGGCTAGTTAAAAGTAGGCTTAACGTAAGTCGGCATTACCTCCAGTGTGCGACAATATAATCCACGATGATCAGTTCGTCAAGTACTCTTTTCGTTCTAACCAAAGTCTAGCGATTTGGCATCGCATTGTCGGCGGATCCACGCGTCTTGCGCGGCTTTTCGTTTGACGATTTGAGGAGTCACACGTATATTTATAAAGGACGTTCGGCTTTCACATTGTAGAGTAACCTGACCACAGATATACACATCCCAGCGATTGGAGGGTCCTACTTATGTATCGAGGTAAGCTTTTTGGCCTCCTCATCTGTACTCTTCTGATTTCTTCTTCAGCTTTGGGAACCGGGATCAGTCTGGAGCACGTAGACGGTCTACTCGCACCCGACACGATTCAGGTAGACAGAGAGATCGTGTTCTACTTGCATATCACCAACGGCGATGATGCCGCCGCGGGGATTACCAATGGATATCGTGTCTATTCTCCCGATGGTGCGACCTGGACCAGCACCTTGCCGGATACGATCGGCACGCTCGGAGGAGCCCAGTTCGACGGGGGATTCTTCCTGAACAAGTATAGCGACGACGGCATGGGAGCCGACACCGTTGGATTCGGAGGCATTCGCTTTTTCGGTACGGGACTGCCGGCCAACTATGACTCCGTCGCCTATGCCATTCGCATTGGACCAGTTCCGGCAGATAATCACGGAAAGACCATCTGTCTCGATTCCAGCTACTACCCACCTGCCGGCCGTTGGAAGTGGGCCGCCAGTGACCACGACATCTATCCCACATGGGACGGCCCCCACTGCTTCGCTATAAAGGACGTTGGTGATCCGCCACCACCGGACACAATGATTAACGTGGCAACTTGGCCGGTTGATCAGGGTGGAAATGGTCACACCTATGGAGTTATTCCGCGGTGCGTGTCGTGGGTTGAAGCCGATTCGATCGCCAGATCTATCGGGACTATCACTTTGGTCTATCCTCATCTGGCCACAGTTACATCACAAGCTGAGAACGATTTCATATTCAACAATGTCCTCGCCGGTCTCAACACCGACTGCTACAACGAAATGTTCTGGCTTGGCGGTCGTGACAGCTCCGGTTGGCATTGGACTACGGGAGAGCCTTGGGCATACACCAACTGGGCTCCGGGTGAACCCAACAATCCCGGTTCAGAAACTGCCCTGAACATGTGGGGTCCCTATGCGTCCCGACCGGGCGAAATCCCGAGCAAATGGAATAACTCTCGTCCCGCCGACGGTCCCGATGGCCTTCATCGCTACTGGGCGGTCGTGGAGATAAGCTCGATGGGGCCGCCGCCCGATACGAGCATCATCCCCACCGACAAATGGATCAGTATCTACTGCGAACACGCGTTTATCGATGATGAGATTCTCCTGTCCGAAGGTGACATCATAACCGCCTACGATCCTGACGGTGTCAAGTGTGGTCAGGATACCGTGGGACCGGGTGGCAAGTTCGGGTTCATGCCGATCTATGCCGATGACCAGTTCACCGACCGCGACGAAGGTTGCATGCCAGGGGATCTGATTCAGTTCAAGATCAACGGCCGACCGGTCTTCCCGGTGCCCCGCGTGTACTGGACACAACGAGGCGACTACTTCGAAGTCTGCAGTTTCTCCAGCGGTACGTGTCACACTTACGACATGCGGCCGGGATGGTATCTTATTTCCTGGAACGTCGACTATCTGTCTAGCATCGAGGACTTCCTGGCTCCGATAGCAGACGACGTGGATGTCGTCCTCGGCTTTGATCAAGGTGGCCTCATGTATGTTCCAAGCCTGCCTCAGTTCGGCACCCTTCACGATGTCGACTACTATCACGGCTACTGGATAAGAGTCACCAGGTCGGTCACTCTTGACGTCTGCGGCTATCCTGTTCACGGACCATTTGAAGGCGACTATATCCCCATCTATGCCGGTTGGAATCTCGTGTCATACTGGCCGGGAATGCCTATGAGTCCCTTCTGGGCGCTCGAAGAGATCATCTACAATCTACAGGTGGCCTACGGGTTCGACGGAGGTATGGAGGTCTTTGTACCGGAAGACACCCTCTTCAACACGCTCCATGAAATGAAGCCTCAGTTCGGCTACTGGATACAGTCCGACGCCGGCGCTATTCTGCGCTATATGCCAAACGATTGCACCTCGGTTGCCAATGTCCCGTTGCCGGTTTCGAAGGTTCAGGCTCTGACACCTACTCGCCAGTTCATGGCCGTGTACGGCGAAAGAATAACCCTCGATGGCAAGGAACTGGAAGAGGGAGCCACAGTAAGTGTCCTGACCGCCGAGGATGTCCTTTGCGGACAGGGAACTTATTCCGAGCAAGTCCTCCGATTTACTCCGGTCTACGGTGCCGACATCGACAATCGCCTGGGATACCCGAAGGCCGGCGATGAGCTGAACCTCCGCGTCAACGGTGTCGATGTCAACGAGACGGTCACCTGGACCGAGAGAGGCGACCGGGTGGCTTTGGCCAGTTTGACCACGGGCGGATTGACTCCGGACGGTTTCCAACTCAGCCAGAACTATCCTAACCCGTTCAACCCTCAGACTTCGATCGGCTTCAACCTGCCTTCGGCAGGACATGTCACGCTGAAGGTATACAATATCCTCGGACAGGAAGTCGCGGTATTGGTCGATGGCGAATTGACGGCCGGCCCCCATCAGGCGGTCTGGGACGGCACCGATGAGTCCGGTCAAGCGGTTACGAGCGGAGTCTACTTCTATCGTATCACGACCGAGAGCGCCAGTCAAACGCGCAAAATGTTATTGATGAAATAGACATCTTCCGTTAGATTTGCGTATTATAGAGGACAGCCAGACGGCTGTCCTCTCTTTGTTTGAGTCGAAAGGAAAAGCGATGACCGCAGATGAAGTAATCAAACTATTGAAGCTGAAGCCTCATCCGATGGAAGGCGGCTTCTTTGTCGAATCATACCGTTCCGACGCCAAGACCAACACCTACGGATCGGATGGCTGGTATGGCACCGACAAATCATACGCCACAGCGATTTACTACCTGCTCACCCCCGACACCTTCTCGGCTCTGCATCGTCTCCCCACCGACGAACTGTTTCACTTCTATCTTGGCGACGCCGTAACCATGCTTCGCCTTTTCCCCGACGGAAAGAGCAGTGTCACCACGATGGGACAGGAAATTCAGTTTGGGCAGAAAGTTCAACTGCTGGTGCCTTCGGGTGTATGGCAGGGAATGTATTTGAAACCGGGTGGAAGCTGGGCCCTGATGGGCACGACTATGTCGCCGGGATTCGAGTACGAAGACTATGAGGCGGGAGACAAAGAGACACTCAGCGAGCAATATCCCGAACACGCTGAGCTGATCGCTGAACTGACGCGCTAGTTGCGAATGCGTCGGCGCGGCTTGCCGTTGCCGACGATCACATCCTTCTGCTTTTGCTTTCCTTTTAGCCCCTTTTCCACGAACAGCTTTCGACCCGTAAAGGGATCTCTCTCGGTGTGGTACATCAGTGCCGAGAAGGTTGACGGCAGCGGGGTGAAGATCTGAACCTGCTCGGGATGTATCTTTAACTCCTTGCTGACATACTTGTGCAAGGTAAGCATTTCGTCTTCGGAACAGCCCGGATGAGCCGCAATGAAATAGTAGGTAAGAAACTGCTTCTTTCCCGCCTTGCGGCTGCAGTTGTTGAAGTGCTCGCGGAACTCGTCAAATCCGTCGGTGCCCGGTTTGCCCATCAACTTGAGGACTCGCGGTTCTACATGCTCCGGAGCGATTTTGAGCTGTCCCGATACATGATGGCGCACGATGTCCCTTACGTAGTCTCTCCCGTGCTCCTTATCGCGCATGATAATGTCGTAGCGTAATCCCGAAGCCACGAAGGCCTTCTTGACCCCCTTCACCTTGCGCACTTTCTCCAGAAGCTTGCGATGCGGCTCGTGGTTGGGTCTCAACTTGCCGCACATGCGGGGAAAGAGACACCGCTGCTTCTTGCACACGCCCCTTTTGAGCTTGTTGTCGCACTCATAGCCGTACATGTTGGCCGTGGGACCGCCAACATCTTTGATATATCCCTTAAAGTCGGGCAGCCTGGATATAGTCCGCACTTCACGGAGGACTGACTCCTCCGACCGCCATTGAACCGTACGACCCTCGTGAACCGAAATCGCGCAGAAGTTGCACTCGCCGTAACAGCCACGATGTGTGGCCACCGAGAAGCGAATTGTCTCGAGAGCCTTGACTTCACCTAGCCGCGCATAGTAAGGATGCTGCGCACGTTCGAAATCCAGCTTGTAGAGGGCGTCCAGCTCAGAAGTTGTCATTCCCTCCGCAGGAGGATTTTGAACCAGGAAGCGGGTGTCCTGCTGTTGAACCAAACCGACGGCCGACTTGGCATCCGAGTTGGCGTAGAACGCCTTGAACATTCGAGTGAAAGCGGCCCCGTCGGAAGCGCACTCGGAAAACGGTGGCAAAACGGTGTAACCCTCTGGACAGTCGCGACTGATGTAGCACAGTCCCGGAATGCTTCGTGGATCCTCAAGCTCTTCGAAGCTTCTGGCCAGGGCCAGTACCGAGTGTTCGGACATGCCGTAGAGGAGATAGTCTGCCTTGGCATCGAACAGGATCGATTTACGGATTTTGTCCGACCAATAGTCATAATGGGCGACGCGGCGCAGGCTGGCCTCAATGCCTCCCAGGACGATCGGCTGGGTCCGCTTGAAATGACGCCGAATCAAATTGCTGTAGGCGATGACCGCCCGATCCGGTCGACGGCTGTTTTTCCCGCCCGGAGTGTAATCATCGTTGCGACGTTTTCTCATGGTGGCGGTGTAATTGGCGACCATTGAATCGATACATCCGGCGGTGACACCCCAGAAGAGCTTCGGTTCGCCCAAACGACCGATATCCCGAGAGCTGTCCAAGTCGGGCTGAGCTATGATCCCAACCTTGTAGCCGCGACTCTGCAGAAGCTTTCCTATCAGAGCCACGCCCACGAACGGCGAATCTATGTAGCTGTCACCGGTCACCAGGACAATGTCCGGTTGATCCCATCCCAGCTTTTTGAGCTCCTGTTTCGTCGTAGGCAGGTACATAGCCGTTCCACCGATGCCAGGTAGTAAATGCAACCTCTCCCCATCCAAAACGGCGCTCTCATTCGAGCCGCCATTCGGTGAGCACTGTCTGGATCTAATATAGGTAGAATTGGTCCATCAGGGAAGAATTAGTTCCCGTCTAGTCCGGATCGGGCGGATGGTACATCCAAACGTTGGGCTCAGTGTAGGTGACAAGATCATTTTCAAGGTCGGCTTCGATCGGGCACAACGCCCCCACCGCAATGTGTTTGCCAGACTGCTCGAGCCTCAGCTTGGCCCACTCCCTCCATTCGGACACCGTCCCAGGAATGTACATCGCTTCGTGGCAAGGCTTTACAATCCTCGCCCCGGCCCGGGCGTGAACCCGCATCCAGGGATCATACGGCAACCCGTCGTCGCGCATCCAGGTGATATACTCATCGACAGGCACCAGCGGCCAGCGCCATTTGGCACTTGGGCGAACCGGAGCGACCATGCCGGACAACCCCTGCCGGGCACCCAGCTGTTTCATGGTCTTGACCATTATGTGTGAGAGTCCGGTGCCGCGATAGGCGCTTGAGACGACTATCTGAATGGCGCACTGCATGTTGGGTTTGAGCCCCTGCTTGTGGAACTTGGGAGCTTCCCCCAGCGCCCAGTCCCAACCCCTTTTGGGGAGGTCTTCGACCGACTCGCTCCAGGGGAAGGCCAGGCTGTTGCCGATCGCAACAAACTCGTTGCGGTCGGTTCGCTCCAGGGCAAACTGGAGACCCGGCCAGCAGTTGTACAGCTCGGTCCAGTTGTTGTTGGATACCACGTCGTGGTACATGAACTCCGGCCATTCCGGCCCGACTATCTGGTCGATCGCTTCGCACATGTCGTCACGATCGAGCCCGGTCACTATTCTGGTCTCGAAATCAAGCACACCTTATCCAAACATCACTAAGAGGGCTCCGGCTACTCCTAAGACAACTCCTACGACACGAAGAGTCGTTAGTTTCTCTTTTAGGAAGATTGTGGCCAGAATAAAGATGAAAATCGTAGCTGTCTGGTTGAGAGCGGCAGCAATGGACGCCTGGGTGTATTTCATGCCCGCCAACCAGAGGATCATAGCCAGATATGAGCCGACAAACGATCCCGCCAGGGTGTAGCCCCAGCCTCTCGCGGCGTAGACAGTTTTGATCATCTCCCGGCGTTTGGGATGGAAGTAAATGAGGGGCAGCAGAACCAGGATGCCGCCAAGGATCCGCACTTCGGTCACCCATAGCAACGGAGAGCGGTCCAGGAGCGGTTTGACCATGACTATACCGACGGCGTTTGCGAACAGGTACGAGGCTCCCCACAGCAGTCCGACAAGTACCGCCCGCCGGGTAAGCGAGGAGTCTTCCGGCTTGGAGACAGCCGTCAGCACCGCCGAGACGATAAGAGCTGTGCCGAGGGCTTGCTGGGTGGACATTGATTCGGTAAGCCATATCGACGAAAGGAGGATAATGAACGGGCTGTATAGGCATTGTACTACGGCACTCAGCCCGGCACCAAGACGATTCAGCGACTTGAAAAACACCGTATCGGCCAAGCCGATGCCAATAGCGCCGCTCAAAAGGGCTATTAAGTAGTCTGAAAGAGGGACATCGCGAAACAGCTCATCTTCGATAATCAGGATCGTTGGGACCAGGAGAATGGCGGCCAGAATACTCTTGTACAGATTGAGGGCGATCGGGTGCACCGTCTCCCCCGACTTACGAAACAGTACCACCGCCACGGCCCAGGTGAGAGCGCAGACAAGAGCGAAAGTCTCCCCGAGGTAGGCATCGATAAACTCCACGTGGCCCCTTTCTGCGCCGGCGGTTGTGGTCTTTCCTGAAGGCGCTAAAGTACAGCGATTTAGTCGGCTTAGCAAGACACGTTTGCGGCCGCCGCAACCTGTGGCTATATTCCCACAAATCATGCCCCAAGGCCGGATAGATATATGCGTGTACACATAACCGACGACACCGATCAACAATTCCTCGACGAACTGCAGAATCTTCTCGACCCACGGATACTGATGACGGCGGGAAAGACAGACTCCCCCAGCGACTTCGAGATCCTAATCGACGGCGTTCCGGATCGGGAGTTGATCGAGTCCAGCCCTCAACTGAAAGCACTGGTTATCCCGTGGGCCGGTCTTCCGGTGAAGACTCGCGAGCTGATGCGCGAGTTTCCGCAGATTGGCGTCCATAATATCCACCACAATGCCGCTCCCACCGCGGAAATGGCAATAGCCTTGATGTTGGCAGCCGCCAAGAAGATCGTTCCCATCGACCGCGAGCTGCGACACGGCAACTGGCAGCCACGGTATCAAACAGCCGACATGGTGCTGCTTGCGGGCAAGACCGCTTTGGTGCTGGGCTGGGGTGAAATCGGAAGACGAGTCGGAAAGTCCTGCCTTGCCTTGGGGATGAAGGTCGCGGGAGTTCATCGTCGTTGCTACTCCGCCGAAGGTGATGTCCACGTCTACAGCGAGGACAGCTTAAAGGACTTGCTGGATCAGAGTCACGTACTATTCGTGTGTGTTCCTCTGACCGACCAAACGCGTGGACTGATCGACAAGTCCTCGCTAAGCTTGCTACCCGATGGTGCAATTGTGGTGAACATCGCCCGCGGCTCCATTGTCGATGAGGCAGCTCTTTACAACGAGCTTAAGAGCGGTCGTCTTCGGGCGGCCTTCGATGTTTGGTACAACTATCCCAAGGAGCGAGTGGATCGAGACGAGACCTATCCCTCGAACTTTGCCCTCCACGAACTGGACAATGTCGTCATGACTCCCCACCTGGCCGGACATACGACCGACACCGAACTACTCCGAGCGCAGGCACTCGCCGAGCTGCTTAGCCAAGCTGCCGACGGCTCTCCCCTTCCTAATCGAGTTGATTTGGACCTGGGCTATTAGAGGCCCAATTGTGGCACGTTCTCGCGCAACAGCCTTACGTAGGTTGTGTCCAGGCCGCGGGCAATGGCCCTTTGGAAAACCGGTCGGGCCTTCTCTAAGTCACCTTGTTTGAGGTAGTGCTCGCCCAGTTCTTGAAGTGCGCCCGGCGGTGGGTTCTCCAATTCAGCTGCCTGGGTCAGGTACTTGAACCATTCCTCGGTCCGGCCGCTCTGACGATAGATGTGCACTAACCCTACCAGGGCATCCTGATTTTCTGGATCAATCTCGATCGACTTGTGAAAACACTTCTCAGCCTCCTCGGCACGACCGCTGTAGAGATAGGCGGCCCCCATGTCTTTCGCGATAGTCGCGTTGAACGGGTTCATCCCGGTAGCGATCCTGAACAACACAATGGAGCTGTCAAACTGCCCCATATCTCTGAGACACATGGCGATGTTGGTGTAGGCTGCGGCATAGAGCGGGAAATGCTCGATGGCCAGTTCGAACTTCTGAATCGCAGCCGGGCAGTTGCCGGAGCGCTTAAGCTGGAGTCCGTCCTGATTGGCTCGCCAGGCGGGATAGTCGGCGATGTACCGTTTCCATTCCTCCTCGGCGCGAGCGGTGTCACCTCGTTCGCCAATGTGAGCTGAGAGCAAGGTGCGAGCGTACATTGACTTCTTCAGGTCGAGATCAGTGTACTGACGAAACAGCTCCATCGACCGGTCGATGTCGGTCTGACCGATTACACGAGGCGACAGGACAATCAGCCCCAGGATAGCCGCCAGGGCGATCCCGAAACCGGCCCCGCGAATCTTGTCGGAGTTTTTCAAGATCGCATAGCCAGACAATATCAACAGCGGAACGCCGACAAACGAAAACAGGTCCCAATCACGAGCCATACCTAGTTTGGGATCAAACAAGAACGCCTCGCCCAGGCAGCAGACAGCCAGGATGGCCATAAACCGATACTCCGACTGCTTGAGCAGTGATCGCCAGGGTAGTTTCCAGGTCAGCACGATTAGCAACGGCAACGCCGGAATGAGTATCAGTAGAAGATTGAGCATGTCCGTCAGGTGCGCCGGCGAGAGGATCCAATAGCCATCGACAGTGAAGCGGTCGGAAACCAGCGGCGTGACCGCAAGACGGAAGAACAAGTAGTGATACCAGAAATGGGCAAAGGCCGCCACAAAAGCAACGGCTCCCAGTACTCCCAAGAACAGCTTTGTTTTAGCAGAGAGACCGAACAGTCTTTCCTCGGTGCGTGTACCGGATATCAACAGATAAGCCATAGCCGGCAACACTGCTACGCCGAAAACATGCATGACGCCCGGGATCAACCCGACGGGGATCGCCCACCAGCGCGAGATCATTCCCCGGGTTATCCCCAATCCCACCAGACAGAACAAGATCAGAGTGAATGTGAATAGGGAGTAGTTCTCGACATATCCGAAGAAGTGCAGCATCAGACCGGAACTGACTACGAGCAGGGCGAAAAGGAACTGTTTGATTGATGAATCGAACAGCCTGCGACCGAAAGCCACGACGGCAGCCAGCGTCAGCAGGCCGGCACTGAACGAGATGGCGCGGAAGGACAGCAACGCCCCGGTCTCTCCCGTTTCGCCGGTTAGTGCCTTCACCCAGATATGCATATACGCTTCGCCCATGTCACGCGCCTTGACCAGCGGATCAGGTTGGGCCAGGAGGGAGAGGACAGTATAACCATCGCCGAGATAGAACGCCTTGGCTCGCAGCAGGATAAAGGCAACCATCATGGCCGCGCTGATCCCGATCGTGAGGATCGTCCAGTGGCCACCAGACTCATCCGAGTCCAGAGAAAAACGTACCCTCATTAGGACCAGTCCCACCGGAGCGAGGATTGCGACGGTGAGAACCATTAACATGGTGGGAATCGGGAATACCGACCAGACCGACAGGCCCCAGAGTCGATATTCGGGAAGGAACGAGGTCGCTCCAATGAGCAAAAGGACCACGTAATAGGCAATCAGCGGCGATGAATCTATGGGAAAGAATGAGCGTTTGAGTTCGTTCATCGAAAACGAAATCCCGTCAGCAATGATGGCTCAAAAAAGAAAACCCTCCCTGAATATGGGGAGGGCTTAGTCTTTAGCAGGGGGCGATTAGCCCAGGATATCGGCGTTGTTGCACTTGCAGACACCAACGTTCTGCGCGCGCATCTTCCAACCACCCTTGTCACCTTTGACCGGCTTGACAACCTTGATGAACTGAATCGCTTCGCTGCAGACCGGGCAGTTCACGGCGTGCGATTTCTTGTTCGCCTTGTCAGAGAACGACTGTTTCTTAGCCATCGGTGAAAACTTCCTCTATTTGCAGTTCACTATCTTTTTCGAGTCTCGCTAATTCTCCTTTAACAACCAGAAGGAGGCGGTTGGTTTCACTCAACAACCGGAATTCCTGATCGTTGCGGAAGAAGCCCGAGGCCTTTTCGAACTGTTCGGCCGCTTCTTGATAATCTTTACGTCGTACCGCCGTAAGCGCCTTGACGTATGCCTTCTCGGCTTGTTTAAGCATCGGCTGAACTCTCCTTAATGGCCTGCTCAGCTTGCCGTAGCCGCTTAACATAAGGTTCAACCTTATAATTGTCAAGCCGCATGAAATAGATCACACAAGCCGACAGAAGCAGGGCCTCGGTGTTCTTTTCCTCGTTGGCCTTGGTCAGCGCCGCGTCCAGGGTGGACATGAGGTGCTGCTTGCCATGAGCAAGATTCTCGAAAAGGCCGGCGAGACTCTCCAATGAACTTTTAAATCTATGTATCGTATCGATTTCGGGCGCCTCAGCCGATTCCGGCTGGCGCCGCAGAGTGATACTTCCCTTGTCGGATGAGCTGGAACTCAGCCAATCCTCGATGACTCCCAATACCTTGCTGTGGGCAGGGGATCCATCGTCGGAGGACTGGAGATTGGTCTGAAGATGCTCGAGAATGCCTTCGATCCGGCGGCAGTCGGCATCGCGAAGGCGGCCATTGTTGGGCCAGAATGACTTGTCGGCGAACCAATCGGCAACATCGTCAGCAACCTTGGCGCCTTCCGAAGACAACCGGGTGAGGTCGTCCAGCCGATTCATGCCGTCGAGAACTGACAGGCGCTCGTCCTTGAGTGCCGTGGCTCGCTCGAGAAAGCTCTCGAGAACTTTTTCGAGCCGCTTAAGAGATTCGGTCCTGCTCAATCGGCCTCCGTGATTGCCTCGGTCACGATGCGCTTCTCTTTCATGCGGTTCTGGCTGCTGTTTTGAGTCGACTTGGCCGTCAAATAACTCTCGAACAGATCCGAAAGCCGGTTGACCATTCGGTCCAGCCGGGGTGAAGCATCTTCAGCCTGACGATCGGTCTTCGTAATCAAGCCGGCCAGCTTTAGATGAGCCAGGACCTTGAGGGTCTTGTCACGATCTACCGGGCTGAGTTTGATTACCTCCTGAAGAGTGCGACGTCCGTCGACCAGAGCCATGATGTTCCACTCGTGGGCCTGAAGGGCAACATCGCGGGTGCGGCCGCCCTGAGCTGCCGAAATCGTGTACACCGCTTCCAGCTGGGGAAGCGTCTGATCAAGCCAGTTGCGCTCATCGATGCGGCGGAGGCCTTCCAGTATCACGTTCTCGACCGACAGGCGAACCGTGATCTCCTCGTCGGTGGGAAACTGATTTTCATAGAACTTAAAAGACCCGGTCTCCCACGACAGCAGGGAATAAAGCAGTTCCTCGACCTGACTTTTCACCACGCTTTCGAGATCGCACTTGTCGATCATACTCCGCGAGATCATGATCTCGCCAAGTCGCTTGGTGTTTTCGGTTCTGGCCTGGATGTTTATTGCTTCGTCAAGTTGCTTGCCGTCGATCCTGCCGCGCTGCTTGAGGAGTTGGCCGAGATGATACGTCTGCCGCGGACCATAGCCATAGATCACCTCACCTTCCCGGAAATACACCATCACGATGGAGTCGTCTTTTTGAATACCCAGCGTACCAGACTTGCGGCTGGTGGCAATGAGCTGGAATATTTCCGGCAGTGTGAACCGTTCTATCCTTCCCTGTAGATCAAGGTCCATGAATTCTCCATGCAATCTATTTACACAAGAACAACTTACACTCTTTGTTGCAACAGAAATCCTGAACGGGACCCATCCCGGAGTCTCCCTACTCTCAGAGTTCCTTTTGCATACCTGGCACGATGACAGCCGTTAAGATATCTCCATGCGAGGTTAGTCAATGACGATAACACTTCGATTAAGGTCAGTCAATATTGAACAACCATGATCATGACATAAAAACAAAAAATGATCGTCACATTCGCATTCGAGTCGCACGGAACCGACCAAATAAAGTTGCCTCCCGGCAGACGATGGCATAGTATCGGATAGGCGCACCATCGAGGAGGACTTAAGACAGCGTGGGAGAAAAAAGACTACTCAAGATTCGTCCGGATCGGGGCGGTATGGCGCTGGAGATCACGGACGAACCAGAACCACTTTTTGTGTCGGTTGAGGTTGCCACCCGCCGGCGACTGGCCGAGGGAACGGTGGTAACGCCGGCGCAAATGGAACAATTGCGGGGCGAGTCACAATCCTTCCTGTGCGAGCGCAAGGCCGGGGACTTGTTAGCCTACCGGGATCATTCTGAAGGTGAACTGGCCGGCAAGCTGAGAAGGCGCGGCTTTCAAACCGAAGCCATCAAGTCTGCACTGGAGAAATACCGCCAAATGGGTGCCCTTGATGACGCCCGTTTTGCCCACACCGTAGCCTCTTCCCTTCTTGATCACCGGCCCTGCGGCAAGCCCTACTTGATTGCCTTCCTGCAACGGAAGCGGATCAGCCGAGACCTGGCCGAACAGACGGCCGAGATGCTTCTGGGCGCTACCGATGATCATACACGGGCCGTGGCGGCGTTGGAGTCGAGGTGGTCTCGGATCAGCCAGTTTGCACTTGAAACAGCCCGACAGAAGGCCTATAATTACCTCTCACGGCGCGGTTTTGGCTATGGTGCAGCCAAGACCGCCTTTGATCAATTATGGCAATCTGAAGACTAAGGGTAAGCATATCAAAACCGCCGAAATCAGAGAGTCGTTTCTGAGCTTCTTCCAGAAGAACGACCACCAACTTGTACCGTCATCGCCGGTCATTCCGTATGATGACCCCACTCTCCTGTTCGTCAATGCCGGCATGAACCAGTTCAAGGATGTCTTCACGGGCAAAGAGAAATCAGACTACAAACGGGCCACCAGCTCACAAAAATGTATCCGAGCCGGCGGCAAACATAATGACTTGGACAATGTCGGGTTTACTGCCCGCCATCATACATTCTTTGAGATGCTGGGCAACTTCTCCTTCGGAGATTATTTCAAGGAAGCGGCCATCGAGTATGCCTGGGAGTGGGTCACGAAGGGTCTGCAGCTCCCCATAGACAAGCTGTATGTTTCGGTCTATGAGGACGACGACGAGGCCTTTGGACTCTGGGAAAAGATCGCTCCGGAACTCAAGAACGGCCGCATCATGCGGTTCGGCAAAAAGGACAACTATTGGGCAATGGGCCCCACCGGTCCTTGCGGACCGTGTAGCGAAATCCATATCGATCGTGGCGAGAAGTACGGGGTTGGTCCCGAGCATGTCGTCAACGGCGAAACCGACCGTTTTACCGAGTTCTGGAACCTGGTCTTTATGCAGTTCGACCAGCAACCGGACGGAACGATCGTTGATCTTCCCCGCCCGTCGGTCGACACCGGCGCGGGGCTGGAACGGCTAGCCTCAATCCTGCAAGGCGTAGATACCAATTACGGTATCGATCTGTTCAAGAACCTTATCGCCGCCATCTCCGAGACTGCCGGTACGAAATACGAGGATGCAGTGGCCTCCCACCATGTGGTCGCCGACCATCTTCGCTCGCTCACGTTCGCCATCGCAGACGGCGCCGGGATTTCCAACGAGGGTCAGGGGTATGTCCTTCGCCGCATCTTGCGTCGGGCGGCTCGCCACGGCCGACTACTCGGTGTCGAGGAGCCGTTCATTTACATGCTGGTTCCGGTATTGGTCGATGAAATGGGCGCTGCTTTCCCGGAGATAAAAGAAAAGCAGTCTCACGTAGAAAAGATTATTCGCACCGAAGAAGAAGCCTTCGGGCGTACTCTTGAGACCGGTCTGGAGCTGTTCGATCGCGTCGCCAAAAAGGTCAAAGCGAGCGGAAGCAAAGTCGTTCCCGGAGAGGACGTATTCAGGCTCTATGATACCTACGGTTTTCCCTTTGACCTGACCGAGATCATCGCCGGCGAACAAGAGCTGTCGCTGGACAAGGCGGGATTCGACACCGCCATGGAACGCCAGAAAGAGCAGTCGAAGGCGGGAGCCTCCTTTGCAACAGGCCAGTCCGAAGATCAGCAGAAGATGATCGAGTCCCTCGAGAAGGAAGGTCTCAACTCGAAACCGGCTACGGAGTTCGTCCGCGACAGTTTCTCGGTTGAAAGCTCACTTGTCGCCGGTACGCTTGATCGTTTTCCTAAGGTGGCGATTGTCCTTGATCGCTCTCCCTTCTATGTCGAGTCCGGTGGTCAGATCGGCGACGTGGGGACTCTCAAGGGCCCCGGATGGGAAATCGAAGTCACCGCACTGGAGAACCATCAGGATCACTACATCCATTTCGGCAAGGCGACTACCGGCCGCGCCGATGACTTCCAACTGGGCCAGAAAGTTACCGCGGAGGTTGCCTCGACGAGGCGCACGGACATCATGCGCAATCACACTGTCACCCATTTGGCTCACGCGGCACTGCGACAGGTACTGGGGACCCATATCAAGCAGTCGGGATCGTATGTCGGTCCCGATCGGATGCGGTTCGATTTCTCGCATCATCAGCCGATGACCGCCGAGGAGATCTCCCGAGTGGAGGCAATCGTCAACGAGCAGATTTTGCTTGGCACCGGTGTGACCACCGAAGTCATGGATGTCGACGACGCCAAGAAAGCCGGGGCCATGGCGTTGTTTGGCGAGAAGTATGGCGACAAGGTCCGAGTGGTGTCGATCGGAGACTTCTCCATGGAGTTGTGCGGAGGCACTCACGTCACCGATGTCAGTCAAATCGGCCCGATGTTCGTCACGCTCGAGACCGGGATTGCATCGGGAGTTCGTCGATTGGAGGCGATCACTGGCCGAGAGGCGGTCAAGTATATGCTGGAAGCCAAGCAGTTCCGCAGCGAAGTCGCCCAGGTGGTAAACCGACCCGAGACCGAAGCTCTCGACGGAGTGAAACAGCTGCGTGAAAACGCTTCCAGCCTGCAAAAAGAGATCAAGAAAGTAAAGGCTGAGATGTTCGCCGGCGGCTCTGCAAGCGTTGGACAAGAGAAGAAGGTCGGCGAACTGTCGTTAGCTTTCCACGAATTTGGAGATACCGATCGCGACACCATGTCCAGTTGGGTGGACAGTCAGAAGGAACGTAACGAACCTCTGGTCGCGCTTGCGATCGGCAATGTAAACGGCAAGACTACGGCGGTTATCGCCGGTTCGGGTACGGCTGTAAAAAGCCACGATCTACACGCCGGTAAACTGGCCAAGGAGTTGTTCGGTGCTTTTGGCGGTCGTGGCGGCGGCAAGCCTAATTTCGCGCAGGGATCGGTCGCCGAGGGGACCGACATCGCGGCCATGGTAGAGAAACTAGAAAGCTTGATTGGGTAGCATTCCAGCCAGTCATTGCGAGTCCGCCTTTGGCGGACGTGGCAATGACTACACATGGAGAGTGACAAGATGACCAAGACGAGCACATACGAGGCACTACTCGAAGCCAAAGAGAGACGCGGCTGCGGGTTTCTTCTGCTTTTAGACCCGGATCGGGTCGACGAATCGGTCTATCTGGGCCTGGCCGAAGGAGCTGAGGATTGCGGCGTCGATGCCCTTCTGGTCGGTACCTCGTTTATGCTCAACACCAACTTCTCGGCCGCGGTCAAAGACATCAGAAGTCATACCTCCGTACCAGTCGTGATCTTTCCCGGCTCGTGGGCCCAGATAACACCCCATGCCGATGCCCTGTTGTTCACATCGCTGATATCCGGACGCAATCCTACCTATCTCATCGAAGAGCAGGTGAAAGGCGCCCCCGTAGCCCGACGATGTGGAATCGAGACCATCGCCACCGGCTACATGCTGATCGAATCGGGACCGTTGACCTCGGTGCAGTACATCTCAGGTACTCTGCCTATCCCCCGCAACAAACCGGATATTGCCTGTGCTCACGCCTTGGCGGCGCAATACCTGGGGATGAAACTGGTGTATCTCGAAGCTGGATCGGGAGCCGAGCAACCGGTGCCGGCGGAAATGGTTGAGCAGGTATCGAAGTTTGTTGATATCCCGGTCATCGTGGGCGGAGGTCTTAGATCAGCATCTGACTGCGCCGCCCGAGCTGAGGCTGGAGCCTCCTTCGTAGTAGTAGGTACTGGTATCGAACAAGACCCCAAGCACGTCTTTCTGCGCGAATTGACCAGCGCGGTTCATTTCAAGGAGCCCGTGACCTTATGACATCCAAAGACCATTTGACATATCTGCGACAACTCACAGAGGAGTCCGCCAATCTCCGCCGCGACTGGATAGAGAAGCAAGCCAAAGAACTGGGCGAACTGATCGCCGTCATCGCGGGGGTAATCGGTTCGGGTGGAAAGATACTAATTGCTGGAAACGGTGGGTCGGCCTCGGATGCCTCCCATTTCGCCGCCGAGATGGTAGTAAGGCTGACCGCCGAACGCAACCGCCAGGCGTTGCCGGCTTTGGCCCTGGGGATGGATCCTTCGGTAGTCACGGCAGCCTCCAACGACTTCGGCTATGACAGCATGTTTGCCCGCCAGGTAGAGGCCCTGGGCAACGCCAACGACATGCTCTTCGCTATCTCGACCTCAGGAAACTCCGCCAACCTTATCAAGGCGGTCGCGGTGGCCAAGGAGAAAGGATTGATCACGGTAGGCCTGCTTGGGAATGACGGTGGTCGGCTGGCCGAACAGGTCGATCGCTCCCTGATAATTCCTCACGACTCGACTCAACGCATTCAGGAAGAGCACATCTTCATCATCCACTATCTAGTCGAGGCGGTAGAAAGCGACCTCTTTGGATGAGCGGGCTGGCCGGCAGTAAACTCTCAACAATCCTCGCCGGCACCTTCGCCCTCTTTGCCTTCGCCTCCACCTTCTCCATAGCCCTTTCACAGATGGCACTAGGAGTGTCGTTGGTCCTCTTCCTTATCTTGATGATCAAGACCGGCGAATGGCCTTACTCCCAAAAACTGAAGAACCTGTATCTCCTGATAACAGCCTACATTTTCTGCTCTTTGATGGCGGCCCTTTCCGGCGCGACTCCCAAGGAGTCGGTTCTGATCCTCAAAGAGGAATGGCTGTTTCTGATCGTACCGATGGGGATTCTGGTCCTGCGGCAGGCGTCCGGAAGGCGTCAGATCGTCATTGCCCTGACGGTAGGCGTGGCTTTGCTCGGACTGTACGGAGTCATTCAGCATTTCACCGGAGCCAACTGGTTTCGATCCAATGAACTCCATGCGGCCGGAGCCCACACTTTTAAGGCGGCGGGCAACTTCAACAACCGGCTGACCTTCGGCAATTACTTCGGCGTGGCCGGTTTCTTTCTGATCTGCCTCTGCCTGGCAGGAGGGTCGGGGCTTTCTCGGCTTTGGAACCGGATCATGCTAACAGCGGGCATTCTGGCGTTAGCAGCTACCGCGTTCTCCTATTGCCGATCGGTGGTTGCCGCCACAATCGCGTGCGCCGTCCTTGCGGGCATCCTCCTGGGAAAACGTCACGGGTGGAAGCTAGCGGCAGCTGCGGGTGTAGCCGTGGTTGCGATCTGGCTACTTGTTCCCGGTTTGGCCGGTCGATTCACGGGAGACACCGCTCAAGACCTAAATCCGAAGCACGAATCGGGCAGACTGTACATTTGGTCTCGCTCCTGGGACATTATCCGGGAGAATCCGGTCATCGGAATCGGGACCGGCAACTTTTACGACGAGTATAGTTCGCGAGTACCCGACGATGTCATCGAGACCCGTCGTTACACCCATGCTCACAACGACCTGATCAACATTGCGGTGATCAACGGAATCCCGGGAGCGCTCATCTTCCTGGCTTTGTGGCTCTATGTGCTATGGCTGCAGTTCCGCTTGTGGCGGGCGGATCCGGGATCAGTCGAATCGAGTTTCGCTTTTGCCGGACTCATGGCGTCGGTTCTGTTTCTGTTGACCTCGATGACCGAGGCTACTTTTGCCGATGAGGAAGTTCGCCAACTTCTCATGCTGATTTGGGCCGCCGGGCTCTGGCCGCTGTATAAGCAACCGAGTGCCGCGATTGGCGGCAGATAGGAATCTTCTTGACTCTCAATCAGTAATCAGTTTCTTAGGTCTTTGTATATGGCTATCAAACCAAAGAAAAGTGAATCAGCTTCGGCCGATGAAGCCGAATGGCCGTTTGGCCCAAAGAACTACATTCTGTTCGGCATCGCCCTGGTGGTGATTATCATCGGATTCTTCACTCTCAGTCAGGGATCGATCACTCTTGCCCCGATTCTTCTCACGATCGGGTACTGTGTACTGGTCCCGGTGGCGATTTTGTATCGCGACAAGAGCATCGAAAGCGAAGCTGCCGAAGACGCCCAGCCGGAATAGCTCTGCCTGCCCCCATCTCAGAGGGAATGGACCGCAAGGCTAGACCGGTCGACGATCCTCTTTGTTTACTAATCCGACCACAATCGTTATCTTCTTCTCCAGGCTTTGCCATGGAAGGTAGATTCTATTGATCAATAAAAGCTCAACTCGTTCGGGGATCGGCGTTCTTTGTTGCTCGTCCGCTTGGGGTGGTCTGGAGATGAATGCCCTGCGACTGGCCGGCTGGGTAGCCGACCGAGGCCGCCAGGTGACCGTCCTGTGCGACCCTGCTTCCCCCCTGGGACGTGCGGCCGCAAGTATGGGGCTTCAGGTTCGCGAATTGATATCTACCTACAAGTACGGTGACTTTTCCAACGCCCGGCGAATCGCCCGAATCTGCCGTGAGGACGGGATCGGCTATGTCATGAGCACCGAGGGCCGCGACCTGCTGCTTATGGTGCTAGCCAAGAAGTTCGCCCGATCCCGTTTCAAGTTTCTGCACCTTCAGCAAATGCACGTCGGCGGCTTCAAGAAGGACTTCTTCCATACCTGGGAGTATCGCCACCTTGATGCCTGGATAGCGCCCCTTCCCATGTATCGGGCCCGTATTCTCGAAGCGACACGACTGACTCCCGAGAAAGTCCATGTAATCAACCTCGCGATCGAGATCGACCGGTTGCTCGATTCTCTCCCTACCAAAGCGGAGGCACGAGAACAGCTCGACCTGCCGAAAGAGGCCACGATCGTCGGCACCGTAGGGCGACTCGATACCAAGAAGGGTCAGGACGACACCATCGAAGCCGTGGCCACCCTGCGCACCGAGGGACACAATCTCCACGCCCTATTTGTAGGCGATCGAACCGTCGGCGCTACCGATGAGTTCGAGAACAGGCTGGATGCCCGAATCGAGGAACTGGGGATTGGCGACTGTGTCCACTTCCGGCCCTTCATGAAGGATGTCTCGGTCGCCTACTCGGCCATGGACATATTCGGCATGACCACCCACTCCGAAACTTATGGGATGGTCACTGTCGAGGCGATGACTTGCGGGCTGCCGGTGGTCGGATCCCGTGATGGAGGTACGCTACAGCTTATTGATGATGGTCGCACCGGTCTGCATTTCACTCCTCAGGACTCCGGCGATTTGACCGCCAAGCTGGGGGCGATGGTGCGTGATCCCGATCTGGCCAAACAACTGGGCGAAAACGCGGCCCTTGAGGCCCGTAAGCGGTTCGGACACGACATCGAGACCGACGCCTTCCTGAAGCTAATAGACGGTCTGGGGTAAAGAGAAAGGGACCGCACATGCGGCCCCTCGTTGAGTAGTATAAAAGGCTCTCCCGAGCCGAATCTTGTCTACTGGTTGACCTTGAACACCGCAACCATCTGCTGCATTCCCTCAGCCTGACGGTTCAGTTCTTCCGCTGCCGCGGCAGACTGCTCGGCACCGGAGGCGGCTTCCTTGGAGATACTGGAAACGTTTTCGACGTTCTTGGAGATCTCCTCGGCTGCCGAGGACTGCTCTTCGGTGGCAGTAGCGATCTGCTGGATCATGTCCATCACCTGCTGAACCACATTGACGATCTCGTTAAGGGCATTTCCGGCCTGATCGGCAAGGCCTTTACCTTCGTCAACTCTGGAGCCGGCGGACTCCATAGATTCAACGGCTCGACCGGTACCTTCCTGGATGCTTTTGATCATCTCGGTGATTTCGCCGGTCGCTTTACCTGTGCGCTCGGCCAGTTTGCGAACTTCGTCGGCCACGACAGCAAAGCCACGTCCCTGTTCGCCGGCACGGGCTGCCTCGATAGCGGCGTTGAGTGCCAGGAGATTGGTCTGATCGGCAATGTCGTCGATGACGGTAATAATCTCGCCTATCTGCTCGGCTGAGCCGGCCAGCTCGTCGACGATCTGCGAAACTCCCGTGGTCGATTCGGCAATCTGATTCATACCGTGAATGGTGTCACTCACGATTTGCCCACCACCCGCAGCAGTATTGGAGGCCTGACCCGAAGCTTCGGTGGCCTCGTTGGCGTTTTTCGACGACTGCACGATCGTGGCGCTCATTTCCTCAAGAGCCACGGCCACCTGTGTCATCTGCTGGGCCTGGTCAGCGGCGCCACGAGACATCTGTTCCGAAGAGGAAGCGATCTCGGTGGCGGCTGATACCAACTGCCCTGCGTTTTCACCCAGCTGTCGTACCATACCGGTGAGGTTGCGAATCATCTTGCTAAATGCGTTTCCGAGCTGATCGCGCTCGGAACGAGGCTTCACTCGAACGGTCAGGTCGTTCTCGGCGATTGTCTCAGCTGCTTTGGTCATCTCCTTCTGGTACTCGATCATACCCCGGAAGGCGTTCGCAAGCTCACCGACCTCATCGCTCGATTGGATCTCAATATCCTGATTGATATCTCCCTCAGAAAGCTCTTTGGCGATGCCGGCCATCTGACTGACCGGTCGCGAAATCGTGCGAGCCATGTAGAAGCCGATACCGAGGGAAAAGAGCATGAATATAGCACCAAACATTACAATCGAGGCCTGGATATTGTTGACCGGAGAAGTGAACTCATCCAGATAACTGCCAGTGGCGACAATCCAATCCCATTCAGGTACATAGGCGTAACACACGATTTTCTCAGCTTGAGTCCCGTCGCGATCCCAGAAATAGGAAACCCAGCCATAACCATTGTGAGCCAACTGATTGGCCTTGGCTGTCATTTCCTTGGCAAAATCGTACTGCGATATGCCTTTCCCTTCGCTCGTCGGGTGGATCTTAAGTACAGCATCGCCGTCCATGATATAGATATATCCGGTCTTTCCAACTTCCTGACCGAGGATAGTCGCTCGCAGAATCTCTTTGTCAATCGGACAGACTACGCCGAGCACTGCAGTCAACTGGCCAGCGGTATCATAAACACCTGTGTATCCGGCCTGTGCCTTTTCGCCAGAGGCTTCAACAACACTGTAGGCTATTCTTTGACCTGATTTCAGATCAGCGAGAGATTCCGAAGTCAGCTGCCATCCGGCGTCGGTTTCCAACGCATTGGATTCGGCCAGTAGTTTGGGTGAGCCATGAGCGATATCCCAGACGGCACAGGAGGCGTGGACCTCGTTCGTAACGGCCTTGGCCAAACGAAGGGCGTCCGCCGGTTCGAAGGTTTCCGAGTTCAACACCATATGAGTGCCATCCCAGGAGGCAGCGCCTCCGCTGAACTCGCTCGCGCTCAAGGCTGCGGTTTGTATGTCGGCTCTGGCTTCATCGTGAGCATGCAAGATCGCAATCTCGCAAATGTCTCTTCCCATTGCTGTCATGTGCTGCAGGTCGTCCTTCGCCAGGTCGGTGAGATAGTCGGAGGCCTTCATGGTACTAATAAAGGCCACACCCGTTATCGAGATAGCCAGTACCGCGAATACCATAAGAACGATTTTGTGCATCAATCTTAGCTTCATTGTGCCCTTCCTTTTAGGTCAGTGCGGAGTTGTCCGCCAAGTCGAAAATCCCTAGCTCTTTTCACGTGATATCGGCAAGATTGGGAAGATTCCATACAGCCAAGAGGGCCGGAATCCGGCCCTCTTAAGCAATTGTTGGAAAATCGATCAGCTTATCGTCAAGGACGAGAGATGAGTTACATCCTAGCTGTTAACCTTAAACTGGGCAACCATTTGCCGCAAACCTTCGGACTGGCGGTTCAGTTCCTCGGCGGCGGCGGCAGACTGTTCGGCGCCGGCTGCTGTTTCACGGGTGACAGTTGAAACACTTTCAACGTTCTTGGAGATCTCCTCGGCAGCAACCGACTGCTGTTCAGTGGCCGTGGCGATCTGTTGAATCATATCCATCACCTTCTGATTAACCAGGACTATCTCATTGAGACTGTCGCCGGCCTTGTTGACCAGCTCTTTGCCCTGTTCAACCGCATTACCGGCCACATCCATGGAATCGACCGCGCGCCCGGTATCCGACTGGATGCCCTTAATCATGTCGGTGATTTCACCGGTGGCTGTTCCGGTGCGTTCGGCCAGCTTGCGCACTTCATCGGCGACGACCGCAAAGCCTCTTCCCTGCTCGCCGGCACGGGCGGCCTCGATTGCAGCGTTGAGAGCCAGCAGGTTGGTTTGATCAGCAATATCGTCGATTACACTGACGATTTCGCCAATACGATCCGAAGCCGTGGCCAACTCGTTGACAATTTGTGCTGTCGTGGCGGCTGACTCGGTGATCTCCTGCATGCCGCGAATCGTGTCAGAGACGATGTTACCGCCGGACGTAGCGGTCTCTGAGGCGCCACGAGCGGCATCGGTGGCATCGCCGGCATTGCGAGCCGACTCCACGATAGTAGCGCTCATTTCTTCGATCGCGACCGAAACTTGATTGACTTGCTGGGCCTGATCGCCGGCGCCACGAGACATCTGCTCCGACGAAGAAGCGATCTCGTTCGCAGCCGAAACCAGCTGAGTGGCGTTGTCACCCAGTTGACGCACCATTCCAACAAGGTTTGAGATCATGGTCTTGAAG
>Ga0180435_10000670_pt1 | contig 36140 bp, 31 predicted proteins | sample SS_ome_3_FD_132467 | JGI IMG/M metagenome (GOLD analysis project Ga0180435, IMG submission 132467) | Hypersaline lake sediment archaeal communities from the Salton Sea, California, USA - SS_3_S_1 metaG | ecosystem: Environmental > Aquatic > Non-marine Saline and Alkaline > Hypersaline >... | reverse complement strand
AGGTCATCGGGTGTATTGATATTGTAGAAGGATATGAGATCCGGATCTATATTTCGTAAAACCGATTCCGGAATTTCTTTTACTGCCAACCGATTAAATAATCGACTAATTTTCATCTTGTGACGATCCAAGGCATTTTGAACAGGCTGCAACATCCGTTGCGAATATACGGCACAAAGCGGTTCATAGCCGAGTTTTGTTTTTGGAATGATTACATCGGTATGGTGATCGATATAACCAAGCAGCTTACGAACCAAATCGATATTCAAGAAAGGCGTGTCACAGGCCGTTATAAATACATGCTCGCTTTGGGAATAGAAAAGGCCCGTGTGAATACCCGTTAAGGAGCTTCGCATATTATAGATATCTGTGACGATGAGTGCGTCCCATTCAAGAAACGTGTGGGGCTTATTGGATACAATGATGATATCGGTAAAAACTGTTTTAAAGACCGCCATCAATCGCTCAATGATTCGTTGATTACCGACATTCAGATTCGATTTTTCAGCACCATTGAATCGTTTGCTCTCACCCCCTGCTAATAAAATGCCGGTGCAATTATGCTGGATCATACTGTGAGTATATTTTTTTATTCATGTCAATTTTTATTGTTCGGATCCGCGCAGTAAGGTCTAAATCAATGATCACATTAAAAGACAAGCAACTTAAAATCAAGGCAATTTCGGTTTATGATTGTTATTTGGACAACATCTAAGTTATGGTTTAGGTTCATCTCAATGGTATTTTTACGTTGATGTTTGGATTCAAGAAATAAGCAGGAGGCTTCATTTTAAAATAAATAAAGAAATCGTACCGAGGAGATCTCATGGGGGTCAAAGAACATAAAAAAGGCGCGCCAAAATCATGCAAAATTGCTGTGGTGACAGTATCAAGTTCCCGTTTACTTAAAAACGATGACAGTGGTAATTGGATCAAAAAACGTTCCGAAAAGGAGGGCCATCGGGTGGTATTCCATCAAGTTGTTCCAGATGACAAACGACGCATTGTTGCGGCTGTTTCAGAAGCACTTGACGTTTCAGGAGCCCAAGCGATTTTGGTCACCGGTGGAACAGGAATCAGCAAGCAGGATGTGACAATCGAAGCGATTTCACCCCTGTTTAATAAAGAACTGACTGCCTTTGGGGCCTTGTTTACCGCATTAGGTTTCGAAAAAATTGATTCGGCCGCCATCATGTCCCGGGCGACGGCTGGCATCGTCAAGGGTGCTGTCGTGTTTTGCATGCCAGGCAGCCTCAAGGCCTGTAAACTGGCCTGCACCCAGCTGATTTTTCCGGAGTTGGGACATATTTTAAAGCACATCGTTACAGGTTGAAATGAAACCGGACCAGCACTCTGATATAGACCCGAACTGGTTGGTGGCCGTGGTGGCCAACCAGAAAGGGGAGATTTTTGAGCTGGCAGGTTATTCCGCGGTGGGCATGTCTGGGAAACAGCTAACACCGCTACATAAAGACCACACGCTGTCACTGCCATATGGCAGTGAGCTGATGTTTTTACCACATCGGACGCCGCTTCTATACGATATCCAAAACCGGAAATTTGTATCCCTGGACCACAATCCCTATCAGGTTTCTGAAAAGATTTTCCCCGTCGCTGCCTTTAATTCACCGGGTTACCTTATAACGCAAAACAGCGCCTACGAGGACAATTCAGATGCAGCACCGTTACCACTTTTTTCATATGGAGCTGTGGGGTGGTTTCAAGATGGTTTTCGATCGGCCGTGATGCAGGTCGACCCGGAAAGAAGACAGGATTTGCGATTGATGCCGCCTGAAAAAGTTGAGGCAGGTATAAAAAAAATGCGAAAATTACTGCCGGGCAACAGGCTGCGTAAACATCTTGAAGGCTGTGCAATGCGGTACGGTTGTCCGGCTGGAAAAAATTTTTTTCTCGGCCGCTATGAAGCCCCCCTGCCGACGGCAAGGAGATGTAATGCCGACTGCCTTGGATGTTTGTCTCTACAGAAACAGGACGGGATATCTTGCAGTCAAGAACGGATAGCATTTACACCGACACCGGAAGAAATTGCAGATATCGCCCTGGTCCATATCCAGACTGCCGAGAATGCCATCGTTAGTTTTGGCCAGGGCTGTGAGGGTGATCCATTATTGGCGGCCGATGTCATCATACCCGCGATTCAATTGATTCGCAAAAAGACATCCAAAGGAACCATAAACATCAATACCAACGGCAGTCTACCAAAAGTAATGAAGCCATTAATTGCGGCGGGTCTCGATAGTGTTCGGATCAGCATTAACAGCTTTCGGGAGCCTTGTTATCAGGCCTATTTTCGACCTAAAGGATATGACTTTAAGGATGTAATCGAAACCATTCGAATTTCTTTGGTAAACGGCTTGTATGTTTCCATTAACTACTTGAATATGCCGGGTGTGGTCGATTCTCCTGAAGAAGTTGAAAGCCTGGTAAAATTTTTAAATCAGTACCCAATACAACGCATTCAATGGCGGAATCTTAATTACGATCCTATCAGATACCGGTTTGCCATGCAGGCAGCACCATCCCGGGGTGAACCCATGGGGATCCGAAATTTACTCCGGCATATCCATAAAAAATTTCCGGATCTGTCTTATGGATATTTCAATCCGCCCAAGGAGCTTTGGTAATGGAGTGGATTGCAGCCAAAGTTGTGATTCAATCAGACAATACGGTCCAAGCAACAGACCTGATCGCCGATATGTTTTACGATTTGGGTGTTAAAGGCGTTCAAATTGAAGATCCGAGCCTTGATCCCGAGGAAGGTTGGGGCGCGAAGGCCGTGCCCAAGCCGCTGCAAGATGCTGTGATTGGATATTTACCAGACACCGACCAAACAAGTAATCGACTGAAAATACTAAAAGATCGAATAGATTTGCTTGAAAAAACACAAAAAATCCAATGCTACCTTCGATATCAGCGTATAGTGGAGTCTGATTGGGCCGAGTCTTGGAAAGCCTTTTTCTGGCCTGAATCCATTACACCCCGCATCACCGTTAAACCGACATGGCGGAAATATGCGCCTGAACCCGGTGAGATAATCTTGGAAATCGATCCGGGCATGGCTTTTGGGACCGGTACGCATCCGACAACGGCATTATGCATCGGCCTCATGGAAAAATACGTATCCAAGGGATGTCATTTTTTAGATGTTGGAACCGGTTCAGGTATCTTGATGATCGCGGCTGCGAAGCTGGGTGCTGACGAACTGGTGGGTATCGATAAAGATGAGATGGCGGTAAATATCGCTGCTGTTAATTTGAAGCAGAATCATATTCCTATCCGTCAATTTGAGGTAAACGTTGGGAATTTATTGGATGAATTGGAAGGAAGGTTCGATCTTATTGTGGCCAATATATTATCGGGGCCGATTCTTGACCTTCTGGATACCATTGACAAGCACATGACCCCAAACGCGGTTTTTATTTGCTCCGGCATCTATCAGGACAACCAGTCTGCAGTAGTGGAAAAGATGCGATTAAAGGGACTCGAGTTAATTGACAGCCAAGTCAAAGAGGAGTGGGTGGCCATGGCGTGCAGAAAAGGATTTAAAATTAATTCAAATAGTTGTTAAATGAACAGCTAAATTGGTTGTCAGGATTAGATTTTATTAATTATTACGAAGCGTAGAACATCTTATCCGGAAACTTGGGCCACTTCTGAAGCCGGCACAAATTGTACTTTCTCCTTCATATCGGCCATCATATTACGCAGGATCTTGAAGGTTCGTCGGTAAGGATGGGCAATCCCGATGGCAATGCCGTGCTTTTCTGCAATTCGAACGAGCTTGCGAAGCTGTGTTTCAATAAATTCATTATCCTGCAAATGGTCAATAAAAATATCCCGCTCGCCAAATGGAAGTTGCAAAAGATCGGCTGATCGCCGGCAAATGGTTTTTTCGGTTGTTCGGCTGTCGATAAAATAGAGATTTCTTTGCTTCATCACCGTAAATAGTTGGCGCATTTGGGCGGAATCGGCAGTCATTTTAGAACCCATATGGTTGTTGACCCCGGACACAAATGGCATTTCATCGAGATTCTGAATAAATTGTTGAAGCATTTCATCGGGTGACATACTGGACAGCAATGCACCGGGGCCTGGATTCGCGCGCGGATATTCAAAGGGTTCCATGGGTTGGTGCAACATGATTTCAATGTTGTGTTTTTGGGCCTCTGCTAGAATGCTTTTTGTAAACGGGCTTTGGGGCAGTATCGAAAGGGTGAGCGGTACGTCCAGGGAAAGAAACTGGGAAACAATTTTGCGATCATAACCAATATCATCCAGGATAATCGCAACCCGGGGCAGACCATTATCCGGGGTCGCCCCGGTTGGTACTTTCGGCTTTGGGCGTGGGATGTCTTTTTCAGGATATATTTCAAATTGGGGCGTGGGTATATAAGCGCGAGCATTGCCATCCTCATTATCCAGGCGGTTCATGGGCCTGCGCTTTGCCAACATGTGATGGGTTAAAATGCCGGCAATCAGGACGAGGACGGTTAAAATAATCAGCCCAACAGGAATTTTTAACAACTGCCGGGACCGATTATTTTTTTTTATCTTTTTACTTTTTGTGGCTGTCGGTTTTTTCTTGGTTCGCTTACTTGGCATTCGAGATGTCTTTGAAAATGTCGTAACTGATTAAGAGTTCAAGCGCACGCACAACCTGGTTGTCTTGGCGGATGTTTTCCTGAAGTATCATCTCGGTTTCCGACAGCTCTCCTTTGGGATTCTGGTCATTTTGGGGTGAATCTTTAAGCGGTTTGGATTCTAAATGATTTTTAAGGTCTTTTTCCTTGAGTAAACCCTCAGAGGATGCGGATTTATCCTGATTGTTTTGTTCTTCTTTCTGCACGGTGATATCCGGTTTTATTCCGGTGGCCTGAATAGACTGTCCGCTGGGAGTGTAATAGCGGGCAATGGTAAACTTTAGCCCATATCCGTCTCTTAAGGATTCAACCGTTTGTACCGAGCCTTTGCCAAAGGTTTGGGTTCCCAGAAGGAGTGCACGATTATGATCTTTAAGTGCGCCGGCAACGATCTCTGAGGCGCTGGCACTGCCACCGTTTACCAGAACTATAAGGGGATATTCCCGGGGGACGTCGTTACTGCGGGCTTTATACACATTGTTGTGCTTCTCAAGCCGCCCTTTTATGGTTAAAATTGTTCCTGAGTCAATAAAAAGATCAGATACGGATATGGCCTGTGAGAGGATACCGCCGGGGTTGTCTCTGAGGTCTAAAACCAGACCCTTGAGACCAATGTCGCTTTGTTCGAGTTTTTCCAAGGCCGCAACCACATCATCGGTGGTGCTATCCCTGAAATTCGTAATCCGAATATATCCGTATCCGGGCTCCAATGTGGTGGACTTGACGCTCCGGATCGGTATGACATCTCTTACCAGGGTATAGTCGATAGGCTCTTTTTCGTTCTCACGGATAACGGTGATAACCACTGTGGTTCCTTTGGGACCACGCATTCTTTTGACAGCATCCCTTAAATCAGACGTTGTGACACCATCGACTTTAACGATTTTATCTCTGGCTTTGACGCCGGCTTCGAAGGCAGGGGTCCCTTCGATGGGCGATACCACTGTTACAAAACCGTCGCGCATGGTTACATGAATGCCGATCCCTGTGAATTTTCCTTCGGTATCAATGCGCAGTTCTTGGTAGGCTTCCGGTGGTAGCAAGGCAGAGTGAGGGTCCAGGCTGCTGACCATCCCTTGAATAGCCTTTTCAATGAGATCCTCGGACTCCACGGGATCCACGTAGTTTTTCTGAACGATTTCAAGAACATCAGAAAATATTTTTAAGCCTTTGTAGGTTTCGTCACTACCGGCTGAAAGTTTGTGATAAAATCCGGCCCCAGTAACTGAAAAAATCACCGAAACCATAAAAACGAGCCATAATTTTGTATGGCTGTAGCGTTTACCTCGCATTGTAGCTCCTTTATCCCTGGCTAATCCAAGGAATGGGGTCAATCGGTTGTCCATGATGGCGAACTTCAAAATGAAGTCCGGGATCATCCATGGAACCGGTATCACCCACAGTAGCGATTACCTCTCCCGCTTCCACAAAATCACCTTTTTTCTTAAAAAGCTCTTCGGCATGTGCATATAGGGTATAGTAGTGATCTCCATGATCGATAATAATCATGTTGCCATAACCCTTAAACCAATCGGCATAGAGGGTTTTCCCCTTGTAAACCGCTTGGATGGGCTCACCCCTTTCAGCCCGGATATTGATGCCGCTGCGGAAATTGACAATTTGAAAGCGGGCATTGGTATAGGGACCGAAGAATGCAACTATCTTACCTTTTACCGGCATGATTAGCAAGCCCTTTAGGTCTGAGAAAACACGGGCCGCCGATCCGACATAGGGTTGATTTCCGGGATTTTCCTTCTTAAATCCACTGATGGTCGTATTTAATTCCTTAGCGGATGTTTTTTGAGATTCTATCGCCGCAAGGGTAAGCGCTTTTTGGTTTCTGATCCGGCGCAACATGGCGCTGCGTTTTTTTTGTTGGCGAGCTGTGTTCGCTAGTTGTACGTTTAATTTTTTTTCAAGCGCATCCTTTTCTGCCTTTTGGTCAAGTAGTTTTTGGCGAATCTGACCAAGCTCGGTCTGGTTCGTTAGCAAGTTCGTCAGTATTCGATTATCCTGCTGCAGTATGGTTTCCAGCGCCTGTTTTCTTTGAAAAACGTCGTAGAGGGTATCCGCACTCGCTAAAACGTTGAGCCGACCGCGTTGGTGTAGTTTATACAGCGCCACAATTCTCGCGTGGGCATAGGCTTCATTTTCTTTGATTTGCTCAGATAGCTGTTTAGATCGTTGTTGATTTTTTGATATGCGTTTATCCAACGATCGAATATCTTTTTGAAGCATTGATTTTTTCTTACGGGCGTCATTGAGCGCACGATTCAGCATATCCAATTCCGAGATGACCTGGGTCTCTTTTTGGGTTATGGATACGATTTCCTTTGTAGGATCGCCTTTGTTTTCAGCAGCTAAAGACGCAGGCGTGGCAAAAACACCCAAAGCAGACAACAAGCAAATGAAAAATGCGCTTACCATTAAATACGGCTGAAAAAATCCGGTCTTATTCTGGTTGTTGTGATATGCAAACATTAGTTTTTCAAAAATTGTTTCAATGACAAAAAACATCCCGTCAAACCGACCAGCATACTAATACCAATAAATATCACAATCTGCACGATGGTGAGGAATTGGACTTCAATGGATGTCAATGCTAGGCTGGATTGAAATTTAGATAGAATCAATTGATAGGCTGTAAACAACCCGATCAAACCCAACATAGCACCTGTGGCGCTCAATATCAGTCCCTCAATATAAAAGGGGGCCGTGATAAAACGATCAGTAGCACCTACCAGCCGCATTATTTCAATTTCCTCCCTTCTGGAATAAAGCACCAGCCGGATGGTATTGGCGATGATAAAAAGGGTGGCCACGAAAAATAAACCGCCAAGGGCATAACCTACAAATTTGAAAATATTGATGATATGGGAGAAGCGTGCAATGAAGTGCTGACCATATTCTACTTCGGCAACCTGTGGAAACGTTTTTATTTTTTCTGCGAGAATCGCTACCTGTTTGAGTTCGCGAGAGCCATCCACAATGCGGATTTCAAAGGCATCCGGCAAGGGATTGTTTTTGAGGTTTTCAAGCAGTGCGGATTGATTTCGCATTTGACTTTTCAGTCGTTCCAGGGCGGTTTCCTTGGAAATAAATGTAAGCTCCTGTATGTCCTCCATCTGCTGAAGTTGGTAGCGTAAGTCTAAACGATTGGCATCATTGGCATCTGTTTTGAGATAGACGAGTACTCGAATACCTTGTTTCCACGAGTTTAATAATGCATTGGTATTTATGAAAAATAAAGAAAAGGAGCTGACGATCAATATCGACAGCCCGATGGTCACAACGGTAATGGCATTTAGAAATCGATTTTCGCGAATATCTTGTAAGGCCTTTTTGATAAATAGTGCTAGCATGCGTTTCCGTTCAAAAAGAATTCGACCTAAGACTGGATACGACCATGATTCAGAAAGATAACACGATGTTTGGTGTTGCGAATCAGATCCTTGTCATGGGTTGCAAACAGGATGGTGGCACCTCGCTCATGATATGCAGTCAGCAAGCCATACACATTTTCAGCAGCATCAACATCAAGGCTGCCAGTGGGTTCGTCTGCCAAAATAATCTTAGGTTCGCCCACCATAGCCCTGGCGATGGCTATTTTTTGCTGCTCTCCGCCCGATAGACTCAAGGGAAAGGATTTTTTACGGTCTTCCATACCAACTGTTCGAAGTACACTATGGACTTTCTTTTGGACAAATCGCTGGCTGAGGCCTTTGGCTTCCAATACAAGGGCAATATTTTGGTATACGGTTTTGCCTGGAATCAGTTTGTAATCCTGAAAAATGATACCGATTTTTCTCCTGAGGACATGGGCCCTATTCAGGGGAATACGGGCTAAATTCATGCCATCGATTAGTACCTGTCCTTCTGTAATGTTTTCCCCGAGATAAAGTATTTTTAGGAGGGTGGATTTACCCGCACCACTGGGACCTGAAAAAAAGACAAACTCATTTCTGAATATATCCAGTGTAATATTGATGAGCGCAGGTTTGGAAGCATAATGTTTGCTGACCCGAAACATCCGAATCAGCGCATTGTCATCGGCTTTCATTCAGAATATTCCTGACCCATCTCGCGATACAAAGCCGCCTTGGCAATGTTAAAATCGTAAAGCGCACTGTAATAACTATTCATGGTCCGCGCCAGAAGTGTTTGGGCTGTGAGCACGTCGGTGGATGTCGCCACCTGCTCTTTAAAGCGCTCTTCATTGATACGCACATTTTCCTGGGCTTGCTCGATGGCTGTTTCAATGGTGGCGATATTTCTCCCTGCCGTTTGCATGGTCAAAAAGGCCTGGGTCACACTCAGGCGGATGGCATCTTTGAGCTTCTCGCGATTTAATCTGGCCTTGGAAAGCCGACTCTTTTTTTCACGGGTGGCATTAGATGTTTTACCCCAATCCCAGATGTTCCAGGAGGCGATGGCGCGAATATCCCAAACCGACAAGTCGTCTGGATTAAGGCCATCTTCTGCAAGATTGACATGCCATTCATCCTCCTCACCAAAGCGGTAGTAATTGTATTGCAGATTGACTGAGGGGTAGTAGGTCTGCTTCGCTAATTCAATATCTTTCTTTGCTAGATCCACCTCAAGATCAGACATGCCAATTTCGATGCGGTTGTCCAATGCCATTTGGATACTTGTATCCAAATCATAGGCTATGGGAGCAACGTCAAGCATATCGACTACGGCTATGGACTGATGGGTGGGCCGACGCAAAAGCCGGTTCATGTTGGAGCGCGCGATCTCGAGGTTGTTTGTGGCAAATACAACCTGCTGTTTGGCCTCGGCCAGCAGTACCTGCGACTCCAGCAGATCGTTTAACGGCGACATGCCCACATCGTAGAAGTTTTTGACCACATCGGTCTGGGCGCTCACCTGCCGGACGGTTTCTTTGGAAACACTGAGTAGTTTTTCAGCTTTTAAGATTTCAAAATAGGCCCGGGTGGCATCCAAAACCACATCCTGCCGAACCAGTTTTTGGTTGGCCTTGGCCATATCCAGGCCTAGTTCGGCCAGTTTGTATTGATTGGTAATGGCAAAACCGGTGAATAGAGGCTGGGTGGCTGAAAAAGAAAAAGCGTATTCATTCCAGGGCGTAATAACCGTTTCGGATTGAAATTGAGATTCGGGGATTACGATTTCCTCTTCATTATATTTGTATTGGTAAGTGGTGTTCAGTGTGGGATAAAACTCGGCTCGGCTGCTTTTTTTGGCAAAGGCAGCAGCTTCAGTTTCCTTGCCGGCGGCTTTAATATCCAGATTGGCTTCCAGCGCAATTTGAATTATCTGTTCCAGGGCTAAGGGTGTATTGTCTGGTTCAGATGCATGAATTTGTACCGGGACCCATAGAGCGGTCACCATGAGCGCATAGATACAGATTTTGAGAATTGGCTTGGCCGATATCATTGAAGGGACCTCCCTTGTGATGTAGATTTTATGATTTGACCCTCTTCCAAATCCTTGTTAAAAGGGATTTGAGATGAAGGAGTGCTGTCTCCAGTTTTCCTTTGTCCGAGCCTCCGCTGAAACCCAAAAAACTCGCTTCTTCCGTTTTGGTGGAGGCTTTTTTTTACCTGAATAATGATATAAAATCAACTGTTTCTTGAGCTGATTGCCAGATGGCGCCGCTCTGTATATGGACATTGAATAATTTCCGGAGGACCGTCTGATGAAAAAGGAACTAATCAACCTATTATGTCAAAAGGCATTCAAGTTTTCTGATGAGCCTATCTTTAAATTGGTTTCCGGACGGATGAGTCAATTTTATGTGAATTGTAAACCGGTAACCCTGGACCCACATGGTTTATTTCTGGTCGGACATTTGGTTTTTGAGGCCATAAAAAACCTGAGGATTGCAGGAGTTGGCGGTTTAACTTTTGGTGCCGATCCGATCGCAGTTGCCACCGCGTATACATCAGAGTTGGAAGGAAAGCCGATTAAAGCATTTTCAATTCGAAAAAACCGGAAAGATCACGGTATGATTCGTTGGGTGGAAGGCGATCTGAATCCAGGAGATCGGGTGGTGATCATCGATGATGTGGCCACCACAGGCGGATCCACAATTAAAGCAGTTGAGCGGGCGGTTTCAGAGGGACTGCAGGTCATCAAGGTCGTTATCCTTGTGGATAGACAAGAGGGCGGCGTCGAGAATATTCGCCGGCATGTGCCGGATGTGTCCAGCATCATTTTACGGGATGAACTGATACGGCGCTGGAAGGAACTTGGCCCGGAAACCTCTTAGCATAGTATTAAGATGCAATTTGAATATTGCCAATTTTCGGAATTTTTACGCGCCTAGCATTAATATGTCGTCACGAAAAAATTCCTGTGCCGCTTTTCGCACGAATCGGAACAGATTGTGAAAACTGGAAAAGAAGTAATTGTCAGGGAATGTAGGTGGCGCAGGCATTTTCGGATTCCCAGGCGCTAACGCGGGACACACGGATTCCGGGTTCCGTAATTTTTTCCTGCATGGTCTCGGCGATAAATCGGGCAATGTTTTCGGAGGATGGATTGCCGTTCTGAAAAAATTCCAGTTCGTTTAAAAACCGGTGGTCCAGGGATTTCTTTATATCCGCTAAGTGCTCTTTTATTTCGCCAAAATCCATTACAACGCCAGCGTCATTCAGTTTGTCGCCGGCGATATAGACCTCAACCTTCCAGTTGTGTCCATGGAGGTTCTCACATTTCTTGGCAACCATGGTGAGTTGGTGGGCAGCAGCAAAATGGGTCACGACTTTTAATTCGAACATAAGTAAACGCCTTTCGGTTGAATGCAAACGAAAGCAGAATCAGTATGTTAACCTTTAGGGCACGGCGCTTTCGGCTTCGCCCTTGAAAAGGTTCTTAATTTTGTTAGAAATTTTACTATTTTCTAGCTTTGCGAACTCTTTAAGAAGCTTTTCCTGCTTTTTATTTATATTTGTGGGGGTTTTGATGGAAACCTGAATAAGCTGATCGCCCCGGCGTCCATTTCTTAAAGAGGCGATACCTTCACCTGTAAATCTAAACACATCTCCAGGTTGGGTTCCTTTCGGTATCTTCAGATTTTTTTTGCCCACGAGAGTGGGTATCTCAATTTCGTCACCCAAAGCAGCTTGAACAAATGATATGGGAATTTCACAGATAACGTCTGAATTGTTTCTGGCGAAGAATTCGTGCGGTTCCACATGGATGAAGATGTAAAGATCCCCTGACTGACCGCCAAGCCGACCACTTTCCCCCTCGCCGGTTAAACGCAAGCGACTGCCGGTGTCCACACCACCTGGTATTTTGACCGACACGGTTTTTGAAACCTGTAGCTGCCCGTTTCCCCGGCAGTTTTTACAGGGAGAAGTTATAATCTGACCACTGCCGCGACACTGCGAACAGGTTGTCCGAACGGTAAAGAAACCTTGACTTCTGGAGACCTGGCCCAAACCATTGCATTGGTCGCATGTTTCGGCATGGGTTCCGGGCTCCATGGCGCTACCATCACAAACAGGGCAGACTTCCATTTTTTCGACATCTACCGTTGTTTCGGTACCAAAAGCGGCTTCCATGAAGGACAACTTTAGATCGTAACGAAGGTCGGATCCACGTTGAGAACGACTTCGTCCCGAACGTCGTCCCGAACCGAATCCGAAAAAATCTTCGAAGATATCCCCAAAACTTGAGAAAATATCATCGAATCCACCAAAGCCGGAGAATCCGGAGCCTTCCAGCCCTTGATGACCGTACTGATCGTAAATCCGGCGCTTTTGATCATCCCTGAGGACTTCGTAGGCTTCTGCAGCTTCCTTGAATTTTTCCTCTGCTTCCTTGTCGCCAGGATTTTTATCTGGATGGTATTTTATTGCTTGTTTGCGGTAGGCCGTCTTTATCTCCGCTGCAGATGCGTTTTGACTGACGCCCAAAACCTCGTAGTAGTCTCGCTTTGTTTGCATGAATACCCTGTTTGTAGATATCAAGATGTCCTATCTATTAATCCACAAAAATAATGCAGCTTGTTGTATTGTCAATGAAAATCGGGGACGCGGAAATATAAATAAACCGGATCAAATAAGGGGGGTCAATCTAGGCTGAAACCCAATTTACAGGTTGGGAATCAAACCAGAAAAGACCGTCTGATTCGCGAATCTTTGTGCCATTTGATGTCATCCCGACCTGGATACTCAAGATTGTAATGCAACCCGCGACTTTCCTTGCGGTAAGAGGCACATTTAATGATCAGATCGGCAACTGTGGCTATGTTTCTGAGCTCTATTAAGCCGGATTCGACCTTGAAATTCCAGTAATACTCTTGAATTTCTTTCTGAATAATATCGATGCGTCGTTGAGCCCGGGCAAGTCGTTTGTTTGAGCGCACAATACCGACATAATTCCACATGAGCCTACGGATCTCATCCCAATTGTGGGAAACCATAATAACCTCATCGCTGTCTGTGGTTCCGGTGTCATCCCAGTCTGGAATTTCAGGGAGCGATTTATATTCTCCCTTTTGCAGAGATTCTATCGCTGCCTGAGAGGCAGCATGCGCATAAACAACGGCTTCAATCAAAGAGTTGCTGGCAAGTCGGTTGGCACCATGCAGCCCGGTACAGGCAGCTTCACCAACCGCATATAAGTTTTGGATGTCGGTTTTGGCATGGATGTCGGTGGCAATCCCACCACACATGTAGTGTGCTGCCGGTACAACGGGGATCGGTTCTTTGGCCATGTCATATCCAAAACCAAGACATCTCTGATAAATATTAGGGAAGCGTTTACGAACAAATTTGGCGTCCTTTTGAGAAATGTCCAAAAAAACGGAATCATCGCCGCTCTTTTTTAATTCCGTATCGATGGCTCTGGCAACCACGTCTCTGCAGGCAAGATCCTTCATTGGGTCGTACTTGTGCATAAACGGATTCCCGCGTTCATTGATTAGAACACCCCCCTCTCCGCGCACCGCTTCTGAGATAAGAAAGTTTTTGGCATCGGGATGATAAAGACAGGTGGGATGGAATTGAACAAATTCCAGGTTAATTAAGGTAGCACCCGCACGATATCCCATGGCAATACCATCCCCTGTAGCAATATCCGGATTGCTGGTATAAAGGTAGACTTTGCCGGCTCCACCGGTGGCGACCAGAGTATTTTTGGCACAAAAGGTAACCACGCGACTGGTTTGCTTATCGAGAACATAGGCACCACAGCAATAATCTTCATGGGTGGTGGTAATGAGACCCCTTTTCATACTGGTGGAGACTGTAATTAAATCGATGGCGATATGGTCCTCAAACAGTTCGATATTGTCATTTTGATGAATATGAGAGACCAGGACCCTTTCGATTTCCCGACCGGTCATGTCTTCGGCATGGATGATCCGGTTTTGTGAATGACCGCCTTCCCGTCCAAGATCCAGTTGGCTGGTCTTTTTAGAACCCTTGACATTTTCCCGGAGGTTAAATTTAACACCCAGGTCAATTAGCTCATGAATGCGGTCAGGGCCATTTTTGACTACGGTTTCGACCACATCCGGGTGGCATAATCCATCGCCAGAGGCCAGCGTGTCTTTGATATGAAGATCAAAAGAATCGAGTTCATCGAAAACCGAAGCAATGCCACCCTGGGCCTGGCTGGTACTGCTATCGGTCACTTTTTCTTTGGTAATTATGGCCACTGTACCGACTTTGGCTACCTTTAGGGCAAAGGATAGGCCGGCAATCCCGCTTCCAATGACGAGGAAATCATAGGTACTTTTCATAGACTATCTCTTGATTTGATTTTCGGGAGGGGCTTTGGTTGAACCATGTTTAAATTTAATTCTTGGATGAATTTTTTCCAACTCGATTGTAAGCAATTGGAATTACAGCAAGGATGAACGACGTTTCTGTTTTTTGGAGCTGAAACCCAAAATGAATCCAAGCAACAAAACCCCAGCACCACCCAGAAACCAGCGAACGTACTTCTTCTTGCGAATTGTATTGAGCTCGCGCTCTAAGTCATTTGCTTTTTGGGTTTGTTTGGTGAGACGCGTACTTATTTTCTCGTGACGGTCTTTTAACTCTAAATATCCGGCTGCGCCCTTTTTTAGGGTAGCATAGGCCTTGTTTATTTTATCCAGTTCTTGCTGAGTCCGCTTTAATTCCTGGCCTGTATCTTCCTTATCTGCAAGAATCTTTTGGTTTGCTTTTTGGGCTGCATCCAAATTGTTTTCAAGCTGATCAATGGACTGATTGGCCAATGCAACTTGAGTGCGACAGGGCGTTTCTGAGGTCAAATAGCGTTGCAATACCCATCCTTCCTTGCCATTTTGAAGCCGAACTTTGATCCAATCACCGCTGGGTTCTAAAAGTTCCACTTTTTGATCGCTATTCAGGAGGGAAATGATTTTGCGATCATTGCCGGGTCCGGTCCGAAAGGTGATCTGCAATTTATCGATCACATAACGGTCTTCTGCGCTTGCCATGTTTACCATGAGTATTAAGGTGATGCCTATGATGAATAGGCCAGATGTCAGATGTTTCATGATGCCTTTTCTCCAAAATGAGTCGATGATGACACCAAGGAGCGAACCGCTGGCTTGCATCATCCGTTTTTGATCATAGGTTTGAAGCCAGCCATATTTTGTGTTGAACAGCCTGATCTGTCAATAAATTCTTTTATTCAGGTAAAACATATGATAATTTCTGAAGTACGGAATTTAATTTCGGTGACATAAGCACTTATAAAGGAAGAAATGAGATATGATCGCATTTGACCTACAATGTGATATGGGCCATGTTTTCGAAGGTTGGTTTGAAGACAGCAAGTCTTATAAGGCCCAGAAAAAGAGGGGCTTGATCACGTGTCCATCCTGTAACAGTACGGCCATATCCAAGCTGCCGTCAACTTTTGCAATTAAAGGATCCCAAACGTCAGCAAGTCAGCTGGACAAAAAAATCGATCTGAAGCAGATGAGCAATGAAATCGTCGATTATGTGAGTAAAAACTTTGATAATGTTGGATGTGACTTTGCTAAGGAAGCCTTGAAAATGCATTATGGGGTAACAGAACCCCGTAATATTCGTGGAGTCAGCACCAAAGAAGAAGAGAAGGTCCTAACAAAAGAGGGTGTTCAATTCTTTAAAGTACCTATGGCGGTTCCCGCCGATTCAGAGCCCGAAAGCTCTTAATTTTATCCTGCCAAATCGTGTTGCTAATCAAGACTACAAATTATTGTGTGGTCAAATCCGAAGAAACCGACCAATAGTAGGTCCTCGGTATTTTTTTCCTGGCGAAACCAGTATCGAAATGGTGCAAAAGAGTCGGCAGCTTCAGCATAGGCAAAGCCATCATACGTGACAAGCTTGAATCTTTTTTGAAACTTACTTCTCGCTGCATCCACATCGAGCCCATCATAGGGATTTATCCGAATATGGAAACTGAACCGTCCATAAAAAAATAGCTTTGTGTTTATTTCCTCGATCAAGATGCCGCCAAATTGAGGTACATCTGGATCCAAAAAATGGCTATGGTGGTAACAGACGCCTGTGTAAACTTTGGGAATCAACTTCAGTTTAAGTCCATCCGCAGCTTGAAATCGATCCCAAATGTCTTGTTGATCAGGACCGCAAAAATCACCCCAGCAAACATTTGTTGGTAATCCCAGGGGTTCAGTGGCATTTAGACTGCCAACATGGGTCAACAAGATGAGAGATACGAGCGCAAGGGACGGACCCATTATTATTGAGGTCAATCGAATTTTAGTTGAGGTTTTTCTTGTCGATGCTTGTTTCATTATTCTTATTGGGGAAGAGATTCCTGGCTATTACCGGCTATTAGTACATTGCTCGGCATGGGCAATAATCCAATTGACAGCATCATAGAGATCGGTGGCATTATAATCGGTGTGGATGCCGGCGGCTGCTAGCTCTGAAATCGCGATGTCGTAATTACCGGTTTTCACCAGCAGGGCAAATCCACAGCCGGCTTGGCGGGCACAGACAATGTCCTTGGCACTGTCTCCGATCATATAAGAGCCAGGCAGATGGATATCATATTTTTTTTGAGCGGCGAGTATGAGTCCGGGTTTGGGTTTGCGACAATTACAGCCTTCCTGGGGTAAGTGCGGGCAAAAGAAGATATCATCCATCCGACCCCCGGCGGCAAGAATTTCTGCCATCATATTGTCGTGAATATGTTTGAGCGTGTTTGGTGTTATCATTTTTCGATTGATGGCTGATTGGTTGGTGATAAGAAACGAGCGATAATGATGCTGATTCAGTACTCTTAAGGCCGGAAGGCTTCGCGGGAGGAATTGAAATTCAGCCCAGCTCTTGATATAAGCGCTTGAATCCTGATTGATCACACCGTCTCTATCGATGAAGACTACATTTTGTAGGACGCTACTCGGCGACGATGAAGACATCTTTAAAACCGTGTTTAATGAGTATTTCTTCGTATTCGACGGCTTGTTCTAATGACGTCGCTTTACCAACCCGCACCCGATACCAAATTTCCTGGCCATTGTCATACTCTGAGACATGTGCATTTTTGTAGGTTTGATCCAGTTTGTCTTTTAAGCGATTGGCATTGCTTTTGTCGCTGAAGGCCCCGATTTGAAATGTAAAGTTGCCTTTGTGATAGTCAACGGGCTTTTTAGAAGCGGCGTTATTAAACTTTTTCCCACGGTTATCTGCTTCTAAGGCGACAATTTTTACACGAGCGGTGCCCGTGTTTATCATGTCCATTTTTTGGGCCGCAGTAAAAGACAAGTCAATGATTCGGCCCCGTACAAAGGGTCCGCGATCATTGATTCTGACCGTGACCTCCTTGCCGTTATCGAGGCTTTTGACATGGACATGGGTCCCAAGTGGAAGTGTTTTATGAGCAGCCGTCATGGCGTACATGTTGTATGTTTCGCCACTGGAGGTTTTTCTGCCGTGGAATTTTTTGCCATACCAGGACGCAATGCCTGTTTGCTTGAAACCGCGGGCATCTGAAACGGGATGATACCATTTTTTGCCCACCCGATATGGTTTGGGTTTGCCGGGTTTTTGCGGTGGCGCGGGTGCAGGCGCAACGCAACTAATTATAAAAACTAAAACCAGACAGATTACCCAGAAATGGACGTGTGTACGTTTCAGTACCATCGTGTACAATGTAAGGTGAACGAAGTGTTAAGCCAACGCAAGATTTAAGACATCTTTCATTTTTCCCACCAGATGAAACTCAATTTCTTTTTTGACCTTTTTAGGAATATCGTCCAGATCCTTTTCATTGGCTTGCGGCAATATGATCCGCCGGATGCCCGCCCTGTGGGCGGCCAGAACTTTTTCCTTGATACCACCTACAGGCAGCACCTGTCCCCGAAGCGTGATTTCACCGGTCATGGCCAGGTCTTTATGGATGCGTTTATCGGTCAACAAAGATGCCAAAGCAGTCAGCATGGTGACTCCGGCTGACGGACCGTCCTTGGGTATTGCGCCGGCCGGTACGTGGATATGGATGTCTCTAGTTTGGAAAAAATCTTCCGGAACACCCAGGGCTTTGGCATTGGCCCGAATAAAACTGAGTGCGGTGGTTGCAGATTCTTTCATGACATCACCCAGCTGGCCGGTTAGGGTGAGCCCCTTGCCGCCTTTCATGGTAGTGGCCTCAATGAAAAGGAGTTCGCCCCCCGTGGGGGTCCAAGCCAGTCCCATAGCGATACCCGGCGTCGTAATTCTGGATTTCACCTCAGACGTAAACCGAATCGGGCCGAGAAATTTAGAAATATTGACGACTTTCACAGAGGCCGTCTTTATTTTACCTTCAGCAATTCGACTGGCAATGCCCCGGCAAACGGTGGCTATTTCGCGTTCCAGGTTTCGCAAACCAGCCTCGCGGGTGTATCCGGTGATGATTCGTTTTACGGCACCGGAGGTAAATGAGATTTGGTCGGATTTCAACCCATGGGCTTTGCGTTGGCGCGGAATTAGGTAGCGATTGGCTATTTTAATTTTTTCATCCAGCGTGTATCCTAATAGTTGGAGTACTTCCATGCGGTCTCGCAAGGGTGGTGGAATGGTATCCAGGATATTGGCCGTGGTGATGAACATCACACCCGAAAGATCAAAGGGCACATCCAGATAGTGATCCGAAAATGAAAAATTTTGTTCCGGATCCAGCACCTCCAACAGGGCAGATGAAGGGTCACCGCGAAAATCGCTGCCGACTTTGTCGATTTCATCTAACATGAAAACAGGGTTATTGGATCCGGCCCTGCGGATACCCTGAATGATGCGCCCGGGTAAGGCCCCAATGTAAGTTCGGCGATGTCCCCGTATTTCGGCTTCATCGCGAACGCCACCCAAAGAGAGTCGAATAAACTCACGCCCTAAGGCTCTGGCGATGGAGCTTCCCAAAGAAGTTTTGCCGGTACCGGGAGGGCCAGCAAAGCAAAGGATCGGTCCCTTGGAATCCGGCTTTAATTTGCGAACGGCTAAATACTCAATGATGCGGTTTTTAGCTTTTTCCAGGCCAAAATGATCTTCATCCAGAATTTTACGGGCAGATTTAATATCCAGATTGTCTTCAGTGTTTTCTTGCCATGGTAGGGAGGTCATCCAATCCAAATAAGTAGATGCCACGGTATATTCAGCTGAAGATGGGTGCATTTTGGCCAAACGGCTGAGCTCCCGTTCGGCTTCTTTTTTCGCCTCTTCCGGTAGGCCTTTTTCCAGTATTTTGGTTCGATATTCTTCCACCTCGACATTGGAATCATCCTTTTCTCCCAACTCCTCTTTTATGGCCTTGAGCTGTTGGCGCAGATAATATTCCTTTTGGCTTTTATCCATGTCCCCTTTGACCTGGGTCTGAATCTTGTTGCCAAGCTCGAGTATTTCCAGTTGGTGGTTGACCAGTCGCGTTACTTCCTTGAGACGCTTTTTGACATTATCGATTTCGAGTACTTTTTGTTTTTCCTCCACCGATGCGTTGATGCTGGAAGCCACCATATTGGACAAGATGCCCGGTTCCTGTATCGATTTGGCCATGGAACTGATTTCCGGCGGCAATACCGGAGATAGCTCAACCACTTTTGAAAATAGATGGACAATATTGGTCATCAGTGCTTCGGTTTGGGTATCCTTGGTTTCATTTTCCGGTATATGTTGAATGCTGCCTAATAGATAAGGCTTGTCCTTAACAAAGGCGGTGGTTTTAAAGCGTCCCAGTCCTTGAACCAGAATTTGGGATTTTTCGTCTTCTGTTTTGGCCATTTTTAGAATCAGAGCACTGGTCCCAATATCATACAGATCCTCGGTCCCGGCCGTTTCTTCCCCGGAAGGGGTTCGAGACACCAACAGACCGATAATCCGGTCTTTTGACATGGCTTCGTCAATAAGTTGCACTGACTCTTTTTGCATCACCACAAGGGGCAACACCATTTTCGGAAATAAGACCGTATCGAACAAGGGTAAGATCGGTAACGTCTCGGGAAGATTTTTTAGATCAAATTCAACATTTGGTTTTTGCTCATCCATAGTCAACTCTCCTGATAGGAAAACCGTTTCATTGAAAAATCTGAATGGTTATGGATCACGATTCTTCTGAAATGGGAATCGTATAGGTTCTGTCTGTGTCCAGCTTGACCAAGCGTATTTCAAGAAAACCGTTGCAGTAGGCGGTCGAAACAATTTCTGTATCGATGGGTACCGGCAGGTAGAGAACGCGTTCAAATTTGCCGTACTGAATTTCGGCCAGTCTGTAAGTGGCATTGTCGATGCGCGGTAGTTCTGAACGTTTTCCCATTAGTTTAATGGCCCGGCGACTGACCTCGACCGCTAAATCTTCTTTATCCACGCCGGCAACTTCGGCGCGTACTATGATTTCTTCGACGGTTTCATAGATATCGATTTGGGGCCGCCAGGTACGTTCTTCTAAAGAAAATGCAGAATTGATGGAGCCAAAAACATCTTGAATCGAGCGGTCAACCTTTGAATGGAGTTCATCAAAATCATTACAAAAGCGAATTTTTATATAGTCCATTTTCGACTCCTATCTGCAGTTTAAAATGCAAAGTCCCCATATTAATGTATTAAGGATGAAATTAACAGTAATCCGTAATTTTGTAAAGTAAAGAAGATTTAGAGAATTGGGCAGTTTCCCGATCGGTCTGGGGGGTGTCATACGAGTTATCAAGAATATACGCCTGTCTTCACAATCGGAACGTTATTCTGACAAAAAGTATAGAACAATGGTCTGCTGGGTGTAAAAAGGTTTGATCGGCTTACGTACGCGTTCATAGTAGGTAACATAATTGTAACAACGGACCTGATGGGTTTTAGTGAATTCAGCTTATGGTATATTGGTCTCGAGGGGTCTGATAGCTATTCGTTTTCCCGGGGCATCAATATATGTCTCAACCAATGTATCAGGCTGTTTTTACCCAAAATATCACGATCAAACTTGTCAAAATCATTGAATAGTTTCTCTGGGTTGCTAAAGAATTGGGCTCGCGTTACCATTTTTTCATCTGGATCCAGGTGCTTGATAACGTTGGCCGGATTTCCGGCGGCGATACAGTTGCTGGGGATATCCTTAACCACAATGGCTCCCGCACCGATAATACTGTTTTGGCCAATGGAGACACCTTTACCGATGACGGCACCATCTCCCACCCAAACATTATCAGCGATGTGAATCGGTCTGGTTTTTCCCAGGGCAATGCGGTTATAAATATCGTGCCAATCTGAATCAGCAATGTAAGCATGGCTGGCAAGCATACAATTGTTGCCGATTTGAATGCCATCAGCCGATCCAATGCGAACGCCGGGACAGATCATGCAGTAGTCACCAATACGGATATGTCCCTTGGCTTTGCGATCAGACCACACCGAAAGGCGGACCTTGTTGTCCGGAGATGCAATCAGGGTAGCATAGTCACCGATATGGATGGGACCACCGAAGATCTTGACATGCCAGGGTTTCATGAAGGTCGAGCCAACCCCGAGGTAGGATAATTGGGGTTTGATGCGGCGCCTTACATATAGATTCTGTAATTGGGTATAGATTTTTTTTATGTAGTAGGGTCTGTGATCTTTTCTCATTTAGGCAGTTGGATAAAAGGAATGGAATTCCAAAATCGGTGGCTGAATAAGTGGCCGGCTGGGGTTAATTGGTACAAAGCATCGGCAGCCATCAACACAACGGCATTGCTCCAGGTAATTTTTTCTTCCGGCCAAACAATGATATCAGGAACCGTATATCCGCACCAATAGGTGCCATCTTCAAATTTGCGGTCACTGATCCAATTAAATACGATTGTGGCTAAATCCGTATTCTCAATTGCAGTCAACGCCAAGGCTAACTCCGATGTTTCCGCCAGTGTTACCCAGGGTTCATCGGATACACAACGGACACCTTGTCCCCTGATGACATATTTCTTCCAGTAAGCTTCAATGCGTTTGTGAGCCTTTTCTTCAGAAATACAGCCGGAGAGAATGGGGTAAAACCAATCCATTGAAAAACGGGATTTGGTCATATTGAAGAGATAGGTTTTATTTTTGATGGCATTGCCGAGTTTAAGTAGCGCCGCTTGCCAGACTGGTCGTGAGTATCCCAGGATATTGGCAACATACAGGGCACACTTAAGGCTCATAAAAATAGAACTGCATCCTGTAAGCAGTGCCATTTTATCAATACGTTTTTCAGGGCTGATGGCCCAATAGATTTCACCGTTTGGTGTTTGCAAGCTCAAAGTAAAATCGATACCGCCGCATAGCGGATCCCACAAGATTTTTAGGAAATCTGCATCGCCGGTACTAAAGTAATAGTGCAAAAGTCCCACGGCGAGATAAGAGGACATGTTGCTTTCCCTGGTATGATCCTCAGGAATTGCATTGCGATAGGCGGAATACCAGCTGCCGTCATTTAACTGCATGTTGGCCAACCATTGATATGCCTTTTGGGCCTTCTTAAATTGACCACCAATGGTCAGTCCCATGGCTGCTTCAATGTGATCCCATGGATCGGTTTTTTCGCCCGGACTCCACGGGATTTCACCACTCTTTTGCTGGGTTTGAGCAATTAGGTTCGTAACCGCGGTCGTGTCGACGGCCCAACCTGTTTGTTTTTTTAAGGCATTGATGTTCATATGCTTGTTAAATAATGCACCGAAATCTATATCTTAATAGATAATCGATGTTGAGCACTATTTACTGCCGGATTTGATTTGACAACGCAGCATGTGTACCACACTGGCGCCGTGATTGAAAGTTTGAACATATACTTTTAATGTGATAATTGAGCAAGCACATTTTAATACGAATTGAATATAAAGGTACTATTTTTATCGATTGGTGTAAGCAAAACATAGCCGGATACGTTAATAAACAGGCATCTGAAAATTAAGTCATGATAAAACCACATGAGTAGGTTTGGATAAAAATGGAAAAGACCAGCTTTAAAGCGAAGTTACTCAGATTAATATGGGGATTCATTCCCTGGGCCATGGTTCTCGCCATCGTCTTTGTTATTTTCCAACTCTGGGCTAAAATTCAGGTGGAACGCTCTCAATTGGAAAGGATCAAACAGGAAGCCATCAAAAAAGAAACACCGCCAGTTCGGGTCATCACCTTGACAGCTGTACCCAGACGGCTGGAGGATAAAATCCGATTGCCGGGTTATGTTGAGCCGGCCGAGGATTTGTGGGTCAAGTCTGAGGTTTCGGGACAGGTGATCCAAGTTTTGGCAACCGAAGGCCAGACCATTCAAAAGGGGCAGATTCTGGCTCAGATCGATGACCGCGACTATCGAAACCGGCTTGCCCGAATCGAGGCCAATTACAAATTGGCCAAATTGGAATATGATCGGATCTACGCTTTGGATCAAAAGAAAATTACGGCTGGCAACAAGCTCGATGAAATTGAGGCCCGCTTAGCCGATGTTACCGCTCAAAGAGAAGAGGCGGAGCTCGCTTTGAGCCGGACGCGTATCGTGGCACCCATGGATGGCCAGGTTAACGAGATTGTGGCCAAGCAGGGGGATTTTTATAGCATTGGCGATCCCGTGGCCCAGATTCTGCGCTTGTCAGACGTTAAGATCGCCGTGGGCATTCCCGAGAGCGACGCGGCTTCATTTTATAATTTGTCTGAGGCCAGTGTTAATATCGCAGCGCTTGGCGACCGGCGATTGACCGGCAAAAAGGTGTTTATGTCCAGTCAACCCAGGAACCTGGCTCGCTTGTACGATCTTGAGCTGGAAATACCCAATCCCGACGGCGATATTTTACCGGGCATGTTTGCCAGCGTCGAACTCATACGCAAAGCGTACAAGCGTGCTTTGATCGTGCCGTTATATGCCGTCATCAACCAGGGCGAAGAACAATTCGTTTATGTTGAGAACAGTGGTTCAGCCAAGAAAGTGCCAGTCGAAGTTGGTCTTCTGGTGGACTGGCAGGTTCAGATCACCTCAGGACTTAAACCCAATGATAACGTCATCGTCGTCGGGCACCGCTTGTTAAATGAGGGTCAGGCCGTCGAGGTGATTAAGAATGTGAGCGATGTGCAGGAGATATTGACCCTATGAGTATTTCCGAACTGGCTGTAAAAAAACGAACCAGCGTCATGGTCCTGGCTCTCATGATACTGGTTTTTGGGCCGCTATCTTATTTTTCCATGCCCAGGGAATCAGCCCCGGATATCACCATACCCTTTGTTTTTGTCATGACCAACTACGCCGGGGTGGCACCGGAGGATATTGAAAGTGCCATCACCATTCCGATTGAAAAAAAACTGAAGGGTTTGGAAGGTGTCAAGCGGATAGAATCTTCCAGCACCGAGGGGATGAGTTCCATTATCATCGAATTTGTGGCCGGAACAGACATCGATGATGTGCTGCAAAAAACCAAGGACAAGGTGGATTTGGCCAAGCAGGAGCTGCCCCGGGACCTGGAAGACGATCCCGAGGTCATGGAAATCAATATCTCGGAACTTCCTATTGTGGTTTATTCCTTATCTGGGACCTGCGGATTGGTCTGCCTTAAAAATTTAGCTGAGGAGCTGGAGGAGGAATTTGAATCGATCCCCGGTGTTCTGGAAGCTGATGTAACCGGGGGGTTGGAGCGGGAAGTCCGGGTTGAGCCATATCCCGACAAGCTGGCCTATTTCGGGTTGTCGATTCTCATGCTGCAGGACGTTATATCGCAGGAAAACCAGAATGTCTCCGGTGGCGCCATTCGCATGGGAGACGGCCGATTTCAGCTGCGCGTACCCGGGGAATTTCGCACACCGGAGGAAATATACGGTCTCATCGTGGGGGTACATAACGGGCAACCGGTATATTTAAGGGATGTGGCCCGGGTTGTGGATGGGTTTAAAGATGAGGAGGGTCGCTCGCGCTTAAACGGACAGGAAGCCGTCAATATCCAGATAAAAAAGCGCGCGGGCGAAAATATTCTGGAGATAACGGACAGGGCAACCGAAATCATCAACGAGAAACAACAAAACTGGCCTACTGGCACCGAAATCACCAAGCTCATGGATCAGGCCAAAGATATCCGCATGATGGTGGCTGATCTGGAGAACAATATCATTACCGGGCTGATACTGGTGATCGTGGTCTTGTTTTTCTTCCTGGGCATTCGCAACGCCATCCTGGTCAGCATGGCCATTCCGTTTTCCATGTTTATTTCCTTTGTGGTACTGAGTGCACTGGGTATTACCCTCAATATGGTCGTGCTGTTCTCGCTAACTCTCGCCTTAGGTATGTTGGTGGACAACGCCATCGTGATTATCGAAAATATTTTTCGATATATGGAGCAGGGCGTACCCCGCTTGCAAGCAGCCATCCGGGCAACCAGCGAGGTAGCCCAACCGGTGACGGCGTCAACCCTGACCACTGTGGCAGCATTTTTCCCCCTCATATTTTGGCCGGGAATCATGGGCGAGTTCATGTCCTATCTGCCTAAGACGGTGATCGTTACGCTCTTATCGTCATTATTCGTTGCCATGGTTATCAACCCCGCCCTGGCTGCCATTTTTTTGAAACTACCCTTCGGCCACCGGATGATGACAAAAAGTGTCACCGCGGAAGAAATTGAACAGGCTGGCGAGGCACCGATTACCATTAGGGGGCCCATGCTCAGGGTGTATCGCAAACTCCTAAATAGCGCACTTAATCACCGGCTGGCGGTCCTCGTATTATCCTTTGCAGCGGTTGTGGCCATGTTTATGATCTGGATGCTGCGGATAGGCATCGAGAAACCGGTTGAGTTTTTTCCGAATATCGAGCCCACCAGCATCTATATTAACTTGGATGTTTCCGAAGGTGCCGATCTCGAATTTTCCGACCGGATCGCCAAACAGGTGGAAGCGGCGATCTGCCATGCAAATGGTCGAGATGTATTAACGAATCATGTGGATCCGGCCGACTGCTACTATGCGGATACGGATAACAAGAACCACACCTTGCGGGATGGGAGCCGCTATGCCGGGCTAACAGATCTGGCCAATGTAAAAGACATCTATTCCAGGACAGTGGCCGTTCTCGGGGGCAGCTCTGATTTCGAGAGTAATTCTCCCAACCATATTGGTGTCCAGTTTCACGATATGGAGGAGCGCCCAAGGTCCTCGTTCGAAACCATGGAAGATATCAGAGAACGTATCAAGGATATCCCTGGTGCTCAGATAACCATTGCCGTGCAGGAGGAGGGGCCACCCACCGGTGCGCCCATCAATATCGAAATCGCCGGGGATAACTTTGCAATATTGGGTCAAATTGCAGGTGAGGTTATCAAGATTTTGGAAAAAATTCCATTTGTGCAGGATATTCGCGATGACTACGTAGCCGGGTCGCCCACGGTGAGCGTACGAGTAGATCGCCAAAAAGCCGCTTTACTGGGCCTGTCTACGGAAGTAATTGGATTCGTGCTAAAGGTTGCCTTCAATGGTACCAAGGTTTCTACCTTTCGGGAAGGGGATGAAGATTACGATATCACGGTGCAGTTATCGGAGGAGGACAGAAGATCAACCGATATTTTGCGGGAGCTCTTGATTCCAACCAGTCAGGGCTTGGTTCCCTTGAGCACCATTGCCAGCTTTGAGGTTGAGGGTGGTCTGGGGCAAATCAACCGCGTCAATCATGAACGCGTGGTCACGATAAAAGCCAATGTGGATGAAATGCATGTTCCCAGCCCTGTTGTGCGCGCTCAGGCCGAGAAAATTATTGCCGATATCAGCCTGCCACCCGGATATAAACTCAGATTTACCGGCGAACAGGAAGAACAGGCCAAAGCCGAGGCTTTCTTGACCAAGGCCTTCGCCACGGCCCTCTTTTTAATCATGTTGATTCTGGTGACCCAGTTCAACTCAATCGCCCAACCAGCCATCATCCTTACCTCCATTATCTTATCGTTGGGAGGCGTCTTCTTGGGTTTGGCCTTTATGTCCTTTCCTTTTGGCATCGTCATGAGCGGCGTGGGCGTGATCTCTTTGGCAGGCGTGGTGGTCAATAATGCGATTGTGCTCATCGACTACACCAATCGTCTCAACAAACGCGGCATGCCATTCCGGGAAGCCATTGTGGCCGCTGGTTGTACGCGTCTCAGACCGGTGCTGCTAACAGCGATCACCACGATTCTGGGTTTGCTACCCATGGTTACGGGCGTGGCTTATGATTTTCATGTGATGGAAATCTCCTGGATCAGCGAATCCAACCAGTGGTGGAGTTCCATGGCCAGTGCAGTAATTTTCGGCCTCGCCCTGGCCACCATATTAACGCTGGTGGTTGTGCCAACCTTGTATGCATTGGTTCATACCACCAGCCTGGCAACCTTAAGAAACATTAGATGGATTCGCCGGATGTATTGGAAGCCGTATTATTTATTAACGGGTGAAAAGCAAGAGGAACAAGTCTGATCGAGCACCAGAGGAGCATGCGATGGCTGAAAAAAAGGGATTAAATACACCCTTGGCCGCCCAAATGGGCGGACCCTATTCCCAGGCGATCATATACAAGGACATGATTTATATATCTGGCCAGGGATCGGTGGATCCGAAAACCAATCGACTAATGGCGGGCACAATAGAAAAAGAAGGCAAGATGGCCTTGCAAAATATTAAAATTATCATGGAAGCAGCCGGATCATCGATTGATAATGTGCTGCAGGTCTGCGTCTATTTGGCTGATATTCGGGAGTACGGTCGCTTCAACGACGTCTATAGAACTTTTTTTCAAGATCCCATGCCTGCCAGAACCACCGTGGCCGTGAAAAATGTACCTTTTGGTCTTAGGGTCGAAATCGATGCGGTGGGACATCTTTGACTGCCATTAGCTATTGACTTAAAGCGATACCCTATTGTATTGCATAAGCTAGGGTTTGATGCTGTTGAAATCATTCTCGTCTTCTGCGGATAAATCACGGCCATCTCTTCACATGGTAATGTTTTATAGTTGCCAGTTCTCAACATAATAAGTTTGATTCAATCAACGTAATTACATTCTGTGCCAGTGTTACTTAGGGTCGGGTTCCATTACCCGGTAGATATCTTTTAACCTTTAAACACAGGGAGGGTGATATGTCAGATAGCGTATACAAAATTATAGAACTTGTGGGAACCAGTGATACTTCGTGGGAAGATGCAGCCAAGAATGCCGTTGAAACGGCCAGCAAGAGTCTCCGGGAATTGCGGGTGGCAGAAATTACAAAGCTCGATATGAAGGTTGAAGATTCAAAAGTCGTCGCTTTTCGCGCACGCGTCACGCTTTCATTTAAATACGGAACATAAACATTCACGCATTTCGGCTTTCCTTTTTTTGAATTTAAGAATGCTAGCTTGGATCGATAAAAGGAATAGTTTTTAACTCCATATAAACATAGATTGTACTTCAAATAAGCCGCATTATGCGGCTTATTTGTTTTCAGTGCGCCATGGATGGCGTATTGACATAAAAGACCACATGCTATAATTGGCCTTAATGATTTAAGCTCGTGGATCAGAATTTAATCTGGCGTGCCGATGGAAGGGAAGCTGGATGTGCACAAATGGCTATATAATGGAGAGTGACGAAGAAGCTCGCCGTCTGGATTTAAAAACAGACCCGGCAACCATTGAGAAACATGCAAGCTGGGCCGGTCTTAAAACGGGCATGCGTGTTGCCGATCTTGGATGTGGGTCTGGTAAAACTACGTTTCACCTAAACAAATTAACTGGGGCAACGGGCGAAACAATTGGCATCGACAAGTCTGAGCAACGAATTGAATTTGCAGAAATGCATTATACCGGCAAGAGTATAAAATTTGAATTGGCGGACATCCGGTCTGATTTAACATCCTATGGAAAATTTGATTTTATTTGGGTGCGTTTTGTCCTGGAGTATTACGGAACCACAGCCTTTGATATTATTCAAAACATCAGCCAGGTACTAAAACCAGGCGGCATCATGTGTTTGATCGACCTGGATTATAACTGCCTGACCCACTATGGCTTGCCCGAAAGACTTGAATCGGCCATCGTGGGACTCCGACGAACGGTGGAACAAAAAGCAGACTTTGATCCCTTTGCAGGTCGAAAGCTTTATTCGTATCTCTATGACATGGAATATGTGGATCTGGATGTAAAGGTGGAAGCTCATCATTTAATATTTGGTGAACTCAGCGAAGTTGATAAGTTTAATTGGACCAAGAAAGTAGAGGTGGGCGCCAAGTTGTCCGGCTATACTTTTGATGAATATGATGGCGGGTACGACGAGTTTTACGAAGACTTTCGAAAAGGGTTTTCACATCCTAGGCGGTTCACCTATACACCGGTTATCGTGTGTCGCGGAAAGAAGTTGAGTTGATATGAAAAAGCTCCTACTGATCAATCCAGTAGGCCGAAGAAGTGGATATCTCATGAGCAGATTTTCCACTTTTGCACCTTTGGGGCTGGCTTATGTTGCCGCTGTCACACCTGATAATTGGGATATTAAAATCGCCGATGAAAATTTTGAAACCTTTGAGATGGAACCGGCTGATCTGGTCGCCATTACTGCCTTTACCAGCAATGTCAATCGGGCCTATGAAATTGCCAAGGTGTATCGGGAACGCGGCACCAAAGTCGTCATGGGCGGTATCCACGCCTCCATGCTGCCGGATGAGGTTATGCAATATGCCGATGCAGCTGTCATCGGCGAAGTGGAAGACAGTTGGCCGGAAGTTCTAAAAGATTTTTCAGCCAATCAGCTTAAAAAAAAATATGTGGGGCCCAGAGTTGATCTGGAAAACTACGATATCCTTCCACGACGCGACCTTCTCAACCCAAACTATCTATGGCAATCAGTTCAGACATCTCGGGGCTGTCCGTTTAATTGTCGCTTCTGTTCGGTATCCAGATATCTGGGCAAAGCCTACCGGTGCCGTACGGCCGATGATGTTCTTAATGAGCTCGCGGCGATTGACAGCGCGTATATTGCCTTTGTGGATGACAACCTGATCGGTTACAACCCGGAAAGCATCAAACGGGCCAAGCAGATCTTTCAGGGTATGATCGATCAGAACTTGCAAAAGAAATGGTGGATGCAGACCAGTATCAATGCAGCGGACAATGAAGATGTCATCGAACTCGCTGCCAGGTCCGGATGCATGTTCGTATTTTTAGGCTTTGAGGCCATTAGCTTGACGTCCCTTAAAAAAATGAACAAAGGTGTCAACCTAAAAGCTGGCGTGGACCACTACAAGCGCGTAATCGATACGTTTCATAAATACGGTATAGGTGTGTTTGGAGCCTTCATCATTGGCAATGATTTTGAAACCAAGGAATACTACAAGGCCCTGGCTGACTATCTGGTAAATTCTGGAATCGACATGTTTCAGATCAGTATTTTGACGCCCTTGCCCGGAACCGAGATGATGGACGAAATCGTCACCTGCGATGGGCTTTTATACAATGAGTTCCCCAAAGACTGGGACAAATACAGGTTTTCCCATGTGGTTCACAAAACCCAGGGGGTTGATCTGGAGACCATCTATGCTGCAGACAACTATATAAAGAATAGATTGTACTCAACTCCTACCTATCCTTTAAGGATGATGAAGTCTCTATTTAACCTAAGGCGCTGGGAAAGATTCTACGCGGTATACAAGTTGAATCAAGCCCTCAAACGTAGCTGGCTAAATGCACATTATTATGAAAAGTATCCAAGTTGTATTGGATAGGTAGAATACATTAGAGGTGAGAGAATGCTAACGGGTAAGTTTTGGGTTTCTCAACTTGGTTGTTATAGTATCGGAAAAAAGCATCTACAATATTTTTCTCAAAATGAACGCCCCTTTCGGCCAGGAGAAGTTTTGTAGCTTTTTCTATTGGCATGGGGTTACGATAGTGCCGTTTTGCTGTAATGGCCTCAAAAAAATCGGCCACCGCAATTATTTTAGCCCCCAATGGAATTTCTTCGCCACTTAGGCCTTTGGGATAACCGCTGCCATCAATTTTCTCATGGTGTGCGCCTGCTACTTCCGGTACCTGACTGAAGATACCTTCAAAGTTTACCTGTTCCAGAATCCGTTTGGTTTTCTCAGAATGGGTCTTAATCACTTCATATTCGTCTGATGTCAGCTTACGGGGCTTCATAAGCAGGGAGTCCGGCACCCCAATTTTGCCATAGTCGTGAAGCAGTGCCGCAACCTGAATCATATCGCGATAATCCTGGGTCAATTTCAATTCATCACATATACCCAGCGCGAATTCCGTCACTCTTTCGGAATGCCCAGCCGTAAGGGGGTCGCGGGCATCAATGCTGGCGGCGAGTGTTTTTAATATCGATCTAAATTGGCGTTCCCTGGCTTCAAGCAGTTCTGCGTTCCGAATACTAATGCCTAATACCGAAGCAATACCGATAAGCAGGCTAATGTCACTCTGGATCAATGGGCGCTTGGACGTAAGATTATCGACCGCCAGAATACCCAGGGATTCGTTGTCACAAATAATGGGGCAGCAGACAAAAGACTTGGTTCCAATTGATTTTGCAAATGTTAAGCTTCGGGGCGATAGCGATTCTTCAATTTCATCGATGTCATTGATCAAAAACGGTCGCTTTTCATGGAAGGAAACCACAAAAATACCTTTAGATTCTGGTCGATCCAAGTGAAAAGAGGTCTGTTTGATCATATGATTTTGCTCTGGGGAATAGCCATAACCTGCTGCGAATTGAAGCTTGGATTTGTCTGCATTTGCCAGCAGTATAATTCCCCGGTCATAATCGAGTCTTTTTTCTGAAATATTGATTATATTGGATAAAATATCTTCTCTGCGCGTGTATTTACTGATGGCCAGCCCTATCTCATTGGTCATCAAGGCGTTGTTGTAATTAATTTCTATATTTTCGATCATCTGATCGCTCAAATCCCTCAAATGATTGAGACTTTTCAAAAGCTCGGATTTTTCGGTGCGATCGCTTATGGAGGTCAGGAGAAAGATTATAAAAACAGCAATGGGAACCAGTGAAGATAATGTGAAAATAGGATTAATAAAAACACAGACCAAAAGAATGAATGAGAATGCTAGAACAGTATAATTTCGAATTTTTTTCCAGACATCGGAAAAAGTTTTCTCCCACGAAATCATGTAGCGGCAAGTTTTGCCTCCTCGGAAAACACATTCCGGATGGTCAATGCTGGGGAGTTTATTTGTAAAGCCCATTGTCATGGCTTCAAAGAGGCCAATTCTATTCTCACATTGAAAAGGTCCCTCTTGAACACCCTCTCTTGGGGTTACGCATATTTCGACTTGGTTTTCTTTTATTCTTGTCGATTCATATTTTGCAGATTTGGTAAATTTCTGCGCAGCATTTCCAGTCAGTTCATAGGCTTTGGCGGGACTTACCATTCCCAAAATATACTTTCTCATTGGGCCAAGGACTTCGGGTGAGGCAGCAAATCTACCTGCTTCTCGTGCTATGTTTTCATTGTTGGTTAATTGAGAAAGTTTTTGGTGAAATAGATTGACTTGTTTCTGGGTAAACCAATGACCCTCGTCAGCAATTTCATATGATTTCATGTTTGCTGATGCGAGTAATTCAGGTATGTTAATATAATTATACTTCTTTTGTATTAACCGGATATAGTTATTGATTATGCGACTGTTATATAGAGGGATATTTTTATTCATTGGAAATAGGTTTTGATATTAAGCGAGTCGAGTTAGGCGATTGACATATCTAAAATAATTATCTCCAAATTGGGTGTCGAGCATCCATAAATTATAAATTTTTTCAAAGTTAATAGCATGGTCGTTCATATAGCTGGGGGATGAAACCAATACTGGAAAATTGTTCATGCTATGGGCCGTAGCAATCAGATAAAGGGCAGATTTAAATATGCTCTCGGACAAGTTTTTCGAATCAATAATGAACGTGGTCACAGCATTGGTAAGATCTGATAAATTTAAACCCTTGTTGGATATATTAACCATAAATACGGCAGTCAAAGTATGATTGTGTTTTAAAGAAAAAAGGTGCCGCTCTCGTTTCAATCCTAAATTTTTATATTCATGAGTAAGGCTATTTAGTCCAATCTTGCTGGGTTCAATATTAAGGGCTTTAAGCAAAAGACCACCGTTGGTATATGCATAAAATGCATCAAGCTCCTCAATGTCTTCTGGGCTTGATGAATTCAAACTCCATTCCCGAGTCATTTCGTTTTCAATAGTAGGGGAATTATTATTGCCGTTAAAATGAAAGTAGGCAAATGGCTTGACGTCACACTTATTCTCGTCGCTTATAGTTCGAGCGGCCCCACCAAAGACACGGTTTGGAAATTTATTTTCAGGACGAAAATAGCAAATCAAATATTTCATGTGGTTAGAAAAAAGACTATGAGAATTGTTGGAATAATGACCAATTTGATTCAGGACCACTAAGCCGGCATTGTACGCGGAAGATTTTCTTCCGGCGTGGTGGTGTATTAGCCATGTGTTTTCATAAAAACGAATCATGGACAAATGACCAGCGATCAAACCTTTGTTTTTATATGTAAAATGACGAGCTATACTTGAATTTTTTAGGTATATTTTTTCATATGTGTCTTTTATGTTATCTGAATTTTTCTCGATATATGTGTATTTTTCGGGGTAGATAAATCCAGCTTCAAAAAGAAAATTCCAAAGTGAATCCACATCGAGTTCATCACATAGAAATGCATTTTTGTTACTAAGCTGGGTTAGGCTGGACTGCAATTTTAAATGGTCCTGTGCTGGTATATCAATAATTGCAATACCATATTTTGATTGATTCACCATTTCTTGGGATGTTTGGGTTTCATAATGGATCACTTGAGCTTTGAACTCGAGCTTTAAGCTGTTTGCAAAGCGCATGGTGACTTTGGGTAAAATCATTCCTGGCAGAAGATCAGGCGAAGTGCTGGTTTTCTCAACTGAAAAACCAGAGCCCGACAGATCAACAACATCGAATTCGTGCACATATCCAGTCAGAGGGTGTTGAAGTCGAATTATCGGTGCTGGTGATATTTTCTCTCGATTACTCCTAAACTTCTTTTTAGGAAAACGCTGGATATTTTGACGCGTCGATTCGAGTAATATTTCTACTGTATTGCTGTTGGACTTTTCACTAACTATTTTACACTCAGTTGAATAGATAGATTCTTTTTCCCGCATCAGAAGGATATTGACGGGCTCATCGGGATTGATCCATTGGGGTGTCTGGGGTGGCTTTAGTTGGATCTTTACGTTAAATTCACTGGCGTTGAAATCGATAAGATCGCCACTAAAAACAACGCTGTTTTGAATCATCTGCACTTGAACATCTTGACAACGTTCCCGGTGGGACTTCTTTGATACGTATTGATAGTATATTTCGGGGATTTTAAAATGAATGTGTTCTTCAGTGAGCTCCAGGAGTTCGAGCTTAATTTCCAGATTCCATTGCCGTTCTTTAAGTATAATACTTTCAAACACATGGGTGTGAAGCTTGGATTTTACAACGGATGGATCTGCCCAGGAGCAGACGACATCTTCGCCCAGGCAGGGCTGGGGTTTCGCAGGGCAGTTAAATTCTTGGCCGTATTTTTTGTGTTTAAAATTTACCAGGATGGATTTGTCTTGAAAATTAAGATAATTCAACTTGTTAACGAGCTGCTGCTTGCTGAGTTTTTGATGGGGGACATCAGCTTTTTGGCCGCTTCCATCAGCTTCAGGCACTTTCACGGGGCAGACCGTTGAATCAGATTTGATCAGTTGATAACTCATGGATGATGCAACCTTATATACAGAGAAATAACCAGGGTTCGTTGGGCTGATATGGAATTGGCCTTTGGCGCAATTCATTGGAAAATCAACAGATTCCAAACATAAGAGTAATTTGTTTAATTACCATGATTTTGAAGATTATTCAACAAAAGTTATGTATCAGCATCATTGACTATAAATGCGCAGCCAAACACAAAACAGATTAATGGTTTTGCGTTGTTTTCTTTCACGTATAGCCAGTTTCGAATATAGATAGCAGCACAATGCCATAAATTTTATTGGGACGTTTTTTCCAAACAATACGATATGGTAAACACAATACGATATGGTAAACAGTCTCAAGCAGCTATTGTCATGGTTTATGCTTGACAGGAAATGGCAAGTTGACTATACAAAATCCTTTGGGAATTTGAGCCGGAATGTATAATTTCCGTGGCATAAATCAAGGGATACTGCCTGGCATGGTGCTAGAAAAATTATTGGAAGAAAAAAAATCTTCCATTGTAAAAATCTGGGTGCAAAGGACCATTGATAGCTATGCACCTGACGCCGCTATGTTCTTTAATAATCAGATGAACGATTTTCTAAACCCTGTGGGTGGGACCATTCGATCCAGCCTCGAATCCCTCTACGATACCATCCTTTTTAAAAAAGATGCAGAAAGTATAAAATCTACCCTGGAGCCACTTATCAAGATTCGCGCTGTCCAGAATTTTTCTGCCTCCCAGGCGGTAGCTTTTCTATTTTTTCTGAAAAAAATCATTCGCGAAGAATTAAAAAAAGAGATGAAAAAGATTGACCCGACATCGTTGGCAGCCGTTGACGCCAGCGTCGATGCCATGGTTTTGATCGGGTTTGACATATATGTTCAATGCCGAGAAAAAATTTACGATCTCAAAACCAACGAAGAGAGGAGCAAGATCTATAAGGCATTTGCCCGAGCCGGACTCATTAAAGAAGTTGCGGCCGACGCGCCCAATCTCAAATTTGTTTAATATCTATAAGCGAGGTAATGTTAAATGAATACAAAGTACATGTATTCCCTATTAGCGGTTATTGTACTATTTTTTGTTTCCTATCTTCTGGTTGAGGCCGGAACGGGATTCAAGGTACTGTTCGGGGTCGTTATTCCGTATGCTGCCATATTGGTTTTTATCATCGGATTTGTTGCCCGGGTGATGAACTGGGCCCGTTCGCCTGTGCCTTTTCGCATCACCACCACTTGTGGACAGCAGAAATCGTTACCCTGGATCCAGGCCAATGCAATCGACACGCCATTTTCCAAGGCTGCCGTGGTTGT
>Ga0180435_10000669_pt1 | contig 36156 bp, 29 predicted proteins | sample SS_ome_3_FD_132467 | JGI IMG/M metagenome (GOLD analysis project Ga0180435, IMG submission 132467) | Hypersaline lake sediment archaeal communities from the Salton Sea, California, USA - SS_3_S_1 metaG | ecosystem: Environmental > Aquatic > Non-marine Saline and Alkaline > Hypersaline >... | reverse complement strand
TTGAGGTCGGAGCCGGATTCGCCGTCAAGGACATGACCGGCATCCAGTCGAACGACTCGATGCACGCTGAAGACGGCAAGGTGGTGTTCGACACCAACTGTGCCGGCGGAATCACCGGCGGACTGTCGACCGGACAGACGATCGTGGCCCGTCTGGCCGTCAAGCCGACCCCGACGATCGACAAGCCGCAGACCACGATCGACAAGTACACCCTGGAGACCAAGGATCTGGCTGCGATCACCCGCCGCGACCCGACGATCGTCGCACGCATCTGGCCGGTCGCCGAAAACTACACCGCACTGGTCCTGCTGGACCACCTGATGGCCCACTACGGATACCAGACGCTGAAGGAGAGAGTGAAACTGGCCTCTGAACCGGCCTCCGGACAATCGTGAGGCGTACGGGAATGCGGTATCCGAACCTTCGAAACTAATAATTGCCGGGAGAATCGCCGAGACATTACAGAAAGACAATGCACCCGGTGCACAAGGTGAGTGATATGGGAATCCTTTGCGACAAACAGATCAAAGACGAAGTTCGGATTGATCCGTTTGCCAACGGCGTAAAGAGGCGTGGAGAGGTCTCGTATGGGTTGTCGAGCTATGGCTACGATGTACGGATTGGGACGAGGTTCAAGGTGTTCATGCCTCCGCTGTCATGCACCAAGCAGTTGGTCGTAGATCCCAAGGCATTCTCTGAGGATTTCGTGAAGACGGTGGACACCGAGCGCGAGAAGGTGGACCACATTCTGATCCCGCCCAACAGCTTCGCCCTGGGCGAAACACTTGAGTTCTTCACGATTCCTCGTAATGTCCTTGCGATATGCGTCGGCAAGAGCACCTATGCTCGATGCGGAATTATCGTGAATGTCACGCCTCTCGAACCAGAATGGTGCGGTCGGATAACCATGGAAATAAGCAACACGACGCCTCTTCCGGCCAAGATATATGCCGGCGAAGGCATAGCTCAGATCCTGTTCTTTCGAGCAGAGAGGCTGTGTGAAGTCAGTTACGCCGACAAACACGGCAAGTATCAGAATCAGTCCGGTCTGGCGCTACCATGTGTGGATTGATATGAATGGGTTCACTATAGTGAATGTCGATGAGGTCATCCGGCAAGTTGGCGGGTCCTCGAACTGGCGGCAGGTGATTGCCGAAAGGGCAGGAACGGTATGAGTGGACGAAAGCAGCGGCTGAAACAGCCCATCGTGGAGATCATAACGAGTTTCAAACGCGCACCCAAAGAGCGCAGCGTCAAACCGGATGTCGTCATGGCGAGTTTCGAATTGGCCCGGGGCCGCCTTGGTCTAACGCAGGCGACAGGCGGCGCCTTGGCCGAACCGCTGCTGTGTCACGGTCACAACGTGGATGCGAAGGATCATCCCCAGACGACGCCATTGCATTACCCCATTCGCCGCGGGCGGTTAGGAGTTCAGGAATTGCTTGGGACCCACAACGCTGATGGATCATCCTCGGCGTTTTCCTCTTGGGAGAACAGCCTATGATTCTTCTCCTAATAATATACCTGTTGATAGCTTTGGCGATTTCCTTCCTCTGCTCCTTACTGGAGGCGGCGCTGCTGAGCATACCGCGATCGCACATCGCGATGCTCAAAGAGCAGGGCAGTCCGGTTGGCAAGCGGCTCCAGCGGATGAAAGACGATGTGGACCGCCCGCTGGCCGCTATCCTGACCCTGAATACGTTCGGACATACGCTTGGCGCCGCGGGGGTGGGGGCTGAGGCGGCGCTTCTGTGGGGAGACGCATGGGTAGGGCTGGTCGGCTTTGTCGTAACGATCCTGATCCTGATCTTCTCCGAGGTCATTCCCAAGACCCTCGGGGTGGCGCATGCCAAAGCTCTGGCGCCCTTTGCAGCGTGGACCATTCCGGGCATGATTCTGATATTGCGGCCGCTGGTGGCGATGTGCAACTGGACTTCAAAGCTGTTGTTGCGAAGCAACCAGGCGATGCCGAAGATCAGCCGCGACGAGATCCTCAGCCTCACCCGGCTTGCCTCGAAAGAAGGCGCTCTCGACCCTAACGAGGCCCATGTGATCCGCAACCTCATTGCACTGCGTGAGACTACCGTTGAGCGGGTGATGACGCCTCGGACCGTCGTATTTGCGCTTCAGGCCGATCAGACGGTGCGCGAGGTGACCCAAGGGGAGCCGCCTCGGTTCGCCCGCATCCCAGTCGTTGGCGAATCGCTTGACGAAGCAATGGGGCTGATACACCGCCGCGAGTTGTTCATTGCGTTGGGCGAGGGTCGGCTTGAGGCGACGATGGGCGAGTTGGCTCGGCCGCTGCACGCCGTTCCAGAGTTGGGCAAGCTGCCGACGGTGCTCGAGGAGTTCATCCAGCGTCGGGAGCAGATGTTCCTGGTGGTCGACGAGTACGGCGGCAGTGCGGGCATCGTGACACTCGAAGACGTGCTGGAAACACTGCTTGGCGTAGAGATCGTGGATGAGACCGACACCGTTGAGGATATGCAGCAATTGGGCAGGCAACGATTGATCGGTCAACAGGAGCGATTTGAATGAATAAGGCAAGCGACATCCCTGAAATCCATTCTGCGGCAAATCCGGCGGACCTTGCAGCGCGCGGAGGGGTCGAGAGAGTAGTTTACATCATCGAGGCAGGCGCCGAATCGGCAAAGATGAAGCCCGTTCCCGGCCCAAGCCTCTTGCATGCGGCGGTTGACCGCGGTCACCACAGGAAATGCCGCGAGGCAATCGGGTTCTGGCGGGCAAGGGGGGAGCGTCCCGAGTGTTTGCTTCGGGTTGGCGGGATCGTGGTCGAGGGACCGCATCCGGCTTTTTTTCGTTTGACCGCCGTCTGAACTGAGTCGGGAGCAGCGGCTGTTGCGGGAGACAGAAAATGACGCAGAACATCGATCCGTCCGACCTCCTCCGAATGGGCATGCGAGTTGAAGCCCTGCGGCAGAGAGTTATCGCAAACAACATTGCCAACCTGGGTACGCCCGGCTACCAACGAAAGGAGGTTCGTTTCCAGGAACTGCTGGCCCGAGCCCTGGAGACCGGCGATAACGAAGCCGTAGTGAACGTTCAGCCGGAAGTGATCACGCCGAAGGTGTCGGGTTCCCGGCAGGGCGTCAATAACGTGAACTTGGAGCAGGAGGTCGGCGACCTATTGAAGAATTCGTCCAGGTACAAGATATATGCTGCTTTGTCGAAGAAACTCGGCAGCCACAAGCGCCTTGCGATTGATGACAAGTTCTGATGATTGCGTTCAGGATAATCCCGCGGTGAGATCGCCGGATGCGAATCATAATATCCAAAGCTGCTGGAAAGCGGATGCCGACAATATGGCTGAACGGAGACCAGCCTGGTCTCCATAGTGGCTGGTCACGGCCGTGCCGCTAGTCCAGACGGGAATCCATCGCGCATATCCGAATTCGGGGCGGTGCTCATCCGTGGACAACGACGGCGGCACGCCGTACACTGGCGGCATAGGCATATGCCCTTGCCGTGTGCAGCGGGAGAAGGTTCCCATCGCATGAAGCCGGAGAGAATCTGCTATGGATGAACATGACGACCATATCGAAGTCTCATTCCAGGGGATTCCTCTGAGTGGCGGCGTGGCTTTGGGCAGGGCCGGGATACGATCCTCGGACCCGATGGTGGGGATTGTCGCCTTGTCCATTCCGGTCGAGGCGAAGGGATCTGAAGGCGAGCGTCTTCTCCAGGCCGTTAGGCGAGCTTCTCAAAGTCTGGATCACGTTATTGCTGACGTCAGTAACAAGATAGGTCGATCCGAATCCCTCATATTCAAGGTCCAGAAGGCCATTCTGGATGATCCGGCGCTAATTGGGCAGGTCACCGAGAAGATCGATACTGAGGGCATGTCGGCTGAAGCGGCGGTTGTGGAGATACTGAGCTTCTACGAGGCTCGGATTAGCGAACTGGATGATGAGTATGTGCGCGATCGCGGTTCTGATCTGGCCGAGGTGTGCCGGCGCGTGCTGGATGAGCTTATAGCCGAAGCGACGCCGGCACAGATGACGGAGCACCAGAGACCGACTTCCTCCGCGAAAGGAGAGGTTGTCGTTACCGATCAGCTTACCCCGGGCATGACGATGGACGTTGATCGCGATCGGATCGTCGCTCTCGTTTCCCAGCGAGGCGGCGGGACCTCTCACGCGGCGATTCTGGCGCGGGCGATGGGTATTCCGGCAGTTAGCGGTCTTCGAGGTGTCTGCGACCATATTCCGCAGGATGCCGAAGTGCTCGTTGACGGCGATTCCGGTGAGGTGATCCTCTGGCCCAGTGAGCAGACGCTCGACCGGTTCCGCAATCTTGAACGCAAAGCCGTGCATATCGCCGCTCCCCAGGAGCCGATACCGGAGCTGGTCGTAATGGCGAACATAAACGTTTCAACAGACATCCACGACGCCCTGGCTGTGAAGGCCGAGGGAGTCGGTCTCTACCGAACGGAATTCGAGTTCTTTGCGGCCGGCAGGGTCTTGACCGAGGACGAGCAATACGAAAGATACCGGTCGACACTGGAAGCCATGGAGGGCAAGCCCGTCCACTTCCGCCTGCTGGACATAGGTGGCGACAAAGCGATGGATTTCCTCGGCTTGCCGAAGGAGGACAACCCATATCTGGGCCATCGCGGCAGCCGCCTGTTGCTGGACCGACCGGACCTGATGCGCCCCCAGGCCCGGGCTCTCGCCAGGGCGTCGCAACACGGCGTGGTGGGCGTTATGTATCCGATGGTGACCGAGTTGGAGCAGTTCGAACGTCTCAAATGGCTGTTCTGTGAGGAGATCGGGAGCATTCCAACGGGGCGGATTCTGCATGGCGTGATGTTCGAGGTCCCGGCCGCCTGCTTGCAGGCCCGTGATCTGCTGGCGGCGGCGGACTTCGGCAGCATCGGCACAAACGACCTTATCCAGTACCTGTATGCCGTTGACCGCAACAACGACCGGGTGGCCTACGACTACTGTCCGGACAAAGCGATGTTCTGGTGGATGATCCGGCATATCGTGCTGGCCGCCGAAGAGACCGGGCGCCCCTTGTCGGTATGCGGGGAGGCGGCCAGCCGTCCCAAATTCCTGCCCAAGCTGATGGAGTTGGGCATCAACACGATCAGCGCCAGCCCACGCCTGATTCCCGACCTTCGACGCTGCGTCAAAGAGCAGCGGTCGTGATCTGCATCCCGACTGCCGATGAAAACCCGTCGTGAAATAACCGGTTACCGGGTTCGACAGGACTCCTTCAATAGCGGATTGTCTATTGCGGCTTGTCCGGATGCCCGCGGCGACATCTTCTCCCTGGGCGTTCATCAAGAACTCACCGTAGAATTTGTTGGCGGCCTAGATTTTCAGCAATGCCGCGGACCAAAGACCGGTAATTAAGCACGAATCGTCCCGTATCTGCGGCTATTTTTCGGCAGTCATGTCCGGCGATCGGGTCGCTGTGTCTCCGTCCGGCCCCGCTTCGGGGCTGGCTCGGAAGATTGTTTGAGAGGACGCCAATCGGTGGTACAGCTTAATGTCCTGTCGAGAAGGCGGCCAGTCGACCAGGAAAGTCGCCAGGGCCTCCCACAATGAGACCCATGCGGCAACAGTGAGGCCCTGTGCGAACACATTCGCGACGTCCGTGCGCGGCGAGCCCAGCCATCGGTTGATCCATACCGAAAGGAAAAGTACGGCAATGCCAATACTGAAGAAAACCATCGACCTGCGAACCATCCGCCTGATCTTATGCCGCTCAACGTCGGCGAGGTACATGAAGAAGCCATGAATGCTCTGTCTGATGCGGGAGAGCCCTGTGCCGTCTGGCGGGTGGGCAAGCGTGAAGCTGATGCTGAACGCTTCATCACCCACTTCCCTTACGCATTCAATCAGGTAGTCGACGAGATCCTGATCCAGATCCCTTCGAATGTAAGGCGCACGCTTGTCAAAATCATTGTACAGATGCTCGGCCTTCTCTGCGGCAACATCGATCAGGATGTTGCCTGCTTCGTCCCGTGCGTACCGATTGAGAACTTTCTTCCTCATTGTCGCCAAACCGCCCCAGTGATGTTATTGCGCGGCTTGGAGTTTCTCAAGTCTGGTTGCCGCCGTTCTTGCAGAGTCCGTTTCGGGTTATTCGACCTTGACCGTTTTGGCCTTGGCCTGCTCAGTCTTGGGCAGCGACACTGTCAGGATTCCATCCCTGTACGCCGCGGTCACCTTGTCGGCGTCCACGTCGCCGGGCAGCACCATGTCCCTGCGGAAGCTTCCATAGCGACGTTCGGAGCGGTAATAGCCCTCCCTTTGCTCTTCGGCCTGTTCCTTCTTCTCGCCGGTGATGCTCAGCGTGTTGCCCTGTACTGAGATGTTGATGTCATCGGCCTGCATCCCCGGCAATTCGGCCTTGACGGTAATGGATTCCTGTCCTTCGGCGACTTCCAGCGGCGGCCAGTACGCCCCGCGATCCGGAGCCGCCAGGGCGTGGTGGCCGAAGAACCGACCGAACAGATCATCCATCTCGTCCTGCAACCGGGCCAACCCGCTTCCGCGTCTGTAAGGCGTCAAGTCCATGATGTTCTCCTTTATGCTGCTTAGAATCTTGTGCCTTCTCTACCGGCCCCCGACCTTCGGGGACTCCGCAATGAATACTGCAAGGCCCGTGCCAGAACCGATCCTTCCCGGGAACTTACCCGGTAATCGCTCCAGGGGCGCCGCCAGGCCAGACAGTGCCCCACAGAGGCGCCGCGGCACAGTCTGCGATCGCGCCGGCTGCGGCGGACCCGACGATTCGGAGCGGACCTCCCGGAACAATCGGGAGGCGAACTCCGAAAACGGCCGGCAAAGGCCGCCAGGCCGCGGTAGGCCGGAGGTGTGCCGTTAGTACTTCCTTTCGGCAGGCGATGGTTTGTACAATGGGCGCCGAGAAAGAAACCAAACTCGCGTCTCAAACCGACGGTCAAACGACAGGAGCCGACACCATGGAAGAACTATTTGTGCGCTGCGAGGCCAACCCGCTGATCACAGCGAAGGACATGCCGTACCAGGCGAACACGGTTTTCAACGCCGGCGCGGCGGACCTGGGAGACGAAGTTCTTCTTCTGCTCCGGGTCGAGAGCTGTTCCGGGCGGTCGCATCTGATCGTTGCGCGCAGCGATGACGGGGTGACTGGATGGAAGGTTGAACCCCGCGCGCTGCTTCACGCCAAGCAAGGTGTCCCGTGTGAGGCCAGCGGAGTTGAAGATTGTCGGCTCACATGGATGCAGGAACTCGATGCCTGGCTCATTACATACACCGCATACGGTCCCGACGGTCCCGGCATCGCCCTGGCGAAAACGCGAGATTTCCGGACTGTGGAGAGGATCGGACTGGTCTTTCCGCCCGAGGACAAGAACGGCGTCCTGTTTCCCCGGCGGTTTGACGGTTCGTACGCGATGCTTCACCGGCCCTGCCGATACAACGGGAGCATCTGGATGTCCTATTCGCCGGACATGATCCACTGGGGCCGCCATCAAGTGGTCCTTCCGGTCCGAGGCGGTCCCTGGTGGGACGGCGTCAGGGTCGGCGCGGGGCTTGCCCCGATCGAGACCGACAAGGGCTGGCTGCTGATCTACCACGGCGTGAAGGAGCTCGCCGGCGACCCCATCTACAGACTGGGAGCGGCGCTGGTCGATCTCGACGAGCCTCACCTCCTTATCGGACGTGCGCGCCGTTGGCTGCTGGGTCCGCAGGCGCCCTATGAGCGCATCGGTGACGCCGGCAATGTAATCTTCTCCTGCGGGGGCGTTGTCCGGGACGGCGAACTGTGGGTCTACTACGGCGCAGCCGACTCCTCGATCTGTCTTGCCAGGGCCAAAGTGTCGGACATCCTGGACATGATCGAAGAAGAACCGACGGATTGATGCTCCTGTCGACTGACTGTCAGGCGCCAGCGCCTGGAAACGTGAAGTTCTGCGAGCAATCCCGGGATATCGGCCGCGGGCGTTTGGCTCTCCCGGCGGCTTGGGCGACATACTGTCGCATGCGGACCGTTCGGTATCCCGAACCATCTCGGCAGTACCGTTGCAGGTCGGCCCTGACCTCGTGATCCAGCAGGCTCCACAACAACTGCTCGACCTGGAGCACATCGGTCAGGACTGGCCGCACGATGCTGTCCCACCGAGCGTGACGAAGGTCGAAATCGCCCGGTCGCACCGCACCTCGGCATTGCGGGGCGCCGCACAAGCAGGGCATCTTGTACTCGATATTGCACATGCCGTAGTCGGTAGTCATTTCCTCGCCGGGCAGGATATCGCGCACCGCGATCTCGAAGCCGTAGCCGGTGCTGAGCGTGTTCGGCTCGCAGTTGTGGTTTACGTATTTTCCGTGGTCCCAATTGATGATCCACCGGCCGTCGGGGGATTGGTATGCATACCGGTGGAAGGCCTCAGCATAGCACGGACTGTCCCGCAAACGGATGTCGGGAGGCAGGACGATCTCCAGGCTGTCCATGGCGTAAACGATAGTCCCTATCGGGATCAGGGCCGTGGCGAAGACGCCCAGTCCGATATCTGTGCCGGTGTGGCACACCTCAGTGTGGGGGTGAATCACTGTTGATGTTCCTTTCGAGACTCAGCCGCGCGGACGGTCAGTCCGGGACGCCTTCGGTATTCCGTGGTCCGCGGTATTCCGAACATTGTCGAAGAACGGCGTGCGATTCTGCTCCACGCATTCGGCGGCGTAGAGGTACATTGCCGCCGACCAGCTCTGCCAGTCATGACCGCAAGGCGCGGCGTCCTGAGCCCGGTAGTATTCATTGAAGCCGAAGGCCAGGTCCGGGTTCTTGGCGCGGCCGACAAGCTCGGTCAATGAATCAAGCTTGCGTCGGGCCAGACGCGGTCGCCCGGCGGCGACCATTGCGGCGATGTGCAAGCCGCAGACGAACGGCCAGACGCCGCCGTTGTGGTACATCCCGGGCTGGTTGTGCAGTTCGTATCGCCGCGACCATTCCGGATCGCCGGGCTGGACGAATGGGAAGAAGTTAGGCGACAGCCGCACCGACAGTTGGTCCTGCTCACGCATGGCCTGGCACTCGGTCTCCACCCAGGAAACAATTGCCTTGGCCCTGCTCGGCGAGGCCAGCCCGGTGAGGATCGCCAGGCTGTTGCCCAGCAGGTCAAACCGTTCGCTGCTGAAGATCTTCCATGACCACATCGCATAGTACGGCTTGTGGCGGACGGTCAAGCCCTCATGGACGTGGCGATGCATCACGCCGCTGGTGATCGTGAAGCGGTGCATCAGGCTCTCAAGCCGGTCGGCGCGTTCGTGGCGGCCCAGGAGCCTCAGGTATGCGTAGACAATCGTATTGACGTAGAGACCGAAGCCGAGAACCTGTTGCTCATCCCGCCAGTCGGAGGTCGGAAGCTGGGCTACCATCACCCGATCGGTGGGGCTCCGATAGTCCATCCACGTCAGCGCCTTGTTCTCGGCGTCGACGAGGAACTCCGGCTGGCCGACCGCTCGGCGATACATGCCCAGCATCATCAGGAACAGCGGCGTGGTGTCGCTGGCGCCGCGGTCTTCGGGATCATGCACCAGCGAGGGGATATGCCCGCGGGGGCTTTGGTTCTGCGCCAGGACTTCCAGAACGCGCCGCAATGACGCGATGAGCTTCTCGTCGCCCGAGGCCAGGGCGCCCAGCCCGACAATCAAAAGGTCCCGCGTATACGGTTCGGGGTAGTCCCATCCGGCCGCCCTGGGCAACCCGCGGTACGGGCCGTGCATGTTGTGCAGCAGCACTTCGATCGCCGCTTCCTTCGCCTCGCCCACGCGATTATTTCGTTGGTGTTTCATATCACGAGATTCCCAGGCGCCGGCCCACGATCTCGACGAACTTCCTGGCCACGACGCGATAGTCAAAGTGCCGTACAACGTGTTCCCGACCGGCCTCCCCCATCTTCCGTCTAAGCTTCGCGTCGGTCATCAGATCCATCAGGTAGTTGGCGATGTCATGAACGCTGGCGCGGTAGTCCGCGGTGCGCGCCCGTTTGAACACCACGCGATGGCCGTTTTCGTATCCCTGGTCGGCGCCGAGGATTGTTTCTTTCAGCCGGACTTCCTGGGCGATCCCCGCCAGGAAGGCTGTCTTCTTATGCACCATTGTATCGAGCATTCCCATGGCTTTGATGCCGATAACAGGCTTTTCGCATGCGTTGGCCTCAACCTGGATCATGCCGAACCCCTCCAGGCGGGACGGGGCGGCGTAGATGTCGCATGCGGCCATCAGGTACGGCATGAAGTTCCGCGAGATTCGGCTGGTTGTGTAGATGACGTTCTTCTCGACGCCCAGGTGGGTCGCCAACTGAAGATCGGCCAGATTCTGCTGTTCTGTCCGCGGTTGCGGCCAGACCTTGCAGACGTACTTCCAGTCCGGCGCCTTGCTGTCGATCAAGGCCAGGGCCTGCAGGACCTCCTGGGCGCCCTTGGATGCCGCATCGCCGCCTATGGTCAGGATCATGATCTGATCGTCGGCCACTCCGAGCGACTCGCGAATCGCCTTAACCTTCGGATCGCTGGGGTCCCTGGGTATAAACGAGTCGGTGTCACAGCCCACCGGGAGAGTCTCGAACTTCGAGACGTCCAGTCCGTCCCGCCTGTAGACCTCCGTTACCCAGTTCGAGGTCGTCAGAATCAGCGGCAATGCGTTGAGTGTCTCCCGATAGTTGGCGACGTACCCGTCGGCGACGAGCCAGGGTACAGGCTGGACACCGTAGCATTGGGGATGCTGCACCAGATGGGGCGTATGCCCCCAGTAGCCTATTCCCAACACGACGTCCGGCTCGAACCAGCGGTAGTACCACTCCTTTTCCTGGGGGGACTCGAAGTTCACGGCGTGGGCGTCAACGCCGATCTCTTTCAGGCCCCGATACATCAGGTCGCCTTGCGTCGCCAGGCCTCCCGGGGAGGGCGGATAGTCGTATAGTACGAGTGCTTTCATGCTCTGTTTTCTCTGTATGCAGGGTAGTGTCGATGAAACGCTTCGGTTGATATGCACGCCCGGACCTCGAAAGAGTCCCGCCCGTACCCGTATTCTTCGTGAACGATTCGCTTTTTTTCGGCAAGCTGCTCAGGTGTTAATGAGATGACGATGTCGGCGTCCGGCAGGACGTCGCATTCCCCGGTTTCCGGATCGCAAGAGTACGCGAACGTCCACAACTCATCGCAACGCAGCACTCCGTCATCCGCCAGCCGGCGGACTTCATTATGCGCCTCGATGTGTCGCTGATGCCCGTATTCCCCAGCGGGTCCGTGAGTCAGGCACAAGTCCCAGTTCATGTCGGAAAGAAACTCTCGGATCCTGAGCCCGATCTCGCACCCCGGACGGATCGCCTTCAGCGGGTTGCTATCATCCAGGTCGGAGATATAGCTCGCCATGTCAAGGCTTTCGCAGACGGCTCGGAACTTCGGAGACCTGTCCCTGTCTCCGGCTCGACACAAAGACAGCACAGTCCAGTCCCACTCGGGATTCTGGAGGATCATGCCTCCGCACCAGATGATCTCATCATCCGGGTGGGCTATGATGATCACGGCTTCTTTCATGAGGACCTCCCTGATCCGTCCAATTGCCTCTGGCAATTGGATCGCGACGCGGGCGTCTGCCTCGATTCCATCCGACCGGGCGGCTTGAAAACGATGTCGCCGGAGTCAAGAAGCCCGACCGCGTTGGCGATCTGAATAGCCAGGCCTGGTCGCGCGTTGGCTTCCAGCACCATCGGGCCGTTCGCCGCGAGTACGATATCCACGCCGACGTATCCCAGTTCCAGGGCCTCACTGAGTCGAATAGCTGTCAGGACCGCATCGCTCCAGTAAGGGATAACGAATCCCCCGATCGGTTTGCCGGTGTCAGGGTGCCGCTCAATGGTCCGATTATGATGAACGGCTGTCGTCGCGGCGCCGGTGCGGATGTCGATGCCGACGCCGACGGCTCCCTGATGGAGATTGGCCCGATCGCGGGACTCGCGTGTCGGTAGCCTCAGCATCGCGGCGATCGGCTCGCCTTGAAGGACGATAATGCGGATGTCGGGCGTTCCCCCGGCCGTTAGATTTGCGAAGGCGGGATGCCGCTTCACTCGCTCCTCGACGATAACCTTGTCGGGCTGTCCCCCAAGCGAGAAGAGCCCCGACAGCGTGCTGGCCAAATGGTATCGCAAGTCGGCCGCCGAGAGTATCTCACCGCTGGCGGTCGCAAAGCGATCGCCGAGGTTCTCGGCTATAACCAGCACGCCCCGTCCGCCGGATCCGCATGCGGGTTTCACCACAAACTGCTGTCGGTTGCCGATGACTTGCGCGAAGCGCCGGATGTCCCCGAAGCGAGTGATCAGGCCGTACGTCTCGGGAACGGAGATTCCGTTTGCGTGGCAAATCTGTTTTGTCACGGCCTTATCGTCGACCCGGACGAACAGTCGACGCGGGTTCAGGCGCGCGATGTAGTGCAGATTCCTGGCGTTGATCCCAAGAACGCCGCGGCGTTTCAACTCCCATGGCCATGCCCAGAACCGTTTTATGCTCCAGCTCATGATTCACGCACCCCCAGGGCCGGTCGGAAGGGCCAGGTCGCGGAACCGGATCAATTCCGTCAGGCGATAGCGCGAGTATCGTCCGATGAGCAGCAGGGCTGAGGCGACGAGCAATTCCAACTCCGGGCGGCTCAGGAATATCCGGCCCAGTTCCCTCCATCCCAGTACAAGCAGGCAGCAGGCTGCCGCCGCAACGGTGCCGGCCAGCAGTTTCCAGGCCGTCTTGGCTCCGTCCTCCTCTCGACAGACGTAGAACCGCTCGACCAACATTGTCATGATGACCATAGGGAAGATGACCGCATTGGCGCTGGGCGTTAGTCCAAGGCGATCGAGGACGGAAACCGCCATCACGAGGCAAAGCACGATAACCGTGAGCATCACACTGAGCCGCGGGACCATCAGCAACTTCAGCCGCTCCAGCAGCACCCTGACTCCCAGCCCGATCGCGAGGACCAGTACGAAAACAAGCAGACCAGTCAGCAGGTCCGAGTACAGGAAACTCAACGCCAGCAAGGCTGGCGTGAATGTCCCGAAAGTCAGGATGCCGATCATATTTCGGAATACTGCGGTTATCATCGCCCCCACGGGCAGAAGCAACAGCACCGCCAGTGCGGCCTGCATGCTGACCGGCAGACGGGTCAGGTCGGCGATCCCGGGCGTCGAAACGCTCAGAGATCCGGCTGCTTGGCCGTTGTCGAGGCGTTCGGCGAAGTATCGGGTCTGTGTAATCGCGCCCGCGGGCATCCGTACGATATCCAGACCTTCGGTCCGGACAGTCACACGGTTGTTGGGCAGGAACTTGGCGTAACCACGCGCGGGGTCGTAAGGAATCCACGCATCGTTGACATACGCCTGCACCCACGCAAGGGGCTGGGTCGGGCCGGGATGATCGAGGGAGAATCCGGCGACCACTCGTGCCGGAATGCCCGCCGTGCGGCACAGCGCGACCATGGCCCGGGCCCTACCGGCTTCTGTGGCTGATCCCGTGCGGAGGGCGCCGGCTGCGGTCGATCGTCCGGACCGTTCGTCCGAGGCCAGAGACATCCAGCAGTACTCGAAGATCCGCCGCAGGCGTTCGGCGGAATCTCGGGCGACGGGAAGTCCGGCCAATGCTTTGTTTGCGGCCGGACCGCCTACCTGGATGTTGGCTTCAGGCTGAAGGTGTCGCTGCCGAGCCGCGGCAGTGAGTGTGTTTTTCGGGAACGAGCGCTTCATAGGGATCATGTGGGGCTGGATGTCGAACTCGGCGGCGAACCTGGCCTCTCGCCCCTTGCCCGGCGTGAGAAGTACGGCGCTGCGGCCGCCGGTCCGCGAGTTGCGTTGGATGTCCATCGCCAGTCCCGGTCGGGAAAAGGCCTCGCGGCGGATGCCGGCGGGACCCGCGTCGTTGGGCAGCGACACAAACAACTTCTCCGGACGATCGGTCCTGACGTCCACTTCGTATCGGAGACGCCACAATTTGTGAGGGACGACGCCGGCAGCCTCCGGCTCAAGCACTTGGCGCGCCGCCAGCGTTGCCGCGGCCGCCAGGACCAGGCCGAACACGGCCCAGAGCGTTCTCTTCTGTTCCCTGACCATGATGTCCTCATTCCGGCAACAGGGCCGACACGGCGCCCTGCGGCTTGTGGAATTGGGGTCGCTCGGTGCGCCGGGCGACCTCCAGGGCGGTCAGAAACGCCAGTCTGGCTACTTTCTCAACCTTTCCGGGGATGAGTTTCTCCCAGGTGTCTTGCGGGGTGTTGTAGTCGGGGTCCAGGCCTCCAAAGAGGTACATGACCGGGACCCTGGCGTAGTAGAAGGGAGAGTGATCGCTTCGTCCCAGACGGAAGCTTGCCGGATGCGTCAGCTTCAGGCCGATGTGATGGTTGGCGCTCTGGTGGATCTGGTGAACAATCCGGCTGGATCGGGTGCCGACGGCATAGATGCCGTTGGGTTCGTTCCGGCCGATCATGTCGAAGTTTATCATCATCGCTGTCTGGTCGATCGGAAGGGGGGGCTTGGAGATGTAGTGCTTCGATCCCCGCCGTCCGATCTCCTCGGCATCGAAGGCCACGAAGACGAGTGTTCGCCTGAGCGGCTGCGGCATCGCCGCCAAGGCGGACGCCACCGACAGCATCGCCCCAACTCCGGCTGCGTTGTCGTTGGCGCCGAAGTAGATCTCCTCGTTGGCGCCTTCGCCCAGATGATCGTAGTGGGCTCCGATGACGACTGCTTCCCTGCGGAGCTCGTCGTCGCGTCCGGGGAGGATGCCGATTATGTTTCGACCGATGCGAGCCTGTCCGGTCATCGACGCCTTCCAGCGGAACTGCCGACCGCGAAGAAGCATGGACTGGGGCTTCATCTCCTGTCCGATCTCAATGGCCAGCAAATTCAATTCTGCTCGGGACATGCCTGTCAACTCGACCAGTGTGTTCCGTGTGATGTGAATGACGGGGATGGGGCCTTCCGCTGAGGTGTCGGTGTCGACAGGCCCCATTTCCTCGGTCAAACCAACCTGCTTCCGCCAGCCGGCGGGGTTGTCCACGATGATCAGGCAACCGGCGCCGTGATCCGCGGCGTTTCGGGCTTTGTAGGCCAGCGTCTCAAAGCCCGGCTTGCCCAGCGTTCTCTGGAGCCAGCGCCCCGTCGAGGCTGACCAGGGCACGCCGGAGAAGACGACCACCGCCTTGCCCTTAACGTCCAGCCCGGCGTACTCGTCGAATTTCAGGCTGGCGCAACTGACGCCGTAGCCCGCCATCGCACAGGGCAGATTCAGATCGGTCTTGCCCCCGGGCAGGCGAAGCACGCCGTAGTCGGCTCGCAGGAGCTGCTCGCCCAGTGAGCTTCCCCCCACGCGAATGTCCAGATCGCTCTGGATGCGGTAGCCCGTGCGGATCTTGAATACCTGGTAGTAGCCTCCGGCCCCGCCGCCGGGGCGAAGGCCCGTCTTGCCGAATGCGTTGGCGATATAGACCGCGGCTTTTCGAGCGCCCGGCGTGCTGGCCCTGCGGCCGCGATACTTCGGGTCGCCCAGGATCTTGGCGTGGCCGATAATGTCCGCACTTCGGATGATCTCAAGAGAACGCCGGATCTCCGGGGACAGGGCGGAGGGTTTCTCCACTGCCGGGCGGCTCGTCGGGGCTGGAACGGAGGCTTCCGCATACGACCGTGCTACGGACCGGTCTTGATCCGGAGTCCGGCTCGGCGGGTCTTGCGCCTGGCACGACGAACTGACTGGGAAGCAGCCCAGAAGACACGTCAGCACATACGCTGCGCCATGGCTATGGCCGGAATTCAAGCGTGATCTTTTCACGGCGATTCTCCTTGTCTGGAAAGTAAAGCACGTAGATGTACCGCCCCAGCATGTCCGTCGAGAACACCGTACGCATGTCCGCGTCCCCGTTCCGGGCCAGGACCGTAAGGTTGTCCATATGCAAACCGACGGGGCGGTCGAGCCGTAGGAAGTACGTGGGCATCAGGCGGCGATAGTCCTTTCCCTTCAGCCGCTTGACTATCCCGGCGGTCTGGGCGCCCGGGAACGCCCGGACCGCGTACCTGGTTGTTCTGGCCTCCGGGAGTTTTCGAGCGGGCAGTTGCAGCGTCACTTTGCGTCCGCGAAGCTTGCTGGTGATCGATCGCAGAGTCGGCTTGCCCTTGATCCCAGGGAATACGACGGCTTCCGGATCGCCCCACAAGCGGAAACTCATCCCCACCCTCAGCACCTTCGCCTGTTCTTTGTGTCCCCTGTCTTCCTTGAGCTTGTCCAGCAGCAGGAAGTAATTCCGTGCATCTCGCATGGCCTCGCCCGCCGTCGCGCCGCGGTGCATTACGGCGTCGGTCCAGGCCTTTACGAACGAACTCCCCGAGGCGCTGTGGATGCTTGTCACGCTCCCGACTACCCCGCAGGCCCCCGCACGGATAGCCTCCGGGGTCGCTTCATTCAGCAGGGAACTGCAACTCTGGAGGATCACCAACGCGTTGCCCGAGAGATTCAGGGGCGGGAGGTCATCCGGCTCCGAGACGGCGGTCCCGTCAGCGTCGTGAGGCCGGGATGTGCGCAGATCGCCAAGTCCGGGATCGGCGTGAACAACCCATCGGTCCGTTTCGCCATTGTCAACCACTACACACTGATTTCCGTTCAAATCCGGAGACTCCTGACCGGAAAGCCACTGGTTGGCGGTGATCGGCAGCTCATGCCGCAGGTAGTCGGCGACTACGTATGCTTCATCACACAGCAGTAGGGCGCGATCCCAAAAGCTGTCCCTAACTCGATTCCAGAGGGGAAAGCTCCGCTCATTCTGTCCGGATGACGCGAATTCCAAAAAGTCATCCGGTTGCCACCACTGACGACCCTGGAATATCCCCTGGTCTGAGATGTGGCCCTGGTATATGATGAGCCCCGCCAAACTGGCGGACTTGCGTATTTTCGGCATGTCGGAGGGCACTCCGAAGTACGCTTCGGTGGGGACGCGGAAGTTCCGGATCTCCTCCACGTTAAACCGAGCCACCGTCTCGGCCAGCGGCAGTGAGCCGTGCTCAGTTCTGGGGTTGGCCACCATGAGAACGCTGCCGGTCGATTTGAATTCGTGTTGCTCTCTGGCAAGGCCTCGAGCGATCAACATCGAAGCCCTCGCCGCCTGCCGGAAGGGAATCCGACCGATACCGTAGGAGGCGGCTCCTCCGTCGCCTGCACGCGAACAGGGCTCAGTTTCCACGGCATATGCGTCTGGCCGCAGGGCTGCACCGGCGGGGTGGACGCTGATGGCTTCATAGTCCGCTAAGATGGTCACCGTACGGGGCCGGAGATTGTGGGCGATGACGAAGGCGTCGAGCCCTCTCTCAAGTGTCGCGGGGTGACGAGACTTTTCTACTACGATCGCCGACTTGCGAGCGTAGCTCAGGTATGGCGCCAGCCAACAGGCCCTTGCCGCAGCAGCCGAACCCTCCGGCGCCCGGACGACTATTACGTTCCGTACGTTCTGGGGGCCGAGAGTTGCAACCATCGCCGCTTGGGCATCGCCGCGCTGGAGAATGCGAACTTTCTGCCGAAGGCGATTGACCCAAGCAGGAGGTCCCGCTTGCCCGCATACGACGACAGAAATGCGTTTGGCGCCGATCCGGCGCAGGGGTCCAGCCAGGCTGTCGCTTGTTTCGGAGCCGGGAACGAGGAGGAAGGGGATGCGTCGATGGGCCGCCAGAGCCGCCCCGAGCAGGCAGGCCTCTCCATCGCGTTCAGCGGCAAGTATGATCTCCTGCGGCTGGCCCCAGAATCGCTCGGCAAGCTCCAGGCCAGTGGCCAGAACGCCATCGGGGACCGTGAGTTCTCGTTGTGGGCGGAAGGCGGCACTGACGCCTTTCATCGGGTTTGACGCCCTTCGCAGCAGGAGAGCCTTTTTCATTCCCACTTGCTCAATGAGTCGCTTGGCCTCGTCGCGCGTTTGTTCGGAGATAACCGCCAGCAGCACCGTACTTCGGCCCTCCGCCAGTTTGGCGGCGACCGGTGCGGCCATCGCCAGCAACTCCTCATCGTGTTCGGCGATGACCAGCAGGCTGCAATCCCTGGGCGGGCTCTGCGCCGCAGGCCCGGCGTCAGGCATTTTGGCCATCTGAATCGCGACGTCACCGGCCTCATCTTCGGTCTCGGGGGGCGACGAACATTGCGAACAGGCCAGCAAGCAGAGCAAGCCAACGCTCATGAACAGCGCATCCGAATTCATATTCCTGCAGTTCCGTCGCATCGCGTCACCTCTCGCCACGATCCGCATTGGGGCGCCTCAAAGCTCTTGGACCGTCAATAAGAATGGGGCGCAGCCGTGCGACCTGATCGCTTTGACGGCTACGCCCCTTGCTGAAAGGCCTCGGAGCCTCCCGAGGTTACTTCTTGGCCTTACCCTTCTTGCTTCCTGTCTGTGCCTTGGCTTTGGGGGCTGGCTTCGCCGATCCGTTCTTCTTCTTGCTTGTTCCGGCCATCTTCGATACTCCTTGTCGCAATTTCATTGACTAACCCTGGCCTCGGTTCGCATCTGCGTCACCGGGCTCCACTGGCGAAATACCATGCATGATGCGTGCCAAACCGGCTCGTCTCAACTCTGGTTTTACTGCAGCAGGACACTCTATGGGATTCGAGGACAGTTTGCGCCGCGTCGATCGGGCCAAAGCATCTCTGGCCGACTGGAAACGACTGATTCCGGGTATGAAGTTCCGATTCCTGACGCGGAATCGGAGGCCGGCTGATGTTGTTTCCAGCCGTCCGTCGCCCGACAGGGAGAAAACGGGATTCCAGAGAACATCCAATACACGGTTAACGGACAGTTGCTCTGCTTCTCCGGTTGACGGTTTGCTCTGCTTGAGGAGTTTGCTCCTGGCGATGTTGCGCGTGCCTCATGCTGCCGCCGAAATCATCCGCCGCCCGATCTGCGAAGTTCTTGTGATTCGGCTTCTAAGATGTTCACAGCAATTGATAGGTTTGGTTCTTCAGCGTATAATCCCGTAAGCCAACAGAAGCTTGGGAGATGAATTATGCTGCTTCGAGTAGTCCTGGCCCTTGATGACGCCGGCATAAGGAAGCGTATTCGCGATATCCTTCGAGACATGGACCTGAACGTGGAGGTCCTGAAAGGCGGAAAGGACGTATGGGCTCGGGCGATTGCCAAAGGAGGGGACGTATTGCTGATCGATCAGGATGTCGTGGAAGAGGCTATCGAATGCGGTGACGAGATTGATCCCGGCCTGTTGACCATGCCGGCGGTTGTGGCCATTTCGGACTACCAGCCGCCGGAGAAGCATGCTGCACTAATTGCCTCCGGATGCGACGGGGCCCTGCAGGCGGGTCTGCCCGAGCAGATCCTGCGGGAATCGCTCACGGCGATCCTGGAGAAACGCCAGACCTTCGTTGATGCATCACAGGCCCGTCGGCCCATCGCCACGCCGCAACTCAGCGACTTTGTCTCAGACAGTCCCAGCATGCAGACCTTCATGGACACGGTGCACCGGATCGTCCAGAGCAACACGTCGATCCTGATCCTTGGCGAGACTGGAACCGGCAAGGAGCGGCTGGCCAGGGCTATCCACGCCGCAAGCCCCCGGGGGGGAGGTCCTTTTGTGGCGGTCAACTGCGCGGCCTTGCCGGAGTCGCTGATGGAAAGCGAGTTGTTCGGCCATGAAGAGGGCGCCTTCACCGGCGCCACACGCGCCCGCAAAGGCGCTTTTGAACTCGCCCACGACGGCACGATGTTCCTGGACGAAATTGGAGACATGCCTCTTCATTTGCAGGTCAAGCTTCTTCGCGTCCTGCAGGAGCGGGAGATGCAAAGGGTGGGGGGAGAGAGGCCCTTCGACGTTAACGTCCGCGTCATGGCTGCTTCAAACCGCGACCTCGAGAAGGAGGTCGAGGACCGGAGGTTCCGTCAGGATCTCTTCTATCGCTTGAATGTGGTGACGCTGGAGGTCCCCCCCTTGCGGGAACGCAAGGAGGACATCTCTCTCCTGGCCCGCAGCTACATTGATTTTCACCGTCCCCGCGTGGGTCGAGAAGTCCATGACATGGAGGATGCCGCCCTTGAAGCCCTTGTCAACTACGCCTGGCCCGGCAATGTGCGGGAACTCATTAACGTAATCGAGCGAGCGCTGTTGCTGTGCCGGACCGGTACGATCACGCTGGCCGACTTGCCTGTCGGCATCCGAGGGTTCGTTCCTCCCCAGGCCGGTGGAATCAACATTCCACGAGATCCGGCGGAAGTGCCGTCGGAGTGGCTGGCGCGTCCTCTTAAGGAGCTGCGCAACTCCATGAACGCGGATCTTGAACGCGTCTACCTGGCGGCTATGCTCCGCGATACAAATGGCAAGATCGGCCAGACCGCACAGCGCGCCGGAATTGACCCCCGATCACTTTTCGACAAGATGAAGCAATACGGTTTGGAGAAGGACGATTTCAAGCCCAAAAAACCGAAGTAGGGCCTGGGGGGCGGATTCTTATAGCGATCTTCATGGTCACACCCTTTCATCGACGCTCAATCGGCTCCACTCTGGCGTCAGGCGGTTGCTCTTGCAGTTTATGCAAGCACGGCCGATCTTCAGTCTCGATTTCCTTGCGGTTCAGTTTGGAGTCCGGGTGGACCTGTTTGCGAAGGATTGGCTTTTTGTGTTTACGTGTCATTGCTGTTTGCTCTCGTTGTTTTCTGAATTCCCAAGATCATTGCGGGCGCCTGTCCGCCGGGTTGCCTTATGCAAGAACTGTGCCAGGGGCCTGATTGGGCCTTGGGGGAATGCGGAATCAACTCGACAGGACGTTTGCCGCAGCGCCGGTCCAACCCAAGGCCGCAGAATCGGGAGGGTGTCTCCGAATCCGTCGGAGCAGGAAGCCTGAAGTCCCTCCCCGTGCGACAGGGACCCTCCGGCGGACTGGGCGTGCCCAATATCGACTGATCTTGTTGCCCTGCGTATGTGAACCCGGTTCGCAACTTTCCGGATTCCAGTGTTGTTGGTTTTGACCGCAATGTCCGGATTTGTGTGAGTGGCACGAGCATTGCATGATTGATTCGCGAGCCGGTCGGGCAGTATTGCTAGACGGCGACAAGGAGTATGGAAATGGTGGCCAAAACGGGTAGAATCCAGACGCAGGTCCTGACCCCCGACCGCAGTGGAACTCGTCGCGCGGGAGGTCTGCTGACTTTGCGGGACCTGGCGCAGTATCGTAAAATGTTGTTGGACAAGCGGCGGGCCATTCTGGGGGACATCAACGGTATGGAGACCGAGATCGATCTGGTAGGTGTGGGCAAAACGACACGGTTGGCCCCTCACGACGGTCTTGATGCGGAGGACATATCCGGAGCCGAAGTGACGTACGGATGCATACAGACCGAGGCCGGCCTGCTTCGAGAGATAGAGGAAGCCCTCCTGCGTATTGAAGAAGGCACATACGGCCTTTGCATGGGCACGGGCCGACCGATTGGCAAGAAGAGACTGCGAGCCTGTCCTTGGGCGAAGTACTGCATCGAGTACGCCAGGGCCCTGGAGAAAGGCCGCCGATCCGTTCCTCCCGCCGCCGTTACTGCGGCCGGCTCGCCGCCGGCGGATACAGAACAGGATGAGGACGAGCTTCCGACTGAAGCGTTGGCGGATCTGTACGCACAAGTCGGTCGGAGAAGAGAAAGGCAACTGCGAAGACTGCTCCTGGAAAGCGACGAGATCGATCAGATCGACGATGACTGAACGCCTCCTCAGGCCGCATTGTCGAGCGGCGCCGCTCGAAAATGCATGATGTTTCGGGAAATCTCGTGAACATATTGCGAAACAGAAGGACTTATTATGAGAAACATATGCCCTCCGGGCGATTTGGATTGGGATTGGGATTGGGATCTGGAGTACTACTTCCTGAGCCCGAACACAGTAGTTCGAATCGCGTACGACGATGTCTTTGATGAGTGCACCATATCTGAGGCCATGGGGCGCCGGGGCGTATGGTCTGATTGTGACGTTGATGACGTGCTGTCTGACGCTCGATCCATTACCGAGGCCGAGGCCAGAGAACTCGTGAATATTCTAGGAGGCGAGTGGTAGGGCCGTCCTGGAGGCATGCTGCACCGCCGGATGCTGCAACGCTCACAATCAGCGGATGAGCCGACGCCGCACGCAACCCCTTGACATCGAATATCCCGCGAACTACAAGAAGGCGATGCCGAGAGTGCCGGACGCCTTCCAGTAGTGCCGTTGTGTCAGGTCCGTACAGAACGGTTGGGGTAAGGCGTCAGGCCCGGTCGACTCGGATGCGTGCGGCCATCACCATCCACTTGCGGCGGACCAGGAAAGGACGTGCATTATGCCAGGCAAACGCATCCGACCGCGACGGTGGCGGCGGGGCGGTGAGGTCGGAGCTCCGCCGGAGACCATCCAGGTCGATCCCGATGCGCCGGCGCCCGTGATCAGCATCTTCGCCTACGGCCCCGAGGAGTACGTCGAGCAGAGTGTCCGGGATCCCGACGAGTTGGATGAATTCCTCGGCCAGTGGCCCGTTGTCTGGGTAAACGTTGACGGGCTGGGCGGCGCCGAAGTCCTGAAGAAGCTCGCAACTACTTTCGCTCTCCACGGGCTTGCCGTCGAGGATGTTGTGAATGTTCACCAGCGGCCCAAAGTTGAGCAGTACGGAGACGATCTGTTCATCGTTTCACGCATGGCGTCCATTCCTGACCGCCTGGAAGTCGAGCAGCTCAGCGTGTTCCTTGGCCAACGGGGGGTGCTGACGTTTCAGGAGCGTCCGGGAGACTGCCTCGAACCGATCCGCAACCGCATTCGCAAGGCGACCGGGCGAATCCGCACCCAGGGTCCCGACTATCTGACCTACGCTATTCTGGACGCCGTCATCGACAACTACTTCCCTATTCTGGAGGAGTTCGGCGAGCGGCTGGAGACATTGGAGGAGGACATTCTCCGCAATCCCGGCCCGGAGGTCATTTCGCGGATATACGCGGCCAAACGCGATCTGCTGACGCTGCGCCGGGCGGTCTGGCCTCAAAGGGAGGCCGTCAACTTGCTGTCGCGCGAACCGTGCGCGCTGATCAACGAGAACACGCGGCTGTACTTCAGGGACTCCTGCGACCATCTCGCCCAGATCATGGACATCGTCGAGACGTTCCGCGAACTGGCGATGGGGCTTGTGGAGGGTTATCAGTCATCCATGAGCAATCGGATGAACGAGGTGATGAAGGTGCTGACGATTATAGCCACCATCTTCATTCCCTTGAGCTTCATCGCCGGGCTGTACGGGATGAACTTCAAACCGGAAAAGTCCCCGCTGAACATGCCCGAACTGGCGTGGTACTGGGGGTATCCGTTCGCTCTGGGCTTGATGGCGGCGGTGGCCGCGGGACTTGTCATTTACTTCTGGCGAAAGGGATGGCTGAAGTCGTCTTCTACGGGGTCAAAACAGGACAGGCGCCATTGACGTTCGCCCGCTATACTTATACGAGACTCGCGCCGCATGTCCAGTGTGGATCTGTCCGCAGGGAGTCCGCTGTCGGTGTAGATGAAGAAAGGACGTTGAGATGATCGGAACGTTTGTTCGAAGGCGCAGGAGACGGCTTGGACCGCGATGCATTCTGGGCGCGGCGGTCCTATGCGCCATGGTCTCTGCGGGATGGGCCCAAACCCCGGCGACGGGGCCTTCGGGGGCTGAAACGCCCACAACCAAACCGCGGTCGGCCATCGACGAGGGCGTCACCGAAGCATTCCTCCGTACGCAGATCAAGGGCATAACCAGCGCCGAGGGCTTGAGCGACACTGACCGCAAGCTGCTCAGCGACCTCTATACCCAAGCACTTGACGCCTTGGTCAGACAGGCGGACTTCACCGCAAAGGCGGCCTCATACGAGGAAACGGCCAAGGCGGCGCCAGAGCAAATCAGCCAGCTCAAGGAGGCTACTTCTCAGCCGGCATCGCAGCCGGCGATTGTCGTTCCCGACGACATGTCGCTGGAGCAGATGGAGGCGAGACTGAAGCAACACCAACTCGAACTGGCCGACCTCGAAAAGCTGGCGGCGGAACTCGGAGTCGAGGTCAAGAACCGCACGGCGCGCTACCCGGAGTTGCCCAAGACCATTGCCGCGACAAAGGACAAGCTCAAGGAAGCCCAGGATCAATTGACAAAGATCGCCGCGACCGCCGAGCCCCAGAACATCAAGGACGCCCGAAGAACACTCCTGGAGACCCAGATCAAGGCCCTTCAGTCCGAACTGGCCGCTTACCAGACACAGTTGTCCACGTTCGACGTCCGCGGATCGTTCCTGCGAGCCCAGCAGGACGCCACGGCCCACAAGATCGTTCTGGCTCAGGGACGAGTCAAGGCCTGGGAGGACCAGGTGGGTCTGCGGCGCAGGGAGGAGGCCGCCCGGCAGGTCGAGGCCGCCCGAAAGGCGGAGATCGAGGCCGCCCAGAAGCACGAGGTTGTTCTGGAGATAAGGAAGAAGAACACCGAGTTGGCCAAGCTTCAGATCGGGCCTCAAGGGCTTAACGCCAGGCAGGAGGCCACCGTCGAAGATCTCAAGAGGGTCAAGAACGAACTATCGGAACTTGACCGATCGTTCGAGAAGATTCGCAGCATGGTCAAAGAGGCCGGTTCGACCGAAGCGATCGGACTCCTGCTTCGGCAAATGCGGGGCAAGCTGCCCGATCCTCGCCAGCAGCGCCAACGCAGCGAAGAACGACGCGCCGAGATGTCGCAGATTCGCCTGCGGTTATTTCAATTGGACGAGACCACCTCCGACCTGACCGACATTGAATCGCTGGCCCGAAATCTGGTCGCGCAAGCGGACCCGCCGATTCCCAAGCCGCGGCAGGAGGATGTGCTTTCCTCGGTCCGCAAGGCGCTGCAGGACCGCAAGGAGATGCTGGCGCCCCTTGTGGACGGATACGACGCTCATTTTCGATCGCTGGTGGAACTGGACACCGCCGAGAAACGCCTGATATCCCAGGCGGCGAGGTTCAGGGGTTACATCGACGAACAGGTGTTCTGGATGCGCAGCACCAGTGCGATCGGTCCGGCCGACCTGGCGCGGTCCGCCGACGCCCTGGCGTGGCTGATTGACGCCGGGAGTTGGAGGATGTTGGTCCGTGCGGTCTGGGGAGACATGCTGACGGTCGTGGGAATGCTGGGGCTGGTTTGCCTGGCGACATTGATAGCCTTGCGGAGACGAATGAGCGCAGCGCTGGCCTCGGCGGGACAGGGCGTCTCGGCCAACGCGCCGTTCATGTTCAAGAGGACTCTCTGGGCGACGGTGCTTACCGTCCTTATCGCCGCGACCGGACCGCTGGTCATGGTATTCCTCGGCTGGCGCCTGGCCTCTCTTGAAATGGAGTCGGTGTTCATAACGGCCTGGGGCCTGGGCATGATGGCCGCCGCGGGGGTCTGGTTCTCTCTGGCGGTGGTCCGGCAAGCCTGCGGCAAGGGCGGCCTGGGTCCGGTGTTCTTCGGCTGGCCGCCGACCGCATCGCGATACATGGCCCGATCGCTTGGTTTATTCGCCATAGTCGCTATCCCACTGGTGTTGCTGGTGGCTGTACTCAAGTACCAGGATGTCAAGGCCCACATGGACTCGCTGGGGCGCATCGGATTGATCCTGCTGCTGGCGGCGCTGGCGGTCTATATGGCGATCGTGTTCCGACCGGGCGGGGCCTTCCTTACCGGGGCGCTGGCTCACCGCAAGAAGGGATGGGTCTATCGGTATCGCCGGTCGTGGCGACTCCTGGCGGTTCTTGCACCTCTGGTGCTGGCATGCACTTCGGCGGCCGGATACCACTACACGGCCACGCAACTGACATCCCGGCTGCTTTCGCAGATATGGGTCCTGGTGCTGCTGGTCGTACTGTACGCGATGCTCGACAACTGGATCCTCAAGATCCGCAGAGAGCTCGCCCGGAAAGCCCAGCAAAGGCGGGTCCGACTCAGACGGGCCAGGCAGGCCGCTCGCGCCGAGTCCGCGGACTCTATGCTTGCCGACGCCGAGGCGCAAGAGCAGGAGATCGATCTGGCGGCGGTCGATCTCCAGACCAGCCGCCTGGTCCAGAGCCTGACAGCCGTACTTCTTATTGGGAGCATCTGGGTCATATGGGCCGATGTGCTCACCGCACTGGGGATCCTCAGGGAGGTCAAGTTGTGGACCGTGACCATTGACGGCGGGGTCTCTCCGGTGACCCTGATCGACCTGGCCGTGGCGGTGGTGGTCCTCATCCTGACCGGCGTGGCGTACCGCAACGTATCGGGCCTGCTCGAAATCACCCTGTTTGGTCGATTCCATGTCAAGAAAGCCGGGCGATATGCCATCAGTCACCTTTCAAAATACCTTGTGTTCACGGTCGGGGTGGTCTGGGCTCTCGGCGCCGTCGGCGTCAGATGGGCCAGTATCCAGTGGTTGGTGGCGGCCGTGACGGTCGGCCTGGGATTCGGACTCCAGGAGATATTCGCCAACTTCGTCTCAGGCCTGATCATCCTGTTCGAAAGGCCTATCCGCGTCGGCGATACAGTCACCGTCGGCGAGATCAGCGGAACTGTCACGCGCATCCAGATCCGCGCGACCACGATCACCGATTGGGACTGCAAGGAGCTGCTCGTTCCCAACAAGGAGTTCGTCACCGGGCGTCTGGTCAACTGGACCCTGTCCGACAAGACCCTTCGCGTCACGCTCAAAGTCGGCATCGCCTATGGTTCCGATACCGCCCTGGCCGAGAAACTTCTGCGGAAAATCGCCGCCGAACATCCTCGGGTGCTCAAGGAACCCGCACCCGTCGTTGTATTCCAGAGCTTTGGCGACAGCTCCTTGGACTTCGAACTTCGGGTTTACATTGAAGGCATTGCCAATTACATCCAGATTCGGCATGACCTGAACCGGGCGATTGACGATGCGTTCCGCCAGGCGGGAGTCGAAATCGCCTTCCCGCAGCGCGACATCCACGTGCGGTCCGTCGACCAGCATAAGACCGTTTTGGGGCGCCCTGACATCGCCGATGATGCGTGATGCGGCGCGCTGGCACAGCAGCCCAGACAGCGAATGCACGGCCAGACAACGGAATCCAACGCTTTCGAAGAAATCCTTGTCGGCAGTCGATTGGCGCAAAGAAGAAGCCGGCGCCGTGTTCGATACCGGCTTGAAGCTCCAAATCGCCCTTACTCTTCGGGGACCGGGCGGTTAACCGGCAGGGGGCGATTGCTCGACACTCTTGGCGAAACCGGTGATTTCTGTCTGGTCGAACGTGATCGTGATTTCATCGTTGCCAGTGAACTCGATGCGTTCGATGCGACGGCGTAGAGCCGGCAGACGCCGCCGAGATCAATGACTTTTCGGATCTTGCGCATGGCCGGTCGGTCGAGCGTTGAGCCGGACTGACCTTCGCCATCGAATCGCTGGCCGCACCAATGCCGGTCTCGCTCGCCGACCGCGTCGGCGAAGTTCCGGCACGTGTGAAACTGGGCGCCGCAGGATGAGAAGTCCGCCAGCTTCTCTGCCGATTGGCCGGTGCATATGGCGCGGCGGATCACGCTTCTATTTGTTCCGGTCGGCTGGAATGTACGGGATGAGTCCGTCCTCGTAGGCGATTTCTTGAATCTCGCGCGGCGCCGTCCGCGTATCGATGAGGAACCCGTTGACCTCCAGCATCCAAACAAGCGGGTTGTCATCCATTCTGCTGGGGAGAGACCAATCCGGATGAAAAGGCGTCAGGCCAAGCCCGTCGCCGATTATCTTCGCCTTGGCCCGCATTGTGCCCACGGAAACGCCGAAGGCCTTGGCTATTTCTTTGGACTTCATGTGCGGGGTCTGGTTCGGGTCGTCCAGAAAGTTGATCCGGCCCAGGGCGTAGACAATTCCGGACGCCCAACTCTCGGGCTTGCCTCTCAGTACGGGCGAGTCTTCCTGGCAGATATCGATCGCCATTTCACGGCACAGTGTCTTGTATTCGGCGTTAAGGGCCGAATCGCAGAACGCGTCGGTTAGAGTTACGAAATCGGCGAACCTTGGGATGTAGTCTTCTGCGACATCGTCCGTCATCTCCAGGAGTTCGGCGTCCATGCGGTCATCTGTCCGCCGTATTTCTTCTGCTCGGTCGGAATTGCCGGCAACGGGCGATTCTCCATGGTCTTCCTCCGATTCCAGGCCGAGCGATCTGAACATCTCCTGTCGAGGGATGTCGATTTCAACGCCTGCATTCCCCACCGGTCGCGGAATCGTGCGAATCAATATGGCGACTTTCTGTCGACCGGCCTTGGTTTTGCACGCCTGGCGAGGAGTCTTGCCTTCCAATATCGGCAAGGGATGATCCAGCCAATCAATGTAGTGTTGACGGAAACTCTCTTGAAGGCTGGAGGCCAACTCGGGTGTTATTTCGACGCTTTCCCTGGGACCCATCCTGTCGTCCATCGGGGTGTCTTTCCGTATTTCCTCAATGGTCTGGGACTCACCGGCCAGATACTTAACCCCGTCGATTTCTTCGAGCCATTTTTTTGCAGTATCCAGCCTCTCGGCGGAGTTCACATCCACGACCAGTTCGTCGACAAGGAATTGCATGTGTCCCAGATGAAGCGTGTCTCCATCAAGCCCGGCGCCCTTGGTCTGGTGTCTCAGCCAGTAGTACACGTCGGTTTCCTCGTCGTATTCGATGTCGTGACGCTCCGCGAGGGCCGCCCGGGCCGCCTGCTCATCGGAGACCGAGAAGGAAGCCGTCTGCAAAACGAGTTCGTCTCCGTCGGTGTTGCGGATATGGGGCATATGGCCTTCATCGAGTTTCCTGTCAAACCAGTCCCACAACCAGCCGAACTTCTCGGCTTGGCGATGCAGTCCTTCACGGGTGAACTGCACGCCGACTGATTCGAGGTATTCCGCCGCTTCCAGGGCCATCGCGTTCGACAGGGGCGGGCCTATCGGGGAGAAGAAGTGGAACTCACCGGCCGGGAACACTCGACCGGTAAGGTGTTGCCCGAGTTTCACGCACCCGGAAAGCAGTTTGTCATGTACGACTCGCCGTCCGCCAAGGAGGATGTCTTCAACGGTCAGTGAAACGCCGGCGTCAACTTTCGCAATTCTGAAGATGCTCGGATGAGCTTGTGAGCACGCCTCCAGTAGTTTCGTCTCGGCTGCGGGGATTCCTTCTGCAAGCAGCTTCTCGGCCAGAGTCTTTCCCAGACGATTGGTCTTGCGTCGGGATTTGCGCCCGCCTTTTCTCTTCTTACTTTTCTTCTTCTCGTCTTTGCGTCGAAAGGCCGGACGGTAATCGTTGACCAGCCATTCTATAAGAGCGTGCATGACTGACATCTGGTCATATTCGTCCAGCAGATATTCTGCGTCCTTGCAGCCGAAGTATTGCCTGAGTGATGCGGAATTCACAAGATTAGCCGATCGCATGCGGCTGCCGATGCGCCCATTCAAGACGTTCTCCGCCGCCTTCCAACCGGCCAGGTCGTCTGGTGCGGGCAGGATGTTTGTATTCACGGACATATTGATGCTCCCATTACAGGGTGTCTGGACTTATGTGGGACTCTGAACGAGAGTATATGCCTGTCGTGAGATTCTGTCTACGATGTTGTTGGGGTGCGGATACGGCGCTATCGGACAGGGTAGTCCGAGCCATTGACCTCGTCGGTTACGATCCCCTCCTCGCGGCGGCGCCGGGCCAGTTCCTCCAGGCGATTCATGATCTTGTCGAATGACATCCCGTCTGATTTTACCATGCACACTGTTTCGCGGCCGCTCAGCAAGGCTGAGCAAACGACGCTGCAGCCTTCAGTGGCTATCGTAAGCCGGCCTCCGTCATCGAGGGTTTGGTTGACGTACGGCCAGTTCTGTTTGGCGGAGTTGCTCAAGGTTGTTCCTTTGCTTGCGGTGGGGGGAACTCGCACTCAAGCAGACGTTCGCGAGCAATATCGAGTTGTTCAGGAGTGAACAGTGTTCTCCACGGGTTATCGAGCACAAGGAATTCAACGCTCAGATCCAGACGCTCGCCTCGGAGGAAGAGTTCTGTGAAACCCTCTGAGGGTTGGTCTTTAGCGAGTAGCCTGTTGGCAGCTTCCTTACCCCCGCATCGATTGACCATTTGGTGGAAACGCATCGCGTGGTATGGAGGATCGAGCTGTTTTGCGGCCTCGTAGATGCCGAGCATCGCCTAGTGAAACTGCTGTTCAAGTTGATCGCCGCTCGGCATTAGATATCTCCAAATCCCAAAGGTTATTCGTTATGAACGAAAGCTTACCGGCTTGAGGATTCTATAGTAATTGTACTTAATGTAATAGGTTGGGCAAGTTCAATATGAAAGTCGTGTTTCGGCCGTCCGTGGAGCTGATGTCGAATCCGGGTGTCTTGAGGGCGTCCGTCGAATGCGTAGGTCAGCGGCAGGTGTGGATCGTGGTCGGTGGGCGGAAGCGTCGCGGCCTTCATGGTCTCGCGGTACCTAACCAGCGGGCACATGAGGGCTCGTTTTCGCCCCCTCATCAAGGCAATCCTGGCCGGATTCCGAAGCTCTTTGACAAAAAGCGGCGGTGCGAGATGGCCGCGAATCATGCGTGTTTTCGCGGCATTGGCGAAGGTGCAGCACGCCTCGGACGAGGATGGCCGCGATCTCGCGGCGACGTTGGGATGGTGTCATCGCGGCCGGATCGTCCAGCATGTCGGTGTCATTGCGGGCTCCTTGCGAAAACGCCCTCAGTCGCTCTTTGAGCTATGGAGGACTCGCCCACAACGGCCTTCGCTTGGCGACCGGCTCGCTGTCTGGCTTGTCCTGAGTGAAATCGAAGGGCTAGATCAGAATGGGCGGCTAGTAATCAATTACCCGGCGCGAGCCTGCCTTGGCGTAGCTTTATGCGAAGCCAGGTTCGAAATGGCGTTAGGGTGCGGGAGCAACCCGGCTGTTAACCCGTTTCACCCTGTTCACCAGAGAGTCCGAGAGTTCGCGGCCGTTTTTTCTTGGCAACGGAAGCAACCGTCCTGGTTGCTTTTGGACCGCCTGGCCTGTCTGGGCAAGATGGGCAAATATGTATCTTCCTTCACCACAAGATGTTGCCCATAATTCGCTTGCGTAAAACCCGAACCTGTGGTAACATCATTAAGAATGTGGACATTGTTGTCCATTACTTTCGGCTCGTGCATAGACGCGGCCCGAACCCATAGATGGAGGACCAGAGAATGCAGACGAACAGATTCGGGCCGGGCCGCGTACTCTTCGCGGCGTTGGCGTTTGGGATTGTGTCCAGCGTTGCGTCCGCAGCGCCGATCAAGTGGGCCGTTGGAGACGGAGGAAACGGTCACTCCTACGAGGTTGTCGTAGTAGATGGCGGCATTCTGTGGAATGACGCCAAAGTCGCCGCAGAGTCGGCTGGCGGATACCTGGCAGTGGTCACTTCCACGGAGGAAAGTGACTTCATCTACGGCTTGGCCGACCCGATCGACGAGGTGTGGGACAGCAGCGGCATCAACACCCTGGGACCTTGGCTTGGGGGCTACCAGATTCAGGAGGGGGCGTGGCCATGGGCATGGGTGACCGGCGAAACTTGGTCGGACACCTTCGCCGACGAGAACTGGGGCAGCAGCCAACCGAGCGGCAACGGCGACTTCCTGAATATCTACGGCGGCGGTAACAGCCACGGCAAGCAGTGGAATGACTACAGCGACTCAGTCCCAGGGTATGTAGTTGAGTATGTCCCTGAACCTGGAACAATAGGGCTTCTGACTGTTGGCGGCCTGGCGCTTCTGCGACGTCGCCGAAGGCGGAGGGTTGAAGAATAAAAGGTAGCCAGAGCTGGATTGGCCGGTCCAATGGCGGCGATGGTGCTGCTCTTGACCGGTTCTGTTTTTGCAGATATCACCACCCCCACGGTCGATAGCGCAGCTCGTACTCACACGGCAGGACCCGGTGGGATGGGGCTTGGTGAGTCTGAATTTGATGCCGGTTGGTCAGGGGCCAACGCCTATTCGGCCAGCTCTGACCAGGTACAGCATTCTGGCTCTGGGGGCCTCTACGGGTTCAATGTGGAAAGCCAAGGGCAGGTTACAGCGACGGGAGACGGTGTGTTCGATCTCTCGTATTCTGCCACGGCATTGGCCGAGTACCACAAATATCTTCGGATTTATTCGGACGACGCATCGACTAGCCGGGCAACCGTGCGCGTAACGATTTCGTTTGATGGAAGCTTGGAGGCCGTTGGTGGGGTTGGGGATGCTGATCCTGACGAATTCGCCACTTCTTCCGCATCCGCAGGAATTCGTGCTTTGGCAACCTATTGGAACCAAAGCGGTCCGGAAGATGGCGAAGGTGGGTTTGGGCCATCACCCGACGGTAGTTCCGGCGATGGGATGATCATCATCGACCCACCTACGCCCAACTGGCAAGCTTGGGCGGAAGGCGCCGCCGGGGTGCGGGTGGAGAACGGCGCGTTTTCGACCTATGCCCGTGGCGAGCTTTATGAGGCTGGCGCACTCAACTGGGTCACGCGGGGCGGCTTCGACGGTGAGTCAATGGGCATCGCCGGCACGGTTGATTCTACAGCAGTCTTTGAGTTTACCGTCGATGATCTATCGCAAATTGTAGACCTGGAGGTCATCCTTTCGTCGAGCGCCTCGATTACCGGTCACGGGGGTTCCATTGCGGGCGGCGACAATGCATCAACCTACTTTAGTCACCGCGCTTACAGTGATTTCTGGAACACCGGTACGTTTGAAATCGAATCCGTTTATGATCCCGACAATCCCTCGGCGGTGATCTCGGTAACAGCCGTGCCTGAACCGACAACCCTTGGCCTGCTGGCCATCGGCGCGTTGACGCTGGTGCGTCGTCGTGCGGATTGATCCCCTTCAAACATGACAGGCCTTTGCAATGCCCCGTTGGCGCCACACCTGCGGGGCTTTGTTTTGTGTGCCCGGCAGGGCGCACTGACTTGGAGGTGCAAGTCCTCCGTGGACCCGGTCGAAGCCGCCGAGATCAACGATCTTCCGGCGCTTCTTGATGGCCGGTCGTTCGAGCGTCACGCCGGACTGCCCTTAATCATCAAATCGCCGATCGCATCAACGAGTTCCCGGCGGGCTTGATGCTGGGCGTCGCAGGATGAGAAGTCCGCCAACTTCTCTACTGATTGGCGGGTGTATATGGCGTAGCGGAAGGGCGTGGGATTACCAAATGCAGTACTCCGAGCCGTTGACTTCGTCGGTGACGATTCCCTCCTCGTGGTAGCGTTTAGCCAATTCCTCCAATTCGTTCATGATCTTGTCAAACGACATCCCGTCAGACTGTATCATGCACACCATCTGACTGCCGCGTTGCAGCGCCGAGACGGTGACACCATAACCCTGGGTTGATACGGTCAATTCAGCTCCGTCAAACCTGCGGACCCAAACGCATCGAATCATCCGGAAGGCAGGCTTGGAGCCTTGGGGAAAGACGTTTCAGGCATTGTGCGATTGCGGTTTTCTGATTCTGCGGACCCGTGGGTTGGGAGTGTTAGTCAAAATGTCGACCGCCCCGTTTGCGTCACCAACACACAACGCTTGCACTCTAGAGTTCCTTCAGCAGTTCGAGATTGCCGTCGATCAGTGCTTGCTTCTTGCGGCGTGTCCATCTTTTGAGTTGGCGTTCTCTGGCTTCGGCCTGCAGCCTTTTGGAATATGCTTCGGTGTAAGCAAGTTTCACAGGCGGATTGCACTTTGTGTAGTGCCCGCCGCGGCCGGAAAAGTGCTCATCCATTCTTCGCGTCAAGTCACCTGTTGATCCAATGTAGAAAGCGCCGTTGCGGCAGAGCAGGATGTAGACAGTCCAAGCCTGCTCGCCAGTTACTTGCTCTGAACTCGAGTTGTCCTGTTGTCGGGGATCCATCGAATCAGGCCCCTTTATCCGCCCAGCCTTCGACTTCGCTGCGCTCCGCTCAGGCTCCTTCGCCTCGCCTCTCGCAGCAGAACGGTAGTAGTAACAAAAAACTCGCTGCGTTGGCAAAGGACAAAGTCCTGAGCGAGCGCAGCGAGTCGAAGGACTCCCCGCTCCGAACGAGTTTCAAACAGTGGGCGGATTGTAAGTTATGATAACGGAGTGTGTTGCGTGGTTAACAAGTAGCGAGCAGAGAGTGGCGGTTCGAACGTGTGGCTGGATGCTAGGTGTAATTCCCAATGCCATCGGAAGCTCTCGCCCCGTTCAGCATATCAGTAGGGTGGTTAGACTCCCAGAGGCATCAGCAGGACATCGTAAGCCTTCCAGGACAGAAACGAACACTGGTAGATGTCAACGACAAGAAACGAGGTGTCAACTTACGGCGAACATAAGTGAAGGTCTGATAAGAACTCGCTATTCTTTTTTGATTTGTGTGTAATTGACATGGTGGCTTGCTGCACATACTATTTGCTGTATGCTCTAGAGGACCTTGTAGTAGGATACTTGTAGCGGCTACAGTTTCGAGACGAAAACGGGCAAGATGAATCAGAGATGTTTTCATAAACCCAGAGTTGCTCTGTGTTCAGTCGAGGGGCTGGGCGGGAGCAGTTCGCGGCCAAGGTCGGCGTGACGGGATCGATCGCAGATCGCCGGGAGAACGGGCACAGTAGTCTGTTGCCGCTGGCTGTGCGGCAGATATAGGAGTTGAAGAAGGACAATACAGAAAAGCGGAAAAACCCAGGCATGGATTTGGAGGGGAAAGGGAAAACTGTGAATAAGAAAACTATTGCAATCATTGGCGTTGTGGTCGTCGTTGCTCTCCTATCCATCATTTCATGGGCTATATGGGGACGCGATTCCAAGGAAATAACCGTTGGGGCGATTCTTCCTCTGTCAGGTGATGGAGCGAAGTATGGAGTCTCTGCCAGGAAGGCCATCGATCTTGTTTTCTCAGAGACTAACAATGAGGGGGGGATAAATGGTAAAAAAGTGAGTGTAGTGTACGAGGATTCACGGGGGGTAGGCAAAGACGGGGTTTCGGCAATGCAGAAGCTCATTACAGTGCATGACACACCGGTAGTTATCGGTGGCCTTTTCAGTTCCGTCACCCTTGCTGTAGCCCCCGTGGCCGAGAGGAACCGTGTCGTTTTATTATCCCCAACATCGTCCGCCCCGAAGATTACAGATGCGGGGGACTACATTTTTCGGAACTGTGCTTCGGATGTATTCGAAGGCAAGGTTATGGCTGACGCTGCGTTCCAAAAGCTCAATATTCAGAAGATAGCCATCCTGTATATTAACAACGATTATGGGATCGGAATTATCGATGTCTTCAAGAAGACTTTCGCCTCAAACGGAGGGCAGGTAGTTGCAGAGGAAGCCTTTGCCCGAGGCGCAGTAGATTTTCGCTCGCAACTGACCAAAATCGCCGCACTTCAGGCCGATGGCATATACATCGTAGGCTACAAAGAACTCGGTCATTTGCTAAAACAAGCTCATGAGCTTGGGATAAAGACACAGTTCATGAGTACCGTAATGTTTGAAGACCCAGAAATCCTCTCCGTAGCCGGAAATGCGGGCGAAGGTGTTATCTACTCAGCGCGGGCATACGACCCCAACAGTGACGAGCCCCACATAAAGGAATTCGTAACCGCCTTCAAGCAGCGTTATGGAGGTGAGCCGGATATATTCGCCGCCTATGCTTATGACGCGGCGCGTATTCTGGTTCAGGCAATGAAAGAAGGTGGCCTATCGTCTGATGAAATAAGAGATTATGTGTATTCAATTAGGGATTTCCCCGGCGTGACGGGTATCACTTCTTTCGACGAGAAGGGAGATGTCTCTCAGCCGGCGTATCTTAAAACAGTCCGTGACGGACAATTCGTATGGTATAAATGACAAATGACGAAAGAGGTCGAATTATGGCACAGATTCACATAAAGTACTTATCACGCCACGTTGACAGCGAGGGGTGTAGCGTGACAAGTTCGTTAGGCTCAGAGCAACGCGTGAGACGGCCCGCAAATCAGACATCCTCCTCCTCTTGCAGTGTGCAAGAAAAAGGATCCAAAGATGAGACTGGAAGAACTGTCAAAAGAAGCCAACCAGCGCTTGCTTGACCATCTTGAAACGTACCTCGCCGACACCTACACCTCCCGGGCATTCGGTGAAGATGTGACTCACGCCGTCAACATCAGCGCGCCTTTGCGGGAGCGCACATACTTGGTGCAAATTTCAGCAGACTTATCTGGTGTTGATTGGGT
>Ga0180435_10000668_pt1 | contig 36194 bp, 26 predicted proteins | sample SS_ome_3_FD_132467 | JGI IMG/M metagenome (GOLD analysis project Ga0180435, IMG submission 132467) | Hypersaline lake sediment archaeal communities from the Salton Sea, California, USA - SS_3_S_1 metaG | ecosystem: Environmental > Aquatic > Non-marine Saline and Alkaline > Hypersaline >... | reverse complement strand
CGTGGCCACGAGGATCTCGACACCACGGCTCAATGCCTTGACCTGGCCGTGCTGGCTTACCCCGCCGAAGATCACGGTGTGGCGAAAGCGAAGAAAGCGTCCATAGGTCCCGATGCTCGCACCGATCTGTGCCGCCAGTTCCCGCGTGGGGGCGAGGATCAGGGCCCGTGGCGTCCCCTGGTCGACTCGCCGGGGATGCTTTGCGAGCCGCTGCAGAAGCGGCAGGGCAAAGGCCGCGGTCTTCCCGGTTCCGGTCTGGGCGGTCCCCAGAATATCCCGCCCGTGGAGCAGGGGCGGGATGCACTTGTCCTGGATCGGGGTGGGCGCGGCATATCCCTCGGCGGCAATGGCCCGCTGGATCTCGGGGATCAGCTCACTGAAAGCGCCATGCCTGAATGGGGACGGCGCCTCGGGGGAGGTTCGGGTCGAGCGGCGGCGCCGCGTGTGTGCGTGTTCTTTCATGTTTCTTCCAGGTCCGGCGTTTCCCAAAATCTCAACCCGCCGGACGCGTGGAAAAGAAAGGACCGCAACGATTGCGGCAGTGTGACGAGCCGCGAGCATACGTGAATGGAGCAGGCCGTGCAAGCAAAAACTGACCGGATCCCCCTAGACACTTCTTCGAGCAAGCGCTGTATATCAAATATTTTGTCGTTTTCTTCAAACTGAGCCCCTGCCAACGCGGGGATTCGGCAGCATTTTTCAGTGTCCTCATCTCCACGTCACACCACAACGGAGCAATGTCATGAAGCAGAGCAGCCTCATTCTCCGGGCCATCCTTCTCTGTCTCGCCCTGGCCCCCGCGGCCGTCGCCGCCGAGTTCCACGTGGACAATAACGCCCTCGGAGACCCCGGCCCCGGCGACACGGGCACGGACCGCTGCGCGGTGACGGCCTGCGCACCGTGAAGCACAAAACAGCCAGGCCCGGGATCACTTGAAAAACGTGCCCACCAGGTCCCGGGCCTGGGCCAGCGAGGCCCGGCTCACGGTGAAGAGCATGGCAAAGTAGATGCCGGCGCCGGAGAGGGCCCGGGCGGCCAGCGACCAGCCGCCGCCGATCTCCACCACCGAGCCCATGCCCCAGAGCACCGCACCCATGACCACCGAGGCGAGCAGCGCGGCCCGCAGGTGGAGCAGGATGCGGTAGACCGGGCAGCGGAGGATGCGGCCGGCCAGGATGTAGGTCGCCGGCTGGACGAGGAGGAAGGAGCCGGTCACCGCCCAGACCGCACCCACCAGACCGAAGGCCCGGGTCAGCGGGTAGATGGCGGCGGCGAGCAGCGCCAGCCGCGCCACGGTGACCCAGGAGAGGTAGTGCGGCTTGCCCACCGCCTGGAACAGCGAGCCGGTGGGCATCTGGACCATGCGCACCGTGCCGTAGACGGCCACGACCCTGAGCAGCGGCACCATCACCTCCGGTTCCCAGCGTTGGCCGAAGATTACCGCGGCCAGCTCCGGGGCGAGAAACCAGACGCCGACGAAAAAGGGCAGCGCCAGCCAGGAGAAGAGGAAGTAGGTGCGCATGAAGGCGTCCTTCAGCTGCTCCGGCTGGTCCTGCAGCCTGGCAAAGGCGGGAAAGGTGACCCGGCTGAGCACCATCCCGGTCTGGAAGATCGGCTGGCTGCCCCACTTGTACGACTCGGCATAGTAGCCCAGCGGCGCCCGGCCGAGCAGGTAGCTGACCAGCGCCCGGTCCCCCTGGTTGATGAGAAAGTTGATCGCCCCGGCGCCGAAGAGGTGGGTGCCGTAGGTCAGCAGCTCGCCGGCGACCCGGCGGTCGAAGGTCAGGCGGGGGCGGAAGCTGCAGAGCAGGGCACAGAGCAGGGCGAGCACCAGTTCCTGGGCCACGTAGCCCCAGATCAGGCTCCAGACGCCCCAGCCGCGGAAGGCGAGCACCAGGGCCACCCCGGCAAATGCGGCGGTGGAGGCCAGCTCGGCCCACATCCGTCGCCAGTATTCGAACCGCTTCTCCATCATCGTCATGAAGACCCGGCAGAAGGAGGTGGGGATGAAGGTCAGCGACATGACCCGCACCGCCGGTTTGAGCACCGGATCATCGAATATCGCGGCCATCGGTCCGGCGGCCAGCCAGCCGAGAAGGGCCAGGGTGAAGCCCAGAAGGGGGTAGAGGAACATGGCCGTGGAGGCGGCCAGCTCCACCTGCTCCCGACGGTGGATCAGCGCCGCGCCGATGCCCATGTTCTGGAAGATACCCATGGCGGTGATGAGCACCGTGGCCATGGCAATGGTACCGAAGTTGGAGGGCAGCAGCAGGCGGTAGAGGATGGTGGAGAGCAGCAGGAAGACGAGTTGCCGGGCCACGGTGGAGATGGAGATCCACACCGCCCCGCGGATGGTCTGCTGCTTGATCGACATCGGGTCAGGACACGCCCTTGAGCAGAGTGAGGAACTCGTTGCGGGCGCTGTCCTCGTCGCGGAAGCAGCCGAGCACCGAACTGGTGACCATCTTGGTGTTCTGCTTCTGCACCCCGCGCATCATCATGCAGAGGTGGGTGGCCTCGATGACCACCGCCACCCCCAGCGGTTCGAGATACTTCTGCAGGTTCTCGGCGACCTCCATGGTCAGCCGCTCCTGGACCTGCAGGCGACGGGAAAAAACGTCCACCAGGCGGGGGATCTTGGACAGCCCGATGATCCGGCCGTTGGGCACGTAGGCCACGTGGGCCTTGCCGTAGAAGGGCAGCATGTGGTGCTCGCAGAGGGAGTAGAAATCGATGTCCCGCACCACCACCATCTCGTCGTATTTCTCGTGGAAGATGGCGCCCTGCACGATATCCTCGGCCGACTGGCTGTACCCGGCGGTGAGGAAGCGGAAGGCCTTGTCCACCCGTTCCGGCGTTTTCACCAGCCCCTCACGTTCCGGGTCCTCGCCCAGTTTCTCCAGTATCGACCTGATTTCCTGCTCCATGACGGCTCCTGAATGTGGTAGCGGATCATCATCAAATACAACGATTTACAGATATCGATCTCCAGGCCATTATAGAAGCGGCTCAGGACCTGTCAAGGCGCCGCCCCGGTTGCCTGGCCCGGAGAAAAGCCCTACAATACGCCCGTTTTCCCGGCATCGTCAGCGCCAGGGTGCTGTCATATACAGGAGGGATACCGATGAGCACATTCAGACCGTTCAAGGGGCTCAGGCCCCGGAGAGAGCTGGCCGAGCAGATCGCCTCGCCGCCCTACGACGTGATCAATTCCGAGGAAGCGCGGGAAATGGCCGCCGGCAATCCCCTCTCCTTCCTCCACGTGGTCAAGCCGGAGATCGACCTCGACCCGTCCATCGACCTCTACGACGACCGGGTCTACGCCAAGGCGGCGGAAAACTTCGACCGGTTGATCGACGAGGGGCACATGGTGCAGGACGGCGAGCCATCCTACTATGTCTACGCCCAGGAGATGGGCGGGCACCGCCAGGTGGGCATCGTCGGCTGCGCCTCGGCCGACGACTACTTCAACGACGTGATCCGCAAGCACGAGTTCACCCGCCCGGACAAGGAAAAGGACCGCACGCGCCACGTGGACACCCTCGACGCCAACGCCGGCCCGGTCTTCCTGACCTACCGGGCCAGCGAGGTGGTGGACGCCCTGGTGGCCGAAATCACCGCCACCGATCCGACCAACGACTTCACCGCCGACGGCGTGCGCCACATCCTCTGGCCAGTGGCCGAACCGGCGTGGGTGGAAAAGGTCGAGCAGGCCTTTGCCGGCATCCAGGTGCTCTACGTGGCCGACGGCCACCACCGCTCGGCCTCGGCGGCCAGCGTGCGCAACTGGCGGCAGGAAAAGAACCCGGGGCACACCGGCGACGAAGAGTACAACTTCTTCCTCGCCGTGGTCTTCCCCCACGACCAGATGCAGATCATGGCTTACAACCGGGTGGTGGAGGACCTCAACGGCATGAGCCCCGCCGCATTCCTGGCCAGGGCCGGCGAGAAGTTCGAGGTCAGCGAGGCGGCTTCCCCCGTTCCCGCCTCGCCACAGCAGTTCTGCGTCTACCTCGAGGGGAAATGGCACCTGCTCAGCGCCCGGGCCGGCAGCTTCCCCGTCGACGATCCGGTGCTGCGCCTCGACTGCAGCATCCTGCAGAAGAACCTGCTCGAGCCGCTGCTGGGCATCGGCGACCCGCGCACCGACAAGCGGATCAACTTCGTCGGCGGCATCCGGGGCACGGAAGAGTTGGAGAAGTTGGTGGACAGCGGGAAGTACACCGTGGCCTTCTCCCTCCACCCCACGTCCATCGTCGACCTGATGTCGGTGGCCGACGCCGGACAGGTCATGCCGCCCAAGTCGACCTGGTTCGAGCCCAAGCTCCGCTCGGGCCTGGTGGTGCACAAGCTCTCCTGATCCAGACACGCCCCGGACGCCGCCGCTGCCGCGTTCGGGGCGTTGTCCTGTACCATGGCCTCCGCGGTTTGGCATTCCCCCCGGTCTGTGCCAGAATCGATTGACGTGATCGTTCAAGGGAGGGCTCCTGATGAACCCGAAGAAAACGGATTACCCGGATTGCTGCAAGCACCTCTCCACCGGTGATGCGCGGCCCGCACGCTGCTCGGAAACCGAAATGACCCAGATGGTGCTGCCCAACGACGGCAACATCTTCGGCAACGCCCTGGGGGGCATGGTGATGCACTGGGCCGACATGGCCGCGGCCATCGCCGCCCGGCGCTTCTGCGGCACCGGCGTGGTGACCGCTTCCATCGACAGCCTCAGTTTCATCAACCCCATTCCGGTGGGCCAGGTGGCCCGGCTGCGGGCCAAGGTCACCTGGTGCGGCCGGACGTCGATGGAAGTACGGGTGGACGTGGAGGCCGAAGACCTCGATGCGCGGGAGGTCCGGCCCACCAGCGTGGCCTACCTCACCTTCGTCTCCCTCGACGAGCAGGGCAAGCCCACGCCGGTACCGCGGCTGGTGCTGGAAACCGACGAGGAAAAGGCGGAGCACGAGGCCGCCGAGAAGCGCCGCGAGGCGCGGCTCAAGCTGCGCGAACAGACCCGCCCCCGCTAGAAAGGCACGGTCCATGGCCAGACGCGAGCGGCTCGACCCGGCCCTGCTCGACCTCGACCCCCGGGTGGCCGAAGGCTACTACTCAGACCAGTATTTCAACCGCGCCCGGGAGATCCTGAAGCACGACGGCCACCGGCCCGTGCTGCGCATGCAGGTCTTCCAGAAGCACGACGACGTCTGCCTCTGCGGCATCGACGAAGCCATCGGCATCCTCAAGGTGGCCCTGGGCGACGATTTCCGTCAGCTGGAGGTGCTGGCGCTCCACGACGGCGACCTGATCTCGGCCCGTGAAACGGTGATGACCATCGCCGGCGACTACTCGCTCTTCGCTCACCTGGAGACGGTCTACCTCGGCGCCCTGGCCCGCCGCACCCGGGTGGCGACCAACGTCTTCCGTGTCGTGCGCGCGGCCACCGCGGTGAGCGACAAGCCGGTGCTCTTCTTCCCCGGGCGCTTCGACGAGTACCATGAACAGGCCGGGGACGGCTACGCCTATGACGTGGCCTGCCGGGCCCTGGGCCAGACGCGGGGCGGCGTGGCCACCGATGCCCAGGGCGAATGGTGGGGCAGCAAGGGGCTGGGCACCATGCCCCACTCGCTGATCGCGGCTTACGGCGGCGATACCGCCCGGGCCACGCTGAAATCGGCGGAGCATCTCGACCCGGCGGTGCGCCGCGTTTCGCTGGTGGACTACCGCAACGACTGCGTGGGCACGACCCTCGACGTGGCCGCGGCAATGCTCGAACGCTTCCTTGCCGGCGGCGGCGACGAGCGCTACCGGCTCCACGGCGTGCGCCTGGACACCTCGGCGGAGATGGTGGATGCCTCGCTGGCCGGCAATGCGGAGGCGGACGAACGCCACGGGGTGACGCCGCAGCTGGTACGCAACGTGCGCGCCGCCCTGCGGGGGAAGGCCGGTGAATACCCCGAAGGATCGACGGAACGGGAATTCTACGAGGGGATCGGCATCATCGTCAGCGGGGGCTTCAACGCGGACAAGATCCGCCGCTTCGAGGAACTGGGCCTGCCGGTGATGGCCTACGGCGTGGGCTCCTCGCTCTTCGCCGGCTGCTACGATTTCACAGCCGACATCGTCGAGGAGTTCGTGGATGGGGCCTGGCGGCCACAGGCGAAGACAGGCCGTCCGTTCCGGGCCAATCCACGGCTTGAAAAAGTCAGGTGACCTGCCCGCAACCGGGCAGGCCGGGCTACCTCACCGGTAGCGGAATGTCGATCAACGCTTCCAGGGTCTTCGACTCCAGCAGCTTCACCAGATCCTGCTGCAGGTCGCTCCAGGCGTTGATCTGCGGGCAGGTGTCATAGTGTTCGCAGCCGGGATCCTCCTTGATGCATTTCAGGAGGTAAATCGGCCCCTCCACCGCTTCGATCACTCTGCGGAAGGTCACTTCACCGGGCTTCAGCCCCATCACGTAACCGCCGCCGGGGCCGTACTTGGACTTGACGATACCGGCGTCCACCAGGTCTTTCATGATCTTGGAGAGAAACTTCTGCGGAACGTTCCAGACTTTGGAAATCTCGGTCACCCGGAGGACGTGCTCATCCTCCTGGTTCAACAATACGTGAAGCGCCAGGAAGGCGTAGTCGATTTTCTTCGTCATCCACAGCATGAGCCAGCTCCTTTCGGGTCTCGCGCGCCGCGTAAGTTAGCGGCGCGCAAATAATTGTCGACTGTATGAGTCGACCTGTCAAGCCATTTTCATTTTCCATACATCCGGCGCTGACCAGCCCGTGACATCCGTGACCCGCGGAACGGCCGAAATCCCGGGAAATGCTTGACTCGTTCGGGCGATCGGCTGATACTAGGGTTTTGGTATTGAAATTGACAACCGCGGCCCGTGGAGGTCGCCTGCTCCGCCGGAATGCCGCGTTTCATGGCCCCCGGCCGATGGAACCGAATTCGAATCATGGGTATGCTCTTCACACTGCTTTCCTTCGTCGTCGTGGTCGGCATCATTATTTTCGTCCACGAGCTCGGTCATTTTCTCGCCGCCAAGATGATGGGCATCAAAGTCATCCGCTTCTCCCTCGGCTTCCCTCCGAAGCTGTACGGCAAACAGATCGGCGAGACCGAGTACTGCATCTGCTGGGTCCCCCTGGGCGGCTATGTCAAGATGGCCGGCATGCTCGATGAAAGCTTCGAGGACGAGGACGCGATCAAGGGCGAGCCGTGGGAATTCGAGTCGAAAAACGCCCTGCAGAAGGCCTTCGTCATCTGCGCCGGCGTGCTGATGAACTTCATCCTCGGCATGGTCATCTTCTCAGCGATCACCGGGCTCAGCGGCGTGCCCGAGGCGAAAGAGCCGCTGATCGGGGAAGTCGTCGTCGGCTACCCCGCGGAGCAGGCCGGCGTGCTCAGCGGCGACCGGGTCACCGAAGTCAATGGCACGGCAGTGGACAGTTGGGACGAAATCGTCCAGATCATTCACAACCTCGAGGCCGAGCAGCCCCTGACCCTGCACATCGACCGGGAGGGCGAAGAGGTCTCGGCCACCATGGTGGCCAGGCAGGAAAAATCGATGATCGACGGTGAGATCCGCCTGATCTCGAAAGTGGGGATCAACCCGCACCTGACCACGCGGCCGGCCAGCACGCGCGAGGTGCTGATCAGCGGCCCCGCCTCCACCTGGGCGCTGATCAAGATGTCGGCATTGACCATCCGTATGCTGGTCACCGGCGACGCCTCGGTGCGCGACCTGGCCGGGCCGCTGTTCATTGCCCAGATGTCGGGCCGGACCGCCCGGTCGGGTACCCTCGACTTCCTCGGGTTCATTGGTTTCATCAGCGTCAACATCGGCTTTCTCAACATCCTTCCCATCCCGGTGCTCGACGGCGGCCACCTGGTCTACATCCTCGTCGAGGCCATCTTCCGCCGTAAAATCCCCTTCACCGTCAAGCTGCGGATTCAGCAGGTGGGCCTGGCCCTGCTGTTATTGCTGATGGTGGTGGTCTTCTACTCCGACATCATGCGCATCTTCACCAATTGAGTGATGGCTGAACCCGGCATCGAATGATGGGGGGCCTCAGGCGAGCCTGTTCCGCCCGAGGGCGAGCGCCGAGCGCCGGAAGAGGACATGGAGGGAAAGGGCCAGCAGCACGATGTTCTGCCCGATCTTGGTCCAGCCGATGACCATGCCGTCCTTGCCGGTGTCAAAGCAGCCGCAGTTGAAGTCGAGGCCGCGGGCCACGTTGTAGCCGATGGCGGCAATGAAGACCACGAGCATGAGGGAGATGATCAGGGCGCTGCCGCGGCTGAACAGCCCGAAGACCAGCAGCAACCCGGCCGCCAGCTCGACCCAGGGCAGCAGGATGGCGGTGAGGTTGATCAGTTCGTGGGGCAGGATGCGGTAGTTGTTGACGATCCCGGCGAAATCGGCCGGGTTGATGATCTTGTCCAGGCTGGCATAGATAAAGACGAAGCCCACGATCACCCGGGCGGCCAGGGCGATCCAGGGGTTGGCGGCGATAGCGGCCGGTCCTGCGGGTTTCGTTTCCAACGTCGCTCCTCTCCTCGGCGGCTCCCTACCAGGGAAGCACGGCCTCACCCTCTTCGACATCGTGGTCCGCTTCGAGCCACTGCTCCCAACCACCAAAGAAGACCCGTACCTGGCTGAAGCCCATGGCGCTGAGTTCGTCGGCCAGTTCGAGGCTCAATTCGCACTCGCTGCCGTCGCAGTAGGTCACCACCAGGCCGTTCTCGGGGAGCAGGCTGAGCACGTCGAGGTGGGACTCCAGGTCGTCGTAGGGCAGGTTGAGCGCCCCGGGGATGTGCCCGGCGGCGAACTCGTCAGGCATCCGGGCATCGACGAAAACCGCCATGCCCCCCTGGTAGAGTTCGAAGGCCTGTTCCAGGCCCAGGGCCATCGGACCGACGTCGTCACCCCCCTCCAGCGGCTCCGCCAGCGGAACCGGGGAAAACACTTCCACCCCCGACGCTTCGGACGGCATCTCGGTCTCGGTCACCGGCGGCGGCGCCTCGACCGGGGGAGCGGCCGACGCCGTCGGCTCGGCTTCCGGTTCGGCCGCGGGCGTCTCAGCGGTACCATGATCCAGCGGCTCCAGCGCGGGGGCCGCCACCGTTTCCACCGGACGGGCGGTCACCGGGCTGTCGAACTTCACCACCCGCACGGACCCCACCAGCGGGATGCCGCCCTCGCGGACGCCATTCACCGCCAGACCGATCACCGAACCGAGCACGGTGATCAACGCCGCCTGCCAGAGGGCCGCGGGGAACGCCCGGTATGCTGTTTTTCGTCCGGTCATGCCGTTGTCTTGATCCTGGCGCATTGCTGCCGGCCCCAGTGCCGGCCCGCGCATTATAAATGGGCGGCACACCGTTCTCAATCGCCGGGCCGCCACCCGGGAGGCAGGGCTCTGCTATAATCCCGCACCGGCGGCCTTAACCTCCCGATACGCCGGGGCAGGGACGGTCGTCTATGCTCAACCCCGGGAGACTCATGCCATGCCGCAAACCGGCGACAGATCCGATCTCGAAGTACGGCTACGCCGCATCGACGGTCGCGGCTACAGGGCCTACCGGGAAATCGAGGGCAGCTGGCTGCTGGCCCGCGACCTGCTGCTGCACGTGGACCACGTGCAGGGGGACCCCTTTGCCGCGCCCTCCCGGCTGCGCCTCGAGGTGCCCCAGTCCCGGGCCCGCTTCCCCGAAGCGCTTTTCACACACCGGGAACGGCGGCGGGGCCTGGAGGACTTCGTCGGGCGCGTCGCCGCGGCTGCCGCCGGACGAAATCGCTGCGGACGGGGCAGCGGCAGGAGCGGCCAGGTGGAAGTGGACCGTGGCGGACAGGAAATCCTGCACCGCAGCACGGTGACCATTGACGGCAGCCGTGTGGAACTTCGCCTCACCGCCGGGCTGCCCGCCGCGGGCCGCCGCGTGATGGGCCGACAGGCCGCCGAAATGCTGCTCGAGGACCTGCCCCGACTGGCCGGCCACTGCCTGGTCTACGGGGAACTGGACCGCCGCCGGGCCGAGGCGCATTGCCGGGCCGCCGAGGACCAGCACGCCCTGCGCGGCCAGCTGGAGCGACTGGGCCTGGTCGCCTTTGCCGCCGACGGGGCGCTGCTGCCCCGCCGCAGCGGCGTGGACGACCGGCCGCTGGGCAAGGGCGCCGTTCCCCTCCACAGCCCGAAACGCCTGCGGGTGGAAGTGGAGCTGCCCAACGCGGGCCGGATCAGCGGCATGGGCATCCCCGCCGGGGTGACCCTCATCGTGGGGGGCGGCTTCCACGGTAAATCCACCCTGCTCAAGGCGCTGGAACGTTCGGTCTACGACCACGTCCCCGGAGACGGCCGGCACCTCTGCGCCACCGTCCCCTCGACGGTGAAAGTCCGTGCCGAGGACGGCCGGCACATCGCGGGGGTGGACATCTCGCCGTTCATCGGCCGACTGCCCGGCGGCCGCGGCACGGGCGCCTTCTGCACCGACAACGCCAGCGGGTCCACGTCCCAGGCGGCAAACATCATCGAGGCGCTGGAGATGGGCTCCCGTCTCCTGCTGCTCGACGAAGACACCTGCGCCACCAACTTCATGATCCGCGACGAGCGGATGCAGGCGCTGGTCGCCCGGGAGAAGGAGCCGATCACCCCGTTTCTGGACAAGGTGCGCCTCCTTTACGAGGAACTGGGCGTTTCCACCATTCTGGTCATGGGCGGGTCCGGGGACTATTTCGAAGCCGCCGACCTGGTGCTGATGATGGACGAGTACGTGCCGCGGGACGTCACCGCCGAGGCCCGGGCGGTGGCCGAACGGTTCGGCCGGCGGCGCCGGCCGGAGGCTGACAGCGGTTTCGGCACCCTCACCCCGCGACGGCCCGACGACAAGAGTTTCGACGCGTCCCGGGGGCGCCGGACGGTGAAGATCGATGTCAAGGGGCTGCGCACCGTGCGCTACGGCACGACGCACATCGACCTCTCCGGCCTCGAACAGCTCGTGGACGTGGCACAGACCCGCACCCTGGGCCGCATCATCCACCTCTATGAATCGCGCTACTGCGGCCGCGGCAAGCACCTGCGGGACGAGTTGGAGGCGCTGTTCGCCGACCTGGAGCGAGAAGGGTTCGATCTCGTCGCCCCACGGCTGGAGGGCGGCCTGGCCCTCCCCCGGATCCAGGAAGTGGCCATGGCCATCAACCGGATGCGGAGCCTGAAGGTTCTTCCACCACCGTGACCCAGACCGGGCTGCTCCAGGCCTGCTCGCCGTCCACCAGGGTCACACGCAGGTAGTACCAGTCGCCGTCCGCCGCCACTGACTCGTCCACGGCGGCGAAACGGTGCAGCAGCTCCCCCTCACCCGCTTCGGCATACATCACCTGGTTGTTCTTCAGAACCTCCACCCGCTCCACCGCCGCAGTGCCCACGGCCAGCCCCATGATCAGCCGCGGTTCGCCGGGATCGGCCACCGTGATCTCGCTGCCCATCATCTCGCCGTTGACGAGGAAGTTGACCACGATGCGCCGGCCGGCAGTGGCAAAGACACGGCGCTCGTACAATGCTTCCCAGATCTCCTCGCGGGTCAGACCGGTGGCGTAGATGCCGGCCAGACCGTGGGTCGCGGCGGAGACATCGCGGGTGCCGGGATGGCCGTTGTGGCTGTCACCTGAGCCCACCATGCCCAGGCGGTAACCGCGGGCCAATGCGTCCTGGGCGAAGGTGCCGGGCACCGGACGGTAGATCGAGCGCGGCCCGCCGTAATACTCGGAGATGCCGTGGATCGAGACGATCTCGACCAGCCGTTCGAACTCGGGATCGTGGTGGTCCCAGTCGGTGGCGATGGGCCCGCCGCCCGTGTGGTGGTTCAGCGTCATTGCCTGCTTGCCCCGCAGGTGCTCCCACAGCTCCTCCGGCTCATCGCACTCCGGATCGCGGAAGCTGAAGATCTCGGCCTCCGCCGGATCGAGGAAGAGCACGTGCTTGTGGCCGTAGGTCCAGTTGGTCCACTCGTAGCCGCCAAAGGTGATGAAACGGCCCGGCTCGTTGAAGGCCTCGGTGGCCCTGAGAATCTGCCCGAAGAGGTCGGGATTCGCATCCAGCGGCAGGATGCCGTGGCCGTCGTGGTCAGTGAGTACCGACACGTCGAGTCCGGCCACGTCCCGAGCGTAGCCAAGATAGTCATCGGGCGAACCGCTGCCGTCACTGAGCCTCGAGTGTCCGTGAAGATCGCCCCAGTAGAGCCGGTAGTCGTTAAGCATCTCGCCGCAGAAGACGGTGTTGCTCGTGCCCTCGCCCAACCGCCCCTCCGGGTCGCGGGCGGTGATCTGGAACAGCCCCTCCTCCACGGCCCGCAAGGTGAAGCCCCGCGCACCGGCCTCGGCCGCGGTGTAGGGCCCCTTCGCCCCCTCCACCAGCTCGAGGCCGGCAGGAAGGACCAGCTCCACCCGCCCACGGTACGAAGCGGCACGATTCCAGACACGGTCGAGGGCCGAGACCGTGACCCGGAAAGCCTCGCCCCTGGAGACCCATGACCGGGCCGTGACGTAGAAACCCACCGGCGGCCCGGCCGCCACGTCCACGGCCGGGTGCCTGGCGATGGGGGCAAAGAACTCGTCACCATCACCGTCGACCTTGAGAAAGAAGTTCTCCCCATGTTCGGCATAGCGATCGGCCTGCGCCGCGCCGCCGGGATTCGCCCCGCCGCCGGTGTCACCATAGACGAACGTGATCGTCTCCCCGGCGGACAGCGCCTTGCCGCGAATCCGGGCGACCATGAAGGGGTGCTGGCCGGTGGCGAGTTCCAGCCGCACGTCGGGATCGGAACAGCGCACCGTGGTGTAGCCGGGGTACTCGGCGAAACGGTCCTGGGGCGCGGACCAGTTCCAGAACGGTGAGACCTGCAGCACCACACCACCGCCCTCGGCAATGCCCTCGCCGGCAGCGGTATACGTGATGGTCCAGGTGCCCGGCGCCCCGGCCTCGGCCGGGCCGGCGGCCGCAACCGTCGCCGTCCCCTGGCCGTCGAGGGGAGACGGTTCACCGGCCGCTTCCGGCACATCCCCGTGCTCGTCGTGCCCCTCGTACTCGGCGGACACGGCGTCGGGGGACCCGGCCCTGACGGCTCCGGTGTCCTCCGCCGATGTCCCGCCGCAGCCCCAGGCCAGGAGCAACAGCAGCGCCGTAACGACGCCCCGCACCATTGTTCCGCTGATCGCCTTTTGCATCTCCTCACTCCACGATATGCCGGCCGCGGGCCCGTCCCGCCACCGAAACACCATGTTGGCACCGGCAAATAATCGAGTCAAGAGATTCATCATTGAACGGGCGATCTTTTCGGCCCACCGGCAACGCGCTACAATGGCAAGATCAGCCGTCGCACCCGACGGTCGAGCAGCGGAGAAGCGTGATGACCGGCAGTGAAACAGTGATTCGACCGACGGGGGGGAAGACCCGGCTGCGGCTGGTCAACAGCGACTGCCTCGAAGGAATGGCCACCGAACCGGCCGGGTCGGTGGAGGTGGTCGTCACGTCCCCCCCCTACAATCTCGGCATCAAGTACGAGGGGTACGACGACGACGGTTCCCGGGAAGAGTACCTTGACTGGACCGGCCGCTGGTTTGCCGGGGTGAGTCGACTGCTGCACCGAAACGGGTCGTTCTTCCTCAACGTCGGCTCGCGGCCTCGCGATCCCTGGGTGCCCTTCGAGGTGCTCGCGGTGGCCCGGGAGCATTTCCGGCTGCAGAACGTCTTCCACTGGGTCAAGTCGATCTCGGTAATGAAGGAGGATGCCGGCCGCTGCCCGGCGATCACCGGCGATATCGTGGTCGGCCACTACAAGCCGATCAACTCGAAGCGTTTCGTCAACGACTGCCACGAGTACATTTTCCACCTCACGCATCGCGGGGACGTGAAACTGGACCGACTGGCCCTGGGCGTGCCCTACCAGGACAAGAGCAACGTCACACGGTGGGCCGCCGCCGGCGGCCGGGACCTGCACTGCCGGGGCAACACCTGGTTCATCCCCTACGAAACGATCAAGCACCGGGCCACCGATCGCCCCCACCCGGCGACATTCCCTTCGAGGCTGCCGGAAATGTGTCTGCGGATTCACGGGCTGGAGCGGGTACGCACCGTGCTCGATCCCTTCATGGGCCTGGGCAGCACGGGCACGGCCTGTCGCCGGCTGGGCCTCGGTTTCATCGGCTACGAGCGGGTGGGGACCTACTTCGAAGAAGCGGTGCGCCGGCTGGAGAACGGGGCGTGAACGGGTTGGTCCGCTGCTGCCTGGCCCTGGCCCTCACGGCCCTTTGCGCTTCTGCCGCAGCCCGTAAGCCGGGTGAAACACGCCTCGTCCCCGGCGACCACCCCACTATTGGGGAGGCCATCGAGGCCGCCCGTGATGGAGACACGATCCTCGTCTCCCCGGGCACCTACCGCGAGTTCGTCGACTTCCAGGGAAAGTCGATTACCATTGCCAGCCTGCTCTTCATCGCCGCACCGGCGGGCACCGCGGAACGAACGGTGATCGAGGCTCCGGCCCCGGGCCGTGCGGTGGTTTCCCTCGTCAACGGGGAAGACCGCCGGGCGATCCTCTACGGATTCACCATCCGCGGCGGTTCGACAACAGACGGGGGAGGCGTGCTCTGCCGCGGGACCTCGCCCACCATCCTGCACAACATCGTGGAGGGAAATCGTGCCTCGGGGCGCGGCGGCGGCATCTGCCTGCTCGCCTCGCGTGCCGCCCTGCGCTTCAACCGCCTGCAGGGCAACCGGGCCGCGGCGGGCGGTGGTCTTTACGTCGGACGGGGGTCGGAGGCGCGCATCCACTTCAACACGTTCATCGACAACGAAGCGCACGGGGACGGCGGAGCCGTGCTGCTCGACGGCAAACAGATGGCATATGCCCGGGCCAATGACCTGCTGGAAAACCGGGCCGGCCGCGGGGGCGGGCTGGCGGTCACCGGCGGAGCAAATTTTCTCTTCCATCGCAACAAGGCCGCCCGGAACAGCGCGGCCGAGGGCGGCGGCATCTTCGCCGCGGCAGCGGAGAAGGCCTATATCTCGTCGAACACCATCCAGGGCAACGAGTCGGTCAGCGGCGGCGGCGGCCTCATCACTTCCGCGGGAAACACACCGGCCGGCGGGCTCGTGCGCGACAACATGATCCACGGCAATCTCGCTGCGGACCGGGGAGGCGGGCTGCTGTTGAGGGGGGCCCGGCCGCTGGTGCTGGGCAATTCGCTGATGCTCAATTCGGCGCTGGCCGAGGGCGGCGCGGTCTTCTGTTCCGCCGGCCGCTTCACCGGCGGCCCATTTCCCGCATTGCGGCTGAAGGACAACCTGGTGGCCGGCAACCTGGGCCTTGGCGCGGTGGTGGGCGAAACACCCGGCCTGCTGAAGCTCGAGGGCACCCGCTTCATGCACAACCAGGGGCGCGACCTGGTGGACGGCCTGGAGGACGAGGCCCCCGCTCCCGAGACACCGTCGGAGGAGACACCGTTTGACAGCGCCTGACCGCCAGACCTATCCTGCGGGGGAATCAACGCCACGGAGCCGTCATGCCAGACCGTCCGGAATACCGCAAGGAGAAGTGGATCGGCCGCCTGCTCTGGCTGGTCTACCGTGCCTACTCCGCCACCTTCCGCTACCGGCTGCACGCCGAAGACCAGGCCTGGCTGACCGGGGCACTGACCGATCTGGACGACCGCGCGCCAAAGCCGGGACACAACTACATTTACGCCTTCTGGCACCAGGATGAGCTGGCCCTGCTCCCCTATTTCCGAAACCGCGATATCGTGGCCATGGTCTCGGACTCGCGGGACGGCACGATCATGGCCACGGCCCTGGAGTGCTTCGGCTACCGCACCACGCGCGGCTCATCCACCAGGGGCGGCGTGAAGGGATTTATCGCCTCGATCCGCCTGATCAAAAAGGGATATAAATTCACCATGGCGGTGGACGGCCCCAAGGGGCCGATCTACAAAACCAAGGAGGGGATCATCCGCCTCTCGGAGAAATCGGGCCGCCCGATCTTCCCCTTCCGCGCCTGGCCCGAACGGTTCCATCTCTTCCGCAAGGCGTGGAACCAGGCGAAACTGCCCCTGCCCTTTTCGAAGATCCACATCCTGGTGGGCCGCCCGGCGTTCTATTCCCGCAAGGAACTGGACGACGCGCTGAACGGGCTTGCTGCACCTGTAGTTAGTGACAAGAACTAATTAACAGGCGACAGGGTCTCAAGGGGATGACTGCTGACGGAGTGACCGGGGCAAGAAACAGAAGCAACGGTCAGAACAGGCCCAGCATCCCCACCACACAACCGGTCATCATCGTGGCCAGCGTCCCGGCGACGATGGAGCGCAGGCCGAGGTCCACCACCTCGCCACGCCGCTCGGGAGAGATGGCCCCCATGCCGCCGATCATGATGCCCACCGAGCCGAAGTTGGCGAACCCGCACATGGCGTAGATCATGATCAGCCGGGACCGCGGCGAGAGGGCGCCCTCGGGAAGGTTGGCCATCTGGATATAGGCCAACATCTCATTGAGCACGATCTTGGTGCCCATCAGGGAACCGGCCACGCGGGCTTCGGACCAGTCGACGCCCATCAGCCAGGCCAGCGGCGCCATCAACCAGCCGAGGAGACGTTCCATGCTCACCGGCTCGCCGCCCCAGTGGGGCAACAGGCCAAGGCCGGCGTTGACCAGGAAAACGAGGGCGACGAAAACGATGAGCATGGCCACGATATTGAGCAGCAGCTCCAGGCCCTGAAGGGTGCCACGGGTGATCGCGTCCATCGAGCTTCGGCTCTCCGGGCGGATGTTGAAGTCCCCCTCCCGGGGAGTACCGGTTTCCGGGATCATCAGCTTGGCCACGGTGACCGCCGCCGGGGCGCTGATGATCGAGGCCACCAGCAGGTGGCCCAGCACGCCGTCGATCACACCGCCGAGCAGGTTGGCATAGAGCACCATCATCGTCCCGGCGATGGTGGCCATGCCGCCGGACATGATCGTGAACAGTTCGCTGCGGGTCAGGCCGGCAATATAGAGGCGGATAAAGAGCGGGGCTTCGATCATGCCCACGAAAATGTTGGCCGACACGCCCAGCGATTCACAGCCGCTGATGCCCAGGGTCTTGCGCAGGATGAAGGAGAAGAGACCCACCACCCGCTGGAGCACGCCCCAGTGGAAGAGCAGCGCGGTGAGGGCGGAGACGAGCAGCAACAGGGGCAGGCCACGGCAGGCAAGCACGTAGGAAGCACCGGGGGTGATCTCCTCGTAGGGCAGAGGGTCTCCGCCGAGGAAGCCGAAGACAAAGGAAGTGCCGGCCCGGGTCGCGTCCTCGAGAACGATGACCAGCCGGTTGAGCAGCAGAAAAAAAGCCCGGCTGCCCGGCGCGCGAATGAAAAGCAGCCCCAGCGCCAGCTGCAGCACAACCCCGGCGACCACCGGCCGGAGCCGAACCTTGCGCCGGGCCTCGGAAAAGAGCCAGGCCAGGCCGAGCAGGACAAGCAATCCCAATGCGCTCTGCAGTCGCTCCATGAAGTCCCCCGGCTAGTCCAGATCTATCTCCCTGATCGGCCTCCCGGTGTCCTTTTCCTTTGCCGCCCGTTTCTGCGCCTCGCGGAACTTGCGGTCGAGAATGTCCGAGCGGTTCTTCCGCTCGGCCACTGCCTGCTGAAACTTGCGGCCGGCAGCCTCGCGGCCCCGACGGAGGCTGCTGGTCAGGTCGTCCAGCGAGGCCTTCTTGCCCGGCGCCTTCGGGCGGTGGCTGAGCACCGCCCCCGTATCCAGGTCGACGGTCATCAGGGCGCCGCACTCGACACAGATCACATCGATGGTCTTCGCTTCCCTGTCGTCGCTTTCGTGATTGCCCATGGTCCCTCCATCTTCTGCGGGCCGGTGGTGCCGGCACTGACGGAAATGATACCCCATCGCCGGGGCACGGTTCCACGGTCTGCCCCGGCCCCCTCTCCTGTGGGCTAACCCGTTTTCGGACAACGGGATCGGAAAGCCTCTTCCGGCTTGCGCCGAATGGCCGGAAAGACTAGAATTCGCTTTTGCGAATCGCCGGGGCCCCGGAGCAGTGGTGAGAAAACGGCAACCAGAGGACGACACGTGAGCAAGGACATCTACAACGTCGGCGCATACGAGAAATTCGCCCGCGAACTGGTCCGGGCGCTGGAAGGACCAAACATCAAGCGGGCCAACATGCGCACACTGCGGCGCAAGGCGCAGAAGACCGGAACGAAGACCGTGTACGGCTCCTATGGCTGGCGCTCCGCCACATCGAGTCGCATCGGTCCACGTACGGTGTATCTCGGCGGAGAATCGGTGCGCTTGACCAGGCCATCGGCCCTGCACAAGGAATTGATCGCCGCCGCCCCCGACGAACTGGAACGGGTGCTGCACGTGGTGCGCACCTTCCCCTTCTACCACCTCGAACGGCAGATGGGGCTCAATGACCGCTTCAACCCCCGGTGCAACCTCTACATGTCCGGCGCTGACCTGAAGATGTGCCGCCTGCCCTACATGTGGGGCAACACGCTCGGTGACCCGGGCAGCCTGAAAAAGCATCCCGGCCCGGAATTCATCATGCTCCACATCCCGGAGGAGCACAAGATCCGCCAGCAGGTGCTGGCCATCCCCGAGTTGAACATCAACATCGCCCTGGGGACCGACTACATGGGTGAGGACAAGAAGGGTTTCCTGCGCCAGGCGATGTACTACGCCGACAAGGAAGGCATGCTGGGTCTGCACGCGGGCACCAAGATCGTCCACGCGGTGGACCAGGCCAGCGGCAAGTTGAAAAAATACGTGGTCTTTCTGTTCGGCCTCTCGGCCACCGGCAAGTCCACCTGGTCCTGCCACCAGCTGGGCCTCGATTACGGCAAGGGCGAGAAGACCGAGGTGGCCCAGGACGACATCGTCTTCCTCTGCCGCGATGGTTCTTCGTTTGGCAGCGAGCGCGGTTTCTTCGTCAAAACCGACGTGGACGAAACACTGCAGGAATCGATGTACAATGCGCTGATCGACAAGACGGCGCTGATGGAAAACGTGATGATCGACTCGTCGGGTCGCCCCGACTTCCTCGACGAGAGCCTCTGCGCCAACGGCCGGGCGGTGATCCAGAAGAGCAAGCTCAAGGTCGAGCGCCGGGGGCGCCTCAGGCCCATCGCCTCGAAGGGGCTGAATACCCCGCCGCTGGACGAGGTGGACGGAATCATGTTCGCCTTCATCACCCGGCGCAACACGATGATGTCCTTTGCCCAGCGGCTGACTCCGGAACAGGCGGTGCTGGCCTACCTCTGGGGCGAGTCGAGCCACTCCTACGCCAGCCAGCCAGCCAAAGCCGGCGAATCGGTGCGCACCGTGGGCACCGATCCCTTCATCGTCGGTTCCCGGGGCAACAAGGTCAACCTGTTCCATAAAATCATAATGGAGCTGACCGAAAAGTACCCGGGCAAGGTGAGTTTTTACCAGTACAACACCGGCGGCGTGGGGGAAATCCTCGAGACCATCGACGAAGGCGGCTTGAAAAAGAAAAAAATGATCCGCAAGGTGGAACGCGTGCCGATCAACCTCATGGCGGCGATCCAGCGCGGCGACGTGCGTGGGACCAACAGTTACGAGATGGGCCCGCTCGGTGTGGAGCGCATCATCAAGTGCGTCGACGGCGACCTCAATCCATTCAATCCCGACCGGTTCTACTCCCCGGAGCAGATCGACGGCTACATCAAGGACCTGGTGGACGGCCGGCGCCGCTACACCGAGCAGGTGGCCGAGGAAGGCCTGGCCCCGGAGATTCTCCGCGCCGCCGAGGAGTCGTACCGCATCTGTCCCGAAGACCGCTCCCGGGTGTTCGTCCGCCGCCCCGACCATTCTGCACCGGCGGGGGACGGCACGCAGCCCGACAACGTGTTCCAGTCCTGGCGCCCGCGCGATCGCCAGGCCGGCAGCCGCACCGGGTGGCGCTACGGCTAACCCCGAATGTCCTCATGAGGCCTGGCCGCTGGTTCGATGAGAACCAGAGGCGGGTCTGCGCAAGTCTCCAGGCGCTGGCTGGCCCGGCACGACAACCGATCATCCACAAGGGGAGCGATGGACGAGTTCAAGCAGCGCATGGAGCGAGTGATCGGCGATGCCGGACTGCTCATGCCTCATAAGCCGGACCGCTACGATCCCGGCGACCGCCTGACCGTGGAGATCACGGGCGTGGTGCCGGCCCGCCGGGGCAGCGCCACGCTGGAAGTGGAGAAATTCGTCGGCGGCGGATTCGCCGGCCAGGTCTACAGGGTGAGGCTCGTCGGGCTGAAAACCCCCGAGGGCCCGCTTGAAGGCCTCGAGGCCGGCGGCACCTACGCCGTGAAGATCATCGTCCCGCCCTCGCGTTTCTCGCTGCTCTTCCGCAACATGCTCTACTGGCTGGCCTACCAGGGGCCCTTCTCGGCCCAGGTCAACGAAGACGCGGCCCGCAGCGGTGTGCTGTGGCAGAAGATGATCCGTCGTGCGGCGCGAATCCACTTCGGCGACGAACGGGCGGTGGTGGATACCTTCGCCACGTTTTTCGACGAGAACCTCGACAGCCATGCCGAAATCAACGAATGGGTCGAGGGGCGCACCTGGCTCTACGAAGTCGAGGACCGGCTGATCGGCCGCCAGCGGCGTGTTCGCCGCGACGGCCGCATCCTCGACGAGAGCGGCGGCTCCGCCGAGTACCTGGAAAAACGCTCGTTCATGATCCGTTTCGTCAACCTGCTGCACGAGCTGGGCGCTCCGGAATTCGCCCGGCAGTACGAGTGGTGGACGATGAAAAGCCAGCCCAACGTGCTCAAGCGAATCGGCCGCAATGATCCCGCCACCGGACGGCTCACGGCCATCGACTTCCGCGCCGGCCTGGCCCTGCTGCCCTTCCTGCCGATGAGCCCCGCAGATTTTCGGCTGATCCTGAAGGGCCTGCGCCGGGGGGACCTGGTGCAGTTCGACCGGGGCGATGTGGAGAGGCTGGACGCCTTCTGCCGTGAGAACCGCGACAGCTTCGAAGACCTGCAGCCGGCGCTGGAGGAACTGAAGGTTCGGGATGCCGCCTATCGCGAATCACTTCCCGACCTCTCGCACCACCACGTCAGATTGCTCACCAAGCGCGACCTGCGCCGCTCCGTGCGCCGGGGGCTGGTGGACGGCTGGCGGGTGCGCGGCCAGGTGGACGAGGAGCACGCCGGGGTGCTGAAGACCTCGGGGTGGCGCTTCCTGATCTGCCTGCTCGCCGGGTTCATCCCCTTCCTGGGCCGGTTCTTCCGCCGTGTCTGGGGCAACAGCCTCTATCGCCGGCACCTTGGCCGGGTGCTGGGCAGCTTTACCTACCTGCGCCGCCGACTCCGCGCCGGCCGCGCGGCGAAGCTCATTGCCTGGCAGCGAGCCGGGCGAGGCAGCGACGGACGCCTGGAGCGGCTGCTCGACCGACCTGCCCGCTTTTACGCACAACGCTTCCTCTTCGGCTGGTTGCCGGCGTCATGGCACCGCTTCGTCACCGAGCCGCGTTACGCCTGGGACCGCCTGAAAACCGCGGCAACCTACCCGATCAAGCTCTATTTCAATGCCGCGTTCCGTGAACAATGGCTTGTGGACCAGATCGACGCCGGCGAGCGTGACGGCATGTTGACCCCTGAAGAGGCGGGCCAGATCAGGGCCAGCGCCCGGGACCCCTTCATCCAGAAGTATCTCAAGTGCGTGGCCGTTCACGTGTGCACCGTGCCGGTGACCCAGGTGGTGGCCATTCTCCTCGCCGGATATGCCTGGCTGCGTTTCGGCAGCACCTGGCAGGAGGGCATGGCGTATGCCGGCGGCGTGCTGCTCTTCTTCCAGGCCACGCCCATCTCCCCCGGCTCGCTGGTCCGCGGGTTCTACGTGCTCTACCTGATGATCCGCGAGCGCAACTGGCACAACTACCGGGTGGCGGTGTTCGTCTCCTTCTGGCACTACGTGGGCTACCTCGGATTCCCGCTGCAGATGGTCACCGAGTACCCCTCCCTGGCCCGCTTCATGGCCGGCAACTGGGCCGCGGGCATCGTGCGCATCATCCCCGTTTTCGGCGAACGCGGCGCCCTCTTCGAGCACTGGATCTACGACCTCTTCTTCAACCTGCCGATTACCCTCGGTCGCAAGTTCCGCCGCAAGAAGAAATCCACATCTTCATAACCGGCACCATTGCCCCCCATCGCTGCACTTCCTCATTCCGCGATCCCGCCTGTGCTTCGAGAGCAAGGCGCACGCCGCTGAAAAAGCGGAGCCTGCTTCTTGTGGTCGGTGAGCATTTTGAAGCGGCGCGCAACGCCGCTATCGGGCCCCAGGAAGGAATTTACGCCAAAACATCGTTGATGCGCTGCAGCATATCCATCAACGAAAACGGCTTTTTGAGGAAGGCATAGCCCTTGCTGCGGATTACCGGCCACTGGGACTTCTCGTCGGTGTACCCGCTGCAGAGCATCACTTTCAGTTCCGGCTTGCGGAGTTTCAACTCCTCCACCAGCTGCACACCGCTGCGGTCGGTGAGCACCACGTCACTGAACACGAGGTCGAACTGCCCCTGCTCTCCGTCGAAGAGCGCCAGGGCTTCATCGGCGCTGGCTGCCGGGAAGACTTCGTAGCCGCTGCCGCCCAGCGCCTCGGTGATCAGGTCACGGATATCCGCTTCGTCCTCCACGAGGAGGATCCGCTGGCCGCTGCCGCTGAGCGTATCCATCGGCACCGCTTCTTCATCGTCCTCGCGCACTTCCTCGGAGGTGGGAGGGATGTAGATGCTGATCGTCGTGCCCTGGCCCAGGGCGCTGTCCACCACGATCCAGCCGTTGTGCTGCTGGACGATGCCGAACGCCACGGCCAGCCCGAGGCCGGTGCCCGACGCCGAGCCCTTGGTGGAAAAGAAGGGTTCGAAGATGTGCTCGAGCATTTTTTCCGGGATGCCCACACCGGTATCACTGACGGTGAGGCGCACGAAGCGGCCGGGGCGTGAACCGCTGATCCGGCGGCAATCCCCCTCGGTCAGCGTCACGTTTTCGGTGCGGAAGGTGATCCGCCCGCCATCCGGCATGGCATCGCGCGAGTTGACCGCCAGGTTCATGATCACCTGACCCAGGCTCCCTGAATCGGCCTTCACCGCCCAGAGGTCCTCGGACAGCTCGGTCTCCATGCTGATGTCCTCGCCGATGAGCCGGTCGAGCATCTTCAGCAGGTCACGGACCACGTTATTCATCGAAAGCACGGTGAGGCTCATCGGCTGCTTGCGGCTGAAGAGCAGCAGCTGGTGCGTCAGGTCGGCGGCCCGCAGGCTGGCCTGCTTCACCTGCTTGAGGTACCAGTGGGAGGGGTCCGACTCGCCGGCCTTGACCATCGCCAGGTCGACGTAGCCCTGGATAGCCGTGAGCAGGTTGTTGAAATCGTGGGCCACGCCGCCGGCCAGCGTTCCCACGGCCTCCATCTTCTGCGCCTGCAGCAACTGGGCCTGCATCCGTTCCTTTTCTTCCTCGGCGAGCACACGGCTGGTGATGTCCTCGTAGGTGCCGAGGATGCCGATCACCTTGCCGTCCACGTCGTGCAGCGGCACCTTGTTCGTATCCAGCCAGGCCTGCTTTCCGTCCGCCTGCTGCTGCGGTTCGATGAGATGGAACTCCGGCGAGTCGCTGTCCATCACCCGGGCGTCCACTTCGATGAAGAAGTCCGCCTGATCAGGGGTCCAGGCCAGGTCGAAGTCGGTCTTGCCCACGATCTCTTCGGGGGATCCCACGCCGGCGGCCTGGGCGAAGATATCGTTGCAGCCCATGTAAACCGAATTGCGGTCTTTCCAGAACACGTACTGGGGGATGGTGTTCATCACCAGGCGGAGCATCGCCCTGGACTCGCGCAGTTCCTCGTTGGCCTTCTCCCGCTCGGAGATGTCGCGGATGATGCCGGCGGCGTGCCACTTGCCTCGGACTTTCATCGCCGAGGTGGAGATTTCGAAAGGGAACGTGGTGCCGTCCTTTTTTCTGGCGATGAGCACCACGGTACGTCCGATCACATTGCCTTTGCCCTCGTCCTGAAACCGCCCGAAGCCGCGGAGGAAATCGTTTTGGTATTCCTCCGGAGCAAGGAACTTGTGCAGGTTCTGCCCCACGGCCTCACTGTTGGTATAGCCGAACATCCGCTCGGCAGCCGGGTTCCAGTAAGAGATCTTGCCCTCGTTGTCCATGAGGATGATCGCGTCAGTGGCCGTCCCGGTGATCGCGCGGAACTTCTCCTCGCTCTCCCGCAGCGCCTGCTCGCTCTTCTTCTGCTCGGTGATGTCGCGGATAATCCCCTGGTACCCCACCGGCCGCCCGTCGGAATCGTACCGCTGGGACGAGGTGAGCAGGCAGTCACGCAGGCTGCCGTCCTTGCGTATCAGCGTAACCTCGAAACTGCGCACCATGCCGGCACTGCGCACCGTCTCCTGGAAGCGCAGGCGGTCCTCGGCATTGGCGTAGAGCGCCGTGGCGTTCATCCCGATCATCTCTTCCATGCTGTAGCCGAAGAGCTCCAGCGCCGAGCGGTTCACCGCAAGGAATTTCCCTTCCACCGTGGTGATGTAGATCGCGTCCAGCGAATCCTCGAACAGGGCGTGGAACTGCTCTTCGCTGGCCTTCAGCGCCTCCAGGGCCCGGCGTCGTTCGGTGATGTCGTGAATGATCCCCTGGTAGCCGATCACCTGACCTGCGGTATCGCGGCGCACGCTGGCCGAGAGCAGGCAGTGACGCACTTCGCCCGACTTCCGGCGCAGGCTGAGTTCCCATTCACGCACCGAGCCTTTTTCCTCGATGTAGCGCTGAAAACGATACCGCTCTTCCGGATCGAGGTAGAGGTCCCCGGCCCGCATATTCTTCAGTTCGTCCCGCTCGTAACCGAAGAGGTCCACCGCCGACTGGTTGACGTCGATGAACCGCCCGTCCCGGCTGTTGATGAAGATGGCGTCCCGCGACTCTTCGAACAGGGTGTGAAACTTCTCCTCGCTGGCCCTCAGGGCGGCCTCGGCCTTCTCCCGTTCAGCCAGTTCAAGACGCAGCCGCTCGTTGGCCAGGCGCAGTTCGGCGGTCTTCTCCTCGACCTGGATGCTCAGTTCTTCCTGCACCCGCTTGCGACGAAAAAACTCGGGGATATCCACCTCGGCGATATCCGGTGATTGGAGTTTTTCCCGTCCCAGGCGCGCCAGGTGCTGCCGGGTCTTCGCGGGATGGGCCATGATGAAACGGCAGTGCTCGGCCCCTGTTGCCCGGCACTCGAGTTCCACGGTGACCAGCGGAATGCCGAAACACTCCTCGCACCAGCCGGAGGAATAGCCGCCGCTCATCACGCAGACCGGCCGGGGAGACGTGCGGCCGCTGCGCAGCCAGACGTCGGCCTCGGCGGAGTTTTCGTGGTCGAAGTGGAGGAAGTAGTCCTGGTCGGCTGAGGGTGCCGAGTCGGGATGCACCACGACACGGCCCCAGCCGGAGTGGGCGAAATGCACCGGCCCCAGGCCCAGCAGCTCCATCGGGTCGTCGATATTCATCTTCTGGCGGAAGGTCCGGGCATCGGCCCGGCCGATGGCGTGGGCGATATCGAAGAGCAGGCTGTTCGCCACCTGCAGGGCCTTTTCCTCGCCCCGATCACGGTAGAGCTGCATCACCTGGTCGAAGAACTCGGTGGAGAGGGAGGCCGCCCGCACGAGCATGTAGCGCTCGCCCGAGATGTCGATGGATCCGAGTATCGGCCGTTCGCTTCGCCGGCTGAAATAATGCCGGATTACCGATTCGGCCTGCTCGAAGATGGGCAGAAGCCCATCGGGGACATCCGCCGAAAGGTCGGGCCTTGATTCTACGCGCGCCATCCGCGGTATCCTTGCTCAAGGTCAGGCAGGAATTGAGACCCCCTCACCCCTGGTGACACACTGCCGCCCCGGCCCACAACTCCCGGGGTACGGCAACCATCGCTACTCAACATTCCTTTCGGCCTTCTCCCTGCAATACTTTACGTAACTTCCAATCGTGCGGCGAACGGCATTTAAGCAGAAAAAAGCCCCGGCCGGAAAAAACCGGTCGGGGCTCTGTTGACCGTGTGGTATTACTCCTGCTCACGCCCCGCGAACGAGATCGCGGATCCGCGCCTGTACCGTCTCCTCCGGCCCGGCCGCACTGTTGACGAGGAAACAGGGCACCAGGCGCAGCAGGTAGCTGAAGTAGCGCTCCTGGGTTTCCAGCCGGTCAGGACCGGACACCAGCAGGTGCGGATTGAAGAACGGTGGGCCACCACTCTCCGCATGGCGCGGGGCAACGGACGGCGCGTCGACGTGAACCACCGGATGGCTTGTGAAGTAACGGCTGGTGTCCAGCGGCGCGGCGCTGGTCAGGTCGCCGTCCCGGGAGCCGGAAATCAGCGCCAGCGCCTCATCGGCCTCGATGCGGCTCACCGGTGGAGCGGTGCGATTGTCCGTGAGCAGCACCACCCGGTCCAGGGCGGTGCGCCGGACATACTTGTCCGGGCCGCCGAACCAGACCGGGTCGACCATCACCCGTGAAGAGGTCGACCCGTGGAAGCAGAATGGCTCACCGTGGTCCAGGCCGCACTCTCCCATCTGGCACTCGTGGTCCTCGCACCAGGCGCGTTTCATGACCACGTTCTCGCAGCGGCTGCCCTCGAAGAGACGGCCGAATGCCGGGTAATCGAGGGCCAAGCGGGTCTTGAGGTAGACCTTTCGTTCAACATTGTCCGCCTGGGCTCCGCCGCCACGGTAACGAACGTTGAGCCAGTCCTCGCTGACATAGCGCAGATCATCCTGCTCGAGCAGCCGGTAGAAGTGGCGCCGCCGCCCCGAGCCCTTCGGCCCGAGGATCAGGGTGCCTGCACCGCCAAGGTCGACACAGGAACCGTAGATCCCGTGCACATCGAGCAGCCGTTCGCTGATGTCGGCCACCATGCCCAGGGCCATGCTCTTGCACTGGCCGTAATAGGCGGTGTTGAACACCACGGCGGTGTGCGAATCGTGGTGGTAGTAGGCGCTGGGCTCCCGCCCGGGAACGCCGTCCACGGCATAGATCACGCCGTGGGGCTCGAGGTCCGACTCGATCAGCGCCGGGTACCAGTTCTCCAGCCAGAAATCGTAGAGGTGACGAATGTTTGTCCGCAGCTGGAGAATCACCCCGCCGATGCTGGCGTTCCACTCGAAGTAGTTGTGGTGCGGCAGGTGCTCCTCGGCTTCGGCGACCATACCGTCCCGCACCGCGTCGGCCGTATCGGCCTGCGGCGGGACGCGCCTGGTCACCGTGGTAAAGCAGTTGTCCAGCTTGACCTTGCGTGCGGTGCGGCTCGGCTTGAGCAGTGACAGCGCCTCGGCGATGCGGTCGATGCCCTTCTCCAGGTTCTCCATCGAGCTGGCATAGGAGAGACGGATGTTGTCCGGCGAGCCGAACGCCTCACCGGGCACCACGGCCACGTTGGCCTGCTTGAGCAGGTAGTGGGACAGCCCGTAGGCATTGCGGATCACCATGCCCCCGTGTTCGGTGCCGAAATAGGACCGGACATTGGGGAAGAGGTAGAACGCGCCTTCAGGCTTGTGACAGGAAATGCCCTGGATGCCGTTGAGGCGCTCCAGCAGGAAATTCCGCCGCTGCTGGAACTGGGCCACCATCCGGGCCACCTCGTGCTGCGGCCCGGCCACGGCCTCGAGGCCGGCCATCTGGGCCACCGAGGTGGCGTTCGAGGTGGAGTGACTCTGCACCTTGCTCATCGCGGCAATGATCGCACGCGGGGCCAGGGCGTAGCCGATGCGCCAGCCGGTCATCGAGTAGGCCTTGGACACACCATTGACCGTGATCGTCCGCGCCCTGATCTCGTCGCTCAGCGAGGCGAAGGGCGTGAACCGGAAATCGTCGTAGACGATCTTGTCGTAGATCTCGTCGGCGATGACGTAGAGCCCCTCTTCCAGCACCACCTCGGCAAGGGCTTCCAGCTCACTGCGGCTGTAGGCCGAGCCGGTGGGGTTGGAGGGGTTGTTGAGCATCAGCGCCTTGGTATTGGTGTGGACGTTGGCCTTGAGTTCCTCGGGGGTGAGCCGGAACCCGTTCTCCTCGCGGGTGGGAACGATGACGGCCATGGCCTTGGCCAGGCTGGCCATCGGGGGGTAGGAGACCCAGTAGGGGGCGGGGACGATCATCTCCTCGCCCCGGTTGAGCAGGGCCTGGGCCGTGTTGTAGAGCGAGTGCTTGGCCCCGCAGGAGACGATGACCTCCTCGGGAACATAGTCCAGGCCGTGGTCCTCGCGGTAGCGCTCGGCGATGGCCCGGCGCAGTTCGATGATACCGTCGCTGGCCGTGTAGCCGGTGAAGTTCTCGTCGATGGCCCGCCGGGCCGCGTCCTTGATGTGCTCCGGCGTGGGGAAATCGGGCTCGCCGACGCTGAAGTCCACCACGTCGATGCCGTCGGCTCGCATGGCCTTGGCCCGGGCGGCGATCTTCAGCGTGGTGGACGCTTCGATCCGGCCGATCCTGTCCGCAATCATGCTCATCGGTCATTCCTCCGGCAGCAGGATCAGTTGGCGCCTTCGTCGCTCCCGGAGTCATCCTTCCGCTTCTGGATGGTGCCGAGCAGCTGCTTGAGGTCGAAGCCGGTGAGCCCCTCCACCACGTCGGGGAGCTGGGCCATCACCGAGGCCACCTGGCCGGTGAGCCGAGAGGCGCCGCCGGCGCCAGAGCCGCCGTCGACCATGACGATCTTGTCCACCTTGGACAGCGGCTCGGAAACCTTGGCCGCCAGCTCGGGGAGCTTGTCGATGAGCATTTCCGCCAGGGCCGCCTCGTTGTAGTGGCTCCAGGACTCGGCCTTCTTCTGCATCGCGAAGGCCTCGGCCTCGCCGTGCAGTTTCTCCACCTCGGCGCTGGCCGTCCCCTCCAGCCTGGATGCTTCCGCCCGGCCGCGGGCCTCGGCGGTGAGCCTGTATTCTTCGGCGTCGGCCGCCAGCTTCACCGAGGCGTCCAGTTCCTTCTGGCGCCGCAGGGTTTCCTTCTCCTCCAGCTCGATGCCGCGGGTCTTCTCCAGCAGCTTGACCTTGTATTCCTCTTCCTTGACCACCTGGTTCTGCTTGTGGCGCTCCAGCTCGTAGGAGTGGTCGGCCTGGGCCTTGACCGCATTGATCTCGGACTGGTAGGTCGACTTCTTGATCTCGAAGGCCTTGGATGCCTCGGCCACTTCCGCCTCGGCCAGCAGCTTGGCCACGTCACCTTCCTTCTGGGCTTCGGCGGACTTGATCAACGCATCCCGCGACGCCTCGGCCTCGGCCACTTCCGCGTCCCGGCGGGCCTCGGCGATCTTCGGCTTGCCCAGTGCGGCGAGGTAGCCCTGGGTGTCCTGAACCTCCTTGAGGTTGAAGGACATCAGCTTGACGCCCATACCGGCAAAAACCGGTGCCAGCTCATCGTTCACCGTGGCGGCGAATTCCTTGCGGCTGCGGTTGATCGCCTCGAGCTTCATCGTGCCGATCAGGGTGCGCACCGCGCCCTCCACGGCCTTCAGCGCCACATCGGTGATCTCGCTGGGGCTCTTGCCGAGGAACTGCTCGGCGGCGAGGTAGACACCAGGCTCGGTGCCGTCGAGTTTCACCTGGGCGGTGCCGCGGACCACGGCATTGATACCGTTGACCGAGATCACGTCCGGGATCTCGAAGTCGGCGGAGAAAATATCCAGCGGAAGGATTTCCGACTGCTCCACCAGCGGCCGGACAAAGGTGCCGCCGCCGACGGCCACCCGATAGCCGATCTTCTTCGTCGTGCCGTCAGCGAGCGAAATGCTCCGCGTCCGGCCGCCGGAGATGACCAGCACCTGGTTCGGCCCCACCTTGGTGTACTGCCGGGCCATGAGCCAGATGATCAATGCAACCACTACCACCGCCCCTGCGATGCCGCCTATGACTCCCCACATGGTTGGTCTCCTGAATGTGAACCGTGAACGTGAAACATATGTAAAAAGAATCGATCCCTCATCCATGGCCGGCGGTGGGCCGCCGCAGGGGCCGCGCCAGCATAAGCGGTAAGTATACTAGCGACTTAGGGGGAAAGCAACAGCCGTGGAGCCCCTGGCGCCGGAGAGGGCCGATCACCTTATACCTTTTAATTTCAAGATCTTGCGAGGATCGGACAGCGCCCATGAAAACAGACCTGATTGGTGGACATCAGTCCTTGATCCAGGTGGTGGTGAAGCTCCTGATCCGGCCGCCGTACTCGCCGCCACCCACGGTCACCGTATCGTTGTGCCCGGCGCCGGGAATGAGGTAGAGGTCCTTGGGCCGACGGGCCGCCTCGAAGAGCCGCCGGGCCATGGCCACCGGTACCAGGCGGTCCGCTTCGCCATGGATGATGAGCACCGGCATGCGCACATGGGGCAGGCGTTCGATGTTGGGGTACTTGCGCCGGAGCCGCCTGGGCATGGGCAGCACGGGGAAGGTTTGCCGGCCCATCTCGTAGAGGTCGGTGAAACCACTCTCCATGATCAGCGCCCGCCCGTGGCCGGCGGCGGCCAGTTCCACGGCAGCGGCGGCGCCGAGGGAGCGGCCGAAGAGCACGATGCGGTCCGGCGGCACCCCGCGGTCTTCCACCAGGTACCGGTAAGCCGCACGGGCCGAGGCGTAAACACCGGTCTCCAGCGGCGTCCCGCCGCTTTTGCCAAAACCGGGGTAGTCGAAGATGAGCACCGCAATGCCGATGCGGTTGAGCAGCACCAGGTTGTGCACCCGGTGGGAGATGTTGCCGGCGTTGCCGTGGCAGAAGAGCATCACCGGCGCCCGCGGATCACGGGCCGGAACATACCAGGCGGAGATGTCGGTGCCGTCTTCCGTGGTGAGCACCAGGTCCTCGAAGGGCACGCCGCCGGCCTCGGGCGTGGCCACCCAGGCCTCGTGGGGGTAGAAGAGGAATGTCCGGTCCACCAGGTTTCCGAGCCGTTTCCACATCGCCTCGCTCTCCATCAGCGCCGACAGGCAGCAGAGCCCCGCCACCACCGCCACCACGGCGGCGAGACAACCCCAGCGCCGAAACTGCCGGCGGCCACCGCTACGCCGTGTCATCCGCGCTCCTCCCCCGCCCGCGCCGGTTGGCGGCCCCGGCGCGACCAGGACACCAGCCGCTCGAGCTGCAGCTCCCGCCGGTTGGTCTCCGGATCCTCCAGTGCCTCTTCCAGCAATCGCTCCAGCATCCGGCCCACCTCGGCCCCCTCATCGACACCGGTGACCCGCATCACGTCCCGCCCGTTGACCTGCAGGTCGCCCAAGCCCATGGGCGGCGCCTCCCGGACCAGCAGCTGGATCCTGGCGCCCAGTTCCTCGAGCCGTTCCAGGTCGTCACCCGGAATGCCGTGGGCCGCCACGTCGGCGCGGCGCAGGGCGAAGAGGTCGTCGAGGTGTTCCAGGCCCACCCGGCGCACCAGCCGGCGCACCGCAGCATCCTTCCACCCGGGCTGGTAGTGGAACATGTGCTGCCGGATCAGGTGGCACACCCGGTCGGTGCGGCTGCGGCTGCAGCGCAGCCGACCGAGGATCTCCCGGGCCAGGTCGGCGCTGGCCCGCTCGTGATCGTGAAAACGGAAGATGCCGTCCACCTTCTTCCGCACCCGCGGCTTGGCCACGTCGTGGAGCAGGGCGGCGAGACGCAGGTCGAGGTCGGGCGGGGAAGCGTCAACGCAGACCATGATGTGGCGGTAAATCGTGTAGCGATGATAGTGGTTCTGCTTTTTTCGCCAGCCTTCGAGCAGTTCGGGGAGCACTTCGGCCATCAGCCCGGTGCGCCGCAGCAGCTCCAGCCCCGCGGAGGGCCGAGGGGCCAGCAGCAACCGGAAGAGCTCCTCGCGCACCCGTTCCGGGGCCACCCCGCGGAAGGCCTCCAGGTGGCGGGGGATCGACTCGCGGGTCTCCCTCTCCAGACGGAAGCGGAACACCGCGGCAAAACGCACCGCCCGCATGATGCGCAGCGGATCGTCGGCGAAACGCTCGTCCGCCGATCCCACGGCGCGCACCAGGCCGCGGCGCAGGTCCGCGGCGCCGCCGCAGGGGTCCACCAGGCGGTGGCCCACCGGGTCGCAGGCCATGGCGTTGATGGTGAAGTCCCGGTGGGCCAGGTCCTGCTCCACCGAGTCCGAGTAGCGGCCCTGCCGGCCGGTGCGGAAAGTGGTCACCTCGTAGTGCGCATTCCCGCGCACCAGGGTCACCGTGCCATGGGCCATACCGGTGGCCACCACCCGGCCGAAGAGGCGCTGCACCGTTTCCGGCCGGGCATCGGTGGCCAGGTCCCAGTCGGCCACCGGACGGCGGAGCAGCAGGTCGCGCACCGCCCCGCCGGCCACCCAGGCCTGGAACCCGGCGGCCTTCAGCTCCCCGGCAATGCGCAGCACGTCATCGGGGAACTCGAAGGGCGGAGCAGCAAGCCTTCGCCGTGCGTGCGATGATCGATCCGCTGCGTTCATGGGCCAAGAATATCACGGAGTGCTGCGATTGCATCACCTCGACGACGTTGTGCCCGGCCGTGGCCATTGCCGGGTGGATCGCCGGAAAGGCGCGGTGGAGGCCGTACGGACAGAGGCCCCGAAACCGAAAGGTCCCGGGGCCTCTTGCCAGGCAGGATCAGGGGGCGATGCCCACCACGTCGCAGCTCGCCGTGTCGGTGTCGCCCGACGCCGGGTAGGGCGGCTGGTTGTAGGGCGCCGGCGTCACGTCCTCCACGCTGAGGGTGAAGGTGTTGGTGCCGATCACCGTGCCGATGGCCGGAACGGTGGTGTTCCAACCGGTGACGAAACTCCCGCCCCCGGCAATGTTGGTGAAACCGGCGCGCCAGTTGCCCACGTTCCCGCCGTTGGCCAGGGCGATGTCGATGCGGCCGGCCATGCGCCGGGTCTGATCGGCATAGTCGTTGTCGATGGTCACGGTGAAGGTGCTGGTGAACGGCACGGTGCCCGCTCCGGGCAGACAGGCCAGGTCGGCCGACACCGTGGACGACCCGGTGTATCCCAGCGTGCCGTCCATGTTCACGTTCTGCGCGATGATGTCCAGGTCGCCGGCGCGGTCGTCGGACCAGGTGAGGATGGCGTAGCCGTCATCGCTCAGCTTCGCGCTGAGCCGCCCCTTGCTGCTGGGCTGGGACCCCGCCTCGATGATCTCGCCGCTCCAGACGAAGTCCCCGTTGCCGTCCACCCGGGTGGCCTTGATCACGTCGTTGCCGTAGCTGGGCGACTCGATCCAGAAGGCCAGCGCCCCGTCATCGTGCTGCAGGGTGTTGACGAAGTAGCGGCTGGTGCCGCTCAGCGGCACCAGCTCCTTGCCGGAAGCGCCCCAGAGGCGGAACCCGGAACCGGAGATCTTCTGCCCGTAGACCCCGTCCTGCGACTGCACGGAGTTCGTTTCGGTCCAGAAGACGAAGATATTGCCGGAGGCGGGATCAAACGACGCGTGGGGCGAGACCCGCAGGCGGACGCTGTTGGTGGAAACCGCCACGCCGTTGTGCGCGAACTGTTCGGAACCGTCGGCAAGGATGCGCTGGGCGTAGCACTGCAGCACGCCGGTGCCGTACCAGGAGAAGACGGCGCCGCCGCTGCCGTCGGTGCAGAAGTCGGGGTAGTTGCCGAACTGCAGGGTGTCGCCGTCGAATACGGTGACGTAGGCTCCCGATGAGGTCCAGAGGGAGGCACCCGAGGGATCGAGTTTCTGGGCAAAGAGGTGCCGGGGGTCCCAGTAATTGGGGCCGAAGGAGACCCAGGAAACGATGACATTGCCCGCGTCCGAACCGTGCAGGGCGGAAATGAAGAAGCTGGCGCCCCCGGCATCGGAAAAGACCACACCGCTGCCCCACTGTGCGGCACCGGTCGCGTCAAGCTTCTGCAGCCTGGTGCCCGTGGTGTCGGTCCAGCCCACCACCACGTTGCCGTCGGTCGTCCCGGCAATTCGCGGGGAGTGGACTTCGGCACCGGCGGTCAGCTGGACGCCGGTGGCCCCCCAGGGCATCGACCCGTCAGGGGCCACGGTCACGGCGGTGATCACCGTGCCGATGAAGCGGTCGTCGCGAAAGGCCAGCACGGCGTTGCCCGAACTGTCCACGTCGAGGCCGTAGTCCTCGGTGGAGCTGAACGAGCGGTCGGCGATAAGCAGGCCGTTGTGCGGCCACTGCTCGTCCCCCGCCGCATCCAGGCGCTGGAGGTAGACATCGTAGCCGCCGGAATTGTTGTCGAACCAGCTGATGTAGCAGCCGCCATCGTCCGTGGGGGCGATCTTCGGCTGGGCCTGGTCTCCGCTGAGGTCGGCCACGGAGAGGTTCACCGCAGGATCGGTGGACCAGGCCGCGAATGCCGCTGGAGCCGCAACGAGCAGCAGGGCGAGAAGGGTGGCGACGATACGGGAATACTTCATTACCGCTTTCCTCCGGTGGTGGTCGCGTGGAGCTGCTCGTCACGGGGAGGGGGCAGGGCGCTCACGCGGAATGCCTGCAATCAACACAGGCCGGGACGTTCACTTCTGTTAAAAAGATACGCCCGGACCGCCACCCTGTCAATCAGTCATTGGCGGCGGCAGGGCCGGCCCGGCGTCCCAGCTGGGCGGCCAGCATGCCCCCGAGCATCAGGGCGCACCCCGCCGCACCACGAAGGGTCAGGGTCTCGCCGAGAACCATCCAGCCGCCGAGAACGGCGAACACCGCCTCGAAACTGAGAATGATCGCGGTGGGGGCCGGGCGGGCGTGGCGCTGGGCCGCCACCTGCAGGGTGAAGGCCACGCCGGTGGAGAGCAGCCCGGCATAGAGGATGGGCAGCATCGCACCGTGCAGGCCGGCGGCGGTGATGGTCTCCCCGGCCAGGGCGACGATGACGCTGAGCAGGGAACAGACGACGAACTGCAGGCAGGCCAGGACCACCGGATCGAAGCGCCGCACCAGCCGTCCCACCAGCTGGACGTGCACGGCCCAGACCACGGCGCAGAGCAGCACCAGGGTGTCGCCGCGGGAAAGCGCCAGCGTGCCGGTGACACTGAGCAGGTAGAGGCCGGCCACGGCCATCAGCGCCCCTATCCAGGTGGCGCCGTCGGTCCGCTGCCCCCAGGTGAGGCCGATCATGGGGACGAAAATGACGTAGAGCCCGGTGATGAAGCCGGCCTTGCCCGCAGTGGTGTAGACCAGCCCCACCTGCTGCAGGGAAGAACCGGCGAAGAGAACCAGGCCGAGGAGTGCACCGGCCCCCAGAACGGTCGCGGCCCCGGGCGCCTTCCCCGCCTCGCCGAAGGCCTCCCGGCGCCAGCGGCGGAAGAACAGCACCGGAAGAAGAACGACGGCGCCGAGGGCGAAACGCACGGCGTTGAAGGTGAAGGGGCCGACATGCTCCATGCCCAGCCGCTGGGCGACAAAGGCGAAGCCCCAGATCACCGCCGAGACGAGCAAGAGCAGGTTGGCCCGGGAAACACGGCTCATCGGATCCCTCACAAAAAGGGCCGGGTGTTTTACCACCCGGCCCGTCAGAATCGATCAATTCGGACCGCCCTTACTCCTCGGAGAGGAAGGGGTAGCGATAGTTCTTCGGCGGGATGAAGTTCTCCTTCACCGTGCGCTGGGAGATCCAGCGCTGAAGGTTCAGCGCCGAGCCGGCCTTGTCGTTGGTGCCCGAAGCCCGGCTGCCGCCGAAGGGCTGCTGGCCCACCACCGCGCCGGTGGGCTTGTCATTGATGTAGAAGTTGCCCGCGGCATGGGTCAGCGCGGCGGAAGCCTCGAGCACGGCCTTGCGCTCCTGGGCGAAGATGGCCCCGGTGAGGGCGTAAGGCGACGTGCTGTCACAGACCTTCAGCGTCTCACTGAACTCGGCGTCGGGATAGACATAGAGGGTCACCACCGGGCCGAAGATCTCCTCTTCCATGGTTTTGGTGTGCGGCTGCCTGGCCTGGATCACCGTGGGCTGGATGAAGTAGCCCTTGCTGTCGTCGTACTCGCCACCGCAGATGATCTCGCTGTCCGCGTCGTTTTTGGCGTGGTCGATGTAGCCGGTGATGCTCTTGAACGCCGCGGCGTCGATCACCGCGTTCATGAAGTTGGTGAAGTCACAGACATCGCCCATCTTGATGGTTGCGATCTCGGCCACAACGCGGTCCTTGAACTCCGGCCAGAGCGACTCGGGGATGTAGGCCCGGGAGGCAGCCGAGCACTTCTGCCCCTG
>Ga0180435_10000667_pt1 | contig 36299 bp, 38 predicted proteins | sample SS_ome_3_FD_132467 | JGI IMG/M metagenome (GOLD analysis project Ga0180435, IMG submission 132467) | Hypersaline lake sediment archaeal communities from the Salton Sea, California, USA - SS_3_S_1 metaG | ecosystem: Environmental > Aquatic > Non-marine Saline and Alkaline > Hypersaline >... | reverse complement strand
GAGTCCTATATTATCCCTTACATCATCATAACCAATGGCCGGGACGTGGTGATCATGGATGGGCGTTCCGGAAAGCCCATTGACAAGGGGTTTGAGAAGATCCCATCCAAATCTGAGATAGAATCCCGACTGGAAACCCTGGAATTTCCCGCGTTGGAAGAGGAACGGGCGGAAAAGGAAAAACGCATCCTTTTCTGCATGGAAGTACTGTCAAATCGTGACTGCGAATGCGACAGGACATGCTGACAACAAATCATAATCGACATCTTACTCTTAATCATAATCCGGAACATGGGGTTGCAGAAGATAAACGGCCGGTTAAGGCCACACTTAAGATTATGAGTAAGCGGTCATGAATCTTTTTTTTAACACATTTGAGTCCGTCGCCATTCTTCTGGTTATCGGGGTGGTAGGTTTCTATATTATCAGCAGGAACGTCCTTCCCGAAAGAGCGTTTTCAATGCTTTCGCCCCTTTCCATTGATATCGCCCTTCCTTGTCTCGTATTTGTCAATATCATCAACAATTTTAACCCCCGGTCGTCGGAAGGATGGTGGTTTTTGCCCCTGTGGTGGGTTGGGTTCAGTATTGTCTCCGGCTCCATCACGGCGATTTTATCGCCGTTTTTCAGAAAGGACATCCGTAAAGAGTTCGCAGCGAGCCTCTTTTACCAGAACGGGATATTTTTTCCCCTGGCCATTATGACCGGCATGTACGGGCATAACTCGCCACAGCTTGTTAACCTGTTTTTGTTTGCCCTGTTTTACCCGTCTTTTTTTTTCAGTACCTGTCATCTTTTCTGGCGCCGGTCGGGACAGCCGTTTCGCTGGAACCGGGTTCTAAATGCCGTTCTCGTTGCGACGGTGGTTGCAACGTGCATTCGCCTGACATCCACGGAGGGCGTCATACCCATTTTCTTTATAAAGGCCCTTGGAATGGTAGGGTCCATGACCGTCCCCCTCTTGATGATTATCATCGGGGGGAGTATTTATGTGGATTTTAAAAACAAAGGCAGGCTTCTTTACGGTGAGGTCGGTAAATTTCTTCTTTTTAAAAACATCCTGTTTCCTCTGGTGGCCCTGGCCTTTCTTTCATGGGTCAAGCCGTCATACGATATAGCTCTCATTATCTTGATACAAAGCGCTGTCCCGCCGGTGACGGCAATCCCCATCATTGTCGAGCGGGAAGGGGGGAACCGCCATATCGTCAACCAGTTTCTGTTTTCCAGCGCCATCTTTTCGTTGATCAGCATTCCGTTTGCGATTTATCTTTTCGGCTTTATCTATTGATCGGTTTATCGATATAAGGTTTAGTTTTTCTATGCAATCTATACCATTTTAAGCAATTTTAAGCTTTTTTTACCGCCTGAAATATACTATACTGTACCCATTAATCAGGACACATAAAACATCCAATAAGCCGTATGAAAAACAAATCCAATTTTTATCCATAAACTGCAGGCCAAGGAATATGCTTTTCTGTTTTCCATCGCATCAGCACCGAAAAGCAGGTGGAGTAAAATGGGTAAATCAATGGAAAACATAGGAATGGCGCTTAAAAAGGAATTAAAAAAAGAGCCTTCGTGATAGTGATGACACCTCAGTCTATACTCAGCGATGAGCTATAAATATCAGGGACTCTTTGTTGTTTCTTATGACGCATTGTATTAATTGGTATGTGTGAATAAAATGAAGGCGATCATTATTATTTCGACTCTATCTTGCCTGCTGGTTTGTTGCAGTTCAAATTGCAGAGCGGATTATATTACAATTGCCGCTGATAACTGGTGCCCGGTTAACTGCGACCCTTCCGATTCCAAACCCGGCATTATGGTTGAAATCGCTGAACACGTGTTTTCAAATGCAGGACATACGGTTATATACAAAATCCTTCCCTGGTCAAGGGCGATAAAATTGTCTCGTGAAGGGGAAATAACAGGTATTATTGGTGCCTTTGTCGGCGATGCTCCGGATTTTATTTTCCCCGAGAATGAACTCTTAATGATTTCAGGCAATACTTTTTTTGTAGCAAAAGAGAGCACGTTTGTTTATCAAAATATATCGTCACTAGCCGATGTTCAACTCGGAGCCATAAGAGACTACGACTATGGTGAACTACTCAACGACTATATTAAGAAAGGAAAAAACGTTCAGATTCTGTCGGGTGAAAACCCCCTTGAGCGAATGATTCAAATGCTGTTAATCGGAAGAGTTGACGTTGTAATAGAAGCGGCACCGGTATTATGGCACACCGCAGCTAAAATGAACGTCAAGGATAAACTGAAAGCGGCAGGCCGGGCCTCTGATGCTGAAAAATGCTATATTGCATTTTCCCCAAAAAATGCAAAGTCAAAAGAATATGCCAAGATCCTTTCCGACGGGATTGATGGTCTCAGACGTTCAGGAGAACTAAATAAAATTCTGAATACCTATGGCATAGAAGACTGGAAATGACCCCGCCGAATAAAATGCCGCGGGGAATCAGGCGATCCCCCGCGGCATTACGGGCTCCTTTCCAAGTTAACAATACTAATGTTTAGGCGACTTCCTTGAAGTCCGCATCCACCACATCGTCATCCGGTTTTGAAGTGCCGGGTGTGTCCTGATGCCGTCCGCAGCTTCCGTCACCTGCCGCACAACCCTGCGCCCCCTGATACATGGTCTGGGACAGCGCATGGGAGGCATGGGTAAGGTCTTCCGTCAGCCGCTTGATTTCAGATGCGTCCTCTTTCTCCATGGCCTGTTTCAGGGCCGCGATGCTTTCTTCGACGCGGTTTCGTGTCGCCGCGTCGACTTTGTCGCCGGCGTCGGCAACCGCTTTTTCCACGGAGTAAATCATCGCGTCGGCGGCATTTCTGGCATCCACGAGCTCTTTCTTGCGCTTGTCATCTTCGGCATGGAGTTCGGCATCTTTTATCAGCTGGTCGATTTCCTCCTTAGACAGGCCCGAGGATGAGGTTATCCGGATCGACTGCTCCTTCCCCGTTGCCTGATCTTTGGCGGAAACATTCACGATACCGTTTGCATCAATGTCGAACGTCACGTCTATCTGGGGCATCCCTCTGGGCGCGGGGGCAATACCGGTCAGTTCGAACCGCCCCAAGGATTTGTTCCCGCCTGCCATCTCCCGCTCGCCCTGCAGGACGTGAACGGTTACCGCAGGCTGGTTGTCCTCGGCCGTGGAAAAGACCTGGCTTTGTCTTGCCGGGATCGTGGTGTTTTTTTCAATGAGGCGGGTCATTACACCTCCCAGAGTTTCAATTCCAAGGGAAAGCGGTGTCACGTCAAGAAGCAATACGTCTTTTACGTCGCCTTTCAGTACCGCGCCCTGGATAGACGCACCGAGAGCGACCACCTCATCCGGGTTCACGCCCTTGCTGGGTTCTTTGCCGAACAGTTTTTTCACCCGCTCCTGTACCGCCGGCATCCGGGTCATTCCGCCAACCAGTATGACTTCACCGATGTCACCGGGAGACATGCCGGCATCTTCCAAGGCCGTCCGGCACGGCGCATCGAGTTTATCCAAAAGGTCAGCCACCAGCGTTTCCAGTTTTGCCCGGGTTATTTTGATATTTAAGTGCTTGGGGCCGTTTGCATCGGCTGTGATAAACGGCAGGTTGACATCCGTTTCCATCGAAGATGACAGTTCCATTTTGGCCTTTTCGGCGGCCTCTTTTAATCGTTGCAGTGCCATTTTATCATTTCTAAGGTCTATCCCCTGGTCTTTCTTAAACTCATCCGCCAGAAAATCAACGACACGGAGATCAAAATCTTCCCCTCCGAGATGAGTGTCGCCGTTGGTGGATTTAACCTCAAACACACCGTCTCCGATTTCAAGAATTGAGATGTCGAATGTGCCGCCGCCTAAATCAAAGACCGCGATTTTTTCCTCGCTTTTTTTGTCCAGACCATAGGCAAGCGAAGCAGCGGTCGGTTCGTTGATAATGCGCTGCACATTCAGACCGGCAATCTTTCCGGCGTCTTTGGTTGCCTGCCGTTGGCTGTCATTGAAATAGGCCGGAACCGTGATCACGGCATCCGTTACTTTTTCACCCAGATACGCCTCAGCAGCTTTTTTGATATCCGTAAGAATAAATGATGATATTTCAGCCGGGCTGTACTGGCGGCCGTGAAGATTGATGACGGCATCTCCGTTTTTGCCCTTTTCCACTTTATAAGGAAGAATACGTATGTCGTTTTGAACTTCCCGGGAATCGTACTTCCTTCCTATTAGCCTTTTAATCCCGAAAATCGTGTTCTCGGGGTTGGTTACGCTTTGGCGTTTGGCTGTCTGGCCCACAAGCCGTTCCTTGTTGTCGGTGATGGCAACGATGGAAGGGGTCGTCCTGCCGCCATCACTGTTGGTAATTACGTTTGGATCTCCTCCTTCCATAACGGATACGCACGAATTTGTCGTGCCGAGATCTATTCCTATAACTTTACCCATGGTGTGTCCTCCTATTTAATTTCGAATAAATTTTCCTTAAAAATCGTTGTTTATTAAAATAATATGTATTAAAGTGGAAGTGTCAATAAATTTAATGATAAAAAAGTATACATTACTAAAAAGTTTATAGATTAAAAAGTAATGTCGCAACCCTTTGGGCGTGGAGTGTGCGTATGGTAGATAAATATAATAATACAGAAGGGTTGTCTTTGCCGGCCACTACAGCCTCCGATCTTATGGGGCGCCAGTCCGTGCGCGCAACCTTTCGGCTCACCCGAAAGGCCATTGATGCAATGAGTGCGGTTTCCAATCACCTTGGGGTAAAACAAAAATCACTTTTTGACTATTTGATCGGTGATGAGGATGTCCTGAACGTTATTGCAAACGAAGCGGGACCCGCTCCGGAAAGGGACGGGGAGAGTGTCCAGAAGACGTATGTGATCAGCAGAAGCACCCTGACATTACTCGAAAGCATTTCGAAACGTTGTGATGCACCAAGGGATATTCTGGTGGAATATTCAATTCAACGACTGTTGCCGATTATTTCCAGGGAGCAGGAAAAGCATGAAAAACGAAAGCGCCTTCTTAAGGAACTAAAAAGCCATATCATGCAATATGAAAAGCTTCATAAAAAGACAAAGCTTCAGCTTGGGGAAGATGATCCGGTATGCAGTGAAATGGGCGCTGCATTGGCAGGACTGAATAAAACCTGTCTTCGCGTTGAATCCCTGGTTGACAGAGGGGAATGTATTGAAAACTTTTAATGTCCAATACGATACGATCCGTATGCTAAGTGAATGAAGGAGCCGGTCTATGGATATCAATTCTGTCTGGTTTGCCTTTGGACTTACTCTCTTTGCCGGACTTGCAACCGGTATCGGCGGTGCATTGGCGTATTTTACAAGACAGACCAATACAAAGTTCTTGTCTGTTTCACTGGGTTTTTCAGCCGGGGTCATGATTTATGTGTCCTTTGTCGAGATATTCTTTAAGGCCAAAGACTCACTGGCAGCTGAGATCGGTGAAACCCAGGCCACCTGGGCGACGGCGACGGCGTTTTTTGGCGGAATGCTTCTCATCGGCATCATCGATAGATTCATACCGTCATTTGAAAATCCCCATGAACTGCATGGTATTGAAGATATGCATAACGATCGCTCACCCTCGGGGGACAATTCTCTTTATCGAATGGGTATTTTCACTGCACTGGCAATTGCCATCCATAATTTTCCGGAAGGATTGGCCACATTTGTCGCGACCTTATCGGACCCCTCCCTTGGAATTTCCATTGCCATTGCTATTGCCATCCACAATGTCCCGGAGGGGATAGCGGTATCGGTTCCCGTTTATTTTGCCACCGGAAACAGGAACAAAGCATTTTTTTACTCATTTATTTCAGGTTTGGCGGAACCGGTGGGGGCCGCCATCGGATATTTCCTTTTCATCCGGTATTTCAGTGATTTCGTATTCGGGATTACCTTTGCCATGGTTGCGGGTATAATGGTATTCATTTCCCTTGATGAACTGTTGCCGGCAGCCCATAAATATGGAGAGCACCATCTGGCGATTTATGGAGTAATCTGCGGGATGATGGTCATGGCTTTAAGTCTGCTTCTGTTTATTTGACAGCCATTGCCACAGTTGAATTATGACAATCTACAGTATCATAGCTCTTGCCGTTGCACTGGCCATGGATGCATTTGCGGTTTCCATTGCCACGGGTGCATACCTTGGAAACCTTCATACCAGGCAGATATTCAGGCTTTCCTGGCATTTCGGATTGTTCCAGGCCGTCATGCCGGTGGCCGGATGGTTTTCAGGGACAACCATTAGCGACTATATAGCCGCCTGCGCCCATTGGGTGGCTTTTGGATTGCTGGTTTTAATCGGCAGCAATATGATTCGGGGCGCGTTTTCAGATGGCGTCGAAGAAATTAATAAAAATGATCCGACAAAAGGGCTCAGCCTGGTTATGCTGTCAGTGGCGACCAGTATTGACGCATTTGCAGCGGGCCTGAGCCTGTCCGTTCTTAATGTATCCATCATTTACCCTGCCGCTATCATCGGGATCACGGCATCCGGTTTCACACTTATCGGACTTTATCTTGGCAGCAGATTTGCCGGAATCGTATTTCTGAAACAATATACGGAACTGCTCGGCGGCATAATATTGTATGTGATAGGTGTTCAGATCCTATACCAACATGGCGTGTCCGGGATTTAGAGCAAGGCCGCACTCTATTGTTTGCTGATCCTGTTCCGAAGCTTGGTTAAATTTCTGTTCGCCCGTTCAATTTCCGATGTTGTCATGAGGTTTTCAATGCTGGTGAAATTTTTTTTTGCATCTTCCAGGCCTTGTTCCGAGGAAAGTTTGTACCAGACATAGGCGCGCTCGTTGTTCTTGGGAATGCCGATATGCCCTTTGTCGTACATAAGACCCAGGCTGAACTGGGCATCGGCATGTCCCTGTAATGCAGCCTTCTCATACCAGTTAAAGGCTTCTTTATAATTTATGGGAACACCGTCACCATTGATATGGATCTTGCCCAGCTTGAACTGGGATTCCATATCACCTTTACCGGCTTCGGCCAAAAGTCGGTTAAGCTCCTCGGCGGAAACTCTGTTTTGCCGATATGTTGTCGGCTGATGCGCGGGTGTTGAGCAGCCGTAAAAAATCAGTGCCGAAAGAAGACAGCAGATTAGACCATTAACTGTTCTCATCCTTTTTCTCCCTTTTCAATATCATACCGGAGAATACATGCACTCCCGGGGATACTAGTTTCGGACGTGGCACTTTGAGCACGTAACGGGACCGTAAGCGTTCCCTTTTCTCTTTTCCGTTTTATGGCACTTGATACAGAGCGTATTCATGACCTGTTTTTTTTCCAGGTCACCTTTCTTTTTATTTTCCAAGATGGCTCCGGGAGATTGCGGAAAAAGGGAGTGACACACATTGCAGTCGCCCAGCCGCTCCTGGTGTTTGAAATGGGTAAAGGGGACTTCACCCCTTGATCCGCCGTCCAGTTTCATGTCTTTGGCGCCTTTATTTTGAGCAAGGGCCGCACCGATAATCAAAACAGTAACCATCACCACCACGCCGATGGAACAGACAAGAGTTTTCTTCATACGATTACCCCATCTTCTTTGCAATATCCCGCCCGTAATCCTGGGCCATTTGGGTGCCGCCGCCCAGGCTGCTTTTTTTAAGGCGGAGTGCCGCACCGACCATATCCATCTGAAAAACATGTTTCATTGTCTCAAATATCCTGTCCGGCGCCTCACCACTCCAACCAAAGGCACCGAATGACCCACCGACCTTGCTTTCAAGGCTCACTTGTTTGGCAAGGAACAGCAAGGTTTTCATGCTTTGCATCATTTCGCCGTGGTAGGTCGCGGAACCGAGCACATAGGCGTCGTATCCTTCCAGGTCACTCTCTTTCTTGACGTCTTTTGCATCCACGGCATCTGCTTCATGACCGGAAAACCGAATACCTTCTGCGATCAGTTCCCCGATTTTTCTTGTCTCACCGGTTCTCGTTGAATAAACTATAAGCGCTTTAGCCATGCTGATTTCCCCTTTACTTGTTGGAACCGTCCCGGCATCGATATGATGTCGAGACGGTATATAGACAGTTATGTATCATCCGACCATGATATGCACTCTGAAGGGCAGTTCTTGATTGCTTCGTTTACATCATTTTCGGGATAGTCCGAAAGGTCGACGACTTCAACATATCCTGTATCATTCATTCTGAATACGGAGGGGCAGACGTCCACACACACTTCACAAAGAATGCAGTCACTGAGTTCGACAACAGGCGCTTTCATAAGGCTGCTTCCGGTTAATTGTCAATGGCCTTTCCTATCTTCTCCCCAAGCTGGAAAGCGGCTTCGATGCCGTCCCGGTCAGGAACATACTGGACCCTGAGTCCCGGATCGATGACATCAAACTTCATTGCCTCCAACTCGCTGTTGATCAGTCTCACCGCTTCACCGCTCCAGCCGTAAGACCCGAAAGCGGCACCTATTTTATCTTTAGGCCGGAGCCCTTTCATATAGGTCAAAAACTCACTGACAGTGGGAAAAAGGTTGTTGTTCAGCGTGGGTGAGCCCACGACGACGGCTTTGGCATCCAAGACTTCCGTTATAACATCGCTTCTGTGCCATTTGGAGAGAAGCATGGAGCGTGCATGAACACCCTCCTGGCTGAGCCCGTTGACGATGCTCTCCGCCATTTTTTCCGTACTATGCCACATGGTGTCGTAGACGACCACAGCCTTTTTTTCAGCTTCATGCCGGCTCCACTTGGCATAGAGATCAATTATCGAGCCCGGGTTCTTGCGCCAGATAATACCGTGATCAGGGCAGATCATATCAAAGGCAAGTCCCTCGGCGTTGACGCTTTCAATCAGTTTTAGAATTTTTGCCGAGTACAAGAGTAGGATGTTGGCAAAGTATTTTTTTGCATGGGGAATAATGGCATCTCCCACTTCATCATCGAACCGTTCGGGGCCGGCATAATGCTGGCCGAATGCATCGCTGGAAAAGAGAATCCTGTCTTCATTGGCATACGTGAACATACTGTCCGGCCAGTGAAGCATTCTGGTCTCAAGAAACGTTAATGTCCGTTTCCCTATACTCATCTGTTCGCCATTTTCCACTGCCTTGTAATTCAATTTCTGCCGATAGTGCAGAGAGAGGTTTTTCAACCCCATTTTGGAGCAGAACACAGGCTTGTTTTCACCAATTCGGTGCATGATTTTAGGCAATCCTCCGGAATGATCCATTTCCGTATGATTGCTGATGACATAATCGATTTTTTTGGGGTCTATTATTTTTGATATATTATCAAGCAGCTGGTCGGCGAACTCCTTTTTAACCGTATCCACCAGAGTTATTTTATCGTCAAGAATGAGAAACGCGTTGTAGGTCGTGCCCATATCAGTGGAGTATCCGTGAAAGTCGCTGATATTCCAGTCTACAGCCCCCACGCTGTAAATATTTTCCGCTATTTGTAATGGTTTCATTATAGATCCTTAATTAAAGACGGCGTCGTAAAAAGCCCAATATCCGCGTTGCGGTTAGCGCTGACGCTTCACTGCGTGTCATCCCTCGCCACTTTGATCCGACTCAGGCGGACCTCATTCATCGGGACCGGCGACGCCTTGATCCTGGGCTTTTTTCTTTGCCGTCACAAATTGCTTTTTTGTATAACTGCTACCCTTCTTTTACAAAATCATCTTTAGACGCACCGCACACCGGGCATTCCCAATCATCGGGAAGGTCGGCAAAGCTGGTCCCGGGATCAACGCCATTGTCAGGGTCTCCTTCTGCAGGGTCATAAACATAGCCACAAATTTCACATACATACCTGTCCATACGTTACCTCCTTTTTTAAAGACGAATTTATTTTATATTTATACGTTCCCTGGTCTCCGTCATTGTTACGACCGGTAGTGCAAACCGCCCTTTTTTCGAGGCCATATCCAATATTTTCTGCGGGGCGCTTCGATATAGCAGCCGGGCGGTTGCCGTTATCTGTTTCCAATCCCCCCTGGGCAGCTCGACGGTTTCACTCAGCGACTGCAGGGGGGGGATCCGTTTGTCGCGAAGAATTTCCCGTGCCTTGGAAATATTTATGGTGGGATTTCCTTTTCCATCTCCGAACACCGTGTTGAAAATGATTGCCCCGTCAGGCAGGTAGTTATCCTTGTCCAAAACGCCCGAGGAGTATATGGTTTGGCCCTTTTCGTTGTCAACGACAATCTCTATCCACATCTGCCGGAGATCGGTAAGTCCGGTGGGGAGATAATGACCGGCGCCGGTATTTTTTACCGTGAGTTTCAAGCGGTTGTTTTGTAATTGCTCCCGGTCGATGGCGATCGTCGCCGAGTGCTTCAATCGGTCTTCAGCCATTTTCTGCTTAATTTTATCGCCGGGTATGGAACTGTTTCCCCCTACAAAATAATGGGTAAAAATATGATCCCTGACGGGCCCGTATTCCGCAGCCCGCCCTTTGTTACTGGGCCTCGGCGTTGACCCTGTAGCAGGAATGCCGGGTCGCTGGTACATGTGGCATCCCTGGCATGTCACCCGCTTTTTAGGGTCGTCGGAATTATATGGACCGTTTTCCCATTCCTCGTAAGTGGTTTCCAGTTTTGTACCAAAGACCACATGGCGAACATCATGGCATGTGCCGCAGATTTTTGAGCTGGTGTGGAACTCGGAAAATTCGCTTTCATGGAAATCGGACTCCGAATCATGAAAGGGCCCCCTTTTTATTCCGGGATCCTCTTCCCCGTTCCCCGGATCCAGTATCAGCCCGTTGTTGTACATCTTTTTTGCGCCGGTGGCGCTATGGCAGTAGTCACACTGAATGCCCTGCATTGCCAGTTCAGGAATTTTCTTTTTGTCATCGGACACTTTTTCGGGATACCCGGTAACAACACCGACAGGAACATGGCACTTTACACAGGATTCAGCCTCTTTTATCTCATCCGGGTCCGTCAACCCGACTCTAAGATACTGGGATAACGATAGGTATATGGGATCTTTTTCGGAAAGATGGTGCATGGAATTTTCCCACTGGTCATATATTTCACCGTGGCAATCCCCGCACGTCACAGGGTCGATAAACTGGGATATCCGGTACTGCCCGGATGCATTCGAGATCAGCGGAAAAAAGAGCAGGGATGCTATCACGACGGCCATTGTGGTGATCAGTCTGTTGTGAATCATAAAACCTTCTATTCTATTTGTTTAGGGTTTAATCTGTCGAAGCATGGCGCCTTACAGCGGTATGCTTCCCTCGCTATCGTTTAGTCACCCGAGCGGTTTGAGGGCTTTCTTGCTGGCACCGCATACGGGACATTTCCAGTCATCAGGCAATTGGTCAAGCTGTGTTCCTTTTGCGATTTTCCCTTTTCTGTCCCCCTTGTCCGGGTTATAAATATATCCGCAGCTTGCGGTTTGGCACTGGCACATCTCTTCCGGTTTCGCCATTTTTTTGTCCTTTTTTTTAAACTTTAAATGCTTTCAGCTTACCGCCGATTAATTTGATATGACCCATCTCTTCCCGGATAATATGGTCTATCTTGTCTTTGCCGAGTTTTTCCGGCACCAGGTCCTTCATCCCTAAATAAAAAACAATGGAATCTTTTTCAGCTGTTAACGCGGCCTTCAGGATTTCTTTTAGGGAGGTTGTATCGATCTCTTTTTTGAAAAATACCCTGGTATCCGCAAGTGCACGGAGGTATAACGCACTTTCCCCTTCAGGGTCGAAAACAGTGCGTTGCTTGTCGCCGTCTTTCAGTTCGGAGCGGAGCGCGGCAAATGTTTTTTCATGCTCATCTTCCATTTCCGCAAACTCATTTAGAAGTTTTTTGGCACCCTCGTCATCAATATTAAGAGCGGCATCGCGGTAGAATTTAGCTCCGTTTCTTTCTACCTGTTCGGCCATTTCAAAAACTTCATCAACATTAAAATCATGACTCATTTTTTTCTCCTTTGCCCTGTTTCTTTAGACCCTTCCCGCTTCACGTTGCCCGGGGGGGGTTGATTCCATCTTCGACCATGAAATAACAGTATTATCAAATTACATGCCATATTGAAAAGCTAAAAACAACCGTCTGTTAATAAAGATTTTTCGGATGATGCAGCCGGGTTGTCACCTGTCCATGGTCAGACTTGTCCGAAAACATGACACAAAAGTGTTTCAGACATGGTTGCGGCCTCGTCATTTCATACAGACAAGGGGCGTAAAACTCAAGGCCTATTCATCTGATGCGGGTGACCCGCGCTAGACATCATCGGGAATAACTTCGGGATAATCCTTGATGAACCTGTAGAGAGTGGCGCGGCCGACATTTAGAATTTTTGCGGCTTTCGTCTTATTGCCGGCGGTTTTAACCAGGGTGGCGTTTACCGAGTCTTGATCGAGTTTTTTTAACGGCCCTCGCTTTGGTGCGGTGATCTCAAAAGTCTCGGAGAGTTCCATTGGCAGATCCATTGGTGTGATTGTATTTGACGTACTCTTGATCACGGCAAACTGGATGGCATTTTCAAGCTCCCGGACGTTTCCCGGCCATTCGTAATTCATCAGTGCATTGACGGCATCCTTGGACAGGGTTTTTTTATTTTTTGGATTTGTCTTTGCCATTTTGTTGATAAAGTGTTCCACAAGAAGCGGGATATCGCTTTTCCTTTCCCTTAAAGGGGGAAGCGTCATAGGTATGACTTTAATTCTATAGTAAAGGTCTTCCCTGAAAGTTCCTTTTTCGACTTCTTGTTTTAGATCTTTATTGGTGGCGCTGATGATACGGACATCCACTTTGATGCTTTTTTCACTGCCCACCTTCTCTAAATTTCCTTCCTGGAGAAACCTTAACAGTTTCACCTGAGTATGTTTCGGAAGCTCGGCCACCTCGTCAAGAAATATGGTACCGCCGTTCGCCAGTTCAAAACGCCCTTTTTTATCACGAACGGCGCCTGAAAAGGACCCTTTTACGTGCCCGAAAAGCTCACTTTCCACGAGGCCCTCCGGAAGAGCCCCGCAATTAATGGGTACGAACGGGTGATCCCGCCGTATACTTTCGTCATGAATGGCATTGGCAATAACTTCCTTGCCGGTTCCGGTTTCACCGAAAATACTTACGGGCATATCATAGCCCGAAATACTTTTTATTTGTTCAAAGATATCGGTAATTTTAGGAGATCGGCCCACAATACCCGCAAAACTGTTTTTTTTGCCCAATGTTTTTGATATTTCATTTAACTCTGTCAGATCTCGTAGACAGGCCGTGACGCCGTATATTTCCCCTTCCTGGTTTTGCAGTGGCACCACCGTAACTTCCAGTTCCTTTCTGGTACCATTCATTTCAGGAATTACGGATGTATAAGACTTGGTTTCGGAACGCGAATAACTTGATCCATCGCAGAACGAACAGTTTTCACCGCATAATCGGGGGTTGAATACATCATGGCAGTCTTTTCCGATGACATCGGCCTCGGAAAGTCCGGTGAGCTTTTCAGCGCCTTCGCTGAAGTAAAAAATTTTCCTGTTAATGTCATGGGCGATTACCCCTTCGGAAATATTGTTCAGTATTCTCTCTATATTTTTTTTCTGGGTGGTGAATGCTTCGAAATATCCCCTATCGAAAAGATCGTAAACAAGGCGTTTGATCTCGTCTGCGCAGTCGCGGAAGGCCTTTTTCCTCATCGGTTTGCCTCCGGTTGTTGCCGCCGGATCATCGAGGTTCCAGTGAACAATAGTGGGGGACCCCGCAAGAGGAGGGCAGTTTTCCTTAGCTGATGCGCATAGGGTAACGACCAGATCAAACCTGTATTTTTTTAGTCGGGATATTTTTTTCGGAGCCTGTTTGGAAATGTCGATGCCGTGTTCACTCATGACGGATATGGCAAGCTCATGCGCCCCGGGGGCCGGGTGTGCCCCCGCACTGCATACAAAAACATCGTCCGGCGCCATCGTTCCGGCAAATCCCTCCGCCATTTGACTCCGTGCCGAGTTTTCCGTGCAAATAAAAAGCAGCGACCGTTTATCCATACCCGCGTATTCCAGTGCGAACCGATTACTTTTACTTATTGATATTGCAGAACAATCTATTGCTACTGGGAATAGAGCACGGAAACAGAAAGATTACAAGAGAAAAAAGTGAATCGCATATCCAGCAGTGATGCGATAATGAATGCATAATCATCCAGATAGGCATTGTGGCTTGGGGCGCCGTCTTTATAAATTCGATACAATCTTCCCCCATGCCGAAGATGGGTGAGAATAAACCGGGCTGCCCGGGCGGCCTGCTTCAGGTAGGATGGGTTTGACAGCACCATGCCTTCAGCTGCTCCGGCTCAAGCCCCAGTGTGTCGGCCTGTTTAAAAAACGGTTCGGGAGTGTTGAGTATATGGCGTCCCTCAAACAAGGGTGTGGACGCGGTGGCATAAAAACGTTTGACTATGTCCGCCATGTCGCTGCCCAACAGGCGATCAATTTCATTTGATGACCATGTAAAAAATGCCCCCTCCTCCATTCGGTCTTCCGGAGACAGGCTGTCGGCATCAGTTGCGGAAAAAAATGCGCCTTCCGGTGAGGTCATATCCCTCTCAATGTAACGCAGAATTTCTTGGACAATACGCCGGTACTCTTCATTTCCCGTGGTTTGGAATCCTTCACGGTAAGCCGATGCTAAAAGGGCGTTGCCGTTTATCCGCCCATTTCATAGTTAAGTGTATCCCCGGCAGCAAGCAACTCCTTTACGGCCGGGGATACGGTACAGAATCAAGCAGCATCAATGGCGCGTCTGTCCGCCATATCGACCAGCATGCGCTCACGGGCTTTGTTTATGCCAAGCTCTTCACGCTTCTTATCAATATGGGCAATCATCCGTTTGGCCATTTCATACGGGTCTTTAACGAAATCCCACTTGCCGAGGCCTTGCTTTTCAAGTCCGTCAAACAACAGGTCGCGGAACCTGGTGTTTTCGACGATGGGAAATGTGACGCCGAATACCGTATAGACACCTGAAGCAACAAAGTACTGGCCAATGGCGATGGCTTTTTCACTCATCCATTCCGGGGCTGCTCCTGCCACGGGAAGATCGGCGATGCTGTTTCCCAACCCTCCCTCATTGACCATGGCGGAAGCGGCAATCAAAATACGACTGTTATCCACACATGATCCGAGTCCCAGTACTGGGGGCATGCCCACGGTTTCGCATACTTCCCGAAGGCCTGGTCCTGCGAGGACGGCAGACTCCGGTGACGTCAGGCCCGCTTTCGCCAGTGCAATCTGGGAGCAGCCTGTCTGGAGGACCAGGACATCATGTTTAATGAGGGTTTTGACCAACTCTACGTGAGCCCAGTCCTGCTTCATTCTCGGATTTGTGCACCCAACAACGCCCGCTACCCCTCTAATCTTACCGTTTATAATATTATCATTCAGCGGCGTGTATCCTCCCCGGAAACTTCCACCCAGCATGTAGTTGATATACTCGTGGGAGAATCCATGTACACCCGTATTTACAATCCGGGGGATTTCAATTTTCGCAGTTCTGTTTTTAAATCGTGAGATGGCCTTAATGACAACTTCATCTGTGCATTTAAGGGGCTTGTCCTCATGGAATTCGATATGCTCCGCGCCCTGAATATGGCATCTCGGGTTGGTGGTGAACAGTTTTGTTCCATAGCAGTCGGCAACGTTTGCGAGTCCCTGCTTAATACATTGTACATCAACGCACATGGCATCCACGGCACCGGTTACAAGAACAGCTTCGGTGGACATAAAGTTGCCTGCGTGCGGAATGCCGTGTCTTACAAGCATTTCAGCACCTGAACAGCACATGCCCACCAGGTTGATGCCATCCGCGCCGGCATCTTTAGCCGCCTGAACAAGGGTTGGTGAATTGACGGACACCATCATTGATTCAAAGAGATTGGGTTCATGCCCGTGAATGATGATGTTGACCATATGTTCCTTCAACACTCCCATGTTCACTTCAACGGCGATCGGCGAGGGGGTTCCGAAGAGAATATCGGATATTTCGGTTGCCACCATGGACCCGCCCCATCCATCGGACAACGCGGTTCTGCTGATTTGTTTGGTGATGTTTTCGTATTGCTGGTCAACGCCCATATGCGTCCGGTGCATCAGTTCCATGATTTCACGCATGGAACCCCGCGGAACAATCCCCAGTTTTCTCCATGTCTCAAGGGTCTTCTCCGGCACCCGTTTGGCGAAGGGTATTTCACCTTCAATCTGGGTATAGGTTCTCTCCAACTCTTGGTACAACTCCATGGCAATGTCCTGAATGGTTTTTTCATTGGTGTCGACACCAACGGATTCGGCAACGGACTTCAGTTTAACGGGATCCTTGATCTTGTAGTCGTCGATCTTGCCGTTCACCACTTCACGGAAGAGATCCAGCATTGCCATGCCATGGTCGGTGTGGGCGGATGTACCCGTTGCCACCATTCTGCCGAAGTTACGGGACATAATCGTGTCAATGTCGGCTCCGCAGACGCCTACTTTGCCATATGGGTCTTTTGCATTCAACCTGCAAGGCCCCATTGCACAATGCTTACAGCAGGCGGAATTCTCTCCAATGGGACACGCCTTCATGGATGCCGCCCGGTCAAAGGCGGTTTCCACGCCATCCCTCGCGGCCTTTTCCAGCATTTGTGCCGTAGCCTCGCAGATGGTAACCTCCCTTGTGTTTATTGACTTATCTGTTTCTTTTTTCTTTTTTTCCATGCGATCCTCCCTTTTCCTCTTATGAGGGTTCGTAATATGTTTCGCTGATGATTGAACAGTTTAATCCTCTGTCTTAGGGATTCAAAAAACATGCCACGTTATGCCACAATGTGGTAAAATAAAAATTTAGGCGATGTTGTTCGGATTTTGACGGGAACCGGGCTGAAAGGAGCCTATAGCGAATAAGGGAGTTTTTTTCCTATGGTGATGGTTTCAAGGTCGACTGCAACATCGTAAACAAGTATTTCCACACCGTTTTTACTTGCCCTGGCAAGCTCCAGTGCATATTCGCGGTCGATGTGTGAAGCGGGACGAAAAAAGTCGGCATCCATTCGTTGAACAAGGTAAAAGATAACCGCTCTGGATTTTTTTTTCTTAATTTTTTGAAGTTCAATGAGATGCTTCAGTCCTCTTGTTGTTATGGCATCCGGAAAGAATGCCGTGTTGCCTTCCACGAGGCTGCAATTCTTAATCTCGACATAACACCGATCGTTGTTTTTCGTTGACAACAGAAGATCCAGCCGGGTTCCTTTACTGGTTGACACTTCGGAAGAAATGGAATCGAAACCGGCCAGCTCCCTGATGATGCCGGCCTGAATTGAATGATATATGAGCCGGTTAGGTATCATCGTATTGACTCCCACGAGGGAATCCGGCATTTCGATGAGTTCCCAGGTATACTTGAGCTTTCGTTTAGGGTTGTCATGATGGGACAGAAAAACCCTTCTCCCGGGTTCAGAGCATGCTTTCATGGAACCCGAGTTCGGGCAGTGGGCTGTAACGTATTGACCGTCATCCAGTTCCACATCTGCTAAAAACCGTTTGTATCTTTTTATCAGTTTCCCGGGAATAAGCCTGGGCCAGACTAAGCCTTTAAACGGTCTCTTTTTGTCATCCGCTGGAAGCATCCGGCTACCCTATCACAAATGCCTTCATTTATCGAACGTCTCAGCACATCCAATACACCTTTGTCTCAAATTATAACCATGAGACATAAGCTGTGCCCGAACGGCACTGTAAGAAGTTTATGTCATACATAGTAAATAGGGGGTTTAGCAAAAATTAGAAAATTTGGCATAATAATTGATACTTCAAACAAGGCAGATTGAAAGGCCTATGATTACTATACAACAACATTCCGACAACATTAACTACATACTGGGCGGGTTGTTCCGGTGAAGAAATGCGATCAGAATATATTATCCACGCTTAGAATAGCCGGCGAGATGATAGAGCTTGCCATTAAAGGAGATGCGGAGCGGGAGGACACCGGGTGCGGGGTGCTTTACGGAATCCTCCTGGATTCCGCCCATCGCATAAAAAAAATTGCCGAGCAGGAGAAAGATGCGCATATATCCAAAGGCTGGTGGAAAAAAGAAGAACACGACTGCTAGTGCTTTCCTGTAAATAAGCTTGTCATATCCATATCACCCCTTATTTCCACCTTTCTTTTTCAGTGCAAATACGATACCTCTTAACCATATTGTTTCCGATACTTGGCTGATAATACGGATGGGTCTCTATCATGGATGTTTTCATTATTTCAGCGATATTACTGGTTACCTTGTATCTTCTGGTGTCCGAAAAAATACCGGCGGCACTGACGGCATTAGGGATAATAGTATCCCTTGTTATGTTCCGGGTTCTGAACCCTAAAGAGGCCGTTCTCGGTTTTGCTCATCCGGCGGTTATCACCGTCGGCGCAATGTTCGTGATAAGCAAGGGGATGATGCGAACCGGGGCGGTGGAGTTCATTGGCCGCCAGGTGATCAAACTTTCCAGAGGGAACTCGACGCTTGCTCTTCTGATTGTTCTTCTGACGGTATCCGTTTCTTCCGCATTCATAAACAATACCCCCGTTGTTGTATTATTCATTCCTATTGTAATGACCATGTGTTGTGAATACGGATTAAGCCCTTCAAGGCTGCTTATCCCGGTGTCATACGCCTCCATTCTTGCCGGCACATGCACCCTGATCGGCACCTCGACAAATATTATCATAAGCGACCTCAGCCATGCCAATGGGTTCGGCTCACTCTCAATGTTTGAACTTTCCGCCATCGGGGCGCCTGTGGCAGTCATCGGGATTATTTTTTTGGTGGTGGCGTCCCCCCGGCTGATGCCGTCATCGTTGAATCCGATATGTCAGCTTAAGGACAGGGATAACAGGAGCTATATGGCGGAGCTTGCCATTCCAAAAAAAAGTAAGCTCATCGGTGAAAATCCCGCCCGGGCCTTTTCCGAAAAATACCCGGGTTTGGAAGTGCTCGAGCTCATACGTTATTCTCATATTTTTCATCCCATTCGTGACGACGTAGAGATGGCGGCAGATGATTTGCTGCTGGTGAAAGGATCATTAAACGACCTTGTGGGGCTGATTGATTATGAAGACGTTGAGCTGCCGCATTCGGAAAACGGATTGTCTTTCGGCATCGGAAAGGAAGAGCCCATTGTCGTCGAACTCCTGATCCCGCCCCAATCCGGACTGGTGGGGCAACGACTTTTGGAAACCGGTTTAATGAGGGATCCGGAAATCAATTTCATTGCAATAAAAAGAAACAATCTTCATTTTACGGAAAAACAGATCCATGATATCCGGCTGCGAAACGGAGACATAATCCTGGTGTGGTGCAACAGTCAGAAGCTGAATGCCATACGTATGGAAAGGGAATATATCATCATAGAGGATATTGCTGAAGACATTGTCCATAAACGAAAAGCGTGGTTCGCACTTCTGATATTTATAGGTATGGTTTCAGCTGCAACGTTCGGTTTTGCGGATATCATGACCTGTGCACTGACGGCATCGTTTCTTTTAATTGTTACCGGATGCCTTCAGATGAGGGATGTGTATAGTTCGCTCCAGGGGGATGTTCTGCTGCTGATCGCGGGTACCATTTCCCTGGGGGCGGCCATGCAGAAAACAGGGGTCAGCAGGATTTATGCAGAGGGATTTCTCAGCCTGTTCAGCGGATGCTCGCCGCAGGTTGTTCTGGGGGGCATCATTCTGTTAACCAGTATCAGTACCCAGATACTGAGCAACAACGCCACGGCTGTTTTGCTGTTTCCCATTGCGGTGTCTGCGGCACAGGGGCTTGGAATCGACCCCAAGCCCTTTATTATCGGTGTATGTTTCGGGGCCAGTGCCTGTTTTGCTTCGCCCATGGGCTACCAGACCAACCTTTTGGTTTTCGGTCCGGGCGGGTACCGGTTCACCGACTACATGAAAATGGGGATTCCCTTAAATGTGCTGGTACTGGCCGCCGGCAGTTTGTGCATTCCTTATTTCTGGCACTTCTAGATTGATTTATCTGTCATCAATGGGCACGAACGCACATTCATCGGGGCCGCAATAGTCACCCACATATTCCGCATCCGGCCGATACAGCACGGGCTTGGGCGCAGCACCGCCGAATTGCTCTTCAATCACATGGGCGACCCATCCCGCCACCCGTGCTATAGCAAAAACCGGTGTAAACAGATCTATGGGAATGCCCATATAGTAATAAAGGGATGCGCTGTAGAAATCGACATTTACGTATATGTCTTTGCCCTTTTCCTTTTTAAAGGCTTCCTTGCCTTTTTGTTCGAGCGTCTCGGACAGCTCATACCATGTGGCATCGCCGGTTCGCTCTCCCATTTCTTTTGACATGGGAGCGAGAATATATGCCCGCGGATCATCGGTCTGGTATACGGCGTGGCCGAGGCCCATTATCTTGCCGCCCGTTTTGAGAATATTGTTCACATAATCATCAACGTTGTCTTTGGATCCGATTTCCATCAGCATCTGCATGACGCGCGTATTAGCACCCCCGTGCAACTCCCCTGAAAGAGAACCGATGCCGGCCGTAATTGCCGAGTATATATGGGCCCTGGTGGATGCAACCTGTCTGGCGGAAAACGTTGATGCGTTAAACGAGTGCTCCGCGTGAAGCACGAGGCCGGTGTTAAAGAAAGAGGCGAGGCCGTCATCGGGTTTTGCACCGGTCAGCATGTATAGAAAATTGGCGGCGTGACTTAATTCGGGGTCAGGCGCCACAGGGTCCAGCCCTTCCCGAATTCTGCTCCACGCTGCAACAATAGTGGGCATCTTTGCGATCAGGCGTATCCCCATTCGAGTCGCCGCTTCTTTTGAAAAGTCCTTTATCTCGGGATCAGCCTGGGCAAGCATGGCGACGCCGGCCTGCAGGATATCCATGGGCAGGGCATGTTTCGGGCTTGCTTTCATGGCATCCAGCAAGAATGGAGGGGCCTGCATTTCATTGGCTATAAGCGTTTTTATCTCTTCCAGCTCTTTCTTATCCGGAAGCCGTTCATAAAGAAGCAGGAAGACAACTTCTTCAAAGCTGGTTCCATCGGCCAGGTCTTTTACGGGATATCCCCTGTAGATCAGCTTGCCGGCCTTTCCATCCACGTCGCTTATTTTAGTAGTTGCAACGGTAAAACCTCTTAAGCCTGTATTCAGAATAGGTTTGCACTCATCCATTACAATACTCCTTTTTTTCTAAAGTTTCCTATATTCCGGACAATACCGCTTTTATTTTTTCAGAAGCATAGGGTTTGTCAATTAAGGGCCCGTCGTTAAGCACCTGGATTTTATCCGTATATGACGCTTTATCTTTTTTATAAAGAATTCCTGTCGGAATTCTTTCACCCCACTCAAAGGCCAGATCCATGGCGTGCCGGAAGTCATCCGGTCGATGATTTTCTTCGCCAATGTCATAGACCCGTTTTTTGTACCAGCCATAAGTGTTTACGCGGTTGAAGGACACACACGGCTGCAGAATGTTTATCAGGGCCAGGCCGTTGTACTTTATTCCTTCCTCTATCAATCCGGTCAGTTGGTGTTTGTTCCCCGAAAAGCCTCTGGCTACAAAGCCTGCGCCAAGGGAAAGGGCCACGGCCAATGGATTGAACGGCTCCATCAAGACACCGTGCGGCTGGTGTTTTGTCACCAGGCCCGCATCCGACGTGGGGGAGGCCTGTCCTTTGGTGAGTCCATAGACCTTGTTGTCATGAACCAGAAGGGTAATGTCAATATTCCGCCGAATGGCGCTGAGAAAGTGGTTTCCGCCCTCTCCGTAACAATCACCGTCACCTGAGTTGACGACGATGGTCAGCTTGTTGTTGGCGATTTTGGCGCCTGTGGCCAGAGGCAAGGCCCGGCCATGCAGGGAGTGGAACATATTGCACTGCAAAAAATGGGGGGTTTTGGCGGCCTGGCCGATCCCTGAGATGAGAAGCACATTCTTCGGGGCCATGGACAGTGAAACAAAGGCCTCCTTCATTGAGTCCAGGATATCAAAATTCCCGCATCCCGGGCACCACTTGTTCTCAAACGAGCATTCAAAATCGTTAACGGTTACCATAGTCTTGCTCCGTATGAATCAGGTTAACATCAGCTTGCAAAGGCTTTTACATCCTCAGCAATCCCTTTCGGAAAAAAGGGCCTGCCGTCATACTTAAGAACAGATCCATCCGGGAAAAGCCCGGTCTGCTCTCTAATCAGCCTGCCCAACTGGGCGGTTGAATTTTGCTCAACGGTGAAAAACCGGCTGCAGTTGGACAGCATGGCCTTGACTCGGTCAGCCTTAAACGGCCAGATATCCGTGATGTGCATACACCCGGCGTCAACGCCTTCTTCCCTGAGAATATCAACACTTTCGCGGATAGGCCCCTTGCTTGATCCAAATCCCACAAGCATGATGCCGCTGTCTTCCCCATAGAGTTCCGGATCCTCCATTTCGTTAAGCATAGCCGGGATTTTGGCGTTACGCTTATTCACCATGTTTGTGCGATCATGAATCGCCTCGCTGATGTGCCCGTCTTCCCGGTGCTCATTTCCGGTGACAACCACCAGGGCTTCACCCGCACAGGGCAGCGCCCTTGGTGATATGCCGTTGCCCGTAATTTCAAAACGCCTGTAGCCGGACGGGTCACCTATTTGAGAGTCATTCACCACAAATGTTTCAATGCTGTCGGGGGGATGAAATTCCCGTTCGGCAATGTAGAGGGAATCATTTAATGTCTGATCCGTCAAAACGATGGCCGGCACCTGGTATTTTTCAGCCAGATGAAAGGCCCGTATCATGACGTCGAATGCCTCCACGGGTGTTCCGGGTGAAAACACAAACCGTGGGAATTCATCCTGGGAGGCATTAATGATAAACAGAAGATCTCCCTGCGCCGTGCGGGTGGGAAGGCCCGTAGCGGGCCCCGGTCTCTGGGCATTGACTATGACTATCGGGGTTTCCGTAATGCCGGCGAGTCCGAGCCCCTCTGTCATCAGAGAGAAGCCGCCGCCCGACGTTGACGTCATGGATCTTACGCCCGCAAATGAGGCGCCGACAATCATGTTTACGGCAGCAATTTCATCTTCCGCCTGTTCCAGAAAAAAAGGAGACTCTTTTGCCAGCGCCGCCATGTTCGTCATAATACCGGTGGCCGGAGACATTGGATAAAAGGCGGCAAAGCGGCAGTCCGCCGCGAGGGCCCCCATTGCAATTGCTTTTGAACCGTTGACGAGTGCGCCTTTCGGCTCCCCCGGCTTCCATTCGAATTTCCATTTGAAATCAATTTCTTGAACGGCCTCGTATCCAAGTTTTGCAGCCATGAGGTTGTTTCCGAGAACCTCTTCACCTTTTCTCCCAAAGCGTTCCCGCAGTATCTCTTCAAACACGTCAAACGGTGCGCCGAAAAGCGACAGGCAGGCACCGGCAGCAACCGTATTTGAGGTAATCTTCCCTCCGGCCTTTACCGCGAGTTCCTCAATCGGCACGGACAGGCGTCCGGTTTCTTTTTTATCATCTTTGCCGTCAAGCAGGGCCAGGCCGCCTTCAACCATGGCATCTTCGTGAAGTGTGAGGGATTGACGGTCAAGCGCCACAAGCAGATGGGTTTCCTGATGGGGCGCAAGTACCGGTCTGTCACTGATGCGGATCTGGAAGAAGCTGTGCCCCCCCCTGATCCGAGACTCAAAATCATTTATGGCCATCACATAGAAACCTGATTTACGGCACACACGGGCGAGAAGGTCACCCACGGTCTGAATTCCCTGGCCGGCTTCGCCGCCGACCTTTACTGTGACATCTACGGCCATATGCTTTGTCTCCTAAGTTATGAGATTAAAGATTCAGAGTTTAGTCTAATACTTCCATGAGTTTTCCGCAACAGGGAGGTATCCTGTCCCCTTTTTTCAGTTCGACATACTTGTTGCAGGTCTGGCAGTAGCATCGGCAGTCCGCTTCGGCATATACTTCGGGATATTCATCCTCGCTGCTTCCTGATTCGCCTTCAATTGCGAACCGTGCAAAATCGTTTTTGGCGGGACTATACTCGCCTATGGGAACCAGTTTTTTGTTGAATCTCATACAGTCCACCATAAGGTTCCACAGAGCTTCTAATTTTGATTTCTCGTCGGGGTTTTCAGGGGTTAATTCAACCAGATTTTTTTCGATGTTAATTCGCACGTTTTCCTCCTCAGTTATTGTTCATGGGTTAAGTTGTCGATTAGAATTGCATACGTCCTGATCAATAATTTAATCAAAAATCATGCCAGAAGAGGCATAATGCCAAAGATGGCTGTCCAATAGACTCTTTGGCGGCATTTCCCGTCTTTTGTTCATCGGATTATCCAACCGTGAGACGCAGCATGATACAAAAGTGTATCATACATGTGGCGGGGGCGTTTATTCCGCGCTTGATTTACATCGTCTGCGGAAATTCTTTGAAAACACATATGGGTAAAACACCGTTGCAATGACGCCGGAAGAAAATCCGTATAGGAGTTCTTCCAGGGGAATGCCGAGAATGAACACATTGAGAAACCGGTCCGTGTGCCATGTAACTCTAAAAATACCGGGGAGGAGAAACTCCAGCAACAGGCATAAGGCCGAATACACCAGTGTGGAAAGAATACCGCCCGTGAGTCCGGGGATGATGAGATCCTTGCGCAATAGAGCAATAAAACAGCCGATGCCCAGCATAATGCCGAACGAGCCGTATATCATGTCGATGTTCAGGAAGGCGGTAATCATAATCAACAGACATGCCGCTCCCATAACCGACGAGCCTCTGTACAGTATTGTTTTCAGGTTAAGTTCACCGATCGCGGAATATCCAAGTGCAAAGAAGAACGCATATGCAGTGGACGTAAATGCAGAGAGGCCGGCAACAAAAATAAGATCCTCAATCCCAAACCCGATTTTATCCGCGAGATCAAAAAGAAAGACCGGCTCCCAGTAGGACGGATAAAAAAAACGTTCAGTGAATGCAAAGGGGATGGAAAAAAGAGCCATTACATGAATCACATGCCGCAAATCTCTTCGCAGTATATAGATGACAGCACCGGGAATTAAGAAAAAGAGGGATAGTATGAGGAAGTTATAGGTCATCGCTTACAGGAAAAATAAAATGGTCATGCCTGCCATCAGGCTCAGGGTGATCAGTACCGATAAGAAGACAAAAACGGTCAATTTGAAGCTGCCGGGACCACTGTTGATGACGAACATTTTGGAGAAAGCGGCAAAAAAAGGAATGACGAGCAGGAGATACATTCGTATGTCACCGGATGAAAACCAGCTTACAAAAGGGATCGAGGCAATACTAATTGCATTCAAAAAAAGTATTGAATACTTGGTTGTTTTTGCCCCTAATAGTACGGTTGAGGTTTGTTTACCCGACAGTCTGTCAGAGGGTTCGTCCGGTAAAGACGTGGCCATCGCACATGCCAGCTGGGTGGGCAGGATGACAGGCAGCAGCCCGAATGGAAATCCATGGATTGATCCGGACTGGGCATAATAACCAAACACCGGCAGTACCAATCCCACTCCCAGCATCTGTAATATTTCGCCGGCACCCCGGTATGAAATCCTGGCCGGGGGATAGCTGTATAGCCAAAGAAGTCCGAGAGCTACGATAATTATCGGAACGGCAAGCCCGCGCTGGAAAAAAACCGTTAACATAATGCCGCAAATGATGCACAAACCGGCCATATTTATTGCGGCCTTTTTAAGTTGTTCCGGGTTAAGGTCTCCATCCACCAGCACACGGGACCCCCCGGAAAAAATATTGTACGTCGTATTCCGGCGGTCCGTCTCCATGTCCGCATAGTCATTGGCATAGACGATATACAACTGATCAAAAAGTCCGAAACACGTCATAAGAGCCAGTATTGACCAGTCCAGCTTGTTGCCCTGGAAGACGTACCAGGCCTGTCCAAATAGAATTGGGATAAAAATATAACTCTGAGACGGCAGGCGCGACGCCTTCAACCAGGCTTTAATTTTTTCCATCAACACCCCGGTTCCAAAATATAAAAAGATTAAGGAGAGAACCACTATCTCATAAACCACATATAAAGGAGATACAACCGATTATTTTGCCCAAAAGCACTTCCATCGATGGGAACCGGCGTTAAACAAACTCAATTTTAGTGGGTTATGGCGTATCCGCCTGATAACGAACGGCAGCCGATATTGACAGACGCACCTGTTTTTTATATTTTATCCGGGACGACAACCGAACGGATAATACAATTTTTTTAACGGTGAGAAAAAGTGAGGATACCATGTTAAAGGCTGGATTTGTAGGGTGGCGCGGTATGGTCGGCTCCGTCCTTATGGGAAGGATGCTTGAAGAGGGTGATTTTTCGGGATTCAAACCGCTCTTTTTCTCTACATCTCAGACAGGAAAGCCCGGTCCCGAGATCGGGGTGGATACACCGCCGGTCCAGGATGCACACAATATAGACACGCTTTCTTCCATGGATATTATCGTCACTTGCCAGGGCAGCGGATATACCAAGGACGTTTATCCAAAACTTATGGCGTCGGGATGGCAGGGCGTCTGGATTGATGCGGCATCCGCCTTGCGAATGGATGAGGACAGCATTATCGTCCTTGATCCCGTAAACCGCGATGTCATAGACAAAGGTATTTCGGACGGCGTGAAAAAATTTATCGGCGGGAACTGCACGGTCAGCCTCATGCTCATGGCCGTCGGAGGGCTGTTTCACAACGATCTGGTTGAATGGATGACATCCATGACCTACCAGGCGGCATCCGGTGCGGGGGCAAAAAATATGCGGGAGCTTGTGTCGCAAATGGCCACGATCGGGAATGCATCATCCCGATATTTGAGCGACCCTCAGTCCCCTATTGCGGAACTCGATACCAAGGTGGCTGAGACTATGAACCGTGCGGATTTCCCCGTGGATAACTTTGGTGTCCCCCTGGCGGGAAGCGCAATCCCGTGGATCGATTCCGCAATGGAATCCGGTCAGAGCAGGGAAGAATGGAAAGGGGTTGCCGAGACAAACAAGATACTTCAGACCGAGAGCCGGATTCCCATAGATGGGATATGCGTCAGAATCGGATCCATGCGCTGCCATTCCCAGGCATTGACCATTAAACTTAAACACGATGTCGGCATTGACGAGATAACGGATAGTATTTCCAGCGCCAACGAGTGGGTGAGGGTCATACCGAACACCAAGGATGACACGATTAAGAAACTAACCCCGGCGGCAGTGACCGGGAAGCTGGATATCCCGGTGGGAAGAATACGAAAACTCAATATAGGTCCCGAGTATCTGACGCTATATACCGTGGGTGATCAACTCCTCTGGGGGGCAGCAGAGCCGATCCGGCGGATACTCAACATTGTTTTGGAGCATTCGGCCGGCCGTTAGTGGCATTTACATTTATTCACATAGCGACCTGTGAAGGGCTTTCTGGGCTTTCAGGAAATCATCTCGCTCAATGATAAACTGCATATTGGTCTGCCGCATGGTTTGAGATACCGCGAGAATGTTGATTTTCTTCGCGGCCAGTGCGGCGGAAGCCTGGGCCATGATACCCGGCTTTGCTATATTGGAGCCTATTGCGCAGACAATGGCCACCTCTCTGATGGTGATCAGTTCGAACCGGCTCCTCAGCTTACTCAGCATGGCCCTTCTGATGTCCTTTTCATTTATGACAATGCTGATGGTGTTGGCATTGGTCATTTTGCAGATATAGGATACGTCAAACTCAGCAAGTATATCCATAATGCTGAGGTCAAACCCGACTTCGCTCACCATGCGTGTATCATGTATTTCGATGCAGGAGACATGTTGTGAGCCGGTGACTATTTCCACTTTGGATTTCGGGCATATGTATTCCTTTGTTATCAGGGTGCCTTCATGATCCGGATCAAAGGCATTTTTTACGCGGATGGGGATGCCGTTTTTTTCCAGCGGCTTTGATGCTTTCGGATGGATTGCCTCCATTCCTACGTCGGCAAGCTGATCTGCGACATCGAAATTCGTGTTGCAGACCGGTTGAATATGCTTTTCCCCCATAATCATCGGATCACCGGAGCAGAGATGATATTCCTTATGGATCACGGCCTCGCCGGCTTTCAGTATAACGGCGATTTTGGAGAAGGTCACTTCCGAATACCCCCGGTCAAATTCACGCATAATGCCTTCCGTCCCTTTGGCATAACCGGTTGCAAAGCAGATGGACGTTGACGGTTTGACGGAGCGGAACGTGTCGGCGATTCTTGCATCGATGGTCAACTCCCGCCTGTCGTCCCATCCGCTTAAATCGACAAATTCGGCGTCATAGCCCCGGTTCTTCAAAATATTGGACGAGTTAAATGCACTGTGCATTTCTCCCAGTGATGCAAGAAGCTCCCGGGCTGCCAGCAGGATTTCCATCCGGTTCAAATAGCCGGATGCCAATACATTATGCATGCTGCTGAGTATATTGCGGGCCGAATCGATTCGCTCGTCGATGAAACGGTTTGCTTCGGCTAGGTCAAGTCCGATGGACGAGAAGTTCTTGTTGATTCTATGCAGCTTCTTTTTCAGTTTGAGTAGGGCAGACTCGTAGCCGGAGTGGGTTTTAAACTTTTTATAAATACCGGGCCTTCCGGTTTTTTTATGTTCGAGAAGCTCATTGGTGATCCCTCCGTAGGCGGAAACCACATAAACTCGGTTAAAAATATCCTTTTTGTCATGGAGAATCACGTTGTCAATGATTTCCCCGAACCGTGACATGGATGTACCACCGATTTTTTCAACCCTCACTTTTTTCTTTTTCATAACGGACAATTCCTCTTTTTTTTAAAAAAACCATTAGTTAATAATGATCCATGTGTCAATACAATTGATTCATAAATAAAAGTATCTTGACTAAAGAATGGAGATGCCATAGAAGAGTAAGCCCATGGGATTGTTTTGTTAAATGTTGTTAATGAATGTCACTCGCCATGGCTGAAACGCTTACTATATCAATGAAAAAAAGGCTGCCTGTATTAGCACTGGCGGCGTCGCTCCTCTATTTTATACTGTCATCCGGTTGCCGTACAAGTTCGGAGTTGATATCCGACCCGGGCTCGCCGCCGACCATTCAAAGTGTTCAGACCATAAAAACCTTGAACGGCAGCAGCATTGCAACGAGTTCGTTCAGGGTCGGCGAAACGGGCAATTTTCTCATTGTTGCGTCGGATATGGATAAAGATATAGAAAAGTTGTATATTAAAGGATATGCCCCCGGAAGTCCCGATTCCCGGCCGACACTGGTGGCAGGACCCATTGAACTGAGACCCCAGAAAAGAAAGATTGCAAGCTACTCCCTCCCGGAAGACATTGACGTTCCGACCCCGCCGGGAAGGTGGCGCGTGGATATTCAGCTCGAGGACAAAGAAAACAATATGAGCAATGTCTATACGCTGTACACCATTATCCATCAGTACCCTTAACATCATGAGATACGAAGGCAACGTGTTCAGACCGTTCAGTGAAGCGAACAGTTATCTTTTGCAATGCACTGTCGGGTGTTCGCACAACAAGTGTACGTTCTGCGGCATGTACAAAGACAGGACATACCGCATACGCTCCATCGATGAAATTAAAACCGACATAAAAATGGCCGGCGCTTATTATGGTGATCTTGAAAAAGTGTTTCTGTGCGACGGGGATGCCGTGGATATGAACATGGATGCCCTTTTGGACATCCTGAAGGAATTGTATTCGACATTCCCGTCGCTCCGCCATGTCGGAAGTTATGTCGGCCCGCAGAGTGCGTTGAAAAAGAGCGCCGGTGAGCTTAAAGAATTGCGGGACGCCGGCCTGACAAAAGCGTATCTGGGCGTTGAGACAGGGGACGGCGAATTGCTCGGGGAAATAAAAAAGGGGGTCAATGCGGAAGACATGCTCAAAGCCGGGCAGCGATTGGTCGCAGCCGGCATAAACCTGTCGTCGATGGTTCTTCTCGGCATAGCCGGCCGGGGCGAGAAAGCAAGGCAGCATGCGGTGGCAACCGCTGAAATCACAAATAAAATGAAACCCAGGTATCTTGCCGCCTTGACGGTCACCCCCGTCCCCGACACACCGCTTTTCGCCAAGGTCCGGGCAGGAACATTCGAACTGCCGGATCCCTTTGAGACCCTTCTTGAGATGAAGCTTATGTTTGAGAATATAACCATAGACAACCTCAAGTTTGTGGGGGCTCACGCATCGAATTATCTCCCCATCAGCGGTACATTGCAGAAGGACAGAGAGGGGATGATCGCTGCGGTTGACGAGGTTCTCTCCTCAAGGGATATGTCCGCTCTTCGCAGCGAGGATATGCGCGGGCTGTGATAAAAAGTAAATCAAATTTATTCATGCCATAACCAGATTCCCAAAATTTCAAGAAGCTTCAACCCGTGACAAAATGTCACGATTTCATGTTCTTCTAATTTTTATCGCTGTTTCCCCATCCATAAAAAGAATTCGGGAGAATGCCCTCTGTGTTGGCGCGGTCTGCATATTGTTGAATTATTCTTTATCACAGGTTCGGCTTTTGCTGTGATATACAGTAGAAGTAAAAGAATGGCTGTTTAGTGCGACCAACGATAAATCCACGGTTTTTCGAAAGTCTCTTTTTTTGGTATGTTTTTTTTGCGTCGCTTGCAGTCGCAGCTATAAAGAATTATATTGCCGTGAAAACAGCCCGTTCAGCACTGGATAATGCGCCTTCAAGGTAACCGCCCAAATTGTCTGCGGTTTCTGAGCCGGCAAAGTGAAAGCTATCATCCCAGATGCTTGTTTTCCCGGAAGGCAGGTGGAACTCGGGGTGGTTGTGGACAGACCGTTGGTCATATTCAGTGGCTGTAAATTCTTCCCTTGCCCAGTCCTGATAATACATTCTGACTGGTTGTCCGGCCTCCTGCCCATAAAGAAGGGAAAGCTGGGTTAGGATGGCCTGGATCATACTTTCTCTGTTTTTACGCCGCAATGCCGGGATACCGACAAATCCGGTCAGCCCATAGAGCCTGTTTGCTTCACATGATCCATCATGAATCTCCCCCAAGGGGCCGCACAGGCTGAACCCCTGCCCGGAAAGGCCGATCTTCCGCCATTCCGCCTTATCATACAGAGCAAAGAATTTTGCCTGCCCTGCCATCCATGTGCTTGATTTTAACATTGCCTGAGTAAGGCTGTAGGAAAAATCAGGTGTGAACATAATGGAGCGAGCGGCAAGCCGGGGCGGTACAGCGAGAATTATTCTGGAGGCCTTCAACCTGCATTTGGGCTCCTGGTCAAGGCGCCCCACAGTGACCCGAACACCATTTTCCAGCCGTTCGATCCCGCAGACCGGATGATTCAGCCGAATGACGTCTCTGGGAATCCGACTGCAAAGTTCCTTAACAAGAGAAATCATACCACCGGCAAGCCGCCATCCGGGCGGATTCATTGGATAACCTACAATGGTTTCAGCATGTCCATCCCTGGCCTGGAATCGGCTCAAGCCTGTTTCAAACTGGAGATATCCTTTAAGGCCCAATGTCTGTATCAGTGATGTTATCTTGGGGTTGACCGAGGGCCAATACCAGGATGGTCCCAGATCAGCAAAAAAGCCTTGATACTCCGGACTTAAAATTCTACCCCCCACACGGGATCGGGCTTCAAGTAAAAGCAAGGATTTTTTCTTTGCCGCCAGCAGAAAGGCTGCATAAATCCCGCTGAGGCCCCCCCCAATGATAATGGTATCGACTTTTTCTGTATGCATATTTTCTGTGATTCTTTTAGTCCTCGTTTTTTTGATCTCTATCAAACCGTCAGGTCCTATTCAAAAGCGTTACGCGCCTGTAAAATTAAAAAACAATATTTTCTGCCTAAAATGCGCAAGCGCCCTTTGGTCGGAGATTTTCATAGGCAGAATATCTACGGTGAATCTGAAAATATCATACAAGGTATTAAGCCTGCACAAATAGCCCCTTGTCTTCCTCGAGCGCGTAAAGCTTGTCGATCATGAATTCCACGTACTTTTCGCATTTTTCTTTCCAGACACCGGTTGCCAGGAATTCCTTGTAAACGCCGGGTTTGGAAAAATCCATACCGATCAAGCCCAGGCAGGTGATGTCGCCGAACTCCTGGTTGAACTCACTCACGAGCTTTGCTGAAAAGGCGCGGATGGCGTGGCGTGCCTGCTTTGCGCGATCTTTGTCCTTTATCGGGCTGCGATGCCGCAAACCAAGGCATACTGCCGTTGATGACACCACCCCGCATGGCGCATTCTGAAAACCGCCGATGCCCCCTAAAAACGGAATACCGGTCCACAAAAAATCTTCGTTCTCAAGATCATAGGCTTCCCACATAACTTGCAGGATGGAAGGCCCTCAATGGTAACCTCTTTGCATTAGCTCTTTGGCTCGGTCTTTAGCTTCTTCGACGGACATTTTCATTTCCATGCTGGTCCCTTCCATATTAATGGGTTAGACGATTTTAGGACTCATCCCTGTCGGCTTAATGCCTCTTGGTCAATAGGATGTTTCCTGATCAATTTTATCACAAAATGACTTTAGTTTCTGTTTTCCATAATCGCTGTCAACGGTAAAAGATTCAAGGGGGCGCCGGAGAACAATCCAGGAAACCAGCCTAAAAATCCAGATTAAATGAAGCTCATGATAATTACTGGACACCCCTAAAGTAGAAACAAGTTTCCCGCCGGCTTTTTGAATTTGCCGGTTCATGGGTGTAAAAATAAATCCAAGCTCAAATACTTTTAGTGGCGGTCCCCCAAAAGTAGCAAAAGCACTCACCAATTTATGTTTAAGACCATTAATCTGTTTAAGGTATCGCGCAATCGGATATGAGGTATAAGCCCACTTAGGACCGCCGATACAGATATGATCGAATCCCGATACATGCGGAAAATTAAGGGGCTTGATATCTTCTTCCGGCTGATGATAGATTTTTACCCACCAATGGTAAAAAGACAGACTAATTAATGACAGACCAACCAAAGGGTATTGATATATCTGCCGAAAAAGAAGATGCCAGCAACTCTTTTTGTTCACGACATTAAGGAAGTCCTTTTTTACAAGATGGCCGCGTGATTTGAGTTCCCGCGCAATGCGTTCCGCCAGTTTTTCAGTAAAACCAGTTCGAGAATAACAGACAATCAAAATTTTCATCGCAAATCAGGTCCTGGCCTGCCCCGGGGTTTAGTGCCGTTTTCCAAGTTAGAGTTTGACTATATTTTTATCATATATCGTTAATCGTATGCCAAGCGCATTTTTTCGTTTGTCAAAACGTGTTTAATACGCTTTTGCCACCTGTCGGACTGCCAAGTGCCTAAACCCTGATGGGTTAAATAATAGTTTTGCGGAATTGGATGGGTTCCAATAACTACATCCAGTCCATATTTAACGGGAATGAACTCACAAAAGGTTTTTAAGCGTGGACAAGGTGGGTAGCCGACTACTAAACCCGTAGCCAAATGGATGACATCTGCTCCATTCTTTTTCATCTCCGCTGGAGCGTACTCTACGTTTCCGCCAGGACAGCCTCCGCAGGTCGTGTATCCCACTATTTCGATTTCCTCTCCCTTGTACAATGCAAAAGCTCCTTCCCGGTTACGCATAGCTCTCAGGCACTTCCCGCCTGCACAAGTGTGGTAGCGGTCACAAATTATTATGCTGATTTTCTTCATTTTTTCCCTTTTTTGTTTTTCACTGCGGCTTAAACACAATGACTCCCAAACAAGAATGATCGTAAAATTAGTTTTTTGGAAGCACCTCGTTGGTTATAAGCATATGCCCATAACTAATACTTGCTTATTTTTTTGCTGTCAAGGGAAAGAATAACTATGCAGAAATATGAATAGTATCGTAGCCGCAATGATTATAAACACAAACCAGGAAGCAAAGACAGTTCTCCCTATGAATAAAAATAAAAAAACCCAGAATGATGGGATCATTGTGAGCAAGGATAGATCTGTCATTTTTAGGAAGGCTTTTTGGGAGTAGATTTAATTTGTTGATCACCAGAGTGGTAAAACTATCAAGTGATAATTTTGAGAAAAATGATAAAAGTATACACTACAAGATATTGTGGGCGTATCAATAAGAGAAAGTGGGATTGATGAATACAATAGGTATGGTTGAATTACTCGGCGCATTCTCGATTCATGAATAGGGATAATCATTCACAACTCTATTTTAGGCCACATTTTTACCTTTTTGGTAAAATCTGGTCAATTTACATGGTACCCCAAAACGCTTTTAACCAGTTGCAGGTATTACTTACTTCGATCAAATTGTTTGTCTGTTAAAATGCAGGTTCTGACTTGATTCCGCCCATTTTCCTTGGCTTGATACAACGCGTTGTCGGATCGTTCTAATATTGAATCCAGATGATCATTGGGATACATCACGGTGACACCGATACTGACGGTGAAGCATATCTGTTGACCGTTAACAGTCACAGGACAAGACGAAACACTCCCATTAATTCGTTCTGCTACAACCTCAGCGGTTTCCGCATCGCTTTTGACAAGAGCAATTGCAAACTCCTCGCCCCCGAGACGGCCCATGACGTCACTTTCTCTAATCTCCTTTAAACACAATCCACAAAACTCGATCAACACTTGATCACCTGAAGAATGCCCATAAGTGTCGTTGATTTTTTTAAAATGGTCAATATCCAACATTAGCAAAGAAAACGGGTTTCCGTAGCGTTTGGATCGATTTATTTCCTTTTGTGCCAGCTCGACAAAATTACGGCGGTTGTTAATTCCAGTGAGAGAATCGGTAGTCGCTAACTGACGGAGTTTTTCTTCCATTCTTTTGTATGGTGTAACGTCACGAACAATCCCTTCATACCCGGCCACCTTCCCGTCGCTGGATTGTTTGGCGTTTACGGTCATCAAGCAGTCCATGGGCAGGCCCTTTTTACCTTTCAGATGAGCACCAAAATCGCGAATATACCCCTTTTCAGACATGGCTGTTAAAAATTTTCGTGGCATATCCTGTTCTATGCAGAAATCAAGGAAATTGGCCGTTTTTCTATCCGCATCCGTCAGACCAAACAACTCCATGCCGGCCGGATTAATCATCTGCAGGTTGCCATCCCTGTCTGTGCTGACAATTGTATCCTTGGATTCTTCGAACAATGATCGAAACCGTTTTTCAGACACCTTCAGAGCTTTTTCGCTTTTACGTCGGATCTCAATTTCCGCTCGGAGCTTTTCCCGGGAGGTAATCAGGCGGTTCTGGATTGCGCCGATAAACGAGTTGAAAAACAGCAGCAGGCCGCCGCCAATGACAATGAACAGCCCTGCAATCCAAAAAATCAGTTTTTTAAGATTCGTTTGCTGGGCCGTAATATCCACTAGGCTGACAATCTCACCTACACGGCGGCTCCCGGCATCAATGAGATCGTTGAAATGGCCTCTATAATATCGGTCACCCAAGTTAGCGGAAAAAATCATGCTGTCATCCTTCAAATGTGTGCGCAGTTTTTCATCCAAAATAACAGAACCTTCCATGGTCCGGTCAATAATGACAAAATCCTGAAACAGGTCCCAACTCCCTGTTCGATTCAGTATTTTTAAACCGGCCTCCCAATCGGCCCTGTCAAGGTGCTTCTTCTCTATCAGCACCAAAAGCTCCAAATTGAGTGCTTGCTTGATCAACCGGGTAAGATGTTCGATTTCCATACCGAGTTCGATATAGCCGATCAGTGTGTCGCCCACCATCCAAGGATGAACGACCCGCAAAGTAAACGTGCCCAAAGGGCCCAGTTCGATGCCATGAAAAGGCTTTCCAGTGGATACAGCTCCTTTCATGGTAGACCTGTCAATGAAATCCCCGTGACGTCCTGGAGAATGAACCCTGAGGAAACAGACCTGGTCTTTTCCATGAAAATAAAAATGCGTAACTCTGTACTTCGAACGCATTCTTTCGAAAAGGGGACGGGCATTGTCAATTAAGTTTTCGCGGTCACGGGCAAGAAAAAGATTGAAGAGTGCCGGCTCTGTTTTCAAAAAATCGATTTGGCCGTTCATCACCTGGGATTCTTCCTGAAGGAGCTTCTCAAAAAGGCGATCAACTCCTGCTACGCGCTGAATAACGGAATTGTCGATAGCGCTTCCTTGAAGCCAGTATGCGCCGCTTAATGATAGTATGATTAAAAGGATACCGGCTAAAATTATCGGGGAAAGAATGCGGGGCTTAATATTTTCATTTTTATCATTCACGGAAGATTGCAACTCCTATAAAATGGTTGAATAGGATTTTTCGGTTTTCTTTTCACCAATCTTACTTTCCAATAT
>Ga0180435_10000664_pt1 | contig 36348 bp, 34 predicted proteins | sample SS_ome_3_FD_132467 | JGI IMG/M metagenome (GOLD analysis project Ga0180435, IMG submission 132467) | Hypersaline lake sediment archaeal communities from the Salton Sea, California, USA - SS_3_S_1 metaG | ecosystem: Environmental > Aquatic > Non-marine Saline and Alkaline > Hypersaline >... | reverse complement strand
CGTAAGAACATGTCACATGGAGCAGGAGATCCGGGATCCAGATCATACCAAACGGAAACAAAATATGAGCAGTCATTATAAAGTCAATCCCACAGACATCTTCTTTATCCTCCAGGAACAGCTCGATTATGGTTCCTTGTGTGATCTGGATCGATACAAGCACCTGAATCAAAAGACCCTCGACATGCTGGTAACCGAGGCAATCGCGTTTGCCCGGGGTGTGGTTGCCCCGCTGCAGGTAATAGGCGAAAAAGAGGGCCTCCGGTTTCGGGATGGCGTGGTTGCATGTCCACCGGCATTTCAAAAGGTGTTCAGACAATACGGTGCAGACGGATGGACTGCAGCGGCCAGAGACAGGCAATACGGCGGTCAGGGCTTTCCACATATGATGCGGATTGTGATCAACGACCTGATGTACGGGGCTTGCCAGGCATTTAACATGGCTCCCAGCCTGACGCACGGTGCGGCTCACTTGATTGAAAGTTTTGGTTCGGACTGGTTGAAACAGACTTTCGTGCCCAAGATGTACCGCGGAATATGGTCCGGTACCATGTGCCTGACCGAGCCTGAAGCCGGCTCGGATTTGAGCGCCATCCAAACGGTGGCGATTCCCCATGAAGACGCCTACCTGATCAAAGGATCAAAACAGTTTATTTCTTGGGGGGAGCATGACCTTACCGACAATATTGTGCATCTGCTCCTGGCACGGATAGCGGGAGCGCCATCAGGCGTGGCGGGTATCTCCTTATTTGTGATACCGAAATTTCGGGTCAATCCCGATGGCAGTTTAGGGCAAGCGAACGATGTGATCTGCACCGGTATTGAGCAGAAAATGGGACTGCATGCGTCACCGACCTGCGCCTTAAGTTTCGGTTCGAAAGACAATTGTATCGGGTATCTATGCGGCACAGCCAACAAAGGCCTCGCGCACATGTTTCAGATGATGAATTCGGCCAGAATCAATACCGGGGTGAGCGGCATGAGTATTGCCAGCAGTGCCTATCAGAATGCCTTGGCCTATACCAGGCAGCGTAAGCAGGGCCGTAACATCGACAATCACAGTGATGAGCAGGTATGCTTGATAAAACACCCCGATGTTCGTCGCATGTTGCTGTGGATGAAGGCACAAGTTGATGGCATGCGATCGATGATTTATAGTTGTGCGTTGTGGCAGGATCTGGCTATGGAAATGTCCGACGGACCCGTAAAGGACCACCATGCCAATCTGGTGGATTTTATGACACCGATTATCAAGGCATACTGTTCACAGTGGGGTTTTCGGGTCTGTGAAACAGCCATCCAGTGTCTGGGTGGCTATGGCTATTGCAAAGACTATCCCCTGGAGCAGTACCTTCGGGATATCAAGATTTTGTCCCTGTATGAGGGCACCAATGGTATCCAATCTTTGGATTTGATGGGACGTAAAATGGTTATCCGTGAAGGTGCTTGCTATCGTTCATATCACCATGAAATCGCACGTTTTTGTAAAGCAAATTCCTCCCACTCGGAGCTAAAGGAACATTTCAAAAAGCTTGGGCAAGTGACATCTCAGGCCCATCAGACCACCGCGGCCATGTTGAGACTCTGGGCAACGGAACCCCGACAATGGGCTGCAAGAACCTATCCCATGCTTAATGCATTTGGTGAGATTAGTATGGCTTGGCGGCTGCTTGACCTGGCCCGGATTGCCTGGAAGCGACATCAGCAGGACCCGAAGAAGAGCCACTATTATTCCGGTAAGATTTATCAGGCCAAATTTTACGTGGATCAGGTATTGCCCAAAACCCGGGCAACGCTTGAAATTTGTGCAAAACAAGGTCGGGAGATTGTGGATATTCCGGATAAGGCCTTCTAAAAGTAAGATCGTGGAACACGATTTTATTTACTTTTTAAGTTCGTCTATTTCTTGCGCCAGTTTTTCATTGGCGGCTTTTAAATCATCAATATCCTGTTGTGCGAGTTTTTGTTTTTTAATCATTTGGTGTGCGTGTGATCCAAAGATAGCAAAGAGACAGATCACGATAATGCGAGCGCCAATTTCACTTATTCCGGTACGCATGCCTGTGCCCGAAAAACCCATTTCAAAGCCGGCAAAAACCCAGAATATCGAGTCTATGATCCAGTATATAATCGCAATTCCGATGGTGATGAGAATGATTTCTTCTTTGAAGACACTCTTTTTTTCCTGATTTGGCATCGGGTCATCCTTTTAATCAGATTTAACAACAGTTTCATTTGCTTATTCACTATTAATATCAGGAGAACAGGGGGGATGTCAATTGAGAAGCGTGCTTAATACCGCTGTGTTGATGCCCATATTAAATTTAATGCCCATCCCCTGCGGACTCGACCACATCACTTCCCCGAGAACTTTTATGGATTGTTCGTCACCATGCAGCGGAATGGTTAAAAGAATGGATTCCCCAACCGGCACATTCTTTTCCGATTGTATGAATACACCCCAACAATTGATATCTGTAATGAAATCGATGTAACTGAGATCCATGGTGGCGTAACCGACCTTTAAGGAACATTGATGCCGGGTATGTTGTCTGCGATCCTTTTGAATTACTTTTTCAGAATTGTCTGCCATGATCGGATTAACACCTCCTGATTCCTGGGAATCAATCTGGGATGACTTGCATATGAGCTGGTATGCTTAGATAGGTACCAGGGCTTTGACCGTGGAACTATTGGAACATGATTCGGGGCCTTTGTCAAAAAAAATGAAGATATTTGATACAATCCCTTGACATAATTATTTAAAACTGCCATTTGATATATCAGTTCCAGCAAAAATAAAAAACGATACGGGAATAGAGGAGTATTATTCACGATGGCACTTACAAAAGCGGATATCATCAATTCGGTTCAAGCCGATGAAGGATTAACCAAACAGCAGAGCACAGAGGTCATTGAAACCCTTATCGAGATTATTAAGAAAACACTGGCCTCCGGGGAAGACGTTCTCATTAGCGGTTTCGGTAAATTTTGTATTCGTGATAAAAATAAAAGAAAAGGCCGCAACCCAGCCACGGGTGATGACCTGATGCTGGCGCCCAGACGTGTGGTGACATTTAAATGTTCAGGAAAATTACGCGATCGCATTAACGCTTAACAGTAGACACGCGTAGTTCCCGGTTTCGTTTCCACCTACTCCCGATACGCACAGATTGAATGATACAAAAAACCCTTGCAGATAGCTACAAGGGTTTTTTAATGCTTGCTTCCCATGAACACGCAATGCATTCCTTGACAGATTGATAGGCCGGGCACATATCCGCATAGACTTCCAGGGCCCGATGGGCCTTTTCCAAAAGGTCTCGGGGGGCTTTAAATTCGTATTCAATGTGGATGGTAGTAATCTTTAGGACGCCGTCCACCGCAGCTACATCTCCCTGGACGTGAGCCACTAGATTTTCGCTTGCTGCAATTCCGCGCGCATCCAGCGCGCCGGCAAGGGTTCCGGTCAGTCAGCCGGCTACGCCGGCCACGACATGATCAAGCGTCGCTGGATACTCGGGCCCTTCGATTTTACGGCCATATTTTTCCTGGTAGAAATCCTTGATGCCACCGTGTATCCCGAAATGGATGGGTTCATCAAAGTTTTTCAACTGGGCGGTTCGGTGGGGGCCGGCATGTTTTCGGATGGTAAGGTCACTGGTATAAGCGATTGTCATGGTCATACCTCCTTTTAAGAAGCTATCTCAATAAAAATATTTGGTGCTCTGGCATGGGCCTGGATAGATAGAAAGCGGAGCATCTCGGCTATATATGAAAATTTTGAACTGTTAATCCATGCCGCCAGAGGGAATTAATTTGTTTTGAGATAGCATGTAGGAGTTAATCCATGCGAAATTTTGAATTGCCGGGTCGTTCTTCAGTGCATGCAATGCACGGCATGGCGGCCACAAGTCACCCTTTGGCATCTTTAACAGCGATAAATGTTTTAAAGGATGGCGGTAATGCCATTGATGCAGCCGTGGCGGCATGTGCGGTGTTGTGCGTTGTGGAGCCGCAGTCAACCGGAATCGGGGGCGATTGCTTTGCTTTATTCTCGCCGGCTGATGGTCAAACAATTATCGCTTACAATGGATCCGGGCGGGCGCCGGCAGCATTGAACCTGGCGTGGCTGAATCGACAAGGTATCGTTGATATCGAGCGTCACTCAGCTCATGCGGTAACCATACCCGGGGCCGTAGATGCTTGGGACCGTTTGGTGGCAGATTACGGTCGTAAAAATCTGGCAGAGTTGTTGGCACCGGCCATTCAAATGGCCTCGGAAGGATATCCCATCCACGCACGCATCGCCCACGACTGGCAGCGGGCTTGCGATGCTTTAAAAAAAGATCCCGTCACCACCGATATTTTTCTTCCCAAAGGTCGCGTGCCCGACGTGGGAAGTGTGCATCGACAGCCCAAGTTAGCTCAGACGCTCACACATATTGCCAAGGAAGGCAGGGACGGATTTTACAAGGGTTGGGTTGCTGAGGATATGGTCGCCCATCTGAATCGGCTGGGCGGCTTGCATTCTATGGCGGACTTTGCTTCGGCCCAAGGCGAATACGTGCAGCCGATTCAGACAGTTTATCGGGGCTACCATATATACGAATGTCCACCCAATGGCCAGGGCCTGACAGCCCTGGTTCTGTTGAACGTGCTTTCTGGTTTTAATTTGGAACAATGGCAGCCCTTATCCGTGGACCGCCTTCATCTTGAAATCGAAGCGGCCAAACTGGCTTACCAGGATCGCAATACCTATATCGCCGATCCTGATCATGGGCAGATCCCGGTGGATCAACTGCTTTCTGCGGCACATGCTGACGAACTGCGTGCGGCAATCGATAGGCAACATTGTATGGATCGGGTTCCGTCGTTTCAACTTCCCTGTCAAGCCGATACGGTTTGCCTGTCAGTGGTTGATCAGGACCGCAACGCCGTCAGTTTTATCAATTCCCTGTTTAATGCCTTTGGCAGTGGTCTGACAGCGCCCCGCAGTGGTGTGGTACTGCAGAATCGGGGTGTGGCTTTTTCTTTGGTGGCCAATCATCCCAACTGTATTGCACCCCGAAAACGTCCTTTACATACGATTATACCGGCGATGGCCTGCAAAAACGGCCAAGCAATTATGCCGTTTGGCGTCATGGGCGGTCACTATCAGGCCATGGGGCATGCCCACTTTCTGAGCAATTGCATCGACTATGGGCTGGATATTCAAGAAGCCATTGATTTGGGACGTGTGTTTCCACTACCGGATGGCAGCGTCGAGGTGGAATCCGGCCTACCCCTTGAGGCAGTAAGCGGACTGCGCGACCGGGGGCATCGCATTTGTTCACCCGAAACTCCGCTGGGCGGTGCCCAGGCCATTTGGATTGACTGGGATACGGGTGTGCTGACGGGCGGGTCTGATCCCAGGAAGGATGGCTGTGCCTTGGGCTACTGAACAGATAGCTTTTTAGCTGTTTAGGCTATAGGCTAGTAGGCTGCTACTGGTAGGGAGTTCCCAACTGCTTGATCACTCAGTCCTACTCTGTGAATCTGGGCCATAAGCGACTAGCCATAAGCGCCTAATAGCCTAATAGTCTTCAGCCTATAGCCTGCAGTTCTAGTACATGGCCTCGATCAAATCCCCGAAGGCCTCATTAATAAACTTCCGTTTTACCTTCATGGTGGGTGTCACTTCACCATCTTCTTCATACAGTTTTTTCGGCAGGATCGTAAATTTCTTCACCTGCTCGACCCGGGAGAGGCTTGCATTAATGGACCGGATCTCTCCGTCAATAAGTTTAATGATATCTTCGTGCTGGGTGAGATCTTTGTAGGTGGAAAATTGGATTTTATGGTCCTGGGCATATTTGACCACATTATCCTCATCGATGATAATCAGGCAAGACAGGAATTTGCGGCGGTCGCCGATTACCACCGCATCATTGATGTAGAGACTGGCCTTGAGTTTGTTTTCAATATATTGGGGTGTGATGTTTTTTCCGCCGGCGGTGACGATGATGTCTTTTTTACGATCGGTGATGGTTAGATAACCGTCTTGATCAATGGTGCCCACATCACCGGAATGCAGCCAGCCATCTACGATGGTTTCGGTTGTGGCCTCCGGGTTTTTAAAGTAGCCTTTGAATACGCCCGGAGACTTGACCAGAATTTCACCGTCGTTGGCAATCTTGATTTGCACACCTTTCAAGGGCTCTCCCACAGTTCCGAATTTCACCCGGCCGATTTTAGAGGTGGTCGTAACCCCGGTTCCCTCGGTCTGACCGTAGCCTTCCACCAGGTTGACCCCGATGGCGTGAAAGAAATGCAATATCTCCGGTGCAATGGGGGCGGCACCGGAATAGGCCACGCGAATGCGATCAAACCCCATACGTTCTTTGAGTTTTCGGAATACCGCAAAATGAGCCAAGGCATAGAGCATTTTTAGCGAAGGCGTTATCGGTTCGAAGTTCATCAAACGCGTGGCTCTCTTTTTACCGATTTTAAGGGCTACGCCGAAAACCAGTCGTTTGAACCAGGTGGCATCGGACATGCGGATCATGATGGCGGAATAATATTTTTCCCAGATACGCGGTACGGCATGCCCCACGGAGGGGGATATTTCGATCATATTGTCTACAATCGTATCAGGACTCTCGATGAAATTGACCACATGACCCACCTGCATATGCGACAGGACGGTAAAGAGCTGTTCGAAAATGTGACACAAGGGCAGAAAGGACATAACGGTGTCGGTATCATACATGGGGTTGTTAGAGGAAAGGGCAGACCCCATCCAGACACAATTGCTGTGGGTCAGCACCGCACCTTTGGGGGGTCCGGTGGTGCCGGATGTGTAAATAAGGACCGCCATATCATCGGGGTCAATTCGCTTGACCCGTTCCGGAAACAGTTCTGGATGGTTGGCGGCTACTTTCTGCCCCAGTTCCAGGAGATCATCAAAAGACATGACCATGGGATCGTCAAACTGGCGCAGACCTTCGGTATCCCAGACGATGACTTTTTTGAGGGCCGGTACGCGTTCTCGAAAATGCAGCCATTTATCCAGCTGTTCTTCATTTTCCACAAAAAAGAATTTGGCATCGGAATTAGAAACGACATATTCCACCTGCTCCCAGGCATTGGTGGCGTACACACCGGCGGCGGCCGCCCCGCAGGATTGGATTCCCACACTGGCATAGATCCACTCCGGGCAGTTATCGCCGATGATGGCGGCGCAGTCACCTTTTTCAAGGCCAAGCGACATGAGGGCACAGGCCACTTGCTGTACATTCTGATAATAGTCGTTCCAGGAAATGTCATGCCACAGGCCGTATTCTTTTTTGCGCAAGGCAACCCGGTCGCCCCATTTTTTGACAGCCGTAAGGAATACGGCTGGTACGGATTGGAATTCTCGGTTCGTTGAGTTTGTTGAGTTCATTCAGTAATACGGTTTTAGGTTTTAAGTTTTAGGTTTTAAGCCGGTCGATAGGGGGGCAAAGCGGCGAAGCCGCCATCTAAAAGCGCGGTACGCGCTTTTAGCGCCAGGCTTTCTTACGCTTCCACCGCTGATAGCCCTTTACGGAGGCTTCAGATTTCACGCCCATGTAAAACTCTTTCACATCCTTGTCTTCCATAAGATCGCAGGAATTGCCTTTCATCACAAAACGTCCGTTTTCGATGATCAGGCCCGTGTGGGATACGTCCAAAGCCATGCGTGCATTCTGTTCCACCAATAAGATGGTCACCCCTTCAGCGTTAATGGTCTTGATGATTTCAAAAATCTCTTTGACCAAGATGGGGGAGAGCCCCAGAGAAGGCTCATCCAGAAATAGCAGTTTGGGACGGCTCATGAGCGCCCGGCCGATGGCCAGCATTTGTTGTTCGCCGCCGGACAGCGTCCCGGCCCACTGATTGACGCGGTTTTTTAAAATAGGGAAATAGTTGAATACACGCTCGAAATCCTGCTCGATTTCTCGTCTGTCCCGGCGGACATAGGCCCCCATCAACAGGTTTTCCCGGATGGTCAGCTCTTCGAAGACTTCGCGGCCTTCGGGTACCAGGGTGATGCCCATGCGCACAATTTTGTCGGTATCCAGGCCATCGATGCGTTTGCCCATGAACTCGATGGTGCCTTTGTCCGGCTGGTCTTCGATGAGGCCCATGACGGTTTTCAGGATGGTGGACTTGCCGGCACCGTTGTTTCCCAATATGGCGGTGATGCTGCCTTCTTCCACCGATAGCGAGGCGCCCCGAATGGCGTAAATCAGGTCATAATAGGTTTCAATATTCTTGATTTCAAGCAGCGCACTCACCGTCGTCCTCCCCCAAATAAGCCCGTAACACCTCGGGATGTTTCTGAACCGCCTCCGGGGCACCCTCGGTGATGGTTTCCCCGAAATTGATTGCCAGGATCCGGTCGGAAATATCCATGACCATGGTCATGTCGTGTTCAATCAGCAAAATGGTGATGCCCAACTCATCCTGGATATCCTTGACCCAGAAGATCATGTCCTGCTTTTCTTCCGAGTTCATGCCGGCACAGGGCTCGTCCAACAGGAGTAGCTCCGGTTCCAGAGCCAGAGCCCGGGCCAATTCGATTTGCTTCTGGGTGCCGTAGGGCAAGCCACCAACAAATTTGTTGCGGGCCGATTGCAGGTCCAGGAAATCGATGATTTCCTCCACCTTGCGGCGATGCTGCACTTCCTCTTTGCCGGCAAAGGATTGTTTGCCCCATAAAAAACCACCCCGGAACAGGCCGGTTTTCATGTACAAATGCCGTCCCAGCATGATGTTTTCCATGGTGTTCATGTTGTTGAACAGCTCGATGTTCTGGAACGTGCGGGCAATGCCCAGGCGGGCGATATGATCGGGTTTTTTCCCAAGGATGTTGCGGCCTTTAAACACGACCGTTCCCCGGTTGGGTTTGTAGATACCGTTGATACAGTTAAAAAGCGTGGTCTTGCCGGCACCGTTGGGGCCGATGATGGCGTAGATTTCCCCTTTTTCGACTTCAAAGGAGATGCCGTCCAGGGCCTTGAGGCCGCCGAAGCTGATGGAGAGATCCTTTACCTTGAAAAAAGACATATAGTTCGAATCCCGCAATTGTTAGGTTATATCAACGGCCCTGAAGCTCCAGAACCTCAGGGCCGTAGAAATGGTTAATTCAAAATAGAAACTGGAAAGTTTCAAAGAAATCGCGGAAAATCATAAGCATGATGATTGCAGTGCGGCGATTTCTTTATTCGCTTTTGGGGACGTAGTCTGTCGGCGTCCAGTAGGTCAGGACTTTTGTTTTGGCATCCGGTGTCGCCTGTCCCAGCCAGATGGCCGAGGGGCCCAATCGGCAAAGAGGGTCATTGGGATCAAAGGGCGCATAGTTGACCGGTCCGAGAGTGCCACGGAAATTTTGGATTTTTTCCATTTCGGCCACCAGCTTTTCCCGGGTCAGATCGCGGCCGCAACGTTTCAAGCCCTCCACAAAGGGCTCTGCAAAGGAGAAACCGGCCAGGAAAAAAGTACCCCAGCGCTCTTCCTTGGCTGCAAATTTTTTAAAACCGTCGTTGAAATATTTTTTCACCAGCGGGTGGGTTGGGTTGTTTAAATCGTCTATACTCCCGATTTCCAGCTTATTACCTGCCGCTGCCAGTCCGGCAAAAATGGTGCCGGCAAAACCGCCCTTGGTGATGTGCATCATCAAAGGTACGTCACTGCAGGTGCTGGTGCTCATCCACTGGGGGGTAAACTTCATGGCCTTGCCGGTGCCCTGTAAACGGGCCACATGGCCGGGGCCCACAAACAGAAGAACCGCTTCGGCTTTGGCCTTGCGGAATTTCATAATATGGGGCTTCATGTCGGTATCCTTGACGTTTACCGGAATGGCTTCCACCAGTTCCATGCCATATTTGGCCAGTTGCTTTTCAGCCCCTTCCAGGCCCTGTTTGCCGTAATCATCGTTCTGGTAGGCGATGGCGATACGTTTAAATCCCAAAGTGCCGACCGCGTACTGGCTCAGCACCTGGGCGTCGCCTATGTAGAGCGGATAGTTGTTGAAGAGGTACTTGTTGGGCGGTTCGACCCAATGACGCGAAGCGGCCGCCGGACCCAGCCAGGGAATTTGGCGCTCCATGAGATAATCTTTGACCGCCAGCCCGGGAGCTGTGCCCACGCCAACGACCCAGGCAAACATACCCACTTCTTCCTGGAGCTGTTTGACGCCGGCCTTGGTTTTGGCCGGGTTGTAACCATCATCAAAATAATGGTGTATGATTTTACGACCATGGATGCCGCCCTCGGCATTGATCATCTTAAAGTAAGCATCCGTGCCCCGTGCCACAGAACCCCAGGGAGCCGCTGGTCCGGTCTGGGGACTCCATTGACCCACGTGGATCTCGGTATCGGTCACACCTTCTTCGGCGGCGATGCTACCGGCTATCCCGAATGTCATGGCCAACAATACTGCAAACACACACAATAGTCTTGTTTTCATCCTAGCCTCCTTATTTGTTGGTTTTTTGTGTTTTGTGAGTTTGTATTTAGTCGGTTTGCGTTTGGTGTTTTGTTTTTGGGTCCGGCGCAGCGCTAACCAAACACCAAATACCAAACACGAAACTCGATCTAAACTTTTTTGACATAATGCCTGGCAAACAGCCCGCTGGGCTTAACACACAGCACCAAAACAATCACCACAAATGCCACTACGGATTTAAATTCAATGGAGACATAGCCCCCGAAAAGGTGCTCCACCACGCCCACGATATAAGCACCGAATACGGCGCCGGGTAAAGATGTCATGCCTCCCACGACAGCGCCGGCAAAACCTTTGAGCATGGGGTCCCACATCATGTAGGGCTCCACCAGCACCGGTGCGATCAACATGCCGGCCACACTGCCAACCAGGGCGGAGATGCCCCAGGTGATCATGCGGATCTGGTGGGTCTTAATGCCCATGAGGGCGGCCGCGTTTTCATTTTGCTGGGTGGCTTTCATGGCCACGCCGATTTTGGAAAACCGGAAAAACAAAAATAAGATCAGCATGATGATCAGGGCCACCACCAGGGTCAGCATATCCAGGGTGCTGATAAACAAATCGCCGATGATGATGGCATCGTAGCTGGAAATGGGAAAGGGCATGGCCCGCTGTTCAGCACCAAATTTCCAGCTTACAAAGCCCAACAGCAGCATTTCCAAACCGATGGTGATGATGATCAGGCCCAGTACGTTGGGTTCCTTGGCGCGACGCAATACCGCAAACTCCAGCACACAGCCCAAGACCAGTGCAAACAGCAGCGTGGCCGGAAAGGCGATGTAGTAGGGCAATCCGTATGTAGCCAGCAGGGTGTAGGCGATGAATACCGGCAGCAGGGCCATTTCGCCCTGGACAAAATTGGGAACCTCGGTGGCCTTGTAAATCAGCACCATGCCAAGCCCCATGAGCGCATACGAGCTGCCTACGGCGATGCCACTCAGGACCATTTGCAGAAAATCAATCATCTAATTCCTTTTGATGCGGTTTTGCAAAAAGCCCATCTTCTGCGTTGTACGGCGTTTCGCAAACATTCGACGTACGATTTGTACGCCTCATGATTGCAAAACTTGTACGCCTTGCATATGAACTTTTTACAAAACCGCCTGATTCTAACTGCAGGCGGAAATAATTAATGGTTATCGAAATAAGATACACGCATTAAGCGTAATTCGCGCAGCGAATCAGCTTTTAAAATAGTTTGCCTGCAAAATAGTTTAAAAGGGCCACATCTTCCAATATTTTTTGGTTCGAATCCAGATACCGAAAATACCCAACGGCTCGAACAGCATGATCAGGATTAGTATCAAGCCAAATATAATCAACTGAATATTGGAAACCCCGGTAATGGAAAAGTAGCTTTCAGAAAGCATTTTGAGCCAGTCGCCGATGTAGGGGATGCTGAGTATGTTGCGTAGCTGCAAGTCCAGCCAGGCCAGCAAACAGGCACCGGCGATGGGGCCCAGCATGGAGCCCAGACCGCCCACCACGGCCATGGTCAGAAACATGATTGACATGAAGAGACTGAACAGCTCCGGTTCGATAAAACGCAACACAAATGCGTACAGGCCGCCCCCGATGCCGGCGTAAAAGGCGCTGACGGCAAATGCCAGGGTTTTGTAAAACGTCAGGTTGACACCCATGGTTTCGGCGGCAATATCGGCATCGCGGATGGCGATAAATGCCCGGCCCACCTTGGTGTGTACGATGTTGCGTGCTAATATAGCCAGAATAAATGTAAGCGGGATCAAGAGATAATAGAAATCCTTGTCGGTACTTAAATGCCAGGGGCCGATGGTCAGCTCCGGTGCATGCAGCCCCTGACGCTCACCGAAAATTTCGATTTTGCCGATGATCTGGGTGGCAGTGATACCGAAACCCAGGGTGGCAATAGCCAGATAAGGACCTTCCAGGCGCAGGGCCGGCAGTCCCAGTAAAAATCCAAACAGAGCCGCAACCAGTCCGGCCACCAGAAGGGCAATCAGGAAGGGCATGTGGGCATGCAGCATCAGAGCCAGGGTGCCATAAGCGCCAATTGCAAAAAATCCGGCATGACCCAAAGAGATCTGCCCCGTGTAGCCCACCAAGAGATTGAGTCCGATTACTACGATGACGTTGATGGCCATGAAATTGGCCACATAGACGTAATAATTTTTTGCGAACAACGGAAAGATTGCAAGACCGATGATCAGAGCACAGAACCAAAAAACAATGGTTCCGGATGAAAACAGCTGGACATCCTCATAGTAATCTCTCTTCATGTCCATAGGCAAGATTCTCCAAGATACAGCTTCAGCAAAATCAGCGACCACCAGCATGGCTGATGGTCTGCGGACGAGCCTTTACCAGGAATGTTTTGAAAGGTTGGTCGCTGATTTAAACCAAGAATTTTTATTTTTAACCTGTTTCCGGCCACCGCAATACGTACAGAGTCATTATGATGGAATTATTACTGACGGTTTCTATCGACTAAACCCACAACGTTTCCCACACAACTAACCAATATTTCTAAAAATTCTTGGGAATAACTCCCTTCATATGACGCTATAGAATGCAGTGGTATCTGGACATTTGCTGATTTCGCTAGATTGGCAGAATCTTTTTTTTCTCAGCGATGGAGCCAGTACCCATGAAGGGAGTTAAAGATGAGAGATGTAATACTCATGGAACCCTAACAGAGTCAAGCGAAAAGAATTCCATAAATGCCAATCCCTCGGTATCGTGGAAGCTGTTTTACGGCTGCCGATGGCTGGGTTTGACTTCCCTATAATTTCGTGGAAAGATGTGATTATCGCGTATGTCTGACTGGAGGAAAAATGTGGCAGTTACTGGATAAGATCCCCTATGGCCTGTTAATCTTGATAACTATTTTCATGCTGCTGGCACCTTTTCGACCCATGCCCCATGTGCTTGAAAAGCTGCTTATGTTAAAAAACGGCAGCCTGACCAGGCCCATCGATATCTTTGATTTATGCTATCATTTGTTGCCATTGGTTATTTTAATGTTCAAAATATACAAGGACCGGGTGAGCTAATAGGGCAACAAGCAGAATTTGCGGGTAATTATGTTTTATATACGAAATCGGTTTCGGTATCGCTATCGGTTTCGGTATCGCTATCGAATGTGTCGCTGGCAGTAATAAACGTTTAGACTTTTTTCCGACGCCAGCGCCGATACCGATTTCTTTAATTTATAAAAACGGGAGGATTCCTTATTCGATGTTCAGTGTTCAATGTTCGATGTTGGATGTTCACCTGTTGTTAAAACCGGCAAAAAATAAAAGTAATTTTAAACCGATTGATCCTTTAAAATGTAGTGCCAGGAGGACTTATCATGTGTGGTCGTTTTGTCGGATACCGAGGCAAAGAGGAATTGCTGGATCTGTTTCCCATTGATCAGTGCGAAGTGGCGGTAAGCGCCAGTTACAACATAGCACCCTCCCAAAAAATTCTGGCCATTGTAAGACAAGACGGCCAAAACCACCTGAGACACTTCCACTGGGGTCTGGTGCCTTTCTGGGCCAAGGATACGTCGATTGGTGCGCGCATGATCAACGCCCGCGCGGAAACCGTGCAATCCAAACCCAGTTTTCGTACGGCATTTAAAAAGCGACGGTGTCTAATTATATCGGACGGCTTTTATGAATGGCAGGGGGAAAAAGGCAACAAGCAACCTTACTTTTTGACCCTAGCGGATGAGCAGCCGTTTGTATTTGCAGGCCTATGGGAGTCTTGGGATGACCGTGGTAAACAGGAGCCGGCCTACCGCTCTTGCACCATTATTACGACGGCGGCCAGTGAGGCCATGCGCCCGATTCATCACCGCATGCCGGTGATCCTGAAACCCGAAGCCTATGATCCATGGCTGGATCCGAATTTTCAGGATGCCGAGGCACTCAAGCAGATTATCACCGACCAGATTGTCACCGATCTGGTGAACCGCCCGGTTTCAAAGCAGGTTAACCGGGTAGCCAATGATGCAGCCACTAACATCAGGCCACTTGAGCAGATGGAACTTAAGCTATAAACTATTAAAATCGTGTTTTAGGTATTAAGTTTTAGGAAATATCAGGCTGTTAGACCTTTAGACTGTTAGGTTGCTTATAGCTGACAGCATTTGGCAACCCTTGAATCCTTGACCCCTTGAATCCTGATATTATTTCACCACTCTCAACCTATGCGTAGCGCGTAATTTTTTCCAGATCAGCTTGATCAAAACCATGGGCAAGTTGGATATGTCCATTCTTTCTTTTTCAGCAGCGGCTTTGCAGGACCGGTCAAATTCTTTCCGACCGGACCAGCTTTCCAGTTTGGCTTTGATATAAAGTCCCAATGTAAGTTGGAGTGCGGCGATTTCTTCAGCCCTAAAGTTAGCCAACTGGGTGCGATCCTTCAACGACATGGCCTTAATAATTGCGTCAACGGCTGCATCGACACTATCAGGAAGTTGCTCTTTATGGGGCAGTACATCCATCTGATCTTTTGATCCCGGGTTGAGGGTGACACTTGTCTCGGTGAGGTTAAGGAAATAGACGGCTTGGAGAATATCATAGGTTGCCTGGTAGATGCGTTGGTCTTCCAATAAAGCAGGCCCGCTGACATGCAACACGGTGATTGCATTCTCCACAATCCAATCATTAATCATGGCAGCAGCATTGAATGCGTTTAGCTGGTTTAAATCGATTTGCAGCAGGTGAGAGCTGTATCTGCGGGCCGTATTTTCAATGTCATGGGAATCAAATCCCAATACGCCGTGAGATAGCAATAAGGTGCCATCGGACTTACGGATGTTGGCTTTATTGGCCTCATTTTGTTGGGTGGAGCCCAGTTCAGTACGGTTATATTTGTCGGATTCCGGCGCGAAGATGGGATCGCTCCCTTTGGGTAGCCAGCCCCCATAGGCGATACCGAGTTTGATGGCTGCATCCAAAGCAGCTTGCTCAGCGCCGGGTCGTCCGCAGGATATGATTTTTTCCAACATAATAACTCCTTCGCTAAACCCCCCGCAAAGCCGGGGCTTTAGCGAAGGCGCTATATCTGACGGTTAAAAAGGGGTTCAAAGAATTCTTTCATCTGATCAGCGGTTACCAGCCCTAAACGAATCGCCAGTTTGGGTGACAACATCGTAAAGTCTGCCTTGGAGCTGGCACAAATTTCTCCAGCGGCATTGGTGATAACACCGTCTATTTCAGCATTGCGCTTACCGTCGCTATCCGTTACCCGACCGACAGCCGTCAATGTATCCCCCACAAATGCCGCCTTTATAAATTCAATCTGCATATTTTTTGTTACCGTGAATTGCTTGAGCAGATAAATTCCACTCCAACCCATGATTTCATCCAAAATTGTTGCCAATATGCCTCCGTGAACCACCCGTCCCCATCCTGGGAAATGGTCCGGTACGGTAATTTGAGACATGACGGATTGGTCATCGCTGAATAATTCCATCCGCAACCCGTATGGATTCTTGGGACTGCAGGCAAAGCAATTGTGAGTGTCCGTGTTGGGTATTTTTCTATATGTCATGGCCGTATCAAAACGCTAACACTTCATCTTGTCAAGGGAGAAGCCAGGGAATGCTTCTTAAAATATTTTAATTGGGTTTTGATCTAAAGTTTTTGGGTCTCTTGTCCGATATATTCTGCAGGTTCCAATAGGAAGAGCCTTATGCGTCTCCTGCTGGGGTTTCACCAAACCATAGCATCATATTAACCGAGGATGGGTAGGCACCCATCCAGACACCCGATGGAGGGCAAAAAATGATCGTACATCCAAGCGGAAGGCAGAACCGAAGTCACCAATCCCGAGTCATGACCGTGCCGTCACGATTCTGTTTGCTGAACATGCTGATTCTTCTGATTGTCGTGTTTGCCGGCATGGCACTGCTCGGTGGGTGTGGCGGCGGCGGTGGCGGAGACGATTCCGGTACTGGCGGCGGTACAACGATTTCAGCCCTGGACTTGCCTGCGCGGATCGAAATGACACGCGTGGCGGATGAAGACACGGGGCCGGCAGCCAACCTGCATGCACGTGACACGGTTAGCAGAGCCTTTAATGATGCCGACACCGATTACAGCAACCTGGAAAAGCGTTCATGGACAGAGGATATGGCCGACTCGTTAACGCTGGTAAACGAGATATTGGAAGTGGTCAAAGACACAGGCTACAGCCACATGGTCAATGCCGGTCCCTATGTGGCCTTGGTCAATACACCTGGCGACGGTGGCGAAAACCAAAATCAGGGTGGTGGCGCCACGGGTTCCACCAATGTGGAACAACTTTCAGAAATGGTTGTGGATGTTTCACGCGTGGACAACGATTCCCCCATGTACGTGAGATTCTGGTTGAATGAAGATGAAGGCCCCGGCAATCAACCCATGCGCATCAAAGGCCAGTTCGAAGTGAACCAAGGCGTCAGCCAGCAATACCCCATGGGTGTGATGAGGGCTTATATTATCGGGAGACCCCTGGTTGATGGTGCAGAGTCCGGTCAGCCGGTCATGAAAATAGCCATGGATATCAGCTCTGACAACGGTCAGGCCATCGTTGAATTTGTGGAGTTTGACTATTTTTCAGAGCAGGGCTTCGATATGCAACAAAACTCGGAGATGCGCGTTGTGGCTGATCCGGATTTTGTAACCGGGGTTGCCTATATCAGTGAACGCGAGCCGGATTGGGATACCTCGATGGATTGGGGTACAACCGGTGTCCAGTATGATGCGTATGACATGCTGGTGGCATTTGATGCTGAATATGTCAAAATCAATGAAGACGGCGAAACGTTTGTTTATGACAAAAATGAATTGGATCACGAGGTCCATCGCTATAGGATATTTGACAGCGATGGTGATGCCGTCGAGCTGCAGTCCGGTTTTCCCATTCGGTTCAAAGACACCAGCTTTTTCGGGTATGTGGGCTATTATGGCCTATGGGCACCAGATGGGGCCCCGGCAGCCAACGGAGCGATTGTTATCCGAGAAGACACCGATGAGGAATACGAAGTGGTGCAGAAACCCGGAAAACTGGTCAAGCATTCCAAAGAGACGATTACACTCGAAAAGCTGGAAGGTGTGGAGATGTCCTATTACAATGGTCAACAGGGCAGCGACTATGTGATAACCTGGGACGGTATCTCCGAGTTCATCATTCTGGGCTATCGCGGAGACGACACAAACTGGAATACGGAATATTATGAAGACAGCCATGAATTATACCACGCCGTCGTAGAGCTCAGCGAGTGGGACGGCGCTTGGTCCGATGCGCTTCAAACGTGGCTGCCGCTCGGACAACTCTATGTGGACAATGGCATTCCCGACAACGCCACAATTTTGAACTTTCATTCCCAAAAGACAATGGTTCCGGGATCGGATAGTTTTCCGACGACCCTGTACTATTACGGCCCTGGTATTAACGAAAACCACTGGGATTATGATTGGGAGAATGCAACAGTCCAAACGTTTACCTATGACCCAGTCGAATTGGTGCTCAAGGATGCTGGAGGGAATGTGGTTCAGTATACTGGCGATGATTGGGGACGCGAACTGATGCCCATGACCACAGCGGATGTACCCGATCCGCATGGCGAGGATGTCTATTACTCCTGGATGAGTGGTAACGATGACTGGAATAAGTTGACGGTTCTAAAGGATCCAGAAACAGGTGAATACCTGTCGTTTGACACGCCACTCCGGGTCTCCTATACCCACGAAACCGGGTTCGATTGGAATTATGACGAAGCCGATCCCAATGATGGGCGCGTTTTCAACTTCGATTTTGATGGATACGAGGTTCAAATTCCCTGGTTTTACGATCCTGAAGAAGATGAATGGAAGCCTCTGGTTAATTTGCGGGATAGCCACGACAGTGGCATCGCGCTGACCGGTGAAGATGACAACCTGTATTATATCAAAGGTTGGGAAGAAGAGCTCATCATGGCTGAAATTCCGCAAAACCAATGGAACGATGCCATCGATGCTTTGGAATTGCCCACGGAAGAAGAAGTGGGTATGCCCACCATTGGCGACGATATGGATGACCAGATCCTTTCTATTTTTGGCGATACAGCGACCTGGTCTATGCCCACCGACGTGGAAGTGGAGGTCATCAAAGGAGAGTTGCTGAGTGCATCCGAGGAGTAAGCAACAGACTTTTGGATAAACCCAAAATCATATGCGGGGCCTGCTGGCGGGCTCCGCATTTTTTACAAAACCAATAAAAAGACTTGATATATATTTGATCCCGATGCAAACTGCGCCGATGTCATCGAAACAGCTCCACATACTGGATAATATACCCATCGATATCCCCTTTGGCGAGGTCCGTCGACAGCTGCATATGAAAAAGGATCAACGTTGGGATGCGGTCAAAGCCCTTGTACAACGCTCGCTGGTGCATATGAACCCACAGGCTATGTATCGGGTTTGTTTTATCGATGAGAAAGTGAGCCCCGACATTACCATTGAGGGAATTCGCTTTTGCAGTAAGATTCTGGTGAAAAACCTGATGGATTTAGAGCGGGTATTTCCCTATGTTGTTACCATCGGCAGGGAATATGCGGAACACCTCGATGCCGAGAACGACATGCTGAAGAAATTTTATCTAGATGTCATCGCCAACGTGGCGTTGAGTACCGCCCGAAAATATCTCGAAAAGCATTTGCAAAACCGTTACGGTCTTACCGGCATGTCGTTTATGAGTCCCGGTTCATTGGCTGACTGGCCCGTTGACCAGCAACGTCCCTTGTTTGCGTTGTTCGGCGAGGGCGAAACCCCAATCGGGGTGTCCCTCAACGATAGTTGTTTGATGCTTCCGGCTAAATCTGTATCGGGCATCTATTTTCCCACCGAAGTCAATTTTTCCAACTGTCAGCTATGTGACCGCAAAAACTGCCCCGGTCGCAAGGCCGCCTATGATTCTAAGGTTGCGCAGGAATTCGACCACTAAAGTTGAATCCATATCTCAATTCGTCCCAAATTTTTTATACCAGCATACCTGTACATTAAATTCGAAGCACGAATATCGAAATTCGATATTCGGATTTAGGATTTTACAACCGTATAAAGTATAAAATCCCGTTAGGCAAATGCAAATGCTGAGCTATCAAAACCAGTTTGTTTAATCGGATTTATCAGATAGATCCGAGCCATAATGGCGTTTAAATTGGGTAGACGCATACTTTTCCAGTTTCCAGTCGGGCACCCGGCAGGCGCTGCAAGCACCTTTAAACCATTTATTGCGAAGCCACCTGGCCGCTCGGCTGTTACGCGAATTATTGACCACAAAAGATTTGTTGCAATGGGTTGTCACGCGGGCCTGATCTCCCATGATCTGTATGGATTTAATGCCGTGCAGGGTCCCGCTTCTGGATGGCCATAATTTGATTTTCTCAAGCAGGCGGAAGAGTTCGATGCGTTTACGGTAGTAGCGTTTGGCAGGTTTTTTCTTGCTGGCCATATCCTGTTTCCATTCAAATCCGCGACACCCCATAAAACCTTTTCAATCCTCACTCCGGTTGCCGCAAGCGTTTTAGGGCGTTGCCGCCATGGTTAGCATGGTGGCAACGCCAATCTGCAACGGGTCGTGGATCAATCGCTTGCCTAAAGCGGCCCGGGCGGCCCGGTCGAGACCCAGGGGCATGCCCGGCGCGCTGATCATGGATTCGGCCTTGATATGTCTGGCACAGATAAAGCCACCCGACGGCGTTGCATCTACAATTAAAGTATGGTTAAGCAGGGCATCTTCAAGATCAGACGGTTGGTGAATGAATCGATTTGCATCCGGCCCAAGTGTGTCCAGCAAGGCGGCCGACTTTAAAGGATCCATGTCGTAGACTGATACCGGGTATTTATATTCAAGTAGCGTTTTAAGCGCATGCTGTCCCACCGGTCCGCATCCGAGTACCAATACCCGTTGCTCCTTTGAGGACGAAGCAGCCATCAGGTGCAATGCGGTCACAAAACCCCTGCCGGTGGCTTCCGCGTTGTCGGCGATTTTGCGCGTGTTCAGATTTAAGGCAATGAACCGCTTTTCATCGGCCATCATGATGATGTCGACATCTGATGCAATCGCTTCAACAATGCCGGCCACGTCCGTCTGCTGGCATACATGGGCCCGGCATCCCATATGGTTGGCAATGGCTGCCACGGCTTCGCCAAAGCCCTGCAAGAGACCCAGACCGGTTGTGATGGGTATCACTTCTACTCGCGTGCTTTGCAGCGATTTCCCGGCCGTTTTTTCGCTTACCCCTGCTGCTTGGCAGGCGATTTGGAAAAGCGAACGGCCCGTTTTCGCAACCAGTTCAGCATCATAGGCCGTCAATGAATTGGGTATGTCTTTTATGTCAGTTGTCAGCAAACGGGTCATCGCTATTCATTTGGACGCATGCACGCTTCGTTGAGGTATTATTAACAAGCATGTACTCACGTTGCCTTTTCTATCTCATAGGACTTCAGTGGTCAAGTGTTTGGGCTGCAAGTTGCGGGTTGCGTATTTCTAGGTGCGAGGATCGTGGTACGTGTTGCGGGTTAACGTCATGCATCCTGGCATTTTAGCCTTCGGTTGTCATCCCCGAGCAATCGGGGATCCAGAGTAGGCTATGAGCTAATAGCTTTGTCTGGGTTCCCACTTCCGTGAGAACGACGGTGAAGGCTGAGGGCATATATGGTTGCTGCTGTAATATTTGGCTGAAAAAATGGTATGTCCAGTGGGGTAAAACTCTATAGATGTGACATCCTATTTCAGGACGGGACCCGTAAGCCCTACCTCGTAACTCGGATTGGATCCTGATTAAACGCTTTGAGGAAATAATATTCGCAATTCGAATGCCGTCGATACTATTCAGGGAAGACATTTGCAGGATAGGTATCATCATAGTGTTCAATACCGTAAGATGCCATGATATCCGCGATTATCGTTTGTCTTTTATCCCAGGCGGCCTCTCTATTTGGGGCGGTAATAATGAGGGTCGCAACCCAGTTTGGTCGGCCGGCAACCTGATTGGTGAGGGCCTCATCGGCACCGAAAAAGTCGGTTTCCAAGTGCAGCGGGCCGGCGGATGACATGATATGCTCGCCTGCGACCGTCAGCGTGTCCGGGGTTACCTGAATGTGTTCCAAGATCACCCCGCGTTCCCCGGCTTGTACGGTCTGGGGTGCGTTTTGGTTCCCAAAAAAGATACCGGCCAACAGGACGAGCATGTTGGTCCCGGTGGATGTGTACACGCAGATGGGTGTCTGGCTGGGTAGCCGGGCATCGATCTCCAGGATCCTGAGTCCACCCGGGTCGTGGATGACTTCAAGGTCCATCAATCCCTTTAGTTCGATCTTTTCAGCGATGGCAAGGGCTATCTCACTCAAATCCGCTACCAGGCTTCGGGCGAGGTTTGAGGGCGCCAAGACGCGTTTGCAATCAAACACGTGATCCATCTCGAGTTCAGTCACCTGAAGCGGATAATAGTTGCCCGGGGTTCCCAATATCTCCAGGGAATATGCGGGGCCTTCCACAAAACCCTGGATGACGTGCTCCCCTGTCATGGCTGCCAAATAAGAATCGAGTTGATCGGAATTGTCTATAATGTGAACATCCTGACTGCCACTGGCGCGATTGGGTTTGAGGATTACGGGAAAGCCACAGTCAGGGTAGGGTGCCGGTAGGGGTAAGCGCATATCCACAAACAGTCGGTTGGAATCAACTTTAGATGCTGTCAGGGCATAGGCATCGAAATCAAACAGTACCGGCTGTTTGTTTTCACGGGCGTATAAGCGCAGCATATTCAAAACAGTATCGTTTTCCAGGGCTGGAATAACCAAGTCAAATGGCTCGAGCAGCGAATGTAGCTGTTTTGCTGCGTTAATGTGGGTCTGGATAAAATGGTTGCCAAGACCCGTGGCAGGGGCATCTGGGTTGCGATCCATCACCGTGGCCTCCCAACCGGCCTTCCCGGCAAGGTAGGCAGCTTCTAGACCCTGAAGCTTCGCACCGATGATCGCAATTTTCATATCGTTAGCCTTTTAGGCGGTTAGGCCGATAGACGATTAGGCGCTCAACGGTTGACAGCCTAAAAGCCTGTGGTTTACTTGGACCCTGGTTTAAATGTTCAATCGAATCCCGTCCAGGTAGGACAAGCTGCGACCGAAACGAGCCAGATTTCGGGACTGGTGGGCGGCCATCAGGAGCCGTTCCAGTCCAAAGCCGATGCCAATCCAGGACTCATGTATTCGCCAGGGGTGGTCCAGGGGGTGGGGGCCCATGGCTGCCGAAGCAAGCTCCAGCTTATCTTTGGCGGCCACGATGTCGATGGTATCACCATAGACTTCGGACGTTTCGGTTTCGAAGGCGACGTGGCTTACACCAGCTGCATCGGTGATCAAGCGGCCCAGCTCACGGATGCGACGTGCGCGGATGTTTTCGGCGGTACCCATTTCCACCAAATTGAGCATGGTAAACTCACTGGCATGCTGGGATCCATGGGACTCCTTGCGGAAACACGGGCCGATTTCAAATAGCCTCACCGGTCGTTGGCAAAGGCGTAGTAGGTCTACCAGCAAATAATACAGATGGGGTGCCAGCATGGGGCGCAAACATTTGTCCTCCGGCAGCCAGAATATTTGTTTGCTCAAGGGGTGGTTTGAATCGATGGACATCTTTTCTAGCAGTCCCCGCGACATGATAATGGGGGTCGACACCTGGGCAAAGCCGGCTTGGATCAAGCAATCTGATAATTTGTATTCGAGATGTTGGAGGGCAGGGCGGCGATGGTTTGAGAAAAATTCGCCAAGTTGCGTGCGCTGTGATTTGACCAGCGATTTTTCAAGATTTTGAAAGCCGGACCGGCGTTCATCCTGACTTTCAAAGCTTTGTCGTAACTCCCCGGCTGATGCGCCCAATTCTTTTAAGCGCCGCAGTTGTGAATCAGTCCAGGCCAGTGCCATAGTGATTTTACCGATCCTAAAATATGCGAAACATTGAACACGGTGATTAAAAAGGTTTCCTTAACCAACGGGTTGCTGGGATGCTATAAAATCAGTTTGTTGGGTTCATTGGGTTGTTTGAGTTTATTGGATTGCTAACCGTGATCGGTTTTTCTGTAATCCGTATGTTATTTTTCAACTCAACAAACCCAACAAACCGACCACCCTTTACCCCTCAAATCTTGCGATGCGTGGTTAGGATAGCCATCAGCAATGAGCTATACGCGGCTTAAGGCTTATAACTGAAAGCTTACAGCTTAGAAGATGGCGGGGAGTACGGGAGTTGCACCCGTCTAAGTGGATTTAGAGTCCACACGATCTCATGGCGATCCACCCCCCAAGGTTTAGAAAAATTTCACCGAATTTCATGTGGGATGCAGGTAATCGCTGTCTGAATACTTACAGCCCGATGGCCCCCTATCCGCCCAAAAGCTCCTTGGCCTTGCGGACGCCATCACTGGCATCCTGGGCATAGGCATCGGCTCCGATTCGGTCTGCCCAGCGTTGGGTCACGGGTGCGCCACCCACCATGGTCTTATACTTTTCGCGCAGACCCGCTTTTTTAAGCTCCTGTTCCAGCTGTTTCTGCATGGCCATGGTGGTGGTCAACAGCGTACTCGAACCGATAATATTGGCACCAAATTTTTCGGCTTCATCGATAAATTTTTCAACGGGGACATCCCTGCCGATATCCAATACATCGAAACCATTGGCTTTAAACAAGGCAACCACGATGGTTTTACCAATGTCGTGCACATCACCCTCGACGGTTCCCACCAAAACTTTGCCAGATACCGTTTCTTGACCACCCGGGATGGCGGCGTTGATTACTTCGGTGGCCTTTTCCATGGCGGTGGCACAGGTAATGAGCTGGGGTAAAAATAACCGACCGGTTTCAAACAAATCACCCACCTGGTTAATGCCGGGGATGAATCCGTCATTCATCAAAGCCAGGGGATCAAGACCGGCATCAATGCCCTTTTTGGCCGTATCGACTGCCAAATCAGTATCACCCTTTACAATAGCCTCTGTTGCTTCCTGAAAAATGGATTCAGACATGTTTAACACCTTTCCTTCATTTTAGGAAAAAAGTTCAGAACGATAGGCCTGCAAATAGGCCATGCAATAATCATCTCTACCGGCAAGTGCTTCGGCCGCAACGATGTTGGCCATCATTTTTTTATCCAGCGGGTTGACAATGGCGCCGTCTAAGCCCTTGGCAATGGCCATACTCATGAAAGTCTGGTTCAAAAATTTTCGCTCCGGCAAACCAAATGAAATATTGGATAGTCCGCAGACGGTATGAATGCCTTGATAATTGGTAACAATCCGTTCGATGGCGTTCAGAAATTCCACGCCAAAATTGTTGTTGGTCGATACGGGCTGCACCAGCGGATCCACATAGATATTATCGATGGGCACGTTGTTTTGGAGCAGTCCGTTTATCAGTTTATCTGCTATTTTCATGCGGTCATCGGTTGTTTCCGGCATGCCGTCATCACTCATGCACAGGGCAACAACCTTTAAGTCGGTTCCGGCGATGATCGGCATCAAGGCTTCATATCGATCTGATTCCAGCGATATGGAATTGATCATGGCCGTTCCGCTGTGGGCGGCCAATGCTTTATCGATGGCTTTGGGATCCGGACTATCGATACAACAGGGTTCATCCACAACCGATTGAACGGTCTTTACCAACCATTCAAGATATTCGGGTTCCTGTCCCACAAATACGCCGGCATTTACATCGATGTAATTTGCACCGGCCGCTGATTGGTCTTTGGCTATTTGTGAAATTGCTTCCCGATCTTGGCTCTCAATGGCTACCTTAATAGCCTTGCGGCTAGCATTGATTAATTCTCCTACTATTATCATGGGATACTCCTTTCAAGTTGATACCTTCCTTTATGTTGTTTTTTGTAACTTCAGTCGTAGCCCGACTCGACCGTGTAGTCAAGTCCTGCCGGAACGTTGGCTATCTGTTCTTCGTGATCGAACGTTTGTTTGATGCCATACCTGGCCGTCCTAAAGCCATAAAGGTCAATTTGGTCTCCAGAAAGACGGATTTATTTCCTTTGGCCTTGGCGGTTTTATCTTTGCGTTTGACTTCGGTCTGAATATGCACGGCACCACTTTGGCGCGCTTTTTCAACCACCAGTGCCGCCACATGCTGCCGGGCATATTTTACCGCTTTTTCCAGCTCTTCAAAATCAGTCGGTCCCTGGGGCCACAAGAGCCGAACCCGCTGACTCCCGCTGATGGGTCGAATCCGCACAGTGACCCGCTGAACGGTTTCGCCGCTTACGGCGCCGACCGCGTTGGCAACTTCAGCAAAATCCGGAATGGTCAGCGCCGTCATCAATATTTCGGCGGCCTTGGGCATGTATGCGCGAACCGGCGCTCCCAACGCAACCAGAGGACCGATCAATTTGATTTGTGAAACGAGCTTCCCGCCATGGTCCTGCTTGAGAGCCTTGTTTAATAAAAAACCATCGGCAGATGTCTGGTCCCATTCAGATGCGGCGGTTTCATCCATTATTGCTTTGGCCGCGACAGCCTGCGCTGTTTTTTGGGATACGGTTTGAATAACAGTCTGGCAGAAGTCAGTTACGGGTATTTTAAGATACTTGCAGATAATTTCTGCGGTCAGAGATGACGCTTGGCTTTGCCATTCTTGAAATAGATCAAGGGTATGGAGGGCATCTGTGGGGGTAAACCCGGCCAGTTGCACCACGCCTGTGGCGATAAGCTGCTGAATTCGCCTTTCTATCCAAAAATCAGATTGATCGGCGCTGGCCAATACGCGGTTCAGTGGCTGGGGAGTATCTTTGATGGTCGCAATCAAGGCGGTATCCCTGGGCGACAGCCGACTCTGGTTAACGTTGGCCGCTAACAGGAACTGGGTAGCATTTAAATCCGGATCATCGCTCACATGTTGCGCTTCTAAATATGGGATAACACTGTGTGGATGTTGACTGGCCAACTTACAAAGGGGAATAACGCGACCGGGACCTATCCGCAGTTGATTTTCAGCGTTTATTCGAACATGGCTATCTCCGCCCAAGCCGATGGTATACACATCCACGGCCTCAACCATGGTTCGCAATCCGCCCACGCTGGCACCATCGGGGTTGATTGACGGTGCCCCATTCTTCAGTTCAACAATATCTGTGGTGGTGCCACCCACATCCACGGCCCAAATATTTTTTTCCTTTGATAGCTTTAGCGCACCCAGCGCACTTGCGGCCGGTCCGGATAAAACCGTTTCAATGGGGCGTTCCACGGCCCATTTTTCCAGTACCAGGCTGCCATCCCCTTTGACGACCATGAGCGGGGCATCCATGCCCAGGTCCTTAAGGGTTCCACCAACTTTTTGGATGAGATCCTGGATAATTGGGATCAAACGGGCGTTTAAAACCACGGTTGTGGCCCGACGCACCGCATTTAGCTTGGTTGACAACTCATGACCACACGTTACCGGCAGGTTCGTGTGCGCCTGGACAATTTCACGCGCCCGGATTTCGTGCTCAGGATTGAAACCACTAAAATAGCCCGAAACGGCAAATGCATCGGTTTCTCGGGACCATTTTTTCACCGCCTGCCGGATGGCTTCTTCATCCAAGGATTCGCGTGGCTTACCGCGCAGATCATGACCGCCGGCAATATAAACAATATGGGGTGTTACCAGTTGATCCTGGAATCGATATTGATGAATCAAGTCCCGGTCGTAACCGATTAACAATAAGCATACGGGAACGCCATGATTTTCAGCAATGGCGTTGGTGGCCAAGGTCGTTGAGAGCCCCACCATGCTGATTTTTTGAGGAGAGATTATCTTATGCCCGACCTTCAGTACCGTACTTACCGCTTTAAGGATCCCCTGGGAAAGATCTGGTCGGGTGGTTAAAGCCTTAGCGCTGGATAGGATTTTACCATTTTTTTGGTTGACGATGACAACATCTGTATAGGTTCCGCCGGTATCTATGCCCAGTACCAATGCCATAGTAGATCACCTTTGAATTGCTCAACCCACCCTAAGGTTGCCCAAATATCACTGGGTAGTTTGGAATTTGATTTCATTTGGTACACAAACCGAATTGCCCATATCAGATTTTATAAGTATTGCAAATAAAAAGAACAAACTTTGGTCCGGTCTTTTTAAAAACTGACCGGGTGGCTAGGTGTGTCTTTGAAAAGTCCAGCTGGGGATGTTTAAGATTTGAATACGGGCTGCTTTTCCTTGTTGTATCAAATGGACGCCAATATTTGATCAAAAATAGAAAGGGGACCACCGATTTAGGCAGATCCCCTTAAAGTTTAAGCGTTCAGGAAAGCGATCAGCAACAGTACCTGCTCACAAAACAGCTACAAAGATGGATAAAACAACCGCACGGCTCGACATAACAACAACAGGCGCTTGATTCAGACTGTTCTTCGTTGCCCGGACTTGATGATTCGATTAACAAAGGTTTTTACGCCAAAATTCCACTGTGGCTTGACGCATGGCTTGCGTATTCTGGTAATCCCTCTTCTGAAGGACGGCGCTAATGACCATCATGATGAGGTTGGCCGTTTCCTTAACCGGTATCTTTGCGAATTCACCTGTGGCGACACCTTTTTTAAGGCAACGGGTAAGGTAGGATTTCAACCATTTTCGATGCTTTTTATTATTTTTATCATAAACATTTTCAGGATCATTGAGCTTGGAAGGCTTGGGAGAAACAACCAAAGACATCTCGTGGGGTAATTTTTTAACAAGCTCAAAATGCAGGGTGAGTAGATTTTCGATTTTGTCGAAGGCTGTTTTGGTATCTTTGTTTAATTCTTTAAGGGCAATGGCGTAATCAGTAAAGGCCGCTTCCAATATGGTTGTATATATTTCGTCCTTTCCTGTAAAATGGTAATACAGCAGGGGCTCGGTTACACCGGCTTGGTCTGATATGGCTTTGGTGGTGGTTCCATCAAACCCCTGGGTTGCAAAGAAGTAGGTTGCGGCCTCGAGAATGTTGTTTTTTTTCATGGATCTGTTACCTTTCCTGACGATGATTTATTCTTAATCTGTACGCGTGAGCGCAAATACTACATTGTGGCAAACGGAATGTCAAGTGTTAATTTTTACATAAATCTTAAAGTTTGCTATTTCAACCATTGCGGATACTTTAATTTTATCGGCATGAATTTAGATATACTTGAGAAAAATACTACGTTTTTTATATCGACACCTAAATTTGGACATACAAATGGAGGGAGCACAAAATCATGACGCCTGAATGTATTTTTTGCGATATTGTTAATGGCCATACCGATACCGAGGTATTATATGAAACGGACGACCTGATCGTCTTTAAAGATATCAATCCACATGCACCGGTTCACTTGTTGGTGGTACCCAAAAAGCACATCCGAAGCATAAACGATCTGTCCCCAACGGACGACGTGATTGTATCTGCCCTGATCGCAGCTGGTCGCCACATGGCCCAGGAATCAGGCGTCGCCCTGTCAGGATATAAGCTTGTATTCAATGTGGAGCGGGGTGGCGGGCAGATGATATTTCATTTGCATCTACATCTACTGGGTGGCTGGAAACGTTAATGAATCGCAATTTAAATCTCCTTTTGAGCGGACAACTGGTTTCGCAAGTAGGTGACAAGTTTCACATGCTGGCTGTCGCTTTTTTGGTACTGAAAACGACTGGTTCTCCAGCTAAAATGGGACTCGTGTTTTTTTGTTCGCTATTTCCCAGTATGCTATTGGGATTGGTGTCGGGTACATTTATCGACCGATATAATCGCAAAGCTATTATTGTTGGGGCTGATGTGGCCAGGGGCTTGGTTGTCTCTGGTTTGGCTTTTTGCTATTTTCTGAATGTCCTCAGCTTTCCCGTCCTGCTGCTGGCCCAGGTAATTCTGTCCGTCTGTACGGCCTTTTTCGACCCAGCCATCCCAGCCATTATCCCCCAGATCGTAAAGTCGGATCAGCTTACCCGGGCCAACTCCCGGGCCCAGTTTATAAGTGGCGTAGCCACCGTTGTCGGTCCGACATTGGGCGGTATCATGGTGGCGTGGGGAGGATATTTGCCGGTATTTCTCATCAATGCCGCCTCCTATCTTATCTCGGCCGGATTCGAGAGTATTATTCAAATTCCACCGCTAACGCGTCAAACGCGTTCAGATAAGAAAATCCTGGATGATATCCGCCAGGGTTGTCGTTATGTTTATAGGCGTCACCACTTGATGATTATTCTCATTATGGTGGGGGTTATCCATTTTTTTGTGGGGTGGATCGAAGTGGTAATTCCAATTCTGGCCACGGGCCTGGATGGTTATGGTGCACGAAACATCGGCTATCTGCAAACTTTTTTTGGATTGGGTATGATCATGACGGCCTTGTTGCTCAGTGTCATAAATATTGGCGGCCGTGAAGCCCGGTTTCTTTTTGGCGGCGTATTCGGGATCGGAATATTGATGGTGCTAACGAGCCTGGTTTACGTCTCGGGTGTACGCGGGATCGTAGCTTTCATGCTCATATTCATTTTAATCGGTGCAGGAATAATCATGGCCGGGACCAGTTTTCGCAGTATGCTTCAAAAAGATGTGCCGGCGGGGATGATGGGTCGGGTTTTCGGCTTCGTGGCCGCGGTGGGGAATATCTCCATACCCCTGGCCACCCTGATTTATGGCATTTTAATGAGCTATGTCAGCCATACTGTTCTGATGGCCGTTAGCGGAATTATTCTCCTGCCAACTAGCCTGGTGGCTTATTATTTATATGCACGAACCGATTACACACTTGCCGCCAGGGAACCACAATCTTAAATCATAATCGTCTTGATCAGATCTGCCAATACATGCAGACGTTCACTGATGATTTCGTCATCCTCATGTAGACAGTCGTCGAATAGGTCAAGATCACTTTCAATGAGCTCGTTGTCCGTGCAGATGGCTACATTCATGGCGCCGCCCTGCAAACCGATGCGGTCAAGCCGTGGATAGGTTGGATAATCGGTTTCCTTTTTATGATACCGATCCTTGAAAAATAGCTTGGTCCTGCAAATTAATATGGCCAAATCCAAAACCCGGTGCAGGGGCATTTCTTCCGACTGCCGCGACCATTTCTCGCCCGTGTAACGCCAGATCTTGGCGGATATGTCGATATTGCGGCGTTGATTCCACTGGGCAAGACCCAGCGATAGACCTTTGGCATCAGAATCATTGGCTTTACGACCGTCAATTGCATCGTATTCTTCTGAAATGATGACTGGTTTGTGTTTTAATCCTGTAGGAATTTTCATGTTTACGTCCTTTAATTGAAAGATTAGTAATTTAGTAAATTACTAATTTACTAAATTGAATCAAAAGTCAAGCCTATAATGGCTCAACGGATTCAATTCAATTGGATTTGAGTGGCGCGGCCCTTGTGAGCGGATTTGAAAATTGTTAATTTATGGAAGGCCAATTAAAGATTTGAGCTTAATGTTTAAACAGAACCAATATTCGCGAGTGTTCCATACCATACCAATTGATATAAATTCCCAGGGTTAACAGTCCCAAATTTCTGGCAAGCATAATACCTGGCGAATCTGCCACCCGATCTGATTGCACGGAAAAGCAACCGCAGTCAAATTCGTGCCCCCGAATCAGATTAATGGATATAATCAGGATGAAAAAGACGAGCATGGCATTGATGATCAGGGCGGCGGACTGGGGATAAATTCCAATGATCAGGGCGGTACCGGTGATCAACTCAACAAAAGGAATGACGATAGCGATCAAATTGATGGTTTCGGCCGGAAAAAGTTCATAGCCGTATATCAGCTTGGCAAATTCGGCCGGGGCAATAATTTTGTGGTAACTGGCATAGATGAAGGTCGCACCCAGGATCACACGTGCCGCCAGGTCCAACCAGGGAATCTGCCATAGGCCTTGGGCTGATTTAGTCAACGGGGAACCCCTTATCTTTCCAATTCTGGAACCCGTCGATCATGATATTTACCTGCTCGTAACCCAAATCGCGCAGATTCTGCGCCAGACGATGGCTGTCTTCACAGGTTCTACCGGAACAGTAGGTCACAATCGGTTGTTCGGGCGGATATCGATTGAGAAAATATTCGATTTTAGCATCAAACTCGTTCAAGGATAGGGAAATCGCATCTTTCACATGGCCGGCCTGATAATCCTCCTCAGAGCGGGCATCCACGAAGAGTGTTTCGGCGCCGTCGTAAATTAATTTGGCTACTTCAATATCGTCGATTTCCAGCTGGTCATTGAATAGGCGGCTATCCGGATTGGCATGAACGACCCCCTCTCGCAGGTCCCATTGACCCATCAGCGGGATACCAACAGGGGATATCCGATTGACGATCAAGGCAACACCAACGGCCAAAGCCAACATCAGAATGGCCCGGATAGATATGGAATTCCAGCTTGTGGTGTTGCTCATGTGATTCTTATATTCATTTGTTGGTTGGTCGTCATTTGGGGTCGCTTATACCTTGCTTAACATGTTCAGCAACCGTTCCCTGGAAATATTCCCGGGAATGGGTCCAATTTTTTCACCTTCGGCTGAAAGAAAATATGTCATTGGAAGTGCAAACACGTTATAATTCTTAGCAATATCGGGCTGTTTGTCAATATCTACTCGAATTGATACATAATTTTGATTCAAAAAGTCAATACCTGTGTCGTTTTGGAAGGATTCTTTAGCCATATAGGTCAGCATGGTGAAGTCGTCCAATTTGGCAAAGAAGTTTATACCACAAAGTGATAAAAAATATACTAAATATGATAAGGTGTTTGTCAATGCGAATGCGCTGTTTCAACTTTCTGGAGCGAATTACCAGTATCAGTATACTTGGTTTTAGTCCGCATCCCAGTTTGACAGTTAATGGAATGATAATTAAAGTTTGTGGTTGAACGGATTTGGCTTCGAATTAGTCTGAAAACAGGAAGTCCCACACCCACAACGATGCCATCAGCGGTCGCAGGATTCCATATAAAGCCAATCAATTTATCATAGGGCCCATATCGGATAATATTCATCCGCTTAGGCTTGAATTGCACCTCATATTTGAGGCTTGATGATCAATGTTATAAATTATAACTATCTAATTTATTTACGTCAGTTTATTGACAATATATAACATTGTGGTATATTATTTCATAAATCGGATCGATATATAGCCATGAGCAAGCGCTTCAAAAGGTCTCGGCAACTTGGTGGAAAGGCGTGCATTCACTTGGGTTACCGGCGTTCATATCGGTCCATTAATCAAAGGAGGAAATTATAATGAAAAAGATATTGGTATGTAGTCTGACCCTATTGCTCGTTGGCGCATGGGTGTTACCGGTCAGTGCAGTTGAACATGTGTTTGGTGGATACTGGCGAATGCGGGCATACAATGCGAATAACTTCAGCGGCGACGATAGTGGAACACTGGATGTTCAGCAGACCGACACGCGTGCCCGCTTGTACTATACGGCCGTTTTTAACGACGACCTCAAGTTTGTGTCAAAGTTTGAAATGGATGCCTATTTTGGCGATGACACGCGTGGTGATATCGGTGCCGACGGCCAAAACTTTGAGGTCAAGAATTCGTATATCGACTTCAATGAGGGTGATTTCAATTTCAAGCTGGGTACCCAGGGCAAAACGCTATCACGCGGGTTTATAATGGATGATGACTTTAGTGGTGCTGTTGTCACCTACAAATTGAATGACTTTGAGATCCCTATCTACTGGGTCAAGGCCTATGAGGGTGGCGTCGGTGACGATGCCAATGATTTTGACGTTGATTACTATGGTGTTGACCCCACTTTTAGCTTGGGTGACATTGAATTGAACCCCGTGGCACTGTATATAACATCCTCGGATGCGCAGAACTGGGCCAGTACCTCGGAATACGAAGCCCTGAACCTTTTTTACCTGGGCGCAAACTTAGATTATACGGCAGATATGTTTTCGCTTTGGTTCACCGGAATCTACCAATCCGGTAGCCTGGAAGTATTGGCTAGTGGCGATGATGTAAGCGTTTCCGGACTCCTGGCAGCAATCGGTGGCTCAGTGAGCTTGGACGGCTTTAGTGTGCATGGTGAAGCCTTTTATGCCAGCGGTGATGATGCCGATGATGACGATGTACAAGCTTTTTTTGTACCCAAGGGTCAGTCCTACTACTGGGCGGAAATCATGGGCTATGGCCTGATCGATGAATATGTTTCCGCAGGCGCACCCGCCGATCAGATTTCCGACATTATGGCCCTTAATGTCGGTGCGACTTTTCCTATGGGAAAACTCACCCTTGGTGCAGATCTCTGGTATGCGAGCCTGGCCGAGGATAATGCGGACGGCGACAAGGATCTGGGAACCGAGATCGATTTGTCCGCTTCCTATCAACTCCAGGAAAATTTGAAACTACAGGCCGTAGCCGCCTATTTAATCGCAGGCGATGCGACTGGCGGTGGGGATGAGAATCCCACCGAGATTGGCACCCAAATATCCTTGAGCTTCTAATCTGGACATTACCGTGGAACACCGGCTACGATGTGATCCTGCCTCAGAGGACATTCGTTTTATCGCGTCGTAGCCGGGGCAAACACAGCAACTAGCTATACTGCCTAAGGTTTTACCTTCGGCGCCATTCCCAAGGCGCTATTGGATCCGGGTTTGACCATAAACCGATTTTTTTGGACCGTGCTTTAAATTCCAGTTTTGCCAGTTCAGGATCACGGGAATAGGCTTTATGATGCCAGGCCAAGCCGGCGGATAGGAGCTCCTTATTCAGGTTACGGTTTCCAATAAAAATGAAAGCGAGAGTTTGTCCTTGTTGGTCCGTTCCTGCTGGCCATATCTTTACGGTTTTGTTTGCAATTAAGTCAATCGTGAATTTTTTGGCTTCCGGACCAATTGGTTGATCATTTTCCGGACAGTCCAGGCCGGCCAACCGGATGGTGATCGGTTGCCCCTCTTTAAGCGCCGTGATGGTATCACCGCTTGTGACGGTTACAACTTTTCCTTCCCACGCATTTACGAGCGAGGGCAGTATTACTACGCATATAAAAAAGGCTGTAATTTTCATAAGGGTGTTCATTTCTTATCTCCTTTAAAGGCTCATTGTAGGCAGTTTTAAGAAATACGCGCGCAATTGTGTCCGGTATTTTTTTCATTGGCAAATAGCATAATCAATCAATCGAAATTCTGGACGGACCAGATCTCTCCGGAATCGGTAACATAGATTCCGCATGCGACTAGGGTGTAATCGGTGCTGGACATGTTGATGTAGTGTCCATGTTTGCTAAGCAACATCCATGGTCTCCTTCTATTTACCGCAAACGGCCGCTATCTGGTTCGAAGTAGGAATCAGAAGCGGGGAGAGGTCAAGTAAGCCCCTGATTCTTTTTTAATTGTTTTTCCAATTTTTGGATACGATTTTTTAACTTTCGATCTTGCTTGATGCGGGATTTCATCCGTTCGATGATGCTGCTGACAGAGCTGTATTTATCCAGGTTAAATATCTCTCCTATATCAACGAGTGTGTCCTGCCGTAGTCGGCGAATCAGATAGATAGAAGCACATCTGGCTTCGTTGAAGGTCCCCCTTTTGGTCAAGAGCAATTCACTGCGATCCACTTTGTAGTACTTGCATGCCACAGATAAAATCATATCGATATCTAACCTCAATTCCTTTGCCTGAGGTATCTCCAAATGGCCATTGGTTTCTTTGTAGGTTGACTTAACCCAATCTATGAAATCCTGGGGGCCTAAAATTGAAGGCCATTTTTTAGCAGTCATCATCTTCTCAAATTTTTCATTGTCATCGGCTGATAGCAAACGGCGGTAGGCCTTCAATTGCGAATTTTTCGCCCTGGATAAAAGGCTTAGAATAAATTGCTTATGAAGCCAGTCCCATTTCTTGGCCACAGACAGGTACGGTTTATGGCTGCTCCATGGGTAGGCCTTTAGATCTGTAACCAAGCCTGCTTTTAAGGGATTTTTGTGAATGTAGCGTACCAGTTGGAGCAGATAGCTGTCACCACTCACCAGGATCGATTTGTAACGACCGCGAAAAAGCTGACCATCCACAAGATGACGCTTGTTAAAGCGCTGGGTGTAGACACCATTAATATGACGCATGGCACGGGATATATTGCCCGCAGGCGTATGGATGAGCAGGTGATAGTGGTTGGGCATTAAAGCGTAGGCGGCTATTCGGACATTCCAGGCCTCTGTGGTTTCTCGAAGCAAGTCCACAAAGGCCTTGTAATCATGGTCGTCGATGAAGATTTTTTCGGCTTGCCTACCCCGATTCATCACATGGTACCAAGCACCGGGATAGGTTATCCTGATAGGGCGAGACATGTGACGCAGGTATCATATGCGCCCATCAAAGTCAAGAGTAGACTTGACCCCTTTGCGATAATGCCTGCAGGGCAAAAGGGCCGGGTTTCATAAAATTGTGGAACACAATTTCACAAGTGAGTAAATTACGTTAAAAGAAAAGGATCTGATCCAAATTATTGCCTTATTGGATTTGCCCCGGCACTTGAGCTCATACCAGTGGCAGGGATGGGGGCGAAAACCCAAAAGCCGTTTGGCTATGTGTTAGACTTTTATTACCAAGGCTGTTTACCGGCTAGAGACCACTGATCTATTGATCGAATACCTACAAGGATGTCCAAGTTTACGGCGTCTTTGCGGTTTTGAAAGTGCCTGGCAAGTTCCATCAAAATCGACTTTCTCGCGGGCATTTACACAATTTTCAAAAGATCAAATACTCAACGAAATCCTTAACGGGTTGATCAAAGATAAACTGGGCAACAAGATAGTTGGCCATATCAGTCGTGATGCAACAGCAATCAAAGCTCGAGAGAAACCGGTT
>Ga0180435_10000663_pt1 | contig 36377 bp, 24 predicted proteins | sample SS_ome_3_FD_132467 | JGI IMG/M metagenome (GOLD analysis project Ga0180435, IMG submission 132467) | Hypersaline lake sediment archaeal communities from the Salton Sea, California, USA - SS_3_S_1 metaG | ecosystem: Environmental > Aquatic > Non-marine Saline and Alkaline > Hypersaline >... | reverse complement strand
GCGCGCATGCGCGACCTGGCGTCGCGGCTCGTGCGCCAGACCTGGGCCGCGGCGAAGCGACGCGCGGCGCTCACCGACCAGCTTGCGGTGATCGTCGCCTTCCGCAACTACGTCGACGGGTGGCGGTCCGAGCCCGCCGCGAGGCAGAGAACGACGGCGGCGGTGCAGCTCGGGCTGTTGCCGCGCAAGCTCACCGCCGCCGAGTACCTCGTGTGGATGGACCCGCTCGTCGAGCCGGCCTGAGCACAGCGAGCAGGGACAGGACTAGGCGCCGACCTTGTGGGTCTTCCCCCCCAACCCGATCTCCGCGATCTGCTGCAACAACCGCATGTCCGCCTCCCCGATCCCCACACAGTGGATCTCCACGTCGCGGAACAGCATCAACCGCTCCAGGTCGTCCAGCAGGTGCACCGGCATGCGATAGGGACCGTGGTAGTGCAGGTTCTCGGTCTCCGGCGCCGCGATGCCCGACTCCACGTCGTGCACGACGTTGTCCTCGCCGTAGTTCTTGTCGTGCTTGTCCCAGTCGTCCCAGGTGGGCTCGCCGTCGGACAGCAGGAAGATCGTGTCGGCCCCCTCGAGGAGGGCGTCGGCGTCGATGTATTCGTCCTCGTCGACGACGCCGCGCTCCTTCACCTGGAAGGCGCGTCGCAGGCCGCCGTGCAGGTTCGTGGCGCCGCGCAGCTTGCCGTCGGGACTCTCGGAGGTCGCGGGGCCGGGGACGATCGAGTCGAGCTCCTTGATGACCTTCTTGATCGCGTTGTCGGACACCTCGGTCATGCCCTTGCACGAGTCCATGAGCGCAGCCTCGTCACCGAAGTAGATGACGGCGAACTCCTTGTCCTCGTCGAGGCGCTGGAGCGAGATCTTCAGGTGCTCGCGCGCCAGGTCGAAGCGGTTGTTGACGCGGTTCCAGGGGATGTCGTCGACCGTGGGCAGGTCCCCCTTCTTCTTCTTCTTGGCGCCGCCGGTGACCGGGCCGCGCGGCTTGATCGCCGGATCGATCGGCTTGCACATCGAGTCCGACATGTCGATCACGTAGACGACGCGCTTGCCGGTGGCTTCGAGGCCGAAGAAGCTCGGGCCGGTGACCGTGTGGCTCTGGGTCGCACCGGCGCCGGCGGTCGCGCTCTTGCTCTTGAGCTTGATGATCCAGGGCTCGGGCTCGAGGTAGAGGCGGTCCACGTCGAGCGTGTCGCCCAGGTAGCGCGCCACGGTGAGTGCCGCGACGTCGGTCAGGTCCACGTCCTCCTCGAGGAGGTTCGCGTAGGCCATCGCGGCGTTGTCGAAATCGTCACCGCCGATCGCGCGCTTGTTGGCGTAGAGCGCCTCCCCCATCGCACCGACGAGCCAGGCGACCTCCTCCTCCTTCTTCGGTAGCTCGGCACAGAGCCCGGGGATGCGCTCGAAGACCTCGGGGGTGCGCATCGAGGTGAGCGCGCGCATGGCGGCGACGCGGTGCACGAACTCCGCGTCAGGGTCGTCGAGGACCGCGAAGGCGTTGTCCGGACCGAGCTCGCGGATCTCCATCTGCAGCGCGCGGTACCACAGATAGGCGTCGCGCTCGTCGTCGTTGTCGAGGCGCCACTGGATCCAACGCTCGACGTGCTCGTAGCCGCGGAAGTTGCGGTAGCAGATGCCGGCGAGCAGGTGGCGCACCTGCTCGCGCGGCTCCATCGGCTTGGCGTAGCTCTCGGCGAGGATGTCGAAGGCGCGCGGGTCGCGCGTCTCCGCGAAGGCGACGCGACCCCGGGTGTGCATCAGGAGCGGCAGCCGGCGCAGGTACTCCTCGTAGCGTCGCTTGGCCCGCTCGAACTCGTCCAGCTCCTGGCGGCCGGTGGCCGGTGTGGCGGCGCTCGCGGGTGCGGCGATCGCCTGGGGGGTGGTCGCGGCGGTCGTGGGATCGCCGTCGGGGGCGGCCGAGGCCCCGAGGGCGGCGATCGCGAGGCAGGCGAGGTGCGCAGCGTGCATGGGTCGTGGGGTGGGTCGCGGACGGGCTCGAGGTGGAGCGTGGGGACGGTCGATGATGATACGGAGCGGGGCGGCTGGCGCCGGACCGCTCGCCCCCCTGGAGGCCCGGCCCGCCCCCCGCGCGGGGGTCCGGACCCCGCGCGCGTGCACGAGGTGGCCTCGCACCGCGCCGACGCCTCGCGTCCGACCCGAGTTCGAGGACTCGGGAGCGGGCGCGACGCCCCGGCGCGGCTCGGGAGTCGCCCCGACCGGGCCGCGTGGGCCCTCGGCCGAACTCCAGGACGGCCCGCGCCCTCGCGAGAGGAACGCGTGCCGTGCGGTACAGTTCGACGGAACTCGGACCCGCCGCGGACCGGCCCAGTGAGAGGCCGCCGATCGGCGGCGAGCCGGCCCGCCGCGCGAACGACGACGCATCGCCCCCCCCCCGGCGTGGCACGAGGCGCCCCGACCTCCACAGGCTATCCACCCCGACATGCTGAGTTTCCTCCACGTCCTCGCGGCGTCGCTCCTGGGGTTCACCGCCCCGCAGGAGCTCGACTCCATCTCGGACGCCGTCGACGCGCCCGCGGCCGGCTCGGCCGACGAGCTCCCCGAGGCCTACCGCGAGATGATGCTCTCCGAGAGCCTGGTCCGCGACCTGTCCAAGCGCTTCGGCCCGCTCGACCGCGCGGTCTACGACCTCGACCTCGTCGCCGGCGACCACCCCGGCGTGTTCGCCGAGCGCTTCGCGTTCCGCGGGCTCGCCGCCCCCGAGGACGACGCGTGGACGCGCTCCCCCGGACACCGCCCCAACCTCGTCGACTGGCCGGTCGACGACGAGCCGCGCGAGGTCGCGAGCGACGGGCACCAGCTGCTCGGCGCCCTCACCTCGCGCGTCGCGTTCTTCGACTTCGCGCACTTCAAATTCGTGCGCGGCGACTTCGACGCGAGCGGCGATCAGTGGACCGCCCAGGTCGGTTTCAGCGGCAAGGGCGGGCTCGCGAACGGCAACGCGTTCGGCGTCAACGGGCACCTCGAGATCGAGTTCGCCCACCGCGGCGAGCGCGACGACCCGCTCGACTGGCGCGTGGTGCGGTGGACCGTGCTCGACATGGCCACCGACGTGGTCGCGCACCGCTGGTTCGAGGACGTGCTCGACGAGGCGATCGACGACGCCGAGCTGCTCGCCGCGCTGCGCCGCTCGAACAACCACGAGCTCATCCTCGCGCACGAGCTCGAGGGCGAGCCGCTGCCCGAATTCCTCTTCCAGTACGCCGCCGCCGAACAGCACCCCGGGGTCACCGTCGTCGACCTGGACCGCGACGGTTGGGAGGACGTGTTCGTCATGTCGCGCTGGGGACCGACCTACATGCTGCGCAACCGCGGCGACGGCACCTTCGAGGACGTCGCCGAAGAGGTCGGCCTGGCGATCGACGGCTCGTGCACCTCGGCCAACTTCGCCGACTTCGACAACGACGGCGACCTGGACGCCATGGTCGGGCGCTACCGCGCACCGTCGGTCTACCTGGTGAACGAGGGCGGCCGCTTCGTCGACCGCACGCAGGAGCTGGTCCGCGGCCCGCTCCCCGGCCTCGTGTCCTCGGTCAGCGTCGCCGACTACGACGGCGACGGCCTGCTCGACGTCTACCTGGCGACCTACTCGTCGGTCCGCACGCGAACGATCCATCGAGCCATGAAGCGCGGTGAGGACGACCGCAGCCTCGTGGACGCCGGGCTCGTGCGCCCCAAGGACCACACGGCGCTGCTCGGGCTGCTCGAGGAGATGACGCCCTCGGACCAGTCGTTCGACTACCCCGGCTTCACGAACGTCCTCCTGAAGAACCTCGGCGGCGGTCGCTTCGCGCGCGACGAGCGCGGCGCGCTCGACGCGACGGCCGGGCGCCTGTGCAAGAACACCTTCGCGGCGAGCTTCTCGGACTTCGACGGCGACGGCGACCAGGACCTGTACTGCTCGAACGACTTCGCCCCTGACAACCTCTACCGCAACGACGACGGCGTCTTCGTCGACGTGACGGTCGAACAGATCGGCCCGGAGCCCCGCTTCGGGATGGGCATCTCCTGGGGCGACTACGACGGCGACGGGCGCATGGACGCGTACGTGTCCAACATGTTCTCGAAGGCCGGCAACAGGATCATCTCCCAGCTCGAGGGCGTCGATCCCCGCCTGCTCATCACCGCCCAGGGCAACACGCTCTACCGGAACCTCGGCGACCGCTTCGAGGTCGTGACCGAGACCGACACCACGACCTCGAAGTCGGGCTGGTCGTACGGCAGCCAGTTCGCGGACGTGGACGGCGACGGCTACTTCGACATCCTCGGCCTCGCCGGACACTTCACAGCGCCGGACGCCCTCGCGAACGGCGACGACTGGTGAACGAACTTCTGGCGGAGTGCCGTTGGCATTCACACACAAGGCCAGAAGAAGTACGGCGCCCTGTTGACGGACCGCGAGATGGAGTCGATCGACGACGGCACCTCGTTCTCCGGACACGAGCGCAACCACCTGTTCCTGCACTCGCCGGGCCAGAAGAAGCCGTTCCGCGACATCGCGAAGGTGTCTGGACTGGACCACCCCGGTGACGCACGCGTCGTCTCGCGCTTCGACTTCGACCGCGACGGCTGGCTCGACTTCGTGATCGTGAATGCGAACGCGCCCAAGCTGCAGCTCTACCGCAACCGCATCGGCGAGTTCGCCGACGCGGCCGATCGCGTCGGCGTCGGCCTGCGGCTCGTGGGCGGCAACCACGCTCCGACCGCCTCGCAGCGCTTCAGCCCGCGCGACGCCTACGGCGCCCGCGTCGTGTTCATCGTCGGCGAGCGGCGCATCGTGCGCGAGTGGCGCAGCGGCGAGGGCATGGGCGCGCAGAACGGCACGACGATGTGGGTCGGGCTCGGCGAGGCCGAGCGCATCGACAGCATCACGGTGCGCTGGCCCAACGGCCGGATCACCCAGGCGACCGACCTGCCCGTCGACCACCTCGTGACCATGTACGAGCGCCCGGTCCACTGCCCCGACGAAGCCGGCCACACGATCGAGCCGTACCACGTCGACGCGCCCCGCCGGGTGGCCACGCACGAGCGCGCACGCTTCGCTCCCGAGTTCGCCGCCGACGCTTCCGCGCGCCTGCGTCTCTTCACCTCGATGGCCACCCACTGCGCGGCGTGCGCCCGGGAACTGCCGACCTTCGCGCACCTGCGCGCGACCTTCGCGCCCGACGAGGTCGCGATGTACGCTATCCCCACCGACGGCGCCGAGCCGCGCGAGCGCCTCGAGGCGTACGTCGCGAAGCGCTCCCCGGCGTACCGACTGCACCTCGACGCGACCGACGCCGATCGCGCCGCCTTCCACGCCCAGGTCCTCCCGACGACGCGGGTGGAGTTACGGCCCTCGACGATCGTGACGGACGCGGAAGGCCGCGTCCTCCTCGTCAAGGCCGGTCCCGCGAGCGTCTCCGACCTCACCGCTCTCCTCCGGAAGCTCGACACCGAATGAAACCGTCCCCCGACTTCCGACGCGGCTCGCTCCTCGTCGCCCTGCTGGCCGCGGCCGCGCCGATCGCGACCGCGCAGGACGACGACTTCGAGGGCCTCCCCCCCACCGCGCCGGCGCCCACCGAGGGCGCGGCAGCGGACGCGGACGAACTCCCCGAGTCGCTGGCGCGGATGGTCCTGTCCGAGGACCTGATCCGCGACCTGACCAAGCGCTTCCGGGCCGTCGACCGCGCCATCTACAACTTCGACCTCGTCGCGAGCGAGCATCCGACGGTCTTCGCCGACCGCATGGTCGTCCAGGACGTCGAGGCCCCCGCGGACGCCGCGTGGCGGACCACGACGGGCGCCGCTCCGACGCGGACGGACTGGGCGATCGAGAAGGAGGCGCGCGAGGTCGACGGCGAAGGCCTGCGCCTGTTCGGCGCGATGACCGACGCGGTCGGGCGCTTCGACCACGCGCACTTCAAGTTCGTGCGCGGCGACTTCGACGAGGACGCCAGCCACTGGGTCGCGCAGGTCGGCTTCTACGGGATCGGCTACCTGCCCAGCGGCGAGTCGTTCGGCTTCAAGAGCGACCTCGAGATCGAGTTCACCCACGCCGGTGATCGCGACGCGGTCGACGATTGGCGCGCGGTGCGCTGGACGGTGCTCGACGCGTCGACCTACGTGGTCGCGCACCGCTACTTCGAGGACGTGCTGGACACGCTGGTCGAGGACGGCGACCTGCTCCACGACCTGCGCCGCTCCTACAACCAGGAGAAGATCGTGGACATCAAGGTCCACGGCGCGGAGGAGCCCGAGCTCTTCGAGTACGGCGGCCTCGAGCAGCACCCCGGCGTCACGGCGGTCGACATCGACCGCGACGGCTGGGAGGACCTCTTCGTCCAGTCGCGCTGGGGTCGGGCCCATATGCTCAGGAACGTGGGCGGCGGTCGCTTCGTCGACATCGCTCCCCAGATCGGGCTCGACATCGAGGGTGCTTGCGCGAGCGCCTCGTTCGCCGACTTCGACAACGACGGTGACGTGGACGCGATGATCGGGCGCAACCGCCTGCCCTCGCTCTACCTGGTCAACGAGAACGGGCGCTTCGTCGACCGGACCGCGTCGCACGTGGAGGGCATGCTGCCCGGCCTCGTGTCCTCCGTGTCCGTCGTCGACTACGACGGTGACGGCCTGCTCGACGTCTACTTCGGCACCTACAGCGCCCAGCGCACGCGCGTGCACCTGCGCCGCCTGACCTCCGGCAAGGCCGATCGCCGCCTCGCCGAGCTGGGCCTGGTCGACGAGGCCGACTACGAGCCGCTCGAGGAGAAGCTGCGCGCCAACGAAGTCGGCATGGGTACCTTCGACTTCCCGGGCTTCCCGAACGTGCTGCTGAAGGGCGTCGGTGACGGCCGCTTCGTGCAGGTGAAGGGCGAGCCGGGCAGCCCCGGCAACCTGTTCAAGAACACGTTCAGCGGCAGCTGGTCGGACTTCGACGGCGACGGCGACCAGGACCTGTTCTGCGCGAACGACTTCGCCTCGGACAACCTCTTCCGCAACGACGGCGGCACCTTCGTCGACGTGACGGACGAGCTCCTGGGCACCGGCCCGCGCTTCGGCATGGGCGTGTCCTGGGGCGACTGGAACGGCGACGGCCGCATGGACGCCTACGTGTCCAACATGTTCTCGAAGGCCGGCAACCGGATCATCTCGCAGCTCGACCCCGACATGGTCGATCCGCGCCTCCTGCCGACCGCCAAGGGCAACACGCTGCTGCGCAACGACGGCGACCGCTTCGTGCCGGTGTCGGACGACGACACGACCACCTCGAAGTCGGGCTGGTCCTACGGCAGCCAGTTCGCCGACGTCGACGGCGACGGGCACCTCGACATCCTCGGGATGAGCGGCCACTTCACCGCACCCGACCCGCTCGCCAACGGCGACGACTGGTGAACGCAGTTCTGGCGGAGTGCCGTTGGCATTCACAACACTTCTGGCCAGGAACGCCTGGGCTCTCAGTTGACCGATCGCGGCATGGCCCGCACGGAGGACGGGACCTCCTTCTCCGGTCACGAGCGCAATCACCTCTTCATCCAGTCCCCGGGCGCGAAGAAGCCGTTCAAGGACTACCAACCCATCTCCGGCCTCGACCACCCCGGTGACGCGCGCGTCTCCGTGCGGTTCGACTTCGACCGCGACGGCTGGCTCGACTTCGCGATCGTGAACGCGAACGCGCCGCGCCTGCAGCTCTTCCGCAACCGCATGGGCGAGTACGCCGACCTGGCGCCGCGCGTCGGGATCGGCGTGCGCCTCGTCGGCGGCAACCACACGGGCTCGCCGAGCGAGGAGTGGAGCCCCCGCGACGCGTACGGCGCACGCGTGCAGGTGCTCGTGAACGATCGCGTGATCGTCCGCGAGTGGCGCTGCGGCGATGGCATGGGCGCGCAGAACGGCACCACGCTGTGGATCGGCGTCGGCGAGACCGAGCGCATCGACGGCCTGCGCATCCTCTGGCCGAGCGGGCGCGTGACGAACGTCGGTGCGCAGAAGCCGGACCGCCTCGTCACCGTCTGGGAGAATCCGGAGCAGGCGCCGCAGGGCCGCGCGGTGCGCGTCGTCCAGTACCACCGCGGCGAGGCCGAGCGCACGCCGGTGACGCACGCGCCGACCCGCCGCTACGCGCCCGCGTTCGCCGAGGGCGAGACCGCGAAGCTGCGCGTGTACCTGTCGATGGCCACGCACTGCGCGGCCTGCCGACGCGAGCTGCCGGCCATCGCCGCCGTGCGCGAGCTGTTCGGCGCCGACGAGGTCGCGCTCTACGGCCTGCCGATCGACGGCAACGAAGCGCGCGAGACCCTCGCCGGCTACGCCGAGCGCTTCTCCCCCGCCTACGCGCTCCAGGTCGACGCGACCGACGAACAGCGCGCGGCGTTCGAAGCGCTGGTCCTGCCCGTCACGCACGTCCAGGTGCGCCCGACGACGGTCGTGACCGACGCCGAGGGCAACGTGTTGCTCATCAAGACCGGCCCGCCGACGGGCTCCGACCTGCGCCGCCTACTCGCCGAGCAGGGCTGAGCAGCGCGCCACCAGGCCGGCGTCCACCGCGCCGTCCTCGACCGCGAGCAACGCTTCGACCAGCGCGTCGAGCGTTGCTCGCGGCGTTTCGCCCAGCCCGTCCGCTGCGTCGAGCGCGCCCGGCGCGTCGGCGGCGTAGGCGAAGGCTGCTTCGATCGCGGCCGTGGCCTCCGCGTAGCGCCCGGCCTCGAGGTGACGGCGCGCCGCGCCCGCGCTGGCGAGCGCCGCGTAGTGCGCGCTCGACGCCAGGTAGCTCGCGTCGAGCGCGGCCACTTCGTCGTACGCCGCCACGCAGGCACCGTAGTGCTCGAGCGCCGCGGCGTCGTCGCGCACGCGCACCGCGTGCTCGGCGGCGAAGAGCAGCGCGAGCCCCTCGTACCAGCGCGCGAAGGCGCGGTCGCTCTGGTCCTCGCGCCACGCCGCGTAGCCGTCGGCCAGCGCACGCGCGCCACCGTTCCGCAGGAGCGTGCTGCGCCGCCAGGCGTGCAGGTCCTGCGAGCCGGCGAAGCGTTCGAGGCCGGCCGCCACCGCGGCGGTCTGCTCCTCCCAGGCGTCGATCGCGCCGAGGAAGGTCGCGCGCTCCACCACGTCCTCCGCCGTGGAGAGCGGATGGCGAGCGATCGCGCGGTGCGCGGCGACGAGGTCGGCCACCGCGCTCGACGCCAGCTCGCCGTCGCCGCCGAGCGCCGCGTACACGCTGCGCACGCGCGTGCGCACGAACACGCGCAGGACCTCGAGCGCGAGCGGGAGCTCGGCGCGCGCCGCGAGTCCGGGCAGCGCGGCCTCCGCCGCCGCCTGGGCGCCGTCGAAGTCCGACAGCAGCCAGCTCGCGTACGCCAACTCGAGGAGGCCCGCGTCACCGGCGCGGCGCGCGGCGCTGCGCGCGTCCTCGAAGTGGAAGAGCGGGTTGCCGCCGGCGGCGAGCTGCGCGCGCCCGCAGCGCAGGTGCGCCGCGGCGAACAGCGCGAGCGCGTGCGGGTCGTCCGGGTGCTCGTCGAGCAGCGCCTCGCAGACCTTCAGCGCCTCGATCGACGGCTCCACGTCCGCTGCCGTGCCGAAGGGGTCGAGCACCGTCGGCGCCACGGCCAGGCGCGCGGCGAAGGCGGCCTCGTCGACCGCGCTCGTGCGCGCGCGCAGTCCCGCGCGCACCGCGAGCGTGCGCTGCGCGAAGGCGCGTACGCCCTCGTCCTCCGTCGAGCGCTCGAGGCGACGCAGACCGTCGACGACGGCGTCCTCGTCGCGCGAACCGGGCGCGACCTCGTTGAGTGCGCGCGTGACGAGCGCGCGCGGCAGCGCGCCCGGGCGCGACGCCACGACGGCGATCGCGGCGGCGCGCACCGACGCATCGGGATCGAACAGCCCCAGGCGCACGAGCTGCGGGTGCTGGACCAGGCGCACCGGCGAGAGCGCCTTCTCGAGCAGTTGCCGGCGCCGCGCCGGATCCGCCGCGACGAAGTAGTCCTCGAGGTAGGCGCGGTGTGCGTGCTCGGGGCTGTCGAGCAGCTCGTCCAGCGACAGCTCTTCCGCCGGGCGCGGGCGCTCTCCCGGTCGCACCCCGTGCTCGGCGAGCGCGTCGCCGATCACCGACAGGTCCTGCACCAGGAAGATGTCGAAGAGGATCCTCCCGTCCGGCGCGACGCCCACGTGGCGCGGCGCCGCCCGCGTGCCGGAGAAGTAGCGCTCGAACAGCTCGGGCTCGATCTCGACGTGTTCGGCGTCGACGACGCGGCCGAAGCGCTCGTCCGCGAGGCGCCGACCGCGGTCGTCGTGGTCGAACGCCTGACGGCGGTCCGGCGAGGCGAGCACGCACACGAACCCGCGCGCCAGATCGGCGAACCCCGGGTCGCGGTAGTGGTACCAGGCCAGGCGCTCCGACGCGTTCTCGCCGTCCATGTTGACGCACACGAGCAACGGCTTGCCCGTGCGCTCCACGAGCAGGAGCGCGTCCTCGAGGCTGCGTTGGAACGGCATGAGCGGCGGCAGCTCGCGCTGTTCGGCGAACGAGCGCTCGAAGCGCGGCCGCGCGTCCGCCGCGGCGTCCGGTGCGGGCCGCGCGAACTCCTCGGCCGAGATCGCGCCGTCGCCGTTCGCGTCGAGCGCGCCGTACAGCGCCTGCAGGTCGCCGGGCCGGATCGCGCCGTCCTTGTCCACGTCGAGGTCGGCCGCGAGCGTGAGCAGGTAGACGTCCGGCGTGAAGGCGTTGCGGTCCGCGGCGTCGAAGTCCTTCGCCGCCTCGATCCACTCCATCACGACCGACGGCGCGAGCGCGCCCGTGTCGGCGCGACGCGGCGCGGCGCCTGCGAGGAAGCGCGCCCACTCCGCCGCCGTCGTCGCGCCGTCGCGCGCGTCGGGCACGAAGCCCTCCGCCCCGCCGGCGCCGAACCCGTCCGCCAGGTGCAGGACGAGCTCCTGCACGAACGCCGCTTCGTCGTCGAAGCTCCGCGCGCCGGCCGCGAACTCGCGCGCGTCCACGTCGCCGTCACCGTTCGCGTCCCAGCGCGCGCGTGCCGCTTCCAGCTCCGCGTCGTCGATCCAGCCGTCGCCGCTCGCGTCGAGCAGCGGGCGCAGGAGCGCGGCCTGCACGTCGACGCGGCCGTAGGCGCCGCGCTGGTCGAGCCGCAGCCCCTCCACGAACACGACCCACTCGCCAGGCGTCGTGTCGCCGCTGCGATCGCGGTCCGCCGCGCCGGCCACGAGCGCGGCCGTGGGCGACCAGCCGGCCGCGACGGGCGCGGGCTGGGCCGGGCCGGCCGCGTCCTGCGCGGCAGCGATGGGGAGGAACGGGAGGAGGCACGCGCCCGCGAGGGCGCCGGCGTTGGGTCGCAGCATGGGTTCGGGGCTCGAGTGGGCCCGCGATCATGGCCCCCGGCGGCGGACGGTTCCAGGCGCGGGGTCGGCTGCTCGGAGCCTGCCCGAGAAAGTCCCGTCGCGAGTCGAAGCCATCGACGGTGAGGCGAGGAAGGCGAAGTCGAGACGGCCCGGGCGACCCTGGAGGGTCGCTGAGCACGGATCGAAGAGGCCGACGCCGCATCGCCGTCGAGGGCGAAGCCTGAGCAGGGACGCTCGCGGACAGGCTCCTAGTCGAAGTACTCGTGATCGAGGTAGGTGAAGTAGATGGCGAGGAACTCGCCCACCTCGTCGCGCCAGCGCTCGCCGAAGCTCATCGACAGCACGTGGCGCACGACCTCGCGCGACGCGCGCCGCACGCGCTCCTCGTCGCCGTCGACCGCGAGGGACGCGTAGGCGCCGCCACCGGCGTCCGCGATCTTCTCGAAGGCCTCCTGGCAGTGCGAGTGCACGCTGCGCACGCCGACGCCGATGCACGACACGACGAAGGGTCGCGGCGCGGCGGCGACGGTGCGCCCCGAGGACGAGCGCCGCGACTTCGCCTCGAAGCCCAGCGGGCGTTCGTGCGCGCGTCGTGCCGACTCGACGGCCGCGTCCACCTCGCCGGGGTGCGGCGGCGCGTCCCCCATCACGATCACGAGCTTGTTCGTCGGGAAGCTCCAGTCGAGCGCGTCCTGCTGGACCGCGAGCTCGATGCCCGCCCCCACCGCTTCGGGAACGTCGCCGCCGCCCTCGGCGCGCACGTCCGCGATCTCGTCGAAGACATTGTCGTGCCGCTTCGTCAACTCCGCGAGCACCTTCGCACCGCCGGGCATGTCGCCCTGGTCGCGGTAGATCACCGCGCCGACGCGCAGCTCGGGCGCGAAGCCCTCGAGCAGCTCGCCCACCTTCTGCGCGGCCTGCGCGGTGGCGTCGATGAGCGGCCCCATCGTGCCCGTCGCGTCGATGCAGAAGCACAGCTCGAGCCCCGCCTCGCGCAGGTCGAGCGCGCGGTCGACGGCGAGCGCGACCGTGTCGCCGCTCTTCTCGCGCGGCGGCGGCGCGACCCAGGGCGCCGGCTCGTACGCCTCGGCCGCGTCGCGCCAGTACGCGCGCCACGCGCCCTTGTCGTCGGCGTCGACCTCGGGGAACAGCCGCGCGAGGAGCGCGAGGACGCGCGCGTGGAAGTGGTCGTCGCGGTCCGAGAGCGACTTCTTCATCAGCACCTCGACGAGCTCGGGCGTCGCCACCCACGCGAGGCAGGCGTCGTCGGCTCGGTGCAGCCCCTCGAGCGCGTAGGCGCGCAGGCGCGGCTCGCGGGAGTCGAGCGCCCGGACGAACGCCGACGCGCCGACCGGGTGCCAGCGCTCGCCGAAGGCGAGCAGCACGAGGCACTGCATCGTCCAGTGCTCCGCGCGCTCGAAGCGCCCTAGCAGCCCTTTCGTCGAGCGCTCGTCGAAGTGCTGCGGACCGGCGTCCGCCGCGTCGTCCTGCTCGCCCTCGTCCGCGCTCGGCGGCTCGTCCTGCGCCGGAACGGACGCGGGGCGCGCCGAGGCGCCGACGACAACGGCACCGACGGTGGCGGTCGGCAGGATCAGGGGCAGCGAGGCGAGGAGCAGCGTCGTTCGAATCATGGTGGTGGCACTCTCGATCGTCGTGCGCTACCGGACGGGGCCGGTGCGGTCACGGGGCGATCGCCGCGGATCGGTGTGGGCGCCCCGGATCGGTGCGAGCGACCCGGATCAGCGCGGGTCCACGCCGCGCAGGGGGAACACCTCCGACGGCGTGCGCGCCGCCTCGAACGCGCGCTCGAAGCGCGTCACCAGGTCCGGGCGCGACGCCGCGAGGTCGACGGTCTCCGCCGGGTCCGCTGCGAGGTCGTAGACCTCGACGGCGCGCACGCCCTTCGCCAGTCCCGTGCGCACGGCCTTGAGGTCGCCACGGCGCAGCGCCTGGCGATCGCCGAGTTCCCAGTACAGGTCGGTCGTGCGCCGCTCGCGCTCGCCGCGCAACGCACCGACGAACGACTCGCCGTCGAAGGGCGCGTCCGACGCGAGGCCGGCGAGTTCGAGCACGGTCGGCGCCAGGTCCTGGAACGCGACGGGCATCTCGCAGGTCGCGCCGCGCCGCGCGACGCCGGGCAGGCGCACGACGAAGGGCACGCGGATGCCGCCCTCCCACACGCTGCCCTTCAGACCGCGCAGACCGCCCGCGCTGTCGAAGAACTCCGCGTCGACGCCACCCGCGTAGGTCGGGCCGTTGTCGCTCGTGAACACGACGAGCGTGTCGTCGAGCACGCCCGCGGCCGCGAGCGCGTCGGTGAGCATCCCCACCTGTCGATCGAGACGCGTGATCATCGCCGCGTAGCACGCGCGCGGTCGCGGGTGCGGCACGTAGCCCTGCTGACCGAGGTACGGCGCCTCGTCCCACGCGCGCGGGAACGCGTCGAGTTCGGCGGGCGGCACCTGCAGCGCCACGTGCGGGATCGGACTCGCGTACACGAGCATGAACGGCTCGCCGGAGGCCGCGCTCTCCTCCACGAAGCGCACCGCCTCCTCGATGATGCGATCCGGCGCGTAGGTCTCTTGGCAGTAGCGCTCGTAGTACGCCGCCTCGTCCGCGAGCGGCGCGTCGAGCGTCTGGTGCTCGGCCAGGTAGTCGTTGCCCGCGAGCGGTTCCTTCTCGCGGTCCGACCACAGGTGCGTCGGGTAGAAGCCGTGGGCCTTGCGCTGGCACAGGATCCCGTAGAAGCGGTCGAAGCCCTGTTCGAGCGGATGCCCGGTCGTCCCCGGTCCGCCGAGCCCCCACTTGCCGACGAAGCCCGTGCGATAGCCGGCGTCGTCGAGCGCGCGCGCGATCGTCCAGCTCCCGGCGGGCAGCGGCGTCTGGCCCTCGAGCGCGTCGGGGCCGAAGCGCAGGCCGCCGTTCTCGGTGTTGTTGCGCACGAACGCGTGGCCGGTGTGGCGACCGGTGAGCAGGACGCAGCGCGACGGCGCGCACACGGGCGAGCCGCTGTAGCCGGCGGTGAAGCGCGTCCCCTGCGCCGCGAGCGCGTCGATGTGTGGCGTCGCGAAGCGCTCCTGTCCGTAGCAGCCCAGCTCGCCCCAGCCCAGGTCGTCGGCGAGGATCACGACCACGTTCGGGCGCTCGACGGGCGCGCGCGGCGCGGCGGTCGCCTCCGCGTCGCTCGACCCCGCGGGCCCGGCGCAGCCGAGGGCGACGAGCCCGACGAGCGGGACGAGGAGGCGGAGCGACGGCGCGGACGGGCGGCGGTGCGTGGGCGTGGTCACGGGATCGGGGGGTCGCTGGCTGCTCGCGGGGTCGGTGCGCGGGCGCGCCCGTCGTGGACGGGCCGTCCCGCTCGGGCGCCGGCGCGCGGCGCGCGGGGACGATGCTGGCGGCGTCGGCCGCGGAACGCCACACTCGGGCTCCGCGCCCGCCCGCGCTCGCCCGTCGATCGCGCTCCCCGGCGGCCCGGCCCCCTCCGATCGCGACCCGACGATGAAGCTCAACCACATCCTCCTGCCCACCGACCTCTCCGAGGAAGCCACCCGCGCCTTCGCGCCCGTCGCCGAGCTGGCCCGCGACTCGGGCGCCAAGGTGACGCTGATCCACGTCGTGCGCATCCTGGTCACGACGCCGCCCGGCGCGATGTTCGCCGGCCCGCTCACGATCGGCGACCCGCGCCAGGAGAAGGAGGACGCCGAGAAGGCGCTCGCCGAACAGGCCAAGGCGCTGGGCGACGGCATCGAGGTGAACTGCGAGGTGCTGCTCGACGAGTCGGTCGGCCGCGCGGTGGTCGAGTACGCGGAGCAGAACGGCGTGGACGTGATCGCGGTGTCCACCCACGGCCGCAGCGGCCTGCGCCGCGTGGTGCTCGGCTCGGTCGCCGAGGACGTGCTGCGCCGCGCGCACCTGCCGGTGCTCGCGTTCCCCCCCGCGAAGTGACCCGACGCGCGGCGCCGCGCCGCGCGAGCACGCGAACGCCCACCGTTCCCCGCAGGGAGCGGTGGGCGTTCGCGTGCCGGCGCGGCCGATCCGTCAGGCCACGCGCCGCTTCGCGCGGTCGACCGCGTCGAAGGTCCAGCCGGCCCGGCGCGCGTACCAGGCGTCGGCCGCGTGGAACAGCCCCGCTTCGCGCGCGGCGCCGGCCAGCTCGAGCAGCGCCCCGCGCTCGCGCGCGAGCTGGGCGAGGCGCGCGCCGGCCGCTTCCGGGTCGCCGCGCGGCAGGAGCGCCGCCGCGCCCTCCTCGTCGGCGCGCTCGCGCGCGTAGGCGATGTCGGTGGCGACGAGCGGCAGCGCCGCCGCGTAGCCGTCGAAGATCATGCGCGGCGTGTCCTCGGCCGTCGGCGTGAAGAACAGCGCGTCGTAGCCGGCGAGGCGCTCGATCAGCTCGGGTCCGTACACGGCCGAACCGAGGAAGCGCACGCGCTCGCCGAGCCCGAGCTCGGACGCGCGGCGCGCGAGCTCGGCGCGCTGCGGCCCGTCGCCGACGAGGTCGAGGGTCGCGTCGGCGCCTCGGCCCACGGCGCGCCCGAGCACCTCGACGGCGGTCGCGAGCCCCTTGCGCTCCACGAAGCGCCCGCAGTAGACGAGCCGCAGCGCGTCGCCGGCGGCCGCGCGCGCGCGGCGCCGCTCGACGACGCCCGCGTCGACCACGTGTTCGGTCAGGTGCGAAGTGTCGTGGAACGCGCGCACGTTGGCCCCGTAGCGCCCGTAGCGCGCGACGAGGTCGCGGCCCTTGAGCAGCGAGAGGTCCGAGCGCGCCACGCCGTCGCGCACGACGCGCTCGTACACCGCGCCGTAGATCGCGGCGCGCACGCGCCGCCGGCGCGCGTCCCCGGCGAGCTCGCGCTCCTGCAGCACCACGTCGGTGTCCTGCACGAACACCGTCGGGATCCCCCACTCGACGGCCAGGCGCCAGGCCGAGGTCATGACCGGCTTGAACAGGTTGTCCGCGCCCGCGTGCACGACCTGGGCCGTCGAGGCGAGGGCCGAGGCCTGGTCGCGCCAGCGCGCGCGGTGCTTCGTCCAGTAGTGGCGCGTGCGGGCGTCGGCCGGGATGGAGGGCACGAGCTCGATGCCGTCGTGCTCGCGGGAGACCGGCTCGAGGGCGGTCGTGCCCTCGAAGCGCTCGGCGGGCAGGCTCGGCGCGAGCACGGCGAGGTGCCCGTAGCGGCCCTCCAGGGAGTCGCGCAGCAGCTCGAGCGAGCGCTTCCAGTCGGTCGTGACCAGCCGCCGCTCGCCCGCGAGGAAGATCGGGGCGCAGATGGGGATGAGGTACATGGCGTCCCTTCCCCCATCGCCCGTCGGGGCGCCCGCGGTTGACCGCCGGGGCGCGGCGCGCCCGGTCGGGGGAGCCGGATCCGGTACGGACCTAGCGGAGCCCGCCCCGCCCCGCGCCGCCCGCGCCGACCAGGGGGCGGAAGTCGATCCACAGGGCCGCGCTCGAGGCGTCGCCGGCCCCGCCCTCGAAGTCGGCGACGCGCAGGCCCAGGGTGAGCTCGGGCACGGGCCGCCAGCTCAGGGCCAGGTCCCACTCCCGCCCCAGGTCCGCGCCGCCGCGGTCGGCCTCGAAGTCGTGCAGCGTGGCCTCGAGCGCCACCTCCCGCCAGGCCAGCCCCAGGCGCAGGCGCCGGTCGATCAGCCCCGAATCGGGCGTGACGGCGAAGCGGTCGAGCCAGCCGTTGAAGTCGTTCGTGCTCGCGAGCGGCGTGAGGAACGGCGCCTCGCCCGGCCCGCGCGCCCCGCCCAGGCGCTCGAGCTCGAAGCCCAGCGTCCCGCGCCACCCCCCGCCGAAGCGGTGCTCGTAGCCCAGGCCCAGGTCCAGGTACGACGCCGACAGGTCGCGCGAGAGCCCGTCCTCGCCGCGCTGGCGGGCCAGGTCCGCGCGGTAGGTGGCGGTGCCCGCGGCGGTCAGCTCGAGGCGTCCCTCGGCGCGCAGGCCCAGGGTGCTGGGCGCGCCGCCGATGCCCGCCGCGGTCGGCCCCGTCGCGCCGGGGGGCGGCGCGCCTGGCCCCGTCGCGCGGGCGCCCAGGTCGGCGTCGACGAGGTAGGCCGACAGCACCGCCCCGGGCCCGAGCGCCGCGCGCAGGTCGACCACGTGGGTGGTCATCGACTCGCGGCCGGTGGGCGCGTCGTCGCCGCCGGGACGGTTCACCGCGCCGAGGAAGGCGTACTCGAGCTCGAGCAGCCCCAGCGCCGGCAGCGCGAGCACCGCGCCGTCGTACACCTGGTCGTTCTGGCGCCACGGGTCGCGGCCGACCAGGCGCCCGTCGTGGAGCTGGTAGCGGATGCGCCCGCCGCGCACCCGCGCGCCGCTCGCGTCCTCGAAGGCCGCGTAGACGCGGTTCAGCGTCGTGCCCTCCGGGTCGAGCACGAGCGGCCGGTCGCCCTGCCCGTTCAGCCCGTCGTCGTAGCGCGCGGACCCGAGCACGGTCGTGTTCTCGAGCTCCGCGCCCAGCACGAGCCCGCGCACCGGCGCCGTCTCGAGGCCGAAGGCGGTGCGCAGGGTCGGCGCGTGCGCGCGGCGCGGGTAGCGGTCGTCGCGCAGCCCCTCGTAGCGCGCGCGGAACTCGAGCCAGGCCCGCGCGCCGCGCGCGCCGTCGAGCAGCTCCGCGAAGGGGCCGGTCGCCCGCCGGGTCTCGAGCCCCGCGACCGCGGCGCCGTCCTGCGCCGCGAGCGGCCCCGCCAGCCCGAGGACGACCAGGGCGGCCGCGGCGCCGCGGTGCGGCGCGGCGGTGGAGCGGGGATGGAACGGCACGGGACGGGTCGGAGCGGGAGGGAACGCGACGGGGACGGATTCGCGCATCCCAAAGCTAGCCCGCCGCGCGGGCCCGGGTCGCGGCGCGTCGGCACGCCGACGGACGGCGTCGCCACGCAACGGGCCCGCCCCGGCGCACGCGTGCGCGGGGGCGGGCCCGTGGTGTGCCGGCGGGTCGCGATGTGCCGGCGACCGGCCGATCCGGACCGAGCCGGCTCGGCCGGCGGCGGACGGAGCGCGAGCGGCCCGGGGTCTAGAGCTTGCGCTCCTTGTGGACCGTGTGGTCGCGGCAGAACTTGCAGAACTTCTTCTTCTCGAGCTTGTAGGCGGCCTTCTGGCGCTTGTGCGTCGTGTAGTTGCGCGAGTTGCACTCGGTGCACACGAGCCAGACGTAGCGTTCCTTGATCTTCATGGCGGATGGTCGCTGGAGCCCGTTCCGGGGCGGAGGGCCGAGGAGTGTACGGAGCGGCCCCGGCGCGCGCCAGCCGTCGGGGCGGAGTTTCGGCCGGCCGGGGGCGACCCCGGGCGAGGGCCGTGGTCGCCGGCAGGCCGGGCTAGACCGGCTGCATGCGGACTCCGGGCAGGAGCGAGGTGCCCCAACGGGCACCGACCAGGAGCCCGGCCACCGGCCCCAGCCGAAGCCTGGCGAGGGGACCGATCAGATGGATCCCACGCCCCCACTCCATGTCCCGTCCGAGCCTCGGGATCCCGCGGACCGACGGGAGGTCGAGCGACTCGGAGGTCGCGCGCAGCCAGCTCGGGAGCGTCTCGGGCTCGAAGCCGGTGACCAGGGTCACGCCGGACGCCTCCTGCGTGCGTGCGTCGCCGCTCAGGACCACGCGCCCCGCCCTCGCGTCCCACTCGACGCGGGGGACGCCGTGGACGATCTCGATCCAGCCGCGCTCGACGGCGCGCCGCAGACGCGCCGCGAGTCCGCTCGGGACGCTCCCGCCGCTCGGGTTCCGTTCGAGGAAGGCGAACCGCTGACGATCCGGCAGCTTCGCCCACGCCGCCATGAAGCGATGCTTCGACCAGTCCCGATCGAAGTCGAACTCGTCGACCCGCAGCGGGCTCCGCATCCAGAGCCGGACGGTCCGCCGGGTCCTGCGTTGCAGGAGGAGCGCGCGCTGCACGGCGGACGTCCCGCCACCGACGAGATCGTGACTCGACTCCACCTCCCGATCGGCGCTGCCTTCCTCCTCGAACACGTGGCGTATCGGGGCGCCCGCGCGGCGCAGATCGCGCGCCCATCTCGGCGTGCGGAGCCGGCCGTGACCCGTCGCGAGGAGGACGCGTCGGGCGCGCAGTTCGACCCCCTCCCCCAGGACGAGCAGGTGCGAAGCGTCGGGGCGGATGCACTCCACGCGTCCACCGACGAGCAGCTCGTGGAGCCGCTGTCGTTCGACGACGTGGTCCGAGTGCCGCATGAACGCCTCGTAGGTCGGTCGGCGGAACGGGCCCGCGAGCGAGGCGACGTCCGCGTTCTCCGGACGACCCACGAAGTGGAACAGGCTCGACGGCTTGGCGTCGAGGTGAGCGTTGGCCGGTGAACGCATCCACGCCATCGCGACCTTGCGTGCGCGCGTGGACCAGCGCCGGAGCAAGGCGCCCGATGGGTCGACGATGCGCACCGAGGCGCCCGCGGCCACGAGGGCTCGCGCCGCACAGACGCCGTGGGGCCCTCCCCCCACGACGACCCAATCGTCGATCTCGCTCCTGCTCACGCGCCTTCGCCCACGCCCGTGCGTTGTAGCTCGGCGTCCCGGTGATTCGACTCACCTCGCGACCACTTCGACAGTTGCCCAGCTCGCCAACTGCTTCACTCGAGCGCGCGCCCCCGTCATCGTTCGGCGCAGTCCTCCGGCCTCGCCCAGCGTGCTCACGCACGGCCGTCGCTCCCGCTGCGAGCGACGTCACACGGGCCGTCCACGCGGTTCGATCACGGCGAACCACGATCCCGTCACCACGACGACCGCATGATCCCCACCAACTACGCGCAGTGGCGCGAGTGCATCGAGGTCCACTGCAAGATCCAGCTCACGACCACCTTCGTGGAGGAGCGCCTGACCGAGTTGCTGGACGCCGACCACCCCAAGACCGCGACCTTCGAGGAGCTGTACGGAGCCGACCACCTCCGACGGACGATCGAGTGGTTCCGACGGGCGGCGGACGAGCTCTCCGACCGGTGACCGACCCCGCCCTCGGGTGGGCCGTTCGGCCGGCCGCGCCCCGCCGCCGCGGCCTCGGCGTCCACGCGGCGCACCGCGCTCACATGTCGAGGAACGACACGACGCCGGTGTCCATGTCGTAGATCGCGCCGACGACCCGGATCGCGCCTTGCGCCTCGAGGTCGGCCAGGACCGGCGAGCGCTCGCGGATCGCGGCGACGGTGTCCACGACGTTGCGCTCGCAGACCTCGTGCACGAACTCGGGGTTGCTCGAGGAGGGCTCGCCGTCGTACGCGGCGCGCACGGCGTCCACGGCGGGCCGGATCTTCGCCAGCATCGGCGTGACGTTGCCCAGGCGCACGTCGTCGATGGCCGACCTCACGGCGCCGCAGTGCTCGTGGCCGAGCACGAGCACCAGCTTGGCGCCGGCGGCCGCGCAGGCGAACTCCATGCTGCCGAGGATGTCCTCGTTGACGAAGTTGCCCGCCACGCGCGCGACGAAGACGTCGCCGATCCCGCGGTCGAACACGTCTTCGACCGGGACGCGGCTGTCCACGCAGGACAGCACGATCGCCTTGGGATACTGCGCGTCGGACGAGCGCCGCACCATCGCCGAGTGGTCGCGCAGCGTCAGGTCGTTGCGCACGAAGCGCTGGTTGCCGGCGCGCAGGAGCTCGACGACCTCGTAGGGCGTGAGCGCGGCCTGCTCCTCGGCGGTGAGCACCTCCGTGCGCAGCGCCTCCCGCGGTCGGGGTTCGCTGGCGCAAGCGACGACGAGCAGGGCGAGGAGGGGCGCGAGGCAGCGGTGGAACATGGTGGGTACGGGGTCGAGGCGGGCGCGATGCCGCGCCCGCCGGTGTTCCGTGGACCCCGATCCCTCGCTCGCGCTCAGCGCGCCAACATCGCCAGCAGTTCCTGGCGCGTGGCCGGGTTCTCGCGGAAGGCGCCGAGCATGCGACTGGTGACCGTCAGCGAGTCGGGCTTGTGGATGCCGCGCGTGGTCATGCACTCGTGCTTGGCCTCGATGATGACGGCCACGCCGCGGGGCTGGAGGACGCGATCGATCGTGTCGGCGACCTGGGCGGTCAGCTTCTCCTGGATCTGCAGGCGCTTGGCGTAGACCTCGACGACGCGCGCGAGCTTGCTGATGCCGACGACGCGCTTGTCGGGCAGGTAGGCCACGTGCGCGCGCCCGTTGATCGGGACCATGTGGTGCTCGCAGTGGCTCTCGAGGTTGATGTCGCGCACGAGCACGATCTCGTCGTAGCCCTCCACCTCCTCGAAGGTGGTCGAGAGCACCGCCTCGGGGTCGAGCTCGTAGCCGGCGAAGAACTCGCGGTAGCTCTTGGCCACGCGGCGCGGCGTGTCGAGCAGGCCCTCGCGCTCGGGGTCGTCGCCGGCCCAGCGGATGAGCGTGCGCACGGCCGCCTCGGCCTCGGCCTGGGAGGGGCGGTTGTCGGCGACGCGGCGTTGTTCGGTGGGCGACACGGGGGCGGGGGCAGGTGCGGAGGTGGTGAGTGGGGCGCCAGCGTGGGCAGGCGGCGCGGCGTCGGACGGCGCGGCGTCAGCTGTTGCGGCGCGGTCGAGGGCGGCGTCGTCGGCGGGTGCGGTCATGGCGGGGCTCGGATCGGGGCCGGGCCCGGGTCCGCGCTGCCTGCGGAGCCGGGCGGGAGGATAGCCCGCGGGGCGGTCCGGACCACCGGCGCGGGGACGGTTCCGAAGCGGCGCACGGGCGCCAACGCCGGGGGCGTTCGTCCGTGTTCCTTGGCCTCGGGACCCGGGTGCGCTTCGCCGCCGCCCGCCGGACGGACTCTCCCACCCGGCAGGTACAGTCTCTCGCCCGATGCCCCAGCCCCCCGCCCCCCGGATGCCGCCCCGCCCGCACGGCACGCACCTGCACACCGAGCGCCTCGCGCGCACGAAGCGCGTCATCGGGTGGATCGCTCTGCTCGTGGGCCTGCCGCTGGCCCTCGTGGACTTCCTGCGCGGGGCCCTCGAGTCGGGCAGCGGGCACGCCGGCCTGACGCGCACGAACGACAGCGCGTGGCTCGAGTACCCGCTCGACCTGGTGTCCCACGCGGCGTTCGGCTTCGGCACGCTGGTCCTCCTCGCGACGGTCGCCCTGTGGCGGATGCTCGCCTGGCGCATCCGCGCGCTCGAGCGGCTGGCGGCGGACCCGAGCCGCGAGCGCGACCCCGCCCCGATCCTCCTCACCCACGTGGTGCCGTTCGCCCTCGCGCTGCGCTGGGTGCTGGGCGTCACGGTCGGCGGCGCGCTGGTCGCTTGGCTGAGCGCGACCTTCGAGTTGGGCGACGCGACCCAGGCGCTGCCCCACTGGGCGGTGTGGCTCGGCCTCGACGCCGACGCGTTCGCCGCCCGCGCCGAGAGCGCGGCGCCGGTCCTGGGCTGGGTCCACCTCGTGCTCGCGCTCGCCTGCGCCCTGGTCGCCGGCTTCCTCGCGAGCGTCGACCCGAAGCAGGCGCCCGAGGCGAAGGGCCTGGCCGCATGGTTCCGGCTGGGCGCGTGGTACGGGCTCCTCCTCTCCGTCGCGCTGCTCGCGCCGCGCCTCGTCGGTGGGCCGTGGCTGGGCGCCGATCGGGTCGCCTGGATCCAGCCGGCCCTCGCGGGGCTCACGACCCTGCTCGCGATCGAGTTCACGCTGCGCCTGGTCGTCGATCTGTGGCTGCGCTTCTACGACCGCCGCGAGCTGCCCGGCGCGCGCGTGCTGACCGACGCGTTCGTTCCGCGTCTGCTCGGTTCGCACGCCAACCCGGTCAAGAGCGTCTTCGACGTGGCGGCCGAGAGCTTCGGCATCGATCTGCGCGGCACCTACGCGCTCGTTTTCATGCGCCGCGCGATCCTGCCGCTGGCCGGGATCCTGCTCGTGTGCGCGTGGATCGCCAGCGCGTTCGTCGTCGTGCCCGCGCACGCGGTCGGCGTGCAGCAACGCTTCGGCGCGCGACCCGGCGGCGACGGCGTACTCGAGCCCGGCCTGCACCTGGTCGCGCCCTGGCCGATCGACCGCGTGACGCTCGTCGAGACCGAGCGCGTGCAGACGACGCCGCTCGGCTTCGAAGCGTCGATCGAAGGCGCGGCGATGCTGTGGAGCGAGACCCACGCCGAGGGCGAGTACCGGCTCGTGCTGGGCGACGGCGACGAGCTGCTCTCGATCAACGCCGTGCTGCACTGGCGCCCCGTCGACCCGATCGCCTACCTGTTCACCGTCGCGAACCCGCGCCAGGCCCTGTCGGACATCGCGCACCGCGTGCTGTTCGAGAACACGGTCGACCGCACGCTCGACGACGTGCTCACCGGCAACCTCGCGTCGCTGACCGACGAGTTCGAGCGCGAGATCGCGAGCGAGGTCGCCGCGCGCGACCTGGGCGTCGAGATCGTCGACCTGGTCGTGTTCGCGCTGCACCCGCCCAAGGACGTGGCGGCCGACTACCAGGCGGTGGTCAGCAACCAGATCGAGGGCGAGCGCCTGATCATCGAGGCCCAGGCCGATCGGGCGCAGCGCGTGTTCGACGCCGAGGCCGACGCGTTCGACACCGTCGCGCGCGCCCAGGCGGACCGCATCAGCGACGAGGCCGCCGAGGTCGCGCGCATCGAAGCGGTCGAGCGCCTGGCGGACGAGCGCTTCGGCGACGAGCGCGACGCCCTGTTCGAACTCCTGCTCTACCTGGACGCGCTCGAAGCTGCCCTCGAGGGCACGCCGTTCGTCGTCTGGCACCGCCGCCTCGACGAGGACGGCGCCAACCTTTGGATCCTCGACCGATGACCTCCGAGTCCCAGAGCCACGGACATTCGCACGGGCACGGCCATGGCCACGGGCATGGCCACGGCCATGGCCACGGGCACTCGCACGGCGAGCTCCCCGACACCGGCCCGACCCGCTTCGGCCTGCGCGTCGCCGTGGGCGTCGTGACGATCGGTCTGCTCGCGCTCTACAGCGCGGCCGTGTCCGTCGGCGAGCGCGAGACCGGCCTCGTCACGCGCTTCGGCAAGCTCGTGCGCACGCTCGACGAGCCGGGCCTGCACTGGAAACTGCCCTGGCCGATCGAGGCGCACACGCCGGTGGACCGCCGCACGCGCGTGCTCTCGACGCGCCACACCGAGGCGACGACCAAGGACCAGCGCAACGTGGTGCTGCAGGCCTTCGTGGCCTGGAGCGTGAGCGATCCCGAGCGCTGGTTCCGCGCCGTGGGCGACGAGGCGCGCGCCGAGGAGATCCTCGGCGACCAGCTCTCGGCCGCGAAGGCCGCCGTCCTCGCCGAGAACGACCTCGCGGCGCTCGTGTCGACCGACCCGTCGACGCTGCGTACGCGCGAGATCGAGGCGGCCATCGCCGAGCGCGTGCGCGAGACCGCCGGCGACGACTACGGCGTCGCGATCGAGTCGGTCGGCATCCGCCGCCTGTCGTTCCCCGAGTCGAACCTCACCGCGGTGTTCGACCAGATGCGCGCGGACAGGAAGCGCGAGGCCGACGCCCTGCGCGCGGAGGGCGAGAGCGCCGCCGACACGATCCGCAGCGAGACCGAGGTGCGCGTCGCCGAGCTCATCGCCGACGCCGAGCGCGAGGCCCAGCGCATCCGCGGCGACGGCCAGGCGAAGATCGCCGAGGCCATCGGCCGCATCGCCGAGGTCGACCCGGAGTTCTTCGCGTTCATGGTCAACCTCGACGCGCTGTCGCAGATCGTGACCGACCGCTCGGCCTTCTACTTCCAGACCGGCGACGCGCCGTTCGACCTGTTCGAGGCGCCGTTCGCGAACGGCACCTATCTCGACGAGAACGGCGAGCCCACCCAGCCGCCGTCGGACGACGCGTCCGGCGCTGTCGACGACGGCGACGACGACTGATCCCGTGGCCGACCTCCAGATCCGACGCGCGGACGAGGCGCAGAGCCTCTTCTCGCCCCTCCTGCGCGCGCTGAACGCGGTCGTCGAACGCATCGGCTGGGTGCTGCTCGTGCTCGCCGCGCTGTACCTGGTCTCCGGCGTGACCGTCGTGAAGGAGAACGAGGTCGCGCTCGTGCTGCGCTTCGGCCGCCTCGTCGGCGACACACCGAGCGAACAGGTGAAGGAGCCCGGCCTGCTCGTCGCGCTGCCCTTCCCCATCGACCGCGTCGTGCGCGTGCCCACCGACCTCGTGCGCGAGGTCGCGATCGACGAGCTCGACGCCTCCGACCGCCAGCGGCGCGACGATCCCTACGCCGAGGAGCAGGGCGACGCGATCGACCTGGTCACCGAGGGCTACGTGATCACGGGCGACCGCTTCGTCATGCAGACGCGCATGACCGCGCGCTACCGCGTCGCCGATCCGGTGCTGTTCGCGCTGGGCGGCAGCGAGGAGCAGCGCGAGCGCCTCGTGCACGACGCCGTGCAGGTCGCGGCGCAGCGCATGCTCACCGCCAACCCGTCGCGCGCCCTGTTCGCCGGCCTGCGCGCTCTGCCGCGCGCGATCCGCGACGAGGCCCAGGCGCGACTCGACGCGCTCGACTCGGGCGTCGACCTCGTCGAGGTCTCGATGGGCGCCGTGCGCTACCCGCGTCAGGTGCTGCGTTCGGTCGAGGACGTGGCGAGCGCGGAGCGTTCGGCGACCGAGAGCATCGTGCAAGCGCGCGGCTACCAGGAGAGCCAGCTCGTGTACGTGGACCGCGAGCTGCAGCGCGTGCTCGACGCCCAGCGCTCCTACGCCAAGCGCGTCGCCGCGCGCGTCGCGGGCCTCGTCGACGCCTACGAGCGCGTGCAGCCCCAGTACGCCAAGGCGCCCGAGCTGGTCATCGACCGCCTGTGGCGCGAGGGCGTCACGGGCCTCCTGCGCCGCAGCGGCGCGCGCACCACCTTCATCGCTCCGCCCTCGGGCGAGCGCTACAGCGGCCTGCGCGTGACCCATTCGCCGCAGCGCGCCGCCGACGCCGTGGCCGACACCCCCGGCGGGGACCACTGATGACCATCACGCCCAAGCCCTGCGAGACGGTCGGCACCGGCGCCGCCGCGTCGACCGATCCGAACGCCCCGCGGCCCGTGCGCGGACGCGCGACCGGAGCGACCGCGCCCAGCGCCGACGACGCGGTCGACGTCCCGCTCACCGAGTCGGAGAAGCGCCACATCGCGCGCCAGCTCGGCCCGCTCATGTTCGGCGCGGGGCTGTACGCGCTCGGCGTGCTGTGGGCGTACCTGTTCAGCGGCCAGGCCGAGGTCGGCTCGGTGCTGCAGGCGATCGGCGCGATCGTCGTCGGCCTGCCGATCTTCCGCGAGGCGCTCGAGGGCTTCCTCGCTCGCCCCACGCGCAACCTCACCGAGCAGCTCGTCGCCATCGCGATCGTCGCGGCGCTGGTCACGGGCGAGTTCATGGTCGCGACGCTCGTGCCGCTGTTCCTCGAGCTCGGGCACATGTTCGAGGAGCGCTCGAGCCGCGGCGCACGCGCGGCCATCGACGGCATCCTCTCGCTCCACGCGCGCCGCGCGCGCCGCCGACCGAAGGGCGGGAGCGACGCCGACGCGCTCGAAGAGGTCGACCCGCACGCGCTCGAGGCGGGCGACCTGGTCGTCGTGCTGCCCGGCGAGGTCGTCCCCTGCGACGGCGTGGTCGTCACGGGCCGCTCGAGCGTCGACTCCTCCCCCATCACCGGCGAGTCGCTGTACGTGTCGGTCGAGCCCGACACCGAGGTCTTCTCCGGCACGATCAACCTCGACGGCCGCCTCGAGGTGCGCGCGACGAGCGTCGGCTCCGAGTCCGTGCTCGGCCGCGTCGTCGAACTCATGCAGAAGGTCGAGTCGAGCAAGACCGGCGTGCTGCGCCTGCTCGACCGCTTCGCCGGCAGCTACATCCCGCTCGTGCTCGCGATCGCCGGCGTGGTGCTGTTCGTCACGGGCGACATGAACCGCGCGATCAGCGTGCTCATCGTCGCCTGCCCGTGCGGCCTCGTGCTCGCCGGCCCCGCGGCGATGGTCGCGGCGATGACGGCGGCGTCGAAGCTGCGCCTGCTCATCAAGAGTTCGGAGTTCATCGAGACGACCGCGGACATCACGACGCTCGTGCTCGACAAGACCGGCACGGTCACGAGCGGACGCCTCGCGGTGGACGCGCTCGTCCCGGCCGAGGGGGTCGATGCGAACGACCTGCTCGCCGCGGCCGGCGCCTGCGGTCAGGCCTCGCTGCACCCGGTCAGCGTGGCCGCGGTCGACGCGGCGCGCGCGCGCGGACTCACGCTCGAAGCCGTCGAGGAGACGCGCGAGGTGCCCGGCGAGGGCGTCGAGGTGCGCACGCTCGGCGGCGCGACGGTGTGTCTGGGCCGCCGCTCGTGGCTCGAGGGACGCGGCGTCGTCTTCGAGGCGGCCGATCACGACCACGACGGTCCCGGCGCCTGGGTCGCGCGCGGCGACGCCCTGCTCGGCTTCGTCGCGCTGCGCGACACGCCGCGCGCCGAGGCGAAGGAAGCGCTCGAACTCACGCGGCGCCTCGGCATCGAGCGCACCGTGCTCCTGACGGGCGACCGCCGCGCCACCGCGCAGGTCGTGGCCGACGAGCTCGGCTTCGACGACTTCGTCGCCGAGGTGCTGCCCGAGCAGAAGCTCGACGTGGTGCGCGAAGAACAGGCGCGCTCGCGCGGCAAGGTGATGATGATCGGCGACGGCGTGAACGACGCGCTCGCGCTGTCGGGCGCGGACGTGGGCGTGGCGCTGGGCGCGCGCGTCAACGAAGTGGCCGTGGGCGGCGCGGACGTGGCGCTGATGTCCGGCGACCTGGGCCGCATCCCGAAGATGCTGCACCTGGCCGACCGCACGCGCTCGACGATCGTGCTCAACGCCCTCTTGGCCACCGGCTGGGGCGTCGCGATGGTCGGCTTGGCGTCGGTGGGCATCCTCGGGCCGTCGCTCGCCGCGCTCATCCACAACGGCGGGGTGCTGCTCGTGCTGGTGAACAGCTCGCGCCTCGTGCGGTCGGTCGACGACGCGACCGAGCGCGGGCCCTTCCTGGCGCCCCAGGGGCTCCTGCCCGAGGCCGACCGCGGCCGGGGCACCTCCGCGGGCACGGTCGCGGGCACGGTCGCGAGCACGGGTGCGACGGGCTGAGGCCGCCACGGCGCGCCGCCGCTCGCCAAAGGCGACCTCGCCATCCGATTCGGGCGCGGGGGGCGCGCGCCGCGCTCGGGCCGGACCCCGCCCGCGGGGCCTCGGAACGGCGTAGGATTGGGGTGCCCCGGCTGCTCCGGAGCGGCCGCCGAGGCCGATCCGGGAGCGGCGCCTCCACACGAACCGCCCCCCCCCACCGCCGCTCCATGATCCAGGCCAAGCGCAGGATCGTCCTCTACCAACCGCAGCAGGTCGACGCCTCCCTCGGCGCGCCGAGCTCGGGCGACATGCTGCCGCTCGAGATGCTGCAGATCGGCGCCTGGCCCGACGCCGACGGGTACGAGGTCGTGATCATCGACGGGTCGCTCTACGACCAGGACACCGCGCACCGCATGGTCGTCGAGGCCTGCGAGGGCGCGATGCTGTACGGCGTCACCGGCATCCTCGGCTTCATGGTCAAGGACGGCGCCCTGTGCAGCGCGAAGGTCCGCGCCGCGCACCCGAACATCAAGATCGTCGCCGGCGGTTGGTTCGCGAGCGTGCGGCCCGACCTGTTCCTGCGCACCGGGGTCTACGACGGCGTCATCCGCGGGCAGGGCGAGATCGCCTTCCGCGAGCTGGTCGAGGCCACCGCGTCGGGCGAGCCGTGGGACGACATCAAGAGCCTCGCGCTGTGGCGCGACGGCGAGATGATCGAGAACCCGAAGCAACCGGTCGCGGGCTGGGACTCGCTGCCGGACGCCGCGTGGCACCTGCTCGACGTGGAGCCGTACCGCGCGCGTCAGATGCAGCCGGACAGCCACAGCCACGTGCTGCGCATGCCGACGCCGCCCGCGCTCGGCAACCGCCAGCCGTACTTCGGCATCACGTTCTTCTCGAGCTTCGGCTGCCCCGAGCCGTGCAAGTTCTGCTGCTCGCCCTTCGTCACGAACCGCCGTTGGAAGGCGATGCCGGCGCAGCGGATGCTCGACCAGCTCCAGATGCTGAAGGAGCGCTGGAACTACGACGTGGTGCGCTTCCACGACGCCAACTTCGGCGTGGCGGAGAAGCGCGTGCGCGAGTTCGCCGAAGGCTTGATCGAGCGCGAGCTCGGCATCTGGTGGAACTCGTTCATCGAGACGCACTCGATCCTCCACTACAAGCCCGAGACGCTCGACCTCATGGCCCAGTCCGGCATGCACCTCGCCGAGATCGGTGCGGAGACCGGCACGGACGAGTTCATGAAGGAGCAGATCGGCAAGCCGATCAAGGGCGACGACAACGTCCGGGCGACCTACGAGATGGAGCGCCGCGGCATCGAGAACTCGGTGACCTACATCATCGGCTATCCGAAGGAGAGCCCCGAGAACATGCTCGCGACGCTCGACCAGGCGCGGCGCGCGCAGGCCGCGGCGCCGAAGTCGTCGGTGACGGTGTGGCCCTATCGCCCGATCCCCGGCACCGAGATGTGGGACCAGGCGATCGAGCTGGGCTTCGAAGCGCCGGACGAGCTCGAACACTGGGGCAGCCTCGGCGAGTACCACCTGCACGAGACCTGGCCCGGCCGCATCCCGCCGCACGTGGCGCAGGTGCGCAAGCTCTACTGCCACTACCAGACGCTCGCGCGCGGCCTCGTGCGCAGCAAGGACGGGCTGTGGGAGAAGCTCGCGCGTTGGCGCCTCAAGAGCGGCAACTACACGGCGAGCACGCTCGAGACCAAGGTCTTCGCCCTGTGGCTGCGCCTGCACAAGCTGCTGGCGAAGTCCGAGGAGGAGATCAGCCGCTCGTGGGTCGACCCGGGCCACAAGACCGGCACCGGCGAGAACGCGATGGCCAAGGGCATCGACCAGGACGACGTCATCACCGAGGTGACCGCGGGCCGCAAGGCCGAGCGTCAGACGGCGCGCTCGAACTGACGATCCGTTCGAACTGACGATCCGTGCGGTGCTGATCCGAACGGTGCCGCGCAGGAAACCGTCCGCGGCGAGGAGGATCGTGCCGCAAGGAGCATGAAGAGGCGTCGGTGCAATTCCGACGCCTCTTCGTGCTCCTGCGGCGCGATCCTCCTCGCCCCTCCTCGCCGCGGCCCCCGTTCCGTGCACACGCGACGCGCAGCGAACCGAATCGCTCGCGATGCCGGCCGCGCGTCGACGCAACGATCGCAGGCACGGTTCGCGTCGAGACGGGCCGCGTGGAGTCGGGCCGCGCCGAGTTCTCGCGCCCGCAGTTCCCCCGTGGAAAGCCGTGAGGCCCGCCCGCGGCGTTCGCGGGCGGGCCTCACAGCTGGGTCCCGGGCGTTCGTCGGTCGCAGGGCGCCGGCTTCCGCCCCGCGCCGAACGACGCGTGCGGACCCGGCGTACCCCGCGGACGCTCAGCTCTCTTCGTTCGCGGCCGCGTCGGCGGCGGACTGCTCGGCCTCGCGCTTCTCGGCGAGCGGCAGGCGCAGGCCGTAGCGCTCCTTCAGCGCCAGGTCGGAGAACGGCCCTTCCTCGTAGAAGGTGCGCAGGGCCTGGAACTGGGCGGCCGAGCGCACGCTCGAGAACTCCTTCGCGGTGATGCGGTCGAAGTCCACCGGGCGCTGGCCCGCGGCGCGGAACAGGTAGATCCGCTCGATCTCACCGGTCGGACGCAGCGGGACCGACAGGGCGCCCTCCTCGAGGGAGAACAGCGGCGCCGTCGAGCGCACGAGCACGTGCACCTCGTCGTCCCAGTTCGGGTCGTCGGCCTCGACCGCGCGGCGATCGAGCCAGTCGCGCACGCCGACGGTGAGGCCGGCGGCTTCCGCCGCAGCGGTGAAGGTCGCCGAGTCGACGGTGTCGGTGGCCTCGGCCGCGTCGTCGCCCGACGCGTCGTCCTCCTCGCCGTCCTCGTCGCCCTCGCCGAGCAGATCGGCGCGCAGGTTCGCGAGCGCCTCCTCGGCGAGCTCGACCCGGCGCGCCTCGTAGTACGGCTCGCGAAGCTCGTCGCGCAGGTCGGCGACCGGCGGCATGAAGGCCTCGTTGCGCTCGGTGAGGCGCACGACCGTGATGCCCGTGTCGCCGACGATCGCGAGCGAGGACAGCTGCCCCGGCTCGGTCATGCTGCGCACGCGACTGGCCACCTGCTTGTTCGACAAGCCGCCGAGCTCGCGCCACGCGGTGGCGTCGAGCGGTTCGGTGACCGCGACGTAGTCGAGGCCCAGGGCCTCGGCCTCCGCCGCGAGGTCGACCTCCTCGCCCTGCTCGATCCGCGCGTCGATCTCGGTGCGCCACTCCTCGAGCGCGGCCGCCGCGCGCGCGTCGCGGATCGCCCACTCCTTGGCCTCCTCGAAGGTCCAGTAGAGCGGCACCTCGTCGTCGTCCGCACCCGCGTCCTCCTCGGTCGCTTCCTCGTCGTCCGCGCCCTCCTCGGGCTGCGGGCGGCTGTAGATGCCGAAGTAGTAGTTCTTGTAGAACTGGTCGGCCTCGGCCTCGTCGTCCCAGTCCTCGGGGCGCGGGTAGCGCGCCTCGAGCGCGGACAGGTCGCGCGGCTCGTCGGTGGCCTTGAGCACGCCCACGAGCTCCGCGGCGAAGGTCGCCGGGCGGCGGTACTGGTTGAGCTCGAAGGTGGTCAGCGAACCGAGGAAGTCGTCGAGCTCCTCGTCGGTCGGCTCCTCCGCGCGCGCGGCCGCCTCGAAGTCGGCGACGCTCGCCATGGCGTACTCGAAGCGGTACTCCTGGTGGCGGTCGTGCCAGGCCTCCTCGATCGCCTCGCGCGGCGGCACGGAGGCCGCCATCGCGCACAGCTCGACGTAGCGCTGGATGCGCAGGAGGCGCCGCACGGTCTCCTCGAAGCCCTTGATGCCGCCCAGGTGCGAGCGCGTGCGCAGGGTCGAGGCGTAGGCCTGCACGTCGTCACCGAAGACCTGCTGCACGACCGCGCGGATCGCGGTCACGAGCTCGGCGTCGCCCACGTGCACGCCCGCGGCCTGGGCCTGCTGGTCGGCCATGACCAGGCGCACGAGGTCCTCGTCGGTCAGTCGACGCGGGTTGCTGATGAAGCCCTGCTGGAGCAGCGAGGTGACCGGCACCGCGCCGCCCATCTCCAGCGTGCCCTCGTAGCGCCGGCGCGCGTCGTACTGGTCGGCGACCGTGAGGACGCGCGGACCGAGCTGGGGGTCGTTCCACTGGATCGCCACCTCGTCCCCGCCGCCGCCGCCGCCACCCTGGCCCGCGGTGGGCGGCAGGATGAAGATGATGGTCAGGAAGACCAGCAGCAGGATCATGAAGGCGTAGGTCAACGGGTTCTTCCCCTTGGGCGTCTTCAGATCGTCCTCGAGGAAGTCCTTCTCCGAGGGCTCGGAGAACTCCACCTCACCGTGGACGGCCTTGCCGTGCTGGTCGCCGTGACCGTGGTCCTTGGAGGGGTGGGAGGGCTGGTTCGAGGGCTTGCGCGACTTGCTCGACATGGACGGTCGGGGCCGGGCACCGCGGGGCGGTGGGGTCCGTGAGGAGGCTCCGCGGGGGCGGAGCGGGGCTGGAAGGGCGAGGAGTGTAGCGCTGGGCCCCGCCGGGTACTGGCCCGAACCGGTGGTCAACGCGATCGCGACCCGCGAGGTCGCCAGGGGCGATCACGCCCCGCGCGGGCTCGATCCCGGAGGGGCGCACCTCGTCGCGGGGTCCGGCTCGGGCGGACGGGCGTCGCACACCGCGCCCCCACCCTCCCGCGCCGCGTCGCGCGGCGCGTTCGGTCGTCCGGGCCGCCGGGACACCCCAGGCGAACCCTTGACCACCCGTTGGAGCCAGTCCTAGTCGCGGGCGAGTTCGCCGTCGCGCGGCAGGTCGTCCAGCGACGCCAGCCCGAACCGGTCCAGGAAGTCCGCCGTCGTCCCGTACAAGAGCGGCGACCCCGGCTGGTCCGCGCGCCCGGTCACCTTCACCAGGCCGCGATCCACGAGCGTGCGCAGCATCGGGCCCGCCTGCACGCCGCGGATGGCCTCGATCTCGGCCTTCGTCACCGGCTGGCGGTAGGCGATGATCGCCAGGGTCTCGAGGCCGGCGGGGCTGATCTTCTCGGTGCGGCGGCTCGAGTCGAGGCGCTGCACGACCTCCGCCATCTCGGGGTCGGTGAACAGGCGCCACCCGCCCGACACCTCGCACACGACGAAGGGCAGGCCGGAGGTGCCGAGGCGCTCGCCGAGCGCGGCGAGGGTCAGGGCGGCGACCTTGGGCTTCGTGCCGAGCAGGTCGGCGAGGCGACGGGTGCTCAGGGCCTCGGGCGAGGCGAAGAGCAGCGCGGCGGCCGGCCGCACGAACTCGGCGGGATCGGCGTCCGCGGCGAGGTCGTCGTCCTCGGGCTCGTCGGCGTCGTCGCCGCCGACGGGCGCGTCCTGGGCGTCCGGTGCGTCGACGAGGTCGCTCGCGTCCTCGCGCTCGTCGCCGTCCTCGTCGCCGCTCGCGTCGTCCTCGGCGCTCGCGCCCTCGAACGGATCGCCGCACAGGATCGCCACGAGTTCGGGATCGAGCGCGACCTCCTGGGTCGGCGGCATCCAACGCGGCGCGTCGAGCACCGCCGTGCCGCCGTCGAAGCCGTCGGCCCCGACGACGCCTTCCGACACAGCGAGCCCGTCGTGATCGAGGGGCGCGTCGTCGTTCGGCAGCGGTGCGTCGGAGGGGCTGTGCATGGTCACGGAGGAAGGGGACGGCGCTGGAGCACGCGCCGTACGCACGACGGGACCCCAGCGAGGGTCCTCGCAGGATCGCGACGCCCGCGAGCGGCGGTCAAGCATCGCCGTCGTCGTCGATCGCACAGACGAGAATCGAAGTGTCGAGCGACGGGGCCCGACCGCGCGTGCGCGAACCGTGCGCGTGCGAGCCGTCTGCGTTCGAACCGTGCGCGTGCGAGCCGTGTGCGTTCGAAGCGTGCGCGTCCGAAGCGTGTGCGCGCGAAGCCTGCGCGCCGCGCCTCAGCGCAGGTCCTCGCCGAGCAACGCCGACAGCGGCGCGAGGTCCACGCCGTGCCGGTGCTCGGCCTCGATCTGCCACTGGACGTACTCCTCGTCGTCCATCGGCCAGTCGTCGAGCGACGACTCGACGCGCTGACCGAGCTCGCCCCACCCCCCGTCCTGCGCGTCGAACAACTCTTCGACGACGAAGAACAGGCGTACGTCCTGCGACGGATCGAGCTCGATCGGACCGCCGAGCTCCCCCACCGGCGTGCGGAACGCGAGCGTGCCGAGGCGCGAGTTCGCGCTACGCACGACGAAGCCGAGCACGCCGCCGCGCTCGGCGGTCGGGTCGAGGCTCGACGAGCGCGCGATCGACTCGAACGACTCGCCGTCCGCGAAGCGCGCCGCGACCTCGGAGGCCTGCGCGCTGGGGACGACCGCGATGCGCAGGCGCGCGGAGTCCTGACGCAGCGTCCACGCGCGCACGACGCGCTCGACCAAGAGTTCGCGGCGCGCGTCGTCGCGCAGGCGGCGCCGGAACACTTCGGGCTCGACGCCGAGGCGTTCGGTGACCACGTCGTCGAGCGCGTCCACGCCGAAGCGCGTCTCGAGCGACGACTCGATCGTGCGCGTGCGCCGATCGACGACGGCGTCGGAGAGCCGCAGCCCCAGCTCGGCCGCGTCCAGCTCGGCCATGCGCGCGCCCACCAGCATGTTGAGGTGGTAGTTGAGCAGGTCCGGGTCGCGGTGGCGCAGGTCGGCGAGCAGGTCGCTCGTGCGCACCGCGCTCGCGCCGACGCGCACGAGCACCGCGTCGTCGGCCGCGGCCGCGAGCGGGTCGCGCGCCGCGACCGGCCGACCGGGATCGAGCGGCGCCGAGGTCGCCAGCGGCGGAGGCGGCGGCCGATCGGCGGCGGCGCGTTCGCTGCGGTCGCGCCCGGCGTCACCGCTCGCGCAGCCGCTCGCCATCGCGAGGGCCGCACCGGCGACGCACAGGAGCGCGCGCGCGCGCAGCGGTCCGCGCCCAGCTCGGGGATCGATGATCACGACGACGGTGCCTCGGACGGACGGTGCCTCGGACGGAAAGCGTCTCGAACGAACGGTGCGCTCAGCGGTACTTGACGCTGCGCTTCACGCCGACGCCGCCGCACAGGGGATCCGCGACGAGACGGCGCTGCATGCCGCCGCCGGCGCCCGAACTGATGACCTCGATGTAGCCCGTGCCGCCGCACTCACCGTGCGGCGCGACGGTCGCGCGCACGAACTCGAGGTCGCCGCCGAACTCCGCGTAGAAGGCCGTGATCCAGTAGGTACGACCGGACACGGACCAGCCGGCCCAGAACGCCTCGGGGTCGATGTTGGGATCGGCGGAGCCGCCGGCGCTGCGGCGGCTGTTCTCGAGAAAACGACGCATGCGCTCCTCGAGCTCGCGGCGCTGCTGCTCGAGCGGGTTGAGCGGCTCGCCCTCGTCCTCCTCGTCCTCGTCCTGCGGCTTGGCGGTCGCGCGCTCCTTTCCGAGCAGGAAGGTTCCGTCGCCGTAGCTCGCGCCGCGGACGCGGCTGCCCGTGCGGCGCTCGAACAGGTCGCGCACCTCGGCGGGCGAGACCTCCGGCCAGATCTCCTGCACGTCGGCGGTCACCTGCGCGAGCACGAGCTGTCCGAGCTGTTCCTGCGCGAAGGCCTCGGCCTGCTCGTAGGAGAGCTCCCGCGCCGCGTCGCGCACGGCCTTGTTGAGCCAGTAGAACCAGCGGTCGCGCGTCAGGCGCAGGGCCTCGCGTTCGCGGTCGGACTCGACCTTGCGCTGCAGCTTCACGAGGTCGGTGACGAGCGGGCTGTTCGGCCAGGTGTCGCTGAACGCCGCGAGCGCGTCCATCGCGCCGGGGTACTCGCCCTGGCGACGCAAACGATCGATCTCGTCGAGCGCGTCCACCTGGGACTGCGCCTCCGCGCGCTCCTCGGCCGCGGCCAACCACCCGCCGAGGCGCTCGTCGTCGGAGCCCAGCTCGATCGCCGCGGCGTAGTGTTCGGCCGCGTGCACGAAGTCGAGGATGCGCTCGCTGTAGCGCGCGAGCGCGAGGTTCGCGTCGATCGCGACCTCGCCGCCCGCGAGCAGGTCGAGCGCGCGCGTGCCGCGCTC
>Ga0180435_10000662_pt1 | contig 36413 bp, 26 predicted proteins | sample SS_ome_3_FD_132467 | JGI IMG/M metagenome (GOLD analysis project Ga0180435, IMG submission 132467) | Hypersaline lake sediment archaeal communities from the Salton Sea, California, USA - SS_3_S_1 metaG | ecosystem: Environmental > Aquatic > Non-marine Saline and Alkaline > Hypersaline >... | reverse complement strand
CCAGGTTCTATCCCATTCAGATCGCCGAACGACTCAGCATACGATTCGAGCTAACGATCGCCGGGGAAGGCGGGCACGGTTCGCTGCCCCGGAGCGGCACCGCAATGTCCCTCCTGGGTAGAGTTCTCGATGCTCTGGAGCGCAAGCGCATGCCCGTGCACATCAGTTCGGCAACCCGGCTCATGGTCGAGGGGATGGTGGAACACACCACCGGTGTTGCGCAGCGAGCCTTGCGGATGCTGCTCAACGAGCGAACGGCGGATGCCGCCTTCCGCCTGCTCCCGGGTCAACTGGGTATTCTCGAACCCGTATTCCGCAATACCGTCAGCCCCACCATCGTCCGTGGCGGCGACAAGCACAATGTTGTCCCGGCGGAGGTCAAGTTGACCCTCGATGGTCGTATGGTGCCGGCGAGCAGCCCGGATGAAATGGCCGACGAGTTGCGTCGCATTGTCGGTCCCGATGTCGGCATCAACTACACCGTTGATGGCAAACCAGGCGTCGGCGAAGCCGATCTGCGTCTGTTTCCGCTTCTCGCTTCCGTTGTCCAGCGGCGCGACCCCGACGGCGTACCGATCCCGTTCCTGATGCCTGCCGCCACCGATGGCAGATGGTTCGCCGAGTTGGGGATTCAACCGTATGGCTTCACCCCTTTGCTGCTACCTGATGGCTTTGCGTTTTCGGAACTGGCCCACGCCGCCGACGAGCGCATTCCGGTTGCTGCCGTGGAGTCGGGGGCCGAAATGATCTTCGATCTACTCAACAGATATCCGGGACTGTGATGCCTGCCCGGCAGCTGATCGGGGAGCGCTAGGCTCCTTAGAAACCCGATTCTCTTCGGAGGCATGGTGCACGACGTCGTAATCATCGGTGGCGGACCGGGCGGCTATGCGGCTGCTCTATACGCCCACAACTTCGGCCTCAACGTTGCTCTGGTGGAAAAAGAGCGCGTCGGCGGAACCTGCCTGCTGCGTGGCTGCATTCCGGCCAAAGCCTGGCTCAAGACGGCTGAGGTTTTCGCCCACGCCAAGAAGGCGGCGGACTTTGGGGTTCATGTCGGTGAGCCGACGCTGGATTGGGAGGCGGCCCTCAACCGCAAGAACGGGATAGTGGACGGTCTTGTTCGTGGATTGAGTGGCTTGCTCAAATCTCGCTCGGTCGATGTCATCGAAGGCTACGGACGTCTTGCCGATGGCGGGGTTGAGGTCGCAGCCAAGGACGGATCGGTGCGGCGACTCGAGGCGAAGAACGTGATTCTCGCCACCGGGTCGAAGCCTCGCTCCATCCCGGGATATGATTTCGACGGCACGCGCGTTGTCTCCAGCCGGGAGGCCCTCGATTGGAGTGAACGCCCCAATCGAGTTGCGATCATCGGAGCCGGGGCCATCGGTAGCGAGTTTGCCTTGATCCTTGGTTCAACGGGGTCCGAGGTTCACCTATTCGAGATGCTCGATCAAGTGATCCCGGGCGCTGAGCCCGAGGCGGCCAAGGCGCTGGCGAGAGAGATGAAGAAGAAGGGCATCAAGATCCGAACGGGTGTCGGAGTTGGCCCGGCCGAGGTTGGCGATGACCGGGTAGTGGTTCCTTTTGAAGGCAAGTATGTGGATGTGGACAAGGTGCTCGTCGCCGTGGGTCGGGCTCCGGTCTCCGACGACATTGGATTGGAAACAACGCGCGTCGAGGTAGAACGCGGCTTCGTCAAGGTAGATCTCAACACCATGATGACGGCCGAGCCCAACATCTATGCAGTCGGCGACATCGTCGCCGATACCCCGCAACTCGCTCACGCCGGGTTCGCCGAGGGCATCGCAGCCATTACCCATATCGCAACCGGCCAAATCGCTCCGGTGGACTATCGAGCGATACCGCTTGTTGTCTACACCGACCCTGAGTTGGCCAGCGTTGGTCTCACCGAGGCCGCCGCTAAGGAGGCCGGATACGAAGTCGAGGTTCACGACCACGGGATGCGGGGGGTGGGCCGGGCGATTATCCAGGGCGAGGTGGGCGGCCTGGTCAAGATCGTCAGCGAAAAGGGTGGGCCGATCCTCGGTGCCACGGTGATCGCGCCCGGTGCTGGCGAGCTCATCCACGAGCTGATGTACGCAGTTGCCTGGGAGGCGCTTCCCTCTGAAGCCGCGGCATTCATCCATGCTCATCCAACGATTTCTGAAGCGATCGGGGAAACGCTGTTGTCCGCAGCCGGTCGTAGTTTGCACTGAGGACAGAAGGAGACCGCTGCAATGGCGACCACAGTCGAGATGCCGCAATTAGGCGAGACCGTTACTGAAGGCACAATCCTCAGCTGGGCAAAGCAACCCGGTGATTCCATCGCAGCCGACGAGGTGCTGCTCGAGATTTCGACCGACAAGGTCGACACCGAGATACCTTCTCCGGTCGCCGGGACCGTCCTCGAGATCCTGGTGCCCGAAGGTGAGACGGTGACCGTGGGAACGGCCCTTGCCGTTATCGGCGATGCCGGTGAGGAGGTTGCCACCGCACCCGCCCCGGAGGCGGCACCGGCACCCGAGCCGGCCCCAGAGCCCGCGACAGCCCCGGCCCCGGCCCCGGCCCCGGCCCCTGCCCCGGCCCCGGCCCCGGCCCCTGCCCCGGCCCCGGCCCCTGCCCCGGCGGCCGCAGCGCCCGCCGCTCCGGCGATGCCGGCTGCAACTGATGAAGCCCCCAAGCGATCCGTTCTGTCGCCCGTTGTGCGCAAGCTGGCCTCTGAGAACAACGTCGATCTTGCACTTGTCGTCGGTACCGGCGACGGCGGTCGGATCACCCGTAAGGACGTGACCGAGTTCATTGAAGCGCAGAGAGCCGGGACCCCGCCGCCTCCGCCGCCAGCCCCAACTGCCGAGGTGACCTTCGAGCCGGCGCCAGCTCCCGCTCCGGCTCCGGCCGCGGCTCCGGCTCCGGCTCCCGCTCCCGCTCCGGCTCCCGCTCCCGCTCCCGCCCCGGCCGCAGCGCCGGAGACGGTTGCAGTCCCCGAGGCCACAGCAGCAGGCGGAGGGGATCGCACCGAGGCCATGCCCCGACTGCGCAGGGTGATCGCTGAGAACATGCTCACCGCCAAGCGGACTGCCGCCCACGTTTGGACGGCGGTCGAGGTCGACTACGAGCGGGTCGAGCAGGTTCGGCAGAAGCACAAGGCGGCATGGAAGGCACGTGAGGGCTACTCGTTGACCTATATGCCTTTCATTGCCCGGGCCACAATCGATGCTTTGCAGGCCTATCCCGTTGTGAACAGCTCGTTCGATCTCGAGAATGGGACACAGACTTTCCACAACTCGGTCGGTCTTGGAATTGCCGTCGATCTGAATGAAGGCGGCTTGGTCGTAATGAACATGCCCGGGGCGGACGGATTAGCCCTGACCGGGTTGGCTCGAGGTATTAGAGCCGTCGCCGACAAGGCCCGTGCCGGAAAGCTCGAACTCGACGACCTCTCCGGTTCGACATTTACCATCACGAATCCCGGTCCGTTCGGATCGTTCATGTCGGCGCCCATCATCAACATTCCCAACGTCGCCATCCTCTCCACCGATACGGTCAGCAAGCGTGCTGCCGTCGTTACCTTGCCGGATGGTTCTGATGCGATCGCGATCCGCCACATCGGCTATCTCGGTCTCACCTGGGATCACCGGGTGTTCGATGGTTCGACCGCGGTTCTCTTCCTGCGGCGTATCAAGGAGAACCTGGAGACCTGGGACTGGGATCAGGAATTGGCGTGACACAAGCGCAGGTTCGGGTCCGCTGGCTCGGGCGGCTGCCCTATGCGGAGTCGTGGGATCTGCAGAAGGCCTTCTGGGAGGGCCGGGTTCTCGGTCGCAATCCGGACGACTACTTGCTGCTGGTCGAGCATCCGCACACCTACACGGTGGGGCGCAACGGTGACGGGTCCAATCTGCTCATCTCAGAAGAAGCGCTCGCGGATATCGATGCCGAGATCCACTACGTAGATCGCGGGGGCGACATCACATATCACGGCCCGGGTCAGCTGGTTGGATACCCGATCTTTGCCGTGCCCCGTCTGCCCAATGGATTCGACATGGTGGGGCACGTTCGCCGTATCGAGCAACTCATCATTGCTGCGCTTGCGGATCTCGGAGTTCAAGCTTGGGCTGAGGAGGGGCTGACGGGAGTCTGGACGGATCGGGGCAAAGTGGCTGCCATCGGAGTGCGCGTGTCGCGGGGCGTGTCGATGCACGGGTTCGCCATCAATGTCGATCCTGACCTCGGCTACTTCGGCAAGATCATCCCTTGTGGGATCACTGATCGAACGGTGACTTCGATCGCAGAGCTGGTCGGCCGCCCGGTGCGAATCGAGGAAGTAACAGACGCCGTGATCGATCACATCGGGTCGGCCTTCGGGTACAGCGATGCTGAGATTCAGCTGGGTGCTTTCGCCCGTGGGTCGAGTCGAGAGCCGTTCGCAGTAGACCGCATGGTTGCCGCCGGGGTGTTCTCGGGTGGAACCACAACCGATGCACCGATTGCCGTCAATGGTCTGCTCCCAGGAGAACCGCGACGACCGGAGTGGATGCGCATCAAGGCCGATATCTCATCCGACGGCTATCGCGATTTGCGCCGCCTGATGCGCAGCAAGGAACTCAACACGGTGTGTGAGGAAGCAGGATGCCCCAACATCTATGAGTGCTGGGCATCTGGAACCGGCACCCTGATGCTGCTCGGTGACAAATGCACCCGTGCCTGTGCGTTCTGCGACGTGCAAACTGGGCGACCGAACGAGGTGGATTGGGAGGAGCCGGAGCGCGCCGCCCAGGCTGTTGCGGCTATGGGATTGCGTCATGCTGTGCTCACCTCGGTCAACCGGGACGACCTCGCCGACGGTGGGGCGGCAATCTTTGCGGAGACGATTGGTCGGATCCGCGATCTCGTGCCCGACTGTGACGTCGAGGTGCTGATTCCGGATTTCAAGGGAGATCGTGACGCCCTGGAAACGGTGATGTCTGCCAAACCCGCCGTTCTCAATCACAATACGGAGACGGTACTGCGCCTGCAGCGGGAAGTGCGGACCGCAGCCAACTACGGTCGTTCGCTTGCGCTGCTCGCTCGCGCCAAGTGGATCAACCCGAGTTGCACCGTCAAGTCGGGTTTGATCGTCGGGATGGGCGAGACCGAGGCGGAGATAATGGCGACCCTCGCCGACATGAGGGCGGTTGGTGTTGATTTGGTCACAATCGGTCAGTACCTGCGGCCGACCCCTCGTCATCGTCCGGTTGCTCGTTATGTGCATCCCGATGAGTTCGGGCGCTATTCCGCGGAGGGTGCAAGACTGGGGATACCACACGTGGAGGCCGGCCCGCTGGTTCGTTCCTCGTACCACGCCGCGGAGTCACTGGAGACAGCGCAGCAATGACAGGCTTTCACTACGCCGACCGCCTCGATCGAGCCCGCAAGGAGATGGCTAAGCACGATGTCGACGTTCTGCTGGCGTCGGTTGGGTCCGATCTTCCCTATCTGACCGGCTATCGGGCAATGCCTCTCGAGCGATTGACGATGGCGGTGATCCCGCAGCGAGGCGAACCGGTGCTGGTGGTGCCCGAGCTAGAAGCGGCGAGGGTGACGGAGGTCGCCGGGGCCTTCGACGTGCGGCCCTGGAGCGAGACCGACAACGCGATTGGGCTCGTCGCCCGGCTGATCGGTCGCGCCAAGAATGCAATGGTCACCGATCAGACGTGGGCAGTCTTCCTGCTTGCGCTGCAGGACGAACTACCCGGGACAGCGTTCCGGTCGGCTCGTCCCCTCACCGAAGCGCTGCGGGTCATCAAGGAACCAGGCGAAATCGAATTGCTGCGTCGGGCCGGGGCATCGGCCGACGTTGTTGCGGGACTGCTCACGGTGCACGACTTCGCCGGGAAGACCGAGGCGCAGGTCTCTCGTGAGGTCGCAGCCATGTTGGAGGCCAACGGTACCGACGCCGCCGGGTTCGCCATCGTCGCTTCGGGGCCCAACGGTGCATCGCCACATCACGAGGCGGGGGAGCGGATCATCGGAGATGGTGATGCGATCGTTGTCGACTTCGGGGGAACCGTTGGTGGTTACGGATCGGACACAACTCGGATGTATCACGTCGGGGAGCCTTCGGCCCGTTATCGCGAAGTCCACGAGATCGTCCTCGTCGCACAGGAAGCCGCCGTCGCAGCAGTCGCTCCCGGCGTTGCCGCCGAGTTGGTGGATGCAGCTGCGCGCGCGGTGATCGCAGCGGCCGGCTACGGTGAGTTCTTCATCCACCGCACCGGGCACGGTATCGGGCTCGACGGCCACGAGGATCCGTACATAGTCTCCGGCAACACCCAGCTGCTGAAGGCAGGGATGGCTTTTTCGATCGAGCCCGGTATCTACTTACCGGGCGAATTCGGCGTCCGGATCGAGGACATTGTGGTCTGCAGCGAGGACGGAGCCGATCGGCTCAATCACTCGCCCCGGCAGGTGGCCGTCGTCGGCTGAAAGCCGATGCCGGGCACGGTCAGGGGGTTGCTCGAGGCACTACCCTTAGCGAGAAATCGTTTCACCGTGGAGGAACCGTGGCACAGGACATCGACCAGCTAGCCGCCAACGCTATTCGCGCCCTGACGATGGATGCAGTCCAGAGGGCCAAGTCCGGTCATCCCGGTGGGCCGATGGGCATGGCCGACATGGCTGTGGTCTTGTTCGGCAAGTTCCTACGCGTCGATCCGAAGAATCCCACCTGGGAGAACCGTGACCGCTTCGTGCTCTCTGCGGGGCACGCTTCGATGCTGCTCTACTCGGCTCTCCATCTCTCGGGGTTCCCGATCAGCATGGAGGACATCAGGAACTTCCGGCAGTTCGGCTCACCGACTGCCGGGCATCCCGAGCTCGATGTGGAACTGGGCATTGAGACGACAACGGGCCCGCTGGGACAGGGCCTGGCCACCGGGATCGGGATGGCAATCGCCGAGACCAAGCTGAACGACATCTTCGGGTCCGACCTGGTTGATCATCGCACCTACGGCATTGTGTCCGACGGCGACATCATGGAGGGTGTTTCCATGGAGGCCGCGTCGCTTGCCGGCCACCTCGAGCTCGGGAAGCTCATCTACCTCTACGACGACAACGACATAACCCTCGATGGGCCCAAGCACTGGTCGTACAGCGAAGACACCCTGCAGCGCTTTGCGGCTGCCGGATGGCATACGCTGCAAATCGATGGTCACGACCGTGCTGCGGTTGCAGAAGCGATCACGGCAGGTATCGCCGAAGAAGCCAGACCTACGTTGATCTCATGCAAGACGCACATCGCTTACGGCAGTCCCAACAAGCAGGACAGTTCGGCCGCTCACGGGTCGCCGCTGGGCGACGATGAGATCACCCTGGTCCGTGAGGCGCTCGGTTGGGAGCACAAACCTTTTCATGTCCCGGCCGAGGTCTACGACTTCTTCACCGAAGCGTTCTCCCGTCGCCGCCAGCTGGCCAGCGAGTGGCAGCGCAACTTCGAGATGCGCATGGCCGGCGACGAGGAGTTGCGGGCAGCATGGAATGCTCACTTCCACAGCAAGCCGATTACGGTCCCGGTGCCGGAGTACGATCAAGGTGCCAGCGTCGCCACCCGGGCTATCTCCGGTGATGTGATCAACACGATCGCTCCAGAGCGTCCGGAACTCATTGGAGGCTCTGCCGATCTCACCCCCACGAACAACTCCTACATCGAGTCCTCGACCAATTTCTCAGCCCAGGACCGGGGGGCCCGCAATTTCCGCTTCGGAGTTCGTGAACACGGCATGGGAGCGGTCGTCAACGGGATCAATCTCCACGGGGGGCTACGTTGCTACGGCGCCACGTTCCTGACCTTCTCCGACTACATGCGGGGGGCCATCCGTCTAGGGGCACTCATGGGCGTACCCAGCATTTGGATCCTGACCCATGACTCGATCCTGCTCGGCGAGGACGGCCCGACCCATCAGTCGATAGAGCAGCTTGCCGCTTTGCGGGCCATGCCCAACCTGTGGGTCATACGACCCGGTAACGCAGCCGAGACTGCCGGAGCCTGGGAAGTGGCGCTCAACCGGCTCGAGGGCCCGACTGCCCTTGTCTTTTCCCGGCAGGGTGTCGCGGTGGGCGATATGGAGCCCGTGCCTGTTGCCAAAGGCGCCTATGTAGCGAAGGAGGGCTCAGATGCCGTGCTCGTCGCCACCGGCTCAGAGTTGCAGACGGCGCTCGGTGCGGCGGAGATCCTCAGCGGTGAAGGCACTTCGCTGCGTGTGGTCTCAATGCCGTGCCGGGAAGCATTCGAGGCCCAGGACGCCGCCTACCGTACCGAGGTTCTCGGCGAGGGGCTTCCGATTGCCTCGCTGGAGGCCGCAGTGACATTCGGCTGGACGGACGTAATCGGCAGTGATGGCCTTGCCATCGGCATCGACCACTACGGGGCGTCGGCGCCGGCCGCAGTCCTTGCCGAGGAGTTCGGTTTCACTCCGGCGAAGGTTGCCGCCAAGCTCGTCTCCTGGCTCGCTCAATAGCGCATACGTGGAGGTCACGCCCTCCCTCGTTCTTGCCATGTGGGCGGCAGGCGTAGCGTTTGGGGCTGCGGTCGTCTCGTACTGGACGATTGTCGGCCCCGGCTACAACTGGCTGCTGGCGGGCATCCTGGTTCTCATCGGCGGAGCTACGTCGCTCGCCGGAGGAGTATGGCTCGGAATAGCCGCCACCGTGGCCGCGCTCGGTGCAGGCGTGTTTGGGCGCAAGCGTGTCCCCGCCGCCGGGCTGTTCGCCGTTGCGGGCATTGGCTACCTGCTGGTGGCGGTCGAGGATGGCGGCGTGGCGCCGGCCGTGACCGGTGCGCTACTACTTGGTGGCACGACCAGCGTGATGCTGCTCGGCCACTGGTTCCTGGTCGATCCTCGTCTTCCGCGCCAAGCACTGCAGCGACTCGATGCGGCAACGGCGCTTGGCTGGGTAGCCGAACTGGGTGCTATCGCCGTACTCGGCGCGTTCGGGAGCGGCGATACGGTGATGGTGGCTGCGCTTGCGGCTCTAGCTGTGCTCACCGGTCTCCTCGTCGCCGCCGTGTGGTTTGCGCTCAAGGAGCCCGCCTACTCCGGGGTGATGGCGGCAACCGGGCTTTCCTACCTCGGTGTCCTCACAGCATTCGGCGTTGTGGTGATCGGCCGGCTGCTCGTCGCCGGTCTGTAGGATCTGCTGGTGAAGATCTATACACGCAAGGGCGACGACGGCACCACCGGGCTTTTCTTCGGCGGCCGTGTGGCCAAAGACTCAACCGGCCCTGTTGCCTACGGCGACGTCGACGAGACCGGCGCCTGCATCGGGCTTGCCCGGGCCGAAACAAGCGCGGGCTCGGCGCTCAATGACGAACTGCTGCGATTGCAGCGAAGCCTATTCATCGTTGGCGCCGAGCTTGCCACTGCCCCGGACAATCGCCACAAGCTCGTTGATGGCGAGACGAGGGTAACGGCTGAAATGGTCACTGAATTGGAGGCCGGAATCGACCGTATCGAAGCCGAACGGGGGATGCCGACCGGTTTTCTCGTACCCGGCTCCAATCGGCTCGGTGCCGCACTGGATGTCGCCCGGGCGACGGCGCGACGCGCCGAACGAAATGCAGTGACTCACATGCGGGGCGGTGGCTATGAAGGTAGTTACCTTCTCGCCTACCTGAACCGTCTCGCCGATTATCTCTTCATGCTGGCACGCGCGGCTGAGGAGACCTGGACCCCAAGCAAGGAGAAGTAGCCCGAATGGAAATCACAGTCGCTCCCAACCTCGATGGCTTTAGCGGGGATCTCCTAGTCCTTCCGGTGTTCGCAGATAGGACCTGGGGCCCTGGTGCAGCTGAGGCGGCTGCACAGTTGGGCGGGTGGCTAGATGGCTACCTCGATGGTCTCGAGTTCTCCGGCAAGGTGGGAGAGACGGCGGCTGTGCCGGGGGCGAACGGCTTTGGTCGGGTGCTTTTCGTTGGGCTGGGCGACGAGGTAGACGCTGATGCGTTGCGCCGGGCAGGCGGCATAGCCGGGCGCGCAGCAATGCGCGACCAGAAGGTTGCCAGCACGATGGGCGAGATAGATATCGAGGGTGCGATAGGTGCATTCGCCTACGGTTTCCTGCTGGGTCAATACCGATTCGACAAGTACCTGTCCGAGCCGAAGCCATCCAGTACGGTCGAACTCATCCTGACCGGCGCGGACGAAGTCGGCGAAGTGGCACACGCTGAGTCGGTCGCCGCCGGAGTTGCCATGGCTCGTGACCTCATCAATGAGCCGGCCGGGGGGAAGAAGCCTGAAGTGCTGGCGGGCATCGCGGCGGACATGTGCAACGAACTCGGCATCGACATCACGGTCTACGACCGCGACCAGATTGTGGAGCAAGGATTCGGAGGTCTGCTGGCAGTCTCGCTCGGGGCATCAAATCCACCCCGAATGGTCGTAATGGAATACCGGCCGGAAGGGGCGGAGAAGACCCTTGCCCTGATCGGCAAAGGCATCGTCTTCGACAGTGGCGGGCTGTCTATCAAGCCCGCATCGGCCATGGAGACCATGAAGACCGACATGTCCGGGGCGGCGGCTGTCTTGGGCGCGGTGCGGGCCATTGCCACGCTCGGATTGCGGGTCAATGTCACAGCAATCACGCCGCTCACGGAGAATATGACCGGGGGAGCGGCGCAGCGACCCGGCGACGTGTTCACCGCCCGGAACGGCAAGACTGTCGAAGTGCTCAACACCGACGCTGAGGGTCGGCTCGTCCTTGCTGATGGGCTGTCGCTGGCCGCGGAAAGCGAGCCCGATCTGATGGTCGATATCGCGACTCTGACCGGCGCTGCGCAGGTTGCCCTGGGCATGAAGGTCGCCGCCTTGTTCGGCTCGGACGATGACACCGCAGAGTTGGTTATCGCCGCCGCACGGCGCGTCGGCGAGAAGGTGTGGCGCCTTCCGCTGGAGCAGGAGTATCGATCCAAGTTGGACTCGCCACTCGCCGATATCAAGAACATCGGGGATCGCTACGCCGGCGCAATTACTGCCGCGCTGTTCCTCGCCGAGTTCACCAACGGACGGCCCTGGGTGCACCTCGACATCGCCGGTCCGGCTCGAGCCGAGGGTGACGAAGGCTACGTCGCCAAGGGCGGGACGGGTTTCTCAGTTGCCACTCTCGTCGCCGTCGCTGAGGATATGGCCCAATAGTGCAGTGACCTGATGTAGACCACCGCTGGTGGTCGAGTCTGAGTAGGGCTGATGGCGACTAAACGCCCATTTGCCCCCCGGTTTTACGGGGAATTCGGCATACAGGGGAATACTCCGGGCTACTAGGGCCAAAAGTCCCAACCCATTGTGGGCTCTATTTTCACCACTTTCGGTGTTGGATTGCTCAAGGCGACCCAAGAACGGTCCGATACGGAGCGTGTTCGCATAACCACGCAATGTGAAGGATCGACAATATGGCAGCGCTGGCCAGACGTATCGCTTCGGTACTGCTCACGACGTTCCTAGCCATTGCGGTCATGGCTCCCGCAGCCACCGCTGCTTCCCTCGAGAGCGAATCGCTGGCACTGCTGAATGCAGAACGGCGTGCGGCAGGGCTTTCCCCCCTCACCATGCATTCCGACCTCACCGACGATGCGCTTGCCTGGACGCTCCACATGCAAGACCGGGGATCGCTGTCACACAATCCCAACCTGGCCGCAGTCACGGCGAACTGGGAGAAGCTCGGCGAGAACGTTGGTCTGGGAACCAGCATTGCGGCGCTGCATGATGCGTTCATGGCGTCCTCCAGCCACCGGGGCAACATCCTGGGTGACTACGACTCAGTCGGCATAGCTGTGGTCGAGGAGACGCCATCGAAGCTCTGGATCACCGTGGTTTTCATGAAGACGTTCGTCAGATCAGCTGTTCCGCAGGACGAAGTTGATCCCGAGCCGTATTCCGAAGTGCAACCCGCCGTGGACAACGATCAGCCGGCCGCGATTGAGCCAACCGTCGCCGGTATCGCCCCGGCAACGATCCCGCCGAGCCGCACCCTCGCCTTCGTCAGCAATGGGATAGCTCCCATCGCCGACTGACATCAGCAGTATTCGGATCCACTCTGTAACGGTGGGGGAGGACCCGAACAGGCCACGCAATCTGTGCGCCGCTGCAGTCGAACGGTGGTGGTTGTCTGGTTCAAGGCATCGTAAGTGAGCAGCCGCCCGAGCAGCGGCTCTCCGATGCCGAGCAGCAGCTTCAGCGCCTCGGTTGCTTGCATTGTTCCCACGACCCCGGGCAGTACCCCGAACACCCCGGCCTCGGTGCAGTTGGGGGTTAGATCCGGAGGCGGTAGCTCAGGGAATACGCATCGATAGCAGGCGGTCTCGTGTGGCTTGAATACTGCAAGCTGTCCTTCGAAGCGGAAGACGGAGCCGTGCACAACCGGCATGCCGAGGTGCATCGAGGCATCGTTGATCAGGTAGCGCGTAGCGAAATTGTCGGTGGCGTCGATAGCGAGGTCATAGTCGCTGAGAACGTCGATGGCATTGTCGGCATCGAGCAGAACCTCATGCGCCTGAGTGGAGACAGATGGGTTGATCTCGTGAACCCGCGCGGCACCGGAAACCACCTTTGACCGCCCTATGTCGGTGACTCCGTGCAGTATCTGGCGCTGCAGGTTCGACAACTCGACAACATCGTGGTCGACCAAACCGATGTTGCCGACACCGGCAGCTGCCAGGTAGAGGGCAGCCGGCGACCCGAGTCCACCTGCACCAACTATGAGCACGCGCGCATCGATCAACTTCTGCTGGCCCTCGAGTCCGACCTGCGGGAGCACGATATGGCGGGCGTAGCGACGGCGGGTGACGTCGCTCAGATCACTGTCGGAGACTGTAGGAAGACCCAGCGCCATCCACTCCTTGATGCCGCCGGACAGCGACGTCACGTTGGTGAAGCCGGCATCGAGCAACTGGGCCGCGGCAAGCAGCGATCGCTCGCCCACTGCGCAGTAGAAGGTGATGCGATCGTCACGTTGCCCGGTGAGCGCTTCGACATCATCGGCGACTCGGGCCATTGGAACCGAAATGGCGTTGGGGAGAACCCCGAGCGCAATCTCGGCTGGTGTCCGCACATCGATGATGAGACCTTCGCTGAGGTTCAATTCTTCGGGGGCCACTTCCTCGACCTGTGCCCTGGCCGCATCCAGCTGCTGCTGATAGGTGTCCATCGTGTCATAACCGTAGTGCGTGATGGGGCGAAAGAGCTCGACGTCAAGCGACTATGGCGTTGACGAGTTGGGGCAGGACCGTACCGGCCATTCCGTCCAGCCGCAGCGAGGCGAGGCTGTCGAGGTCCGTTGGTGAGTTGTTGATGATGATGAATACCTCCCCGCGGGAGGCGATCTCGAGTGGGATATATGCAGCCGGGTACACAGACAGACTCGACCCGACAGAGATGACGGCATCGGCCTCGTGCGCCCACTGCTCGGCCCGCAGCAACTCGCGTTGGGGGAGCACCTCACCGAAAAAGACGATGGTGGACTTGAGGATGCCCCCGCACTCGTCGCAATGCGGATCCAGATCCCCATTCACCCAACGAGCCTCGATCTCGACGGGGTCGTACTCCTTACCGCACTGCAGGCAAGCGATGCCGTCGCCGTTGCCGTGGAGCTCTGCCATCAGATCCTGTGGCAGACCTGCCGCCTGATGGAGCCCGTCGATGTTCTGCGTCACGCAACCGAGCAGCTTGCCGGCCTTCCAGAGGTCAACAACTGCTTCGTGCGCGGCATTGGGTTGGGCATTGCCAAACATCTTGGGGAATCGCGTCTGCCAGGCCCGAATCCGAGCCTTCGGATCACGCACGTACCGATCGAGCTGGAAATCCTCCGGCGAGAGCTTGGTCCAAATCCCATCGGTGCCGCGAAAATCGGGGATCCCCGACTCGGTAGAGATGCCGGCTCCGGTGAAGATGAGAATCCGTTCCGCTTCGAGGAGCAGACGTGCGGCATAGACGAGATCCCGACTCATCCCCATACGCTATCAGCAGTCGTTCCTTCAGCGAAGCTGGCTGATGCGATCAGCCACGTCACGAGAAGGGGGAGAAGTGGCGCGCCGAACTCGCCGAGTTCGGCGCAAAAGTCGGGCTGCATGGCGATGTCACCGGCGCACGTTTTGCGGCGCCGGGGTAGAGATGACTGCCTGCTACTTGGCTGCTTTGCATACCCAATGGCTGGGTCCACCGTTCTCGAGTAGCCAGGCGGCTACCGCGATGTTGGCGAATGGATCGAAGACATCGGCGCCGGCAAAGCCGGCGGCCTCTGCTCGTGGCGGCCAGAGCCGGGCGAGGTGCTGGAAGAGGCCGCTGGCTGAGCTGGTTGGGTTCTTGGCATCAGGTTTGCCCTTGGACTCGCATTCCATGATGCGGAGTGCCCACTCGACACGGTCGGCCGGAAAGAACATGTCAACCACCGGCCGCCAGCGTTCGACATTCCAGCGGAACTCGTTGGTGACATTGTCGTAGGGACCATTCAGTTCGCGCAGCTCGGCAAGGAGCATCTCCTGCTGGGCTTCGGCGATGGCCGCCTGCTCGTTGAGATAGCTTGTCCGGGCCTGGCTGAGTTCGGGCGTCTCGACGGCGGATGCTGGGCCGGCCAAAGCCGTCATGGCGATCAGCATCGCCACCGTGATGGTGATAGTTCTTTTCATTGCACGAGTTGGATCGGGGTCATTGCCTGGGGATGGGCGCACACGATGCCCAAAACGAAACCCGGCGAACATCGCCGGGCGAGCACGCATCATAGACACGAATTACACCGTTGTCGTCGTTTCCGGGTGCTGCCGTCTCAGGTCGGGTGGAAGCAGCCGGACCTGGATCACGTTGAGCGGCGGAATGCTGGTGCGGACAAAGACCTGACCGAGGTGGGTATGGGCCAGGCCGGCGCGGACGAGCACGTGCAGGTGGGTGGGACGGCGGAGGGAGCGGCCGCGTGTTGCGGCGGTGGATAGTCGGAGCAGGTCCGCGACCGCTCCCGAGCCGATTGTGGCGGTCCAATAGAGCCTGACGTAAGGATGAGTGGGGGAGTAGGAAGGGATATCTCCATTGCCCCAGGTCCAGGGTAGGGGGCGGATGATGGTGCGCTGTCGCGCGGTGCGCCGGAGGGGACTCGCGGCAGCACCCGAGCGAGGCGCTGATCCCACAACGGAGGAATGACTGTCGTGGTTCTCGGGTGCTGCCGTGATCTTGTGCATGTATAAGTCATATCAAACATCGTCAAACAACGTCAATGGGGCTAAACTAGAGCGCGAAAACTGAGTCGCCACCGATGCGGCTGCTGTTCCGGATTCGGCTCTTGGTCGCGTAGGCCCGCTACATTGGAGCTATGAGCATCCTCGGTGTGCCCTTCTTCATGGGCGAGGAGATGTCCGGCCTGGTCGTACCGGACCCCCACGAGTTGATGCGACCAGACCTGCCGGATGGCAATCCCCAGGAGCGGATGGCAATCCTCTATCGAGACGTCGCTGGCTGGGTTGCTGCAGTCGACCACCCGGTTGTATGGGCCGGCGACTGTGTCAGCATCATCGGGGTTCTTGCCGGTCTCGAGCAGAAGGCGATTCAACCTACGATCCTCTTCTTCGACGCCCACGGCGACTTCCACACCTGGGACACCACGCACTCGGGCTTCATCGGGGGAATGCCACTCGCCATGATCACGGGCCGCGGCGAGCAAACGATCCTGGCCGGCGCCGGTTTGAGCCCGCTACCGGACGAGCGGGTGGTTCTGGTTGACGGTCGGGATCTCGATCCCGGGGAAGACGATGCCGTTGCGGAGTCGGGTATTGCGCAAGTGACGGTCGACGAGGTGGCACACAGCATTCCACCCGCCGGCCCGCTCTACGTGCATGTAGATCTGGATGTAGTTGACCCGGTGGAGATGCCTGCGATGAATTACCCGGCTGCCGATGGTCCACGCCTTCGCGAGGTGCGTATGGCGATGATCCATCTTGCGACCACGGGGCGGGTGGCAGCATTCTCGCTCTCATCGTGGAATCCCGCATTGCCGGGCGCCGAGGTGGCAGCTGCTGCTGCGTTCCAGATTGCGGCCCCGTTTCTCGCCGTCTTCTAGACGGCTTCGCCGGTTTGCACCCGCCACAAGGCGGCATAGGAACCGTCGCCGGCAATCAGCTCCTCATGAGTGCCGGATTCGATGATGCGGCCACCGTCCATCACGTGGATCGCATCGGCATGGCGGATGGTGGACAACCGGTGGGCGATTGCGATTGTCGACCGATCGACAACCAATCTGGCCAGAGATCGCTGGATAGCGGCCTCGGTCTCATTGTCGACCGACGATGTAGCTTCGTCGAGGATCAGGATCGGAGGATCTACCAGTACGGCGCGAGCTATCGACAGTCGCTGGCGCTGACCCCCCGACAGCTTCTGACCTCGCTCGCCGACGATCGTTTCATAGCCATCCGGCAGATCCATGATGAATCCATGCGCCTCGGCAACCTCGGCAGCCCGTTCGATCTCCTTTTGCGTTGCCTGCGGGTTGCCGTACGCAATGTTGTCGCGCACGGTCCCATGGAACAGGAACACGTCTTGACCGACTACCGCCATCGCCTGGCGGAGGTGATGCAGCTCCAACGATCGGATGTCGTGGCCGTCGATCCGAATCGACCCTTGGGTCACGTCGTACAGCCGCAGCAGCAGCTTCACCAGCGTGGTCTTCCCCGACCCGGTTGCCCCGACGAACGCCGTTGTTGCCCCTGGCTCCAGCGTCAGGTCGAGATTCTGCAGCACAGGGAAACCAGCCTGATATGAGAATGACACGCGGTCGAACTCGATCATCCCGTCTACCGAGGCCCTTTCCAGAATCCCGTCACCGGAGACGATTTCCGGTGGTGTGTCGGTGACATCGAGAATCCGGTTTGTCGATGCCATCGCCCGCTGGTACTGGTCGAACGTCTGCCCCAGCCGGGTCAGCGGCCAGAGCAGACGCTGGGTGAGGAACACCATGGTGCTATAGGCGCCGACGGCCAGGCGATCGTCGAGGGTCAGGATCCCTCCCCAGACCAAAGTGGCGGTGAATCCGATGAGAATCGCAACACGAATCAGCGGGGAGAAGGCCGAACTCAGCGCAATGGCCCTCCGGTTGGCCAGCCGGTACTCATCGCTCTCGGCGGCAACTCGGTCGATCTCGCGATTTTCGGCCGTGAATGACTTGATGGTGGCGATACCCCCCAGATTGTTGGCCAGGAGACTGCTGATCGCCCCGGCACGGGAGCGCACCGTGGCGTAGCGGGGCTCCATCAACCGCTGGAATCGGAATGATCCCCAGATGATTACCGGCATCGGCACGAAGGCAACCCAGGCGATCGTCGGAGCAATCACGAAGAACGTGCCGCCGATCAGAATCACCGTCGTCACTACGGAAATCACTTCATTGGCACCCACATCGAGGAACCTCTCGAGCTGGTTGACATCGTCGTTGAGGATGGCGAGCAGATTGCCGGTCGGTTGATCCTCGAAGTAGGCCATCTCCAGGTGTTGCATGTGGCTGTAGGCGTCGAGACGCAACTCGTGTTGGATGGTCTGCGCCAGGTTGCGCCAGGCCAGCGCCTGCAGGTACTCGAACAGCGACTCCATGCCCCAGACGACGAATGTGATCGCGGCCAACACCACCAGCTGTGATCGCGCAGTAGCCAACCCGAACGAGGAGAGCCAGGCTCCTTCCTTGTTGACGACGATATCGACGGCCAATCCGATGAGTACCGGCGGGACGATGTCAAAAGCTTTGTTGAGAATCGACCACACGATCGCCCGAATCAGGCGGTTGCGATGAGCTTCGGCGTAGCGCCAGAGGCGGCGGAGGGGTTGCATGGCGGTCAACATTAGGGCCGTCGGACGAGCGTACCGTCGTCGATACCCGCCGAGCTGGGGCATACTCGTCACATGACACTTCCAATGTTCCCGCTGGGATCTGTCCTGTTCCCTGGTGCTGTATTGCCGCTGCAGGTATTCGAGCCTCGCTATCGCCAGATGGTTGAGGACATCGGAGCCGCCGACAACCGCTTCGGCGTGGTCTTGATTCAGCGCGGCTTTGAAGTCGGCGGAGGGGACGAGCGGCACGGCGTTGGAACGATCGCCCGCGTGGTGCGTCGGGGTGAGTCCGAGGACGGAGTTGTCCTGCTGTTGGCAGTCGGTGAGGAGCGAGTTCGGGTGACAAAGTGGCTGGAGGATGCTCCCTATCCATTGGCCGAAGTGGAGCCGCTGGATGAGGCGCATCCATCTGATTCGGTTGGCGAGGCGATTGCCGCCGCAGCTGGGTCGTTGCGCCGTCTCGTCGCACTTGCCATCGAAATGGGCGCGGTGGGTCACCAACTAGATTTCGATCTCCCCCAGGACGAGCAACAGGCGGCATGGGCCCTCTGTGCCGCCGCCCCGATCGGGGCCTTCGATCGACAGCAACTGTTGGAGACGGACGACCCGGTGACCCGTATGGCCACGCTCGAATGGCTGCTGTTCGAGCAAGCAGGTGACCTGGAGCGTGCGTTGCGGGAGGGCAGCTAGCCGCCCAGGTCCGGAATCCCGATGTAGACGACCACGAGCTGTTCCGCCTGGAGCAATGAGCCTGCCGGTGGATTAGTGCCGACAACACGCCCTATTGCGGAGGGTTCGCTCGTTGGGAAGTTCTCGATGGTCCATGCCAGGTTGAGCCCGGAGGCTTCGTTGAAGGCCGTTATGGCGGCTTCGACGTCCCCGAGGCCGAGACCAACCAGGTTGATCAACTCCGGCGGCACGCCGGAGGAGAACTGGACCGTGACGATGCCTCCTTGCGTGACCTCCCTACCGGCTGCTGGGCTCTGCGCTATGAAGGTGCCCTCCGGTTCCGTTGAGGCAACGAGTTCGATCTTGGCGCGCAGCCCGGCGTGGTGAATGGCGTCCTCGGCTTCATCCTCGTCCATGCCGCTGACGTCGGGTACCTCGGTTCTGGGCACGCGGAAGAACGCTTCCGTACCTTCGGGATTGGGTGGGAACTCCTCGACAGGTAGATCCTCGGTGACATAAGTCATGAAGTCGTTCCATACCGGGCCCGCAACAGAGCCGCCGTAGGCGCGGGCGATAGATTGCTCCCGGCCTTCCCGCTCGTTATATACCGAGAAGTTGACCATCTCGATCTGGGCATCGGCGTAGCCGACCCACACCGCGGTCGTGTATTGAGGTATACCGCCGACAAACCAGACGTCCTGGAAGTTCTGGGCGGTACCGGTCTTGCCGAATTGGGGTCGCCCAATGTTGGCCCTTGGCGCAGTACCGCCGCTACGCGGCACCTTCTCCAGAGTGCGGACGACACTCGCCGACAGAGCCGCATCGAGAACCTGAGTCCGGTTTGGCTCGTGCTTGTAAATGAGGTTGCCATCAGCATCCACGATGCTTTCGATGAGATAGCTGTCTACCTTCTCGCCGTAATTGGCCAGCGTCGAGTAGGCGGCTGCCATTTCCAGAGGTGTCACCGATTGTGTGCCGAGGGCGATGGACAGCACCGGGCTGAGCGGCGACTCGATACCAACCCTGTGCGCGGCTTCGACGATCTTTTCGGGGCCGACTGCGAACGAGACTTGGGCGTACACGGTGTTCTTAGATGTGTACGTGGCCTGCTCGAGTGTGGTGATTCCCGAGCCGCCGCCGCCTGCGTTGCTGACGGTCCAGATGTCGCCTTGCGGGCTGCACGGATAGCCGCACTCGATCTTCTGCGGGCTGGTTTGGTCCCAGTAGCTGCCGAGAGTGATCGGCCAGCCGAACTGACTGCCGTTTTCTAGTGCGGCGATCAGCGCCATCGGCTTGAACGATGATCCCGCCTGGCGACGACCCTCGACGGCGAGGTCGTACTTACGCTCGCCGGCCGCGAAGTCATCGCCGTAGTCGAGGCCCGACGAGATAACCCGGATCGCCCCCGTATCATTCTCGATCATGGCAATGGCGCCAGTCGGGCCATCCTGGTTGCGGAACCACGAGCGCAGGATGCGATTGGCTTCGAGCTGCTGCTCGTAGTCAACCGTCACCGTGATGGTGAGGCCCCCGCCGCCTTCACACTCGGTATCGTTGGCCGGGCAACCGAAGATTGCCCGCTTTCGTTCGAGGTAGGTATCACCCAGCCCGTAGCTGGGATCGGCGAGCAGCCGCTCCTTCGCTTCGAGAATGATGCGCGGATCTACTTCTTCGAAGCTCTGGTGCGGTATGGGCGCAAGTGGTTCGGCCTGCGCAGCTAGGGATTCCTCCTCCGTGATGAATCCGTTCTTCTCCATCTGTTTGATGACCGAGTTGCGTCGGTCCAGGAAGATGTCGAGCCGCTCCTGGGTTTCATGCCGCATGTCGTAGTAGGAGGGGTTACGGATCGGCACGGCGATGGCTGCGGCTTCGGCAATGTTGACCTCGTCGAGGTCTTTGCCGAAATACTCCTGGGCGGCAGCAGCAACGCCGTATGCATTGGCCCCAAAGAACTGCGAGTTCAGGTAGAACTCCAGGATGTCGTCCTTGGTATAGAGCCGCTCCAGTTCTGCGGCGATCACCGCTTCACAGATCTTGCGATCCAGCGTGATCTCATCGGACAGGACGTTCTTCTTGATGATCTGCTGGGTGATCGTTGACCCGCCCCGGGTGCCTTCATAGCGGGCGTTGTCGATGGCGGCGCTGAGGATCGAGGAGAAATCGATACCTTCGTGCTCGTAGAAATCACCATCCTCGGCAGAGACCACTGCGTTGCGAACAATGTCGGGTATCTCATCGATGGGTACCGGCTGGCTGTTGCGCTCCGTGATCTTGCCCAGCAACACTCCGTCGCTGGTATAAACCTGGGACAGGCTGCCCAGGGCCGGGAAGCTCAAGTCGTAGTCATCCGGATCGCAAATGAGTGAATCGGACACGTCTTGGACGGTGCCAAAGGCAGCGTTGGTCTCCAGGAACGCAAACATTCCGAATAGGGACGCGCCGAGCACGACGATGACGGCGATCATGGCGAGGCTGGCGACGCGCTTGCCGCGACGCTCGCGCCTCTCGACTAGGTGAATGCTTGGGTCCATTGGCTACGGATAGATAGACGTTCTCGGCCCGCAAATGGTTCCCGCAGGTACCATCCGTGACCAGTCTGGCGGATGATAGGTATGTCTCGGAACAACGACAGGCATTGGGCGACCAGTGGGTTCGAAATAGAGCGAAGCTACGGGCCGGACCAGCTTGCGGAATGGGATCCGGCGGAGAAGCTCGGAGAACCCGGGGAGTTCCCGTATACCCGGGGTCCATACCCCACGATGTATCGCGGGCGGAAGTGGACCATGCGGCAGTACGCCGGGTTTGGTTCTGCAGCCCAAACCAACCGCCGCTTCTCCGACTTGCTTGCAGCCGGTCAGACCGGGCTCTCGATTGCATTCGATCTACCCACCCAGATGGGGCTGGATTCAGATCATCCCCTGGCGCAGGGTGAAGTAGGCAAGGTCGGCGTTGCCGTAGATACCCTCGACGACATGCGGGAGTTGTTTGCCGGTATCCCGCTGGGTGAGGTCTCGACCTCGATGACGATCAACGCGACCGCGGCCATTCTGCTGCTCATGTATCAGTTGGTCGGCGAAGAGCAAGGTACTTCAGGGCAAGACCTGCGCGGAACGGTGCAAAACGACATCCTCAAGGAGTACATCGCCAGGGGAACCTACATCTACCCGGTGCGGCCGTCGATGCGTCTGGTGACCGATCTGTTCGCCTACTGCGCAGCGGAGATCCCTGAGTGGAATACGATCTCCATCAGCGGCTATCACATCCGGGAGGCGGGATCGACCGCAGCTCAGGAGATCGCCTTCACAATCAGCAACGGCCTTGCCTACGTCAGCGCCGCAGTGGAGGCGGGCCTGGACGTTGATGATTTTGCCCCCCGCTTGTCCTTCTTCTGGAACAGCCACAACCATCTGTTCGAAGAGGTGGCGAAGTTCCGCGCCGCACGGCGGCTGTGGGCTTATCTGATGCGCGATCGGATCGGCGCTAAGAACCCGGCCTCGTGGAGGATGCGCTTCCACACCCAGACTGCGGGGTCCACCCTGACGGCGCAGCAGCCACTCAACAATGTGGTGCGCACCGCCTACCAAGCACTGGCGGCCACACTTGGCGGCACGCAGTCGTTGCACACGAACTCCTTCGATGAAGCGCTCGGGTTGCCGACCGACGAATCGGCCGTGCTCGCTCTACGCACTCAGCAGATACTCGGTTTCGAATCTGGGATCGGTGACACGGTGGATCCGCTGGCCGGCTCTTACTACGTCGAGTCCATGACCGATCGGTTGGAAGCGGAGGCGATGCGGCTGATTGGACAGCTCGATGAGCTGGGCGGCGCGGTAGCCGCCATCGAGGCAGGGTTCCAGGCACGGGCGATCGAAGATGCTGCGTATCGACAGGCTAGGGCCGTAGACAACGGGGAGGCGGTTGTGGTTGGGGTCAATGACTTCGTCGGCGGGCATGACGCGGCGCCCGAGATCCTGAACATCGATCCTGAACTGCAGAACGAGCAAGTGGCGAAGGTGGTGTCGGCGCGGGAGCGGCGCAACGACGACGCCACATCAAGGGGGCTGGCTGCTATTGCGGAGACCGCTCGAGGCGATGGAAATCTGCTGTACCCGATGAAGGAGGCATTGCGGGTCGGTGCGACGCTCGGCGAGATCGCAGCCGCGTTGGAGAGAGTGTTCGGCAAGCACCGTTCTGTGTCCTGAACGGCTTTGACGGCAGGCGAGACATGACTCATTACCGGCAGCCAGCCAATTCCCGCGTTGACGGGCTATCCATCTGGTGACATCATCGTCGGTCCGGTGATCCACTGTCTCAGGGGGTAGCAATGCAGGAACGTCAGGATTGGATCAGCCGGAGGGGGCCTAACGGGATGGCCCAGATTCTGGGTTTTGCTGGTCGCGATTCTCCGATGTCACGTTCAGTAAGGGCGACAGTCTTGTCGGCGCTGCCCAGGTTTGAATTGATAGGTAGCAAGGTCGATGATGCGGGTGCACCCGTTGCCTGGGTCGCAGTACCTGCGGATCGGCGTCTGGCCGCCGTGGACCAGAGTGGTTCGTTCCTTGTCCTCGCCGGTGGCATACACGACGAAACCGAAGTGGAGGATCTGTTTCACCGCTGGCTCGACCACGGCGAGTCGGCACTCCAGTCGGTGTACTTCCAAGGGGTCATGGCCGCGTGGGATTCACAGAGCAGACGGTTTGTCCTCTTGCGCGATCGCTACGGTGTCGAAAGCGGTTACTACAGCCAGCTGGCGGGTGGCGTTGTCTTCGCCGATGAGCAAAGATCTCTGCTTGCGGCTGGGGTCGACGATACGGTTGACCCCGAGGCCATCGATTCGTTTCTGGCCTGCGGCTACTTCCCGGCACCATTGTCGCCCTATGTTGCGATTTCCAAGCTCTCTCCCGGGGGGCGGCTGCAGCTCGATGGGGAAACGCCTCGCATCGATCGCTGGACAACCTACGAGCGAAAGCCTGAAGTGGCTCGAGAAGACGCCCTTGCCCGGGCACCGATGGTTATCCAGACGGCTGTCGAACGGCTTCTGCCCGACAGCGGCGAGATTGGTCTCCTCCTGTCCGGTGGCATCGACTCTGCAATGCTGCTGGCTGCTATCACCAAGATGGCTGGCAGGAAAGCGACTGCATTCACGTTCCGCTACGACGACTACGACGGTCCGCTGAACGAATACGATGCAGCCCGTGTCGTCTCAACCCACCTGGACGTAGACCACCAAGAGATCAGGATTGGGCCATCCGACCTGATGGATGATCTGGATTCCGCGGTGGCAGCCTACGGTGAGCCACTCAATTGGGGGTTGCACAGTTACCAACTTGGACCACTGGTTGCGGCCGGTATCGGAACCGTCTTCAGTGGAGTAGGCGCCGATGGGACCGGGCTTACCAAGCGGCATAGTGCTGCTTTGCGGTTCTCTGCAATGCCGACATTCGTGCGATCCGTCGTTCGAACGGCGGTACGGGGATTGCGACCCTTGCAACTCGGCGCGCAGACGCGAGCCGAGTGGGTGACGCAGAAGGCGGATTCCGTCGCGAGTCTCTTCTCTCCTGACAGCCCGTTCAGTCAATCTCAGCGCAGTGCTCTCTATCGCGACGCCGAGCTGGCGCAACGTGGTGGGCAGCGACTCGCACGGATCTTTGAAGAAACGGCGTCGCTGTTCGACCCCAATGACCCGAAAACAGCGCTGGTAGTCATGGACAAGCTGTTCACATCGGCGGAAGCGATGATGGCCTGGAATCGTGCCTGGCCGCGGGCGCATGAGCTGACCGCGGCCCTTCCCTACTATGACCCGGACATGATTGACCTTGGTCTCCAGGTCGAGGGGGATCTCTCCGGCAAGGATCTAATCCGCGAGGTGGCGACGAGATACCTTCCCATGGGCGTGGTTAGAGCGCCGAAGATCGCACAGCAGATGCCCGTCAGCCATTGGTTACGAGGAGCCTTGGCCGAGCGTGCCGAGGAGCGATTGCGCGACTTACCCAACGCAATGGCCGACATCTTCGACCGCAGCACAGTGAGATCGCTTGTTCGGCAGCATCGTGATGGGCGCGTCGACCTAGGCTGGAGGATCGTTTCGATGTTGACGCTGGAGTCATGGTTCAGGCAGCGCATGGACAGAACCGGGAGCCGTGCGTCGACCCCGTTCGGTTAGTTGGAGGCTCTTCCGGCAGGGTTTCCCCGGGCAGTTGTACGGAACGAGTTGGTGGGTGGCTGCTGCGCAGAAGCAATCACGCAATGACCATGAGTATCGCCCCTGAGCTCACAGTGTCACCGGTCTGCACCCGGAGGTCGATGATCTCGCCATCGCGCCCGGCCTTGATCTCGTTTTCCATTTTCATTGCCTCGAGCACGCACAGCGGATCTCCCTCTTTGACCGCATCGCCGGCCGCCCGGTGAATCTTTACGATCGTGCCTTGCATCGGTGCGGTCACCGTTCCGGCGTCTTCTGCCGGCGCCGAGCGTCGCTCCAGCCTCGGTGGCCTTCGGCGCGGTGCCGCCTTTTGTCCTCCGGCCGCTGGTGGCGCCATGACTGGAGCCCAGTACCGGACACCGAACCGGCGGCCACCGACCTCGACCGTGATCGACCGTTCCTCCAACTCCTCTTCCGTCGGTAGGTGCGGCGCGACTTCCTGCTCGAGGTCTGAGAAATCCAGATTGTCCTCGACGAACCGGGTGGAATAGGTGCCGGCCTGAAACTCATCAGTCGCCAGCACTGCCAGATGGGCGGGTATCGTCGTGGCCAGGCCGGTGATCTCGAAGCTCTGCAGGGCGTTGCGCCCGCGGCCGATGGCTTCCTCGCGGTCCCGACCCCAAACCACGAGCTTCGCGATCAGGTTGTCGTAGTACTGGCTGATGATCGAGCCTGCGCTGACCCCACTGTCGACCCGGATGCCGGGACCGCCGGGCTCCCGGTATTCGATGATGGTGCCGGGATTCGGCATGAAACCCCGGGATGGGTCCTCGGCGTTGATGCGGAACTCGATGGCATGGCCGCGCGGGTCGGCTTCGCGGAAGGAGAGGGGGCTGCCGGCCGCAACCCGGAGTTGCTCTTTGACCAGGTCGATTCCGGTGACCGCCTCGGTGATGGTGTGCTCGACCTGGATGCGGGTATTCATCTCGAGGAAGTAGAAATCACCTTCCTGTGACATGAGGAACTCGATGGTTCCTGCCGATACGTAGTCCGTCGCCCGGGCGACGGCGAGGGCAGCTTCTGCGATTCTGCTCCGTTGCTTCTCGGTGAGCCCGGGCGCAGGGGTTTCCTCGATCAGCTTCTGATGACGCCGCTGCGCTGAGCAATCGCGTTCACCCACGAAGGCCACATTCCCGTGGGTGTCGCAGATGATTTGAGCCTCGATGTGCCGCGGCTGCTCCAAGTACTTCTCGACGTATACCTCGGGGCGAGAGAAGTATGCGTCGGCTTCACGGCGGGCCGCATCGAAGGATTCTTCGAGGGCGGCTTCGTCATAGACGACGCGAAGTCCCTTGCCGCCACCCCCGTGGGCTGCCTTGATCGCAATCGGGTATCCGTGCTGATCGGCGAAGGCCTGCACATCCTTGGCAGCGGCGAGCGGCTCCTGAGTACCCGGGACTGCGGCCACTCCTGCCTCGGCAACGGCGACCCGGGATGCGATCTTGTCGCCCATCGTCGCGATGGCTTCGGGTGATGGGCCGACCCAGGTGATCCCGGCGTCCATCACCGCCCGGGCAAACCCGGCATTCTCGGCGAGGAACCCGTAGCCCGGATGCACTGCGTCGGCCCCCGCCGCAGCTGCTACTTCGAGGATTCGCTCCGTATTGAGGTAGGACTCACCGGCCGGGGCGGGACCAATGTTCCATGCCTCGTCCGCAAGTTGCACGTGCATAGCGTTGCGATCCAGTTCCGAATAGACGGCGACCGCACGCAGACCCATCTCCTGGGCAGCCCGGATGACCCGGACTGCGATCTCTCCACGATTGGCGACAAGGACTGATTCCACAGCGGTCATCCTAGGAGACAGGCCAGCGGCGAAGCGGAGACTCTCACAGCGGGATATTGCCGTGCTTGCGCGGGGGCATCGCTTCGCGTTTGGTGCGCAACATCTCGAACGCCCGGATCAGGCGAGGTCGGGTTTCCCGGGGCTCTATGACCTCATCGACGAAACCGCGCTCCGCGGCAACGTACGGGTTGTTGAACTGGGCCTCGTACTCGGAGATGAGCTCCTGGCTTCGCTTCTCCGGTTCTGCCGAGGCGGCGATTTCGCGCCGGTGGATGATGTTGACGGCGCCTTGTGCTCCCATTACGGCAATCTGCGCAGTGGGCCAGGCGTAAACAACGTCGGCGCGAACTGCTCGCGAATTCATGACCACGTAAGCACCGCCATATGCCTTGCGGGTGATGACGGTGATCTTGGGGACAGTTGCCTCTGCGTAGGCATACAGCAGCTTCGCTCCGTGCCGGATGATCCCGCCGTGCTCTTGCTCGATCCCGGGGAGAAACCCGGGAACGTCGACGAAGGACACGATCGGGATGTTGAACGCATCGCAGAAACGGATGAATCGAGCTGCCTTGGCCGAGGAAGCGATATCCAGAGTCCCGGCGAGAACGGCCGGCTGATTCCCGATGACTCCGACCGCATACCCGTCGAGCCGGGCGAAGCCGACAACGATGTTGGCGGCGTAGTGCTCGTGGACCTGATAGAACTCCCCGTCGTCGATGATCCGCTCGATCACCTCGACCATGTCATACGGGAGATTGGCGTTATTCGGGATGATTGAGGTCAGATCCTCATCCATCCGATCCGGTCGGTCCAGCGGCGTGAAGAAGGGCGGAACTTCCATGTTGTTCCTGGGCAGGAACGAGAGCAGGTAGCGCACCTCCTCGAGAGCCGTCCGGTCGTCGCCGGCAACGAAGTGGGTCACCCCAGACTTCGAGCCGTGGGCTTGGGCGCCGCCGAGATCCTCGAACGTAACGTCCTCGCCGGTGACGGCACGAATCACGTCGGGTCCGGTGATGAAGAGGTGTGACAGGCCCTCGACCTGGTACACAAAATCGGTGATGGCAGGGGAGTAGACCGCCCCGCCGGCGCACGGGCCCATGACCACTGATATCTGAGGGATGACACCCGAGGCGCGGACATTGCGCTCGAAGATGCGCCCGTAGCCGTCCAGTGCGGTGACTCCCTCCTGGATCCGAGCGCCTCCTGAGTCCTTGAGGCCGATGAGCGGTGCGCCGGTATCCATGGCAAGATCCATTACTTTGCAGATCTTATCTGCGACGACTTGACCGAGGCTTCCGCCGAAAGCAGTGAAGTCCTCGGCAAATACGAAGACGCTGCGACCGTCGATCGTTCCCCATCCGGTGATCACTGCGTCGCCGAGCGGGCGCTTGTCCTCGATGCCGAATCCGGAGGCCTGATGGCGGACCAGCATGTCCAGTTCCTGGAATGAGCCTTTGTCCAGCAGTGTCTCAATCCGCTCCCGAGCGGTGAGCTTGCCCAGGTCGTGCTGGCGATCGACGGCACGTCGGCTGGCCGGTTCTTCGGCCTGCTCCCGCAATCGTCGCAGTTGCTCGATCAATTCGTCAGTGGTCACGGCCCGGTCTCCGGTAGTGTGCGCGTATCTATCTATGACTCACGGGAGCTCGTAATGGCTACACCCTACGTGACGATGGTTCGAGATGTCGTGAGTTCAACTCAGGATCTTGCGGCAGCTGCGCGAGCAGACGCCGATCGGCCCACCCTGGTTGTAGCGCATGAACAGACGGCGGGCCGGGGTCGAACCGGGAACCCCTGGTGGCAGGCAGACCGGGCGATGGCAGCTTCGCTCGCTCTGTCCACTGATCTGCTCGAGGTGGATGAGACGTTTCCGCTGGCGGTCGGCCTGGCGGTCCGGGAGGCGATAAAGGAGAACCTCGGCGTCGTGGTCGGTCTCAAGTGGCCCAACGACATTGTTCTGGGCAGTGCCAAAGTCGGTGGGATTCTCGTTGAGATCCGAGATGGCGTTGTGATTGCTGGTTGTGGCCTCAACTTGTTCTGGCCCGATTCGCCGGAGGGCGCCGGTGGGCTCTGCGGCGACGATCCGGGTGAGGATTTGGGTCTGCGCCTGGCCCGGGCTTGGGCTGATGAGGTCCTGTCGGATGGGTTTGCCTGGGACCGGGACAGCTACGTTGATGCTTGTGTGACGCTGGACTCATCTATCGAGTGGGAGCCTCATGGCACCGGGTTCGCTGTGGGAATCGCCGATGACGGCGGCCTCATCGTTGCTACGCCGGAAGGGCGAGTCACCCTTCGCTCCGGAGAGGTGCGGATTGTCCGCCCCATCATCGGCGGCGCTTGATCTTGGGCGGTTTGCTGCGTGCCGACTTGGTCTTCGACTTGACCCGCCGCGCATCGGAACGGGCCCGCATCGTGTCGGCAATCTCGGTGTCTCTGAACCAGTTGCCAATGCGCCGGAACAGCGAGGGCTTGGGCGGCTTCGGCTGAGCAGAGCGAGCCGCCACTGACTGAGCAACCTTGGTCCGCTTGACGCGCTGGCCGACTGTCGGTGCAGGTGGCTTCTCCGTACGGGCGCCGTAGCTGCGGCGCCTTACATGGCGTCCGGCAGGTGCCGCTGCCGCACCTGCCGCGCGACCGGCGAATCCCTGCCGCTGCGGTTGGAGAAGGGCGACTGTGGCGATCAAGGCGATGAGCGTCAATCCGATGATGGTGAGCCACCACCAGTTGTTGGTCAGGAAAGAATCGTCCCCAGGCGGCGGTGCAACTGCAGCGATGGTTGTTGTCGTGGCCGGGGCAGCAGTGGTGGTGGTTGACGAGGTCGTGGTCGTTGTGGCGGCCGGCTCCGTCGTGGTGGTCGTGGTTGTCGTGGAGGTGGTGGTCGTGGTCGTGGTCGTGGTCGTGGTCGTCGTTGGTGGCTCAGTTGTAGTCGTTGTCGTCGTCGTGGCCGGCGGACTTGTTGTGGTGGTCGGGGGACGGGTTGTGGTCGTCGTTGGTGCTGCGGTGGTCGTCGTCGTTGTTGTGGTGGTGGTCTGGATCGACACCGAGACGGTACAGTTGCTGACGCCACCGATCCCGTTCTCGGTCACGGTCACAGAGCCTGATCCGGTCGCCGTAGCTCCAGCCGAAACGGAAACGTTGATCGACCACAGGCCGCCACCGTCCGGAGATGCTCCACCGCCAGAGGCGGAAACGCCGGATGCGCTGACCGAGGCAATTGCATCGTCGGGGGAATTGAATGAAACCGAGAATGCAGTGCTACCGCCTTGCTGAACGGAAACACTGGCCGGGCAGGATGTGATTGCCGCCTCTGCAGAAGGCGACTGCGCCACAAGCGCGGCAGTGACTGTGGCAATTAGGAGAATCGCCATCGCGACGGGATAGCGAGGTGTAGCTGTCTGTGGTCTATTTCGGGTCAAGACTCACCCTGTTCCTGGTTGTCCGAACATTAGACGCGCCAGGTTACGCCGCGTTCAGTCCTGTATCGGAACCTGTGCACGCAGCTTTGAGCGTTTCTCTGAATAGCTCATGACCACCCTCGATTCCGGGAGTCGGTTGGTGCGCTCCAGCAGAGCGATGGCAGCCCCTGATCCGACGAGTGTCCACAGCAGCACAGCAACCTGGGCTCCCTCCAATGTCGGGTCGAATATCGCGTTGACGAGGATGGGAATGGGGGCGAGGAAGATCCATCCGACCAGGTTGGAAGTGTGATCATCTCCCCTGTAGCGAAGGCGGTGGCGCAGCTGGTACATCTCGGTGAACCAGGTCGCCCAGAGCAGAAGCCATAGAGTGACTCCCACCCAGCCCAGCCTGGCAAGAATCCCTACGTGCGAGTTGTGAGGATTGCGCAGCGGCTGATCTGGGTTTGTTGAGATGTCGTAGCGCTCCCCGAGGTCTGGCCCGGGGCCGAATCCGGCAAAGGGGCGGTCGTTGGTGACGTCATTGAGCACCTGTTCCCAGATGTTGAGCCGCCAGGCGGTGGTTGAGGACTGGCGAGCACCGCCGGCCTCAGGATCGAACACGCTACTGACGTTGCTGGTGAATTGCTCGATAGAGATCTCACGATCACCGAACAGTTCGATACGAATGTCGAAGACGACTGCAATCGATGCCGTCAATACAAGGGCCGCAATCATCAACATCAGCAGTTCACCGCGTCGTCGGCTCAGTACCAACAGCAGGGCCGCAATGAGCGCAAAGCTTGCCACCATCCCGCCCCGGTTCTGCAGGCCGGTGAGAACGATCAGGAGAGTTGCCAGCGTCGTGAGCCAAACGCGCTGCCGCCGTGAGAAGTACCGGTTGTCCGAATCCGCAAGCCACATGAATGCAATGGCGATCGCTGATAGGACGGCCATATTCCCGTTCTTGTGGTTGAAGATGCTGATCTGCGAGTCGGGGACCAGGATGTTGGTGGGGCCGACGCTGGCGAGAACGACGGCAAAAGGAAACCATCCGAGGTAGATCGGAATCAAGCGGGAGTACCGGCCTACCCACTCGTTCACCCGCTGCGGGCGCGACCAGAACAGTATGGCGGTCAGCATGGCGAAGAACCCGTAGTACCAGAGCGCTGAATCCCGGATGGCATCCAGACCGTATGGCAGTACCTGGAGGATCAGAAGTATCGCACCCCAGACCATGAAATTGCGAACTGCTTTCAGCGAGGCGCTTCTCCGTAGCAGTTGTGCGAGCCGTGTTCGTGTTGTTAGAACCACGCCCACCCCCAGGGCAAGGACCATCTCGCCGACGAATAGGGGCGTTCCGGGTACATGCAGCCAGGCAAAGGGTCGATCAAAGAGGATGTAGCCGGCCAGAATGAATAGGAGGGATTTCTCCAGCCACTGTGTCTGGCGCGGCTCTGATCCCATTCCGTTCGGGGCCTCCAGCACCGGCGATGCTGATAACCGTTTTGCTGCTGGTTTGGGACGGAATGCTGAGACCACCGCGCCGAGCGCAGCAAGCACAGTAACAACTGGAACTAGGTAGTCAGCCGACGATGCGGCCAGCAATGGGATCATCTCGTTCCACGCGGTTCGATCATGGCAAAGCTCATCGCCGGGTCTCCGAGCTAGCTCTCATCTGGTGACGGGGCGGCAACCGACCCACCGCGGGATAGCATTTCACTTCTCAGCGGAGCGAAGTTGTACACATACCCGAGCATCGGGACGCCAACCACCGCCAGGTATCTCTCCAATTCCTCGGCAAGGCTGATGTTGCTGCGGTGGGCGACGACAACTAGGACGCGGTCGGCCAATCGCACAACCGATCCACCGTGAGCTAGACGCAGGACGGGTGGAGAGTCGATAACGATCAGGTCGAACTCTTTGCTGATGGCTCGCACGATGTTCACTGCTGCCTCGGTTGCGAAGAAGTCCGGTATCCGTTCGGCCATCGTGCCTCGAGTGAATAGCGTCACCGTTTGCCCGGCGGTGCTATTTACCTCGATGCCGGCCGAATTGAGATCGACCTCGCCTGCAGCAACATCGGTGAGGCCGGAATGTGCAGTGCTCTCCGGCAGGAGCATTGTCGTCAGCGCAGGATTAACGAAGTCAGCATCGATCATGGCAACCCGGCTGCCGCCGCGGGCGGCAGCGAACGCCGTGTTGGCGGCCACCGTCGTCTTGCCGTCGGCGAGGGTTGCCGAAGCTACGACGACGGTGGAGAACCGAGACTCAGAGTTGCCCTCATACTGGCGCAACCGGATACCTGTTGCGACAAATCGGAAAGCTTCAGCTGCCGCCGACATTGGTGCATCCCGGGACGGCAGAGCAGTAGGAAGACGTTCCTCGCCAAAGATTGGCACATCCGAGATGAGGCTTGTCCCAAGAATATCCTGAGGCTCCAGGCGGCTGTGGAAATCCCGCCGCCGTCGTGCCAGGGACTGGGCGATTGCGGCCCCGATGAAGAGACCACTCAAGACCGCAAGAGCGATAATTAGCGTTGAGCTGGACTGCTCTGCGGTGACGGCGGGGGAGAAGAAAATCACACCGTTGCCGGCGAGATCGGCGTCGATAGCGAGTTGATCGCGGCGCAGCTGCAATGCGGTGAGTCGGGAGCGCACGTCCGCCAGCTCTTGTTCGAGCTGAGTGACATCTTGCTCCTCCTGGATGGCGGCCAAAGCGGTCTGCAGAATGGCGACCCGTTGCTGCAGTTCGGTAAGTCGGGCAGTCGTCGTTGCGAATGCATCAGCATCATCCGTTGGATCGGGAAACTCGAACGCAAGCACTTCGGCGATCGCGGCACGTAGCGATTCTTCGAGGGCAATCTGATCAACGGCCGCGCCTCGCTGATCATCGAGTTGCGCCTGAATCGACCGCTGCTCGGCAGTCAGATCTGCTATCGATGCATCTAGTTCAGCTAGGACACTGGCGAACGTTGCCTCTGCCGAACTCCGACTGATCGTCTGGTAGGCATCGGCAATCGCATTCGTTATGGCGATAGCAGTGCCGGGGTCCGGGTCGGAGTAGGAGATCGAGATGAGGTCGGTGGCTGCGGCCGAGGTCACCGTCGCATTCTGGAGAAGTATCTCCGCGTCGACTGCGATTGGCGACGAGGCGTCGGCGAGTAGGCGGGACGCCTCTGCCGCCACTGCCCGCGAGTTGATGATTTCGATCTGGTCGGCAACGTAGCGTTCTGGATCAAACCGGAGTGCCTGGTCAAAGACAATCGACGAGCGCGGATCTTGGACCGCAATCTTGGCAGTAGCCGAGTACGCCTGGGTTTGGTTTGCGTACCACAAACCCGTTCCACCGAGAACGATCACACAGAAGAGGACGATCCATCTGTACCTCCACGCTGAGCTGAATGGTGTTGGGTCGGCGGTGGTGCCGGTGGCCGTGAGCATGCGTTCCCTCTGGTAATCCGCCGAGCGAGCGTACTACAACGCATGACGAGAGGGGCCGTCCGGGGCGGACGGGGGCTGACAAGTGGCCATGGGGCTCGACTTGCGGTAGTCCGAGCGCAGTAGCGTGGGCTATCAATGACCAAACTTGGGTTCATCGACCCTGACAACGACGCGTCGATCCCGGGAGCATGCGTAGGATTGCCGGGAGTGAACCGCCATGTTATTGGTGCGCGGTCGAAATCGGATGTAGGGGGCGGGGGAACGAGTCTCGTCTCGGCAGAGAGGTAGGGAACAGGTGAAGCTACTCATTTTTGGCGTCGGGGGGTTCGTTGGCTCGAATCTTGCAGAGCACTTGATCGAACAAGGCGAGCACGAGTTTGTCGGTGTCGACATCACGCAAGAAAAGCTCCGCGGCATCGAAGGGCCCAACTTCAGATTTGTCGAAGGGAATATCAGCGACGAGTCGCTTGCCGATGAGCTAGTTGCCGACGCAGACGTGGTCGTCGACCTCATTGCCTACGCCAATCCGAGTATCTACGTGGAGTCACCACTCGACGTGGTGAGACTCAACTTCTTTGAGAACATGAAAATTCTCGAGTACTGCCTTCGCCATCAGAAGCGCCTGATTCAGTACTCAACGTCCGAGGTTTACGGCAAGCGGACACGCGACGCCGAGTACCACGACAATCACTCCGACCTGGTCATGGGTCCGGTGCAGAAGCAGCGTTGGATCTACGCGTCGGCGAAGCAGCTTCTCGAGCGGATCATCCATGCGCACGGCATCAAAGGCGATCTCGACTACTCGATTATCCGGCCCTTCAATTTCGTTGGACCCCGGTTCGACTACCTGGTGCCGGCCGGTACCAAGGGCGGGCCGCGAGTGTTCTCCCACTTCCTATCGGCCTTGCTCACCGGAGGCCCGATTCATCTTGTCGACGGCGGAGGCCAGCATCGCTGCTTCACTCACATTGAGGATGCTTCGACTGCATTTACCACGATTCTGGAGAATCCGGGTGGCCACAATGAGATCTTCAACGTTGGTAACCCCGATACCAATATCTCGATGAAGGATCTCGCAACTCTGATGCAGGACTTGTACAAGGATCTCACCGGGATCGAGCCGGCGAACGAGATCATTGTCATCGATGGTGAGGAGTTCTACGGCAAGGGGTACGAGGACATGGACCGTGTACCTCCCAACGTCGACAAGCTGATGGCGCTCGGCTGGAAGCCCACGAAAGGGCTCGACGCCATTTTCCGCGAGGCTATTAAGTACTACATCGATCGGCCGGAGATGACGGCGTCGATTCTGTCGTCATAGATCGCAAGCCCGGAATACGCTGGTAGGAAGGCATCCGGGCGGAGGAGGATATGAAGATGGGGCACCGATGGGCGGGGCTCGTGATGGCGGTCGCCGTGTGTGCGGCGCTGCTCGGCCCTGCCGCGGTTTCCGAGGCAACCGATGTGCCGGCGGGCTCGATCATGGTCATCGTGGCGCACCCCGACGACGATGTCATCACGGCCTCCGGGATCATGGCGCAGGCAACGGGGGAAGTGACTGTGGCCTACGTGACCAACGGCGACCGCTGCGAATCCCCCAGCCAGGTCCCCAGCGACAACTGTCCTGTACTGCTGCCCGGCATCGGTACCCAGCGGCAGCAGGAGGCGGTGTCGGCGCTGGAGGAGCTGGGTCTGGCGGAGCTCGGGGGTGATGAGTCCAGGGCTATCTTCATGGGGTACCCAAATGGCTTCATCGGACCCGTTCGTGATGCCAACTACGGTGCTATTCCGCCGCTGGCGCATACGGAAACTTACGCTTCCTACGGGTTGAACGGGCAGTCCTGGCATGAGACCTGGACCGGAGGGCCCCCCGCGGCCTATACGCAGGGCAACATGCGAGATGACTTCGAAGCGCTGATTGCCACCTACGAGCCCGACCACATCTTCACCCACACCAGGTGGGATCGTCACGCCGACCACCGGGTCACCTACTACAGCGTGCTGGACGCGATCGAAGACCATCAGGTCTCGAACCCCGCCTACGACCCCCTTGTCCATACCACCGTGGTGCACTTCCAGCTCCCCGAAGGTGAGACCTCGCCTCCGTACGGCAGCTGGCCGGATCCTGCCGCTCCTGACGAGTACCACTCTCCTGTGCCCCATCTCGAGCACGAGGACATCAGTGACGGGGAGTTGGTCTGGGATATGAGGCAGAGCTTCGAGGTACCCTCCGCCATGCAGAACACCAATCTGTCGGCAAACCCCAAGCATCGAGCCATATCCGAGCATGCATCGCAACTGGGCGACGGGTTCATTCTCCGCTTTGTTCACCGCGACGAGGTGTTCTGGCTAGAGCGGCTTGGTGCCGCCCGCGGTGTCGACGACCAGTATCAAGTGCTCGAGGGAGAAGACATCACCGTTCCCGGGCCCGGCACGCTGATCAATGATGTGCGTGGTGTCTCGACTTCGGGTGCGCTAGGTGCGCTGTTTGTCGAGGCCATCACAGATGATGTCGACCACGGCACTCTGACTTGGGATCCAGACGGCTCGTTCACCTATGAGCACGACGGCTCGGAGACGACTTCAGACTCATTCACATATCGGCCCGCCCAGGGGTCGACGTCGGGGGAGCCGGCGACCGTCACGATCACTGTGACCCCGGTAGACGATCCGCCGACAGCCGTCGCCGATGGTCCATACGCAGTCGACAACGGGACGCTTACGACCATCCCGGCTCCCGGACTGCTCGACAATGACTCAGATCCGGAGAACCTATCGCTGACACCTGAGAAGGTCAGTGATCCCGATCATGGCACCCTGACCATCAACCCCGACGGTTCGTTTGCGTACACACATAACGGCTCCATCACCACGTCGGATTCGTTCACCTATCTCGTTCGTGACCCCGGTGGCAATCCGTCGTCGCCGGTCATCGTCACGCTCGACATCGATGCGCTGGCCACCGAGCCGCCGTCGGTGGTGGTTGATGGTGGGTTGTTTGGTGCTCCTGGTTTGGAGGCGTCGTTTGCTGCGGTGATTACTGATGGTTCTGGGCCGCGCACTTATGTGTGGTCGGTTGAGGATGCGGGT
>Ga0180435_10000661_pt1 | contig 36432 bp, 30 predicted proteins | sample SS_ome_3_FD_132467 | JGI IMG/M metagenome (GOLD analysis project Ga0180435, IMG submission 132467) | Hypersaline lake sediment archaeal communities from the Salton Sea, California, USA - SS_3_S_1 metaG | ecosystem: Environmental > Aquatic > Non-marine Saline and Alkaline > Hypersaline >... | reverse complement strand
CGATGTGTCGCTTGTTTTGCATCCTCTGCCCAACATACCGCTGTTGATCTGTTACTGGAAGCCGGATGACGGGCTTGACTCCGACCTCAATCTGTTTTTTGATTCAACGGCGGAGGATAATCTCAATATTGAATCTATTTATGCCCTTTCCGCAGGGCTCGTCGTGATGTTTGAAAAGATTGCCCTTCGGCACGGTGCAGTGACTATTTAACAGGGGGAGGCGTTGAAATGAAGATAAGACCAGTTGTTCCTTTTGGGTTGTTGTTACTATTTTTTCTGGTGGTTTCCTGCCGGACATCCGGACCGGCGACGGCAAACCCTGACTATGATGCCGGCAGTAAGCTTGCGGAAACCTATGCCAAGGAGGATGCCAAGAAACTCTCATGCTTGTTGTACCGGCGTAAGGCATGGCGTAACGTGATGTCCGGGAACCTTACCGAACATACGGCGGCGCTGAAAAATGAGAAAACCGAGGAGTTTTTAAACGCCTTCATTGAGGGCTATCGCAAATACTTTGCCGAATATGCGGATATGTATTGCGGGAAGTGATAGACCGCAGGGAATAGGAAGAACGGATTGGAAACCAGAGTACTGATCATCGGCGGCGGTGCCACCGGGACTGGGATTGCAAGGGATTTATCCTTAAGGGGCATTCCCTGCGTCGTTGTCGAAAAGGAAGACTTAAACGCCGGAGCATCGGGCGCGAATCATGGATTGCTGCACAGCGGTGCACGCTATATCGAATCCGACCCTGCTGCAGCGGAGGAATGCAGAGAAGAAGGGATGCTGCTGAAAGGTCTGGCCCCCCAATGCATCGAAGACACCGGCGGGCTTTTTATTGCGGTGCAGGGTGATGATGAAAACTATATTGCCGACTTTCAAAACCGGTGCCGCGCATGCGGCATCTCTTCGGAGGCCGTTGATGTGGCTGTGGCCCGGGAAATGGAACCCGGCCTCTCCAATAAAGTGATTGCGGCATTTAAGGTGGAGGATGCCGCCATAGACCCCTTCAGGTTGACCCTCGAAAACATGGCGGATGCCATCGCCCGCGGCGCAGTTCTTCTGCGGCATAAGCGGGTTGTCAAGTTTCACAGGCAGGGACGGGCAATTACCGCGGCAAGCGTACTTGATGCGAAAAGCGGGGAGGAAACGAGAATAGAAGCAGAGCTGGTGATCAACGCTTCGGGCGCCTGGACCGGTCAGGTGGCTGAAATGGTGGGGGTGAAGATCGCCATGGTCTATTCAAAGGGAACACTGCTGGTTTCACAAAACAGAATTGCCGACCGGGTGATTAACCGCCTCCGACGCCCCTCTGATGGTGATATTCTGGTGCCCGGGGGGGTCGTGTCCATTGTCGGCACGACATCATCGAGAATCGACTCTCCTGATGACATCGCCCCGGATATTGACGAGGCGGATGCCATTATCCGTGAATCGGCAAAAATGATCCCGTCCATCCTGTCGGAACGATTCATCAGGGCGTATTCCGGTGTACGGCCTCTTTTGGGAACGGAAAAAGAAGAGGAAGACAGGACCATCAGCAGAGGGTTCGCCCTGATTGATCATTCTGCAAACGACCTTGACAACTTTATCACCATCACCGGAGGCAAGCTTACCACATATCGACTAATGGCTGAAAAAACATCTGATTTGGCCTGTGTCAAATTAAAGGTCAATGAACCCTGCCGAACGGGGACGGCCCCCCTTCCCGATACAGGGAACGGCAGATGGACCGAACCCAGGCTGTCATCCAAAGTCTGGATGGCTGAAAACAAACGCGGGGACACCCTGCTTTGTGAATGTGAAATGGTTTCCACAGGGACCATTGACAGCATCATCCAGTCATTAACCAAACACAACTTGGTTCCGGACCTCAACTCCATCGGCCTTAGAAGCCGTTTGGGAAAAGGCCCGTGCCAGGGGACGTTTTGCAGTGCGGGCCTTGCAGCCTACCTGTATGATAAAGGCATGTTGACGGATGAAGAGGGGCTTTCCTCCATAAAAAGATTTTTAAGAGAACGGTGGCGCGGCCGTCATCCGATTCTCACCGGCGAGACATTGACCCGGGTGGACCTTTTGGAAGCAATATACTGTGGGGTGGCCGGATTGGAACTGGAAGGGGACGCCGGGCAGGATGCATGAATTCGATGTGGAATGCGATGTGATGGTTATAGGTGCCGGCATGGCCGGCATGGCATCCTCTTTGTTTGCCGTAAAAAAAGGATTGTCGGTTGCGCAGGCGGGGGTCTTTGGCGAAATCATGTTTGCAAGCGGCCTCTTCGACTTGATGGGGGTTTATCCCGTGGGGGGAGACAAGCAGTGGGACGATCCCTGGGCTGCTATCGACGCCGTCAAACACCATCAGCCGGGCCATGTCTACGCAAACGTTGATAAAAATGATATTCGCCGATCCATGGATGACATGCTGTCATTTCTTTCCGGCGTCGGCCTTTCCTATAGAAGAGATGAAAACCGTAACTCCGGTGTCATTACCCCGCTGGGAACCGTAAAAAAGACGTGGTGCGTTCCGGAAACCATGTGGAACGGTGTGGCGGCGCTGAAAAACAAGCCGTCGTGCCGACTGGTTGATTTCCATGGCCTGAAAGGCTTCAGCGCCAAGCAGATCTCGGAGACACTCAAGGCAGGGTGGCCTGAATTGAGTTCGGTGCGAATTGATTTTCCCGGGACTACGAATGCCGGTGATCTCTATGGGGAGTATGCAGCCCGGCATCTGGAATTGGAAGAGAACCGAACCCGATTCGCGGAAGCCGTGGGCCGTCACGTTAACGATGTCGACTGTGTCGGGTTTCCTTCAATCTTCGGCGTTACGAAAACCCATGAGGTATTCCGTGACCTTCAAGAAAAGCTGGGTGCCCCCATATTTGAAATACCCGGGCTGCCGCCGTCCTTAAACGGCTTGCGGCTGATGGAAGCATACAGGGACCATCTGCCCCGGGCAGGGGTGAGAACATTCTACCAGAAAAGGGTTCTCGGCTATGGCATAGCAAAAGACGGGAGCTTTATTCTGGATGTGGGGACGGCGGAAAAAGACATGCGGATACATGCAAAACATATTATCCTTGCCACCGGCCGGTTTTTTGGAAACGGGCTTTGTGAGGATAAAAATCGTCTGAAAGAACCGCTGTTCAATCTTCCGGTTGTCCAGCCCGGAAGCAGAAAAGCATGGTATAACAAAGATCTGCTTGACAGGGACGGGCACGGGATAAACAATGCAGGGCTTTTAGTGGATGAGTTGTTTCGTCCGATTGATGATGAAGGAAGGCCCGTGTTCAAGAGGCTTTTTGCGGCGGGTTCCATTCTTGCCCATCATGACTGGAAGCGGATGAAGTGCGGAACCGGGCTTGCCGTTGTCAGCGGTTATAAAGCTGCTGAGGCAGTTTTGAAGGTATAGGAATAAAAACGGAAAAGGAGGTATTATGTCGAAATATATCGGCGCGATCGACCTCGGGACCACCAGCAACAGGTTCATTATTTTCAACAGGGACGGTCAGATCGTCGGGCTGGACCAGAAGGAGCATGAACAAATATTCCCGAAACCCGGCTGGGTGGAACATGATCCCATGGAGATTCTTCATAACACCTATGATGTGATGAAGGGGGCTCTTGAGAAATCCGGCATAAAGCCGGGTGATATTGCCGCTCTGGGCATTACCAATCAGCGTGAAACAACAGTCGTTTGGGATCGGCGGACAGGACAACCCTGTTACAATGCCGTTGTCTGGCAGTGTACGCGAACAGATAAAATTTGTTCGGAGTTGTCCAAGGCCCATGGGCAAAACAGATTTCGCGAGAAAACAGGGTTGCCGATCGCCACATATTTTTCCGGACCGAAGATACGATGGATACTTGATAATATTGACCGGGCAAAAGAGGATGCAGAAAGGGGCGACGTGATTTTCGGAACCGTCGAGAGCTGGCTGATATGGTGGCTGACAGGAGGACCGGATGGCGGCGCCCATGTAACCGATGTAACCAATGCGAGCCGGACGATGCTGATGAATCTCCATACCCTTTGTTGGGATGATGAAATTCTCGACATCCTGGCTGTTCCTAAAAAGATGCTGCCTCGTATCGTTCCATCCATTGACAACAACTCCTGGGGGAAGACGCGTGAAGATGGCCCCCTTGGCGAAGGGATACCCGTTTGCGGAGCCCTTGGCGATCAGCAGGCGGCGACGGTGGGGCAAGCCTGTTTTACCATGGGGGAGGCGAAAAATACATATGGTACGGGATGCTTTTTGTTGCTGAACACCGGAACGACCCCGGTTCACTCTCACCATGGACTGATAACAACGGTCGGGTATCAACTGCAGGGGGAAAAACCGGTCTACTGCCTCGAAGGATCCATCGCCATCGCCGGTGCATTGGTCCAGTGGCTGCGTGATAACCTCGGTTTGATTTCCAGCGCACCTGATATAGAAAGCCTTGCCGAAACGGTGGAGGACAACGGAGATCTTTATATCGTGCCGGCGTTTTCCGGCCTGTTTGCCCCGTACTGGAGATCCGATGCCAGGGGCGTATTTGCCGGGTTGACCGGATTTGTAAACAAGGGGCATATTGCCAGAGCGGTATTAGAGGCCAATGCCTATCAAACATACGATATTGTTGAGGCCATGAGGAAGGACTCCAAAGTCGTACTTGACAGTTTGAAAGTGGATGGGGGCATGGTGGCGAATAATCTTCTCATGCAATTCCAGGCGGATATCCTTGATGTTCCGGTGATCCGTCCTGAGGTCACGGAGACAACCGCCCTGGGTGCGGCGTATGCAGCAGGTCTTGCGGTTGGATTTTGGAGTGACCTGAACGAACTGAAAAAGAACTGGTCGGCGGGCAAGGTCTGGAAACCGCAGATGGACAGGGCAACCCGGGAAAAAAGGTACAAAGGCTGGAAAAAGGCCGTCGAAAAAACATTCAACTGGATAGAGGATTAGAACGATAACCTGAAATTCAATGCAGTTAGTACGGGCAGTCATTGGATCTTATAAGATGGCGCCCCCCGATGTTTTTCTTGTAGTGAACAATGTTAACACTTGTAAATAATTTAATAAGTAGATAGAAATAATACCAGCAGGAATGTACGGCTTAAAATAACAATCATTTTTATGAAGGTGCTGTGAGATGCCAGGGGTTTCAGATGACAGTAAACATCTTTACAACAGCAGGATTATCGATACCTATGTCAAGCTGATAAAAAGGAAGTATGATTTCGTCAGCATCCCTGAACTGTTCAGGGCTGCGAAAATGAAACCGTATGAAGTGGACGACCAGGGGCACTGGTTTACTCAGGAGCAGGTCAACCTTTTTTATGACCGACTGGTAAAACTCACCGGAAACAAGAATATCGCAAGAGAGGCCGGGCGGTATGCCGCCTCACCCGAAGCGATAGGTGTCATGCGCCAGTATGTCCTCGGGATGCTCGGCCCTTTAAAAACATTTGTCATGATTGGAAAGGCGGCCTCAAACTTTACCCGGTCCTCCGAATGCCGCTCAAAAAAAATTTCTGCGAACAAAGTTGAAATTATTGTCACACCCAAACCGGGTGTTCAGGAAATGCCGTTCCAGTGTGAAAACAGAACCGGTTTTTTTGAAGCCATTGTGTCGGTATTCACCAACAGGCTGCCTGAAGTGGAGCATCCGGAATGCATGTTTAGAGGAGGCGATGTCTGCCGGTATAGGGTGTCATGGCATCAGCCGTTTTCCGCCTACTGGCAGAAAATGGTCAACTATATCATCTTGATGTTTTTACTTTTCGGTGTAGCGTCGCTTATCTTTTTCCCTTTTTCCACAATCGCGGGATTGTGGCCTGTCGTCATTGTCATTCTTCTGTTCCTGGCATTGCTGACATTGGTGGGCGACAGGATTGAAAAGGGGGAATTAAGAGAGAGCATGGCAAACCTCAGCGGCTCTACCGATAAACTGATTGAACAGATTGAAATCAATTATAATCATGCAAGGTTAGTGAATGAAATCGGTCAGGCAATAAGCCGTGAGACCAGTATCGAAGACGTACTGAATAACGTGATCGAGATTTCAGAAAAACGTCTGGATTATGACCGGGGACTGATTCTTCTCGCAAATAAAGAGAAAACCAGGCTGATATTTCGGTCCGGTTTCGGCTATACCGAAGACCAGCTGGCCTTTCTTAAAAAGACGGCGTTCCACCTTGACAAGCCGGAATCAAAAGGGGTGTTTATTGTTTCGTTCAGAGAGCAGAAGCCCTATTTGATCAATGATATCAACTCCATTGAAAAAAAACTGTCACTCAGAAGCCTTGCTTTTGCCAAAAAGCTTGGCACGCAATCATTTATCTGCTGCCCCATTGTTTGCGATAATGAGCCATTAGGAATTTTCGCGGTGGATAACCTGAAGTCCAAACGTCCACTGGTTAAGAGCGATATGAGTTTTCTGATGGGCATAGCCCCTGTAATCGGAATAAGCATACGAAATGCGGACCTTCTTGATGCCCGTGACAAGCAGATGCGTTCCATTCTCCAGGTAATGGCGGCGAGTATAGATGCGAGGGATCCCATGACTGCAGGTCATTCTGAAAAAGTAACGGAGTATGCACTTGGAATTTGTGATGAACTCGGACTGTCCAAAGATTATTGTGAAGTTGTAGGCGTTGCGGCGTCACTGCATGATTATGGAAAGATCGGGGTTCCTGACTCTCTGTTGAAGAAGGAGGGCAGGCTTACGGATAATGAATATGAAATTGTTAAAACCCACGCTGAAAAGACAAGGGTAATACTGTCAAGGATAAATTTTGAAGGAATGCTGAGGCAGGTGCCTGAAATTGCAGGCGCCCATCATGAAAAGCTGGACGGCAGCGGTTATCCTGACGGGCTTAAGGGTGATGAAATCCCCTTGGGTGCAAAAATAATTGCGGTTGCTGATTTTTTTGAAGCCATAACCTCAAAACGCCATTATCGCGACCCCATGGCTGTCAGAGAAGCATTTACCCTTCTGCAAAAGGAAGCGGATATACATCTTGAGAGAAGAATCATTGATGCGTTTTTAGACTACTATGCCAGAACCTTTGATTACGAGAGGTCTGTTGAAGTTGCTACGACAGTTTAGGCCGGAAGTGCCGGATGCATCGGGGAGTATTTGGTGCGGGTGAATCTTCTGTAAATCCATGGAAAAAAAGAACAGATCCACAACGATACCAACGTGTCGATTTCGGACGCAATTAAAACCAGAGCTTTCCCGGAAAGAATTCTACCGGAGAAAATTTTGCGCCATACACGCCCTTTTTTTGAAGACAATACAAAACCCGGCGAGGACATTCAAAGAGGTCTTCGATATTGTGTCTTTTGAATTGCCAATCCATTTGGAATCGCTTATAAAAGGGCATGGGACAAGTTTCATTTTTTTTTGAATACGGAGGATGAACTGGTAATGGCTTCTAAAACCATGGACCATATAAAAAGATGGGTTCCTGAAAAACGAATAGTGACGTTTCCCGGAAACCATCTGGATATTTTAATTCACCAACGGCAAATAAAGGCAGTTCTGGATTATTTAAAAAGGGTTATGGTGACGGCATGATGGATGCGATAATAATATCAGATACCGGTAACGACACGTTTTCAGCTTCAAGCCCAATGCGTCTTCAACTTGATGGAAAAACAGCATTAATACAAAACGTAAAAAACTATCTGGATAATAACGGAAAGATTGTTGCTCCGATAACGGGCGAAGACGAAAAGAACTGGCATTGCGCGCCCAAGCTGAACGGCATCAGGCTCTACGACTACCTTAACATCCGGGGGTTTAATGTTGAACTGATAGACTCATACTATCAAGAGCGCGACAATTTTGTTGCCATGCTTGGTGATAATCCCAAAGTGGTTATTATCTCGACCACCTTTATATCCAGCAAGAACAGCCTCAGGGAACTGGTGGAGGATATCCGTTCCGTGGCGCCGGATATATTTATAATAACCGGAGGGCCTTTTGTATTGTCCTCCTATCTGCTTCGTCAGAGAAGAGGAGATAAGGACTATGATGTCACCAGTCCCAGAGACGATTTTCTGTTTTTAGACAATGAAAACAGGCCTGATATTGATTTATATATCGTCGATAAATATGGGGAAGAGATATTGTCCAAAGCCCTGGACAGGGTTAAAGATGGAAAATCAACCCGCCATTTGCCGAACACCGTGCATTGGGGGGGCAACGAGTACATCTTCTCGAACCAAGAAGATCTGCCGATGCCCGACATTCGTGTCCAGTGGAATGACATACCGGAAAGATTTTTTAAACTAAGTGTCATAAACATCCAGGCGAGCACCGGATGTCCGTTCAACTGCGAGTTTTGTAATTTCGTAAAAGCCAAGAAATATAATTTCATAAAGCCGCTTGACCAGTTGGTTGAAGAGTTGAAGGAGATATCCGCCCGGGGCGTGAAGTATATCCGGTTTGTTGACGATAATTTCAGACTGGGCAAAAACGACCTCAACGACGTCTGTAAAAGGTTCATAGATGAGGAACTTGATTTAAAATGGATGAGTTTCATAAGGGCGAGCGCCCTGGAAACAGCGGATTTTGATTTGTTAAAGGCATCCGGTTGTATTGAGACTCAAATCGGAATTGAGTCCGCCGACAAGGCCATGCTGAAAAACATGAAAAAGCATGCGGACCCCGACCTGTATTATAACGTCATTTCAAACTTGCTGGATGTGGGGATAAATTGTTCGGCCTGTTTTATTGTCGGTTTTCCAGGGGAAACCGAGGAATCGTTCAGCCGGACGATTGACTTTATAGACAGTATTCCAAACGATTCTCAGGAAGGCATGTTTTTTTGGTCGATATATCCATTCCTGGTCCTTCCGCTCAGCCCGTGCTATGAATCGGAGAAAAAAGAACAATATAAACTTAAAGGGTACATGGATAAGTGGGAACATGATACGATGAACTCTAAAGAGGCGTATCGGCATATAAAGAACGCATTTATTAAAATAAGCAATGCAAGCCCCATTTACAGTGGTGACAATATTGATATGCTGATGGATCTGCCGAGATCCAAGAGAAAAGAATTTATGAAGGTCCGTCATGATCTGTCAAAAAAATTTTTAATGGATCCGTTTGACAAATCACTGGTGTTGCGTTCGTTTGAAAAAATTTTTAGACAATAAAGGGGGGGCGCCGTCAATGACAATCTATTCAGAAGGCTTTACACCCCGGCAGGAGATGACCGGTGTGTAAGTGAATCTTCTGGGATCCTTGAAGAAACTTTTAAACTCTTCAAAAAATTCTTCGTACCCGCCTTCATATTCATCGAATGCATAGCCTGAGTTTTTTCCGGCAACCTCTATCTTGGTCGTAAAATTAAAGTCATCTGTTTCGCTTAGTTCACCGTAGATCAAATGGTGCGATGTCAGGTGAACGTCGATGTCGCTATAATTCAAATCATAGAGGTATGAGTAGAGCTTAATGCCGATGTAAGGATCAAAGTCTGCATTTTTTTCCAACAAGTCTACAACGCCGGCAAGTGCCTTTTTAAGCCGTTCCGATAGGCCGTAATGGTTCAGGCAATTGTAGTCGAGATCAATAAGGCAGAGAATCCCACCGGGCTTTAATATATTGTGGAGGTTTCTCACGATGTCAAAACTTTTCGAGCGATGGTATTCAAGGAAAAACCGGACCCAGATAAAATCAAATTCACCGAGATCTTCAAGTGGAGAAAAGACATCCTTGCATGAAAAACGGACACCTAAATGTCCATACGTTTCTTTTGCATAGTCACTCCTCTCATCGGACTGATCGACTCCGACAGCCTCGCCGCGGGGTTGCACCATCTGGTGCAGGAAGGCCGTAGTCTTTCCGGTGCCGCATCCGATGTCCGCCACGCGCATTCCCGGCTTAAGCCCGGCCCATTTGGCCTGCTGTTCCGTAATACGGTCCACGGTTTTCATTTCGAGACGCAGACCCTCGTCTTCACTTTCCATTAAATATTTTGACATTTATAAAATGCTGCCCTTTTAGTTGCTAATGTAACTATCCGTATATCATTGCGATTCACTTTAGTCAACGCTGTCTTCAATTTGAAGCAAAGCTTGTTCCGGTTTTCAGCCGGTGCGTTAAGTGAAAAAAGAAGTCTTGACTTCAAGCGCCAAGAAATATTATTATGCTCCTGATAAGCAACCTGCACGGAGAGCATTGCCGTAATTAGGCCGGCTCAACTGAGATAAATACATGAAAAAATTTGGCATACCAAACCCAAAAAGAAAACAAATACACGAGAAAGATCTTTTCCTGCCAAGGCTTCACCTACTTATCATAATGGCAAAAGCATATCTCCAGGGCATGCCGTTGGGAGACTATAGAAAGAGGGCGGTTATCGACAATGCCCATCACCTCTTTTACCAATCCCTCCATATGCTCAGTGACATCGAACAGGGCGCTCCGTCAAAAAACAGTGAAAGTGATTCGACATCGAATGAGGAGATGAGCCCGGAACATATTTTCCACCAGAGAGTCCAACTCCTGGCCGTGATGGCCAAGGCCTTTGCCGAAGGACGGCTGACAGGAACCTTTAAAATTAAAGCATTGGAAGACAATCTGGAGTATATCTGCAGCGCCATTACATTTAATGACAGCATCGGAAATATGGAGATTCTGAAAGTCGCCTGAAGCCGTCAATCCCCTGTCTGCGGCTCACCCGCCGCACCATTCATGATAAAAAACCGCTATGCCTTTAGAGTTTAAGCTTTTTTAGCAGGATTCAACAAATTGTGGATGTGCTCAAAATATCCGTCCGAGGCCTGTATATTCAGCACCCAGAAGTTATACAGCTTCTCATAATGGAAGGGTTCGGTCTTCACATAGTCCACAGGGTATATAAGTACGGGAATCTTCTTTTGTTCGAACCGGTTTGCCGTCACGGATATGGCCGCACTCAAAATTTTTGCCGGAAGATCATCGGGATCCACGACAATTATTTTTATACAGTTTGACAGATCGGACATGTTGAGGGCGATGTCGGATATGTTCACCATGAAGACCGCTTTCAGGATTCCCTGCTTCTTGAGAGACAAAAGGCGCCTTTCCCGCTTAAAGCCAAGCCGTTTGAACTCCTCTGAAAGCTCATAATGGTCACCGTCTCCCGGTTCCAAGTCAAGGGCCTTTACCATCAGGCCTCCCGATGTCTGCTCATAATAGGCCTCAAGCTCAACCAGGTCATCGGCGGTGGTTTTTTCAAGCGCCCATGAATCGGGAATGAGAGCGGTGCTGTTTGCTTTTTTTCTATGATGGGAATACGCAAAGGTGTCGAGTGATGAGGCCTTTGGATCATTTATTGACGCTGCAGCGCCGCCGAAAAAACTGGCCGGGAATTGATTTTCAGGCCTGAAGTAGCATATGACATAGTCCATGTGGCAGGAATATAATCGGTGAGAGTCATATACAAAGCGCCCTATCTGGTTTAAAACCGACAACCCGGCTTTTGCAAGGTCTGTTTTCAATGCGGCATGGTGGTGAATGAGCCATGCATTTTGGTATAATCTAAGCGTGGCCATGTGCCCGAGTATTCTTCCTCTCTGCTGATAAATAAAGTGCCTGGCAATGGTGGCGTTGCGGGTGTACAGCTTTTCATATGTGGCTTTTATGGCTTCTTTATTGGGCTGAATGAATGCATATTTTTTGGGGTAGATGAAACCGGCCTCAAAGAAGAATGTCCAGAGGTCATCCATATTCACTTTGTTGCAGAGATATGAATGCTTATTGTCGGACTGATATAATACGCCCATGTACCGTTTGTGGTTTTCAAGATCCATATCAAGAAACACCAAACCGCATTTTACAAGCATCCGCTGGTTTTCATCGGCTTGTTGATTTCTGTAAACCACCTGTGCGCGGCAATTGATTTTAAAGCTCCCGGCAAAGTTAAGTTCAAGGGAAGAAATTACCATGCCGGCCAGAAGAAGCCCGTTTTCATGGTTATCCTCAACAGAGAAGCCGGATCCCGACATGTCGATGACTTTTAAAGACGCCGTTTTTCCCGTGAAGGGGTGTGAAAAGACCATGTCCGGTGATGGCGACAGTTTCTGCCTCCGGCTTCGGTGGATTTTCGGGCTGAATCGTTGAACGACATGATTTAATGGTTCAAGAATATACTCCTTTTCGCTGCCGTGTTCTCTTTGCCTGATAATCCTGCATTCACCTGAAAAAAGGATTTCATAGTCTTTTTTGAATACGATATTGACTTTTGATTTCGGGTTAATCCACTGAAATGTCTGCGGGGGGGTTGCCGTCAGTTTTATCCGAAAAGAAGCCGAGCTGAAGTCGATTAATGATCCGGTAAAAAAGACGCCATTTTGAATGAGTTCCACTGTCAGGCCTTCGGAGATATGGCGTCTCATTCTCCGGTAGCTTTTTTCAATGCATGTGTCGGGCAGGGTAACACAGATGCCTTTTTTCGTAATTCTTATGGGCTGCGATGTGATGCTCAGGAACTTTTTCCCGGTTAAAATCACTATATTGTGAAAATCCAAGGTGTTAATTATGTTTTCGATCCGGTCGGGATCCGTCCACAGGCAGACCAGGCGGTCGCCGACACATGGCTGCGGGATTGCGGATTTTGAGATAATGTGTTTCAGCCTGGGGTGCATGAAGTTGACGCCGACAGTGCCGTTCTGAAAATTGATAAAGTTTAATCGATTGATGATTTGTTTTTTACCGATGGGCCCGTCGGACACTTCTCCTGATGTGGTGGAACCGATCCCATCTTCTGCGCCGGCGGCCGGCACTTTTGGGGTGTTGGCTATATATTTGTCATGCTTTTCTTTTTCAATATAGTCCATGAAGTCCCTGCTGCATTTCTCCTGAAAAATCACCGTTATTTAACGATATTCATGCAAGTATCGTGCAAATTATCATACATATTTAAAAGCATAAAAAATAAAATAATAACAAATAGATAGAAACGAATGTGTTCGGACTGTATAAAAATGTGTAATCTTTTCCCTAAGTTTGTCATGTGATTTACAATTATTGGTCCCCTATTTACATATTCCACACCGGTTACACTGTGTCGCCGGACATGGCGGAGATGCTTTACCGGCTTTTGCCGATCGATATTCATCCATGAGAAATGTTTTGTTTATGCCATGATCGATGAAGCTCCAGGGTAACAGGTCGGAAAATGACCGTTCACGCAATGCGATAGAGTAGACGTCTGTCTGTGTTTCTTTCAGTGTCTTCGGCCAGTTACCATTATTGTTAAGCGCCTCCAGCAACAGGCCCGATACTCGTCTGTCGCCCCTGGTGAGAATGGCCTGAACCAGAGAATCCCTGGGAGATTCAGCCTGAATCCTGATATTCGGCACCTGTTTCAGCGATTGCCTTATGTGTTTGATTTTGTCTTTTAGGATGGCTGGCGCATCCATGGGAGCCCATTGGAACGGGGTGAACGGTTTGGGTACGAAGGGATTTATACTGATGGTCATCGTACCGATTTTTTTCTTTTTTTTACTGGATGTTAAAAACCGGCCCTTTATTTTTTTGCATAGATCAATAATGGCTTCGATGTCATCCTCTGTTTCCGTCGGCAGTCCGATCATAAAATATAATTTTAAATTGGGGATTCCCCCTTCTACAAGCATCGTTGTGGCGTTTAGAATCTGTGTTTCGGTAATATGTTTATTGATAACATGCCGCATTCTCTCGGACCCCGCATCAGGCGCTATCACCGCCGTTTTTGTTCGGCCTTTTTTCAGGGCCGCTACAAGGCCTGCCGTAAGCGCATCGGCACGAAGAGAACTAAAGGAAACATTTAAATTTTTTTGGGAAGCCAGTTCACACAAGGTTTCTATATCCGGGTGGTCGGACACCGCGGCACCGACCAGGCCGATATTTAGCGTATGACAGGCACCTTCAATTATATTTTTTTCTAAAAGAGAGTAGGGCCTGAATCTCGGGGGTCTATAGATAAATCCGGCACTGCAGAATCGGCAACCGTGGGGGCACCCCCTGCTGATTTCAATTAGATAACTATATTTAAAGGTGGTATGTTTTGTCAATACGGCAGTGCAGGTGGAAACATCTGAAATGTCATCCGTGACAATCCGTTTGACGGTTGCCGGTATTCCCGGGTGGGGTGTTATGGAAGAAAGCTTTCCCTCGGCATCGAATGAATGGCTGTAAAAAGCGGGGATATAGGCCCCGGGCAACTCCTTTGCCAGGCGGTTTAATAATCTTTTTTTTTTTATACCCCGGCGATAAAAATAAAAAAATCGGGGAAGCAGCCGCTCGGCTTCCCCGATTAGAAAACAGTCGATAAATGGAGCCACAGGTTCAGGGTTCAAAAAACAGGCAACTCCCCCCGCAACCATGAGGGGGTGGGGGTCTCCTCTGGCAGCGGATTGCAGGGGGAGACCTGTTTTTTCAACGACGGCTATGAGATTTAAGTAGTCTGCTTCAAATGAAATTGAGAATATGATTATGTCAAAACCAGCCAACAATGTATTTGATTCTATTGTTCTCGGGGCATCCCCATCCTCTCTATCGTTATTCAGAAATGCCCTCTCGCAGGCAATTCCATCCATTTCATTGATAAGACGATAGACGGTCTGAAACCCGAGGTTGGACATTCCCACAGGGTAGGCATTCGGGTAAACAAGTGCGACGTTAATTCCACCACGGGCGTGTTTTCGCTTTACACCTCTGGCGCGTATCACATTCTTCTCGCCCTCTGCATACCGGGTATGTCCTTTGGTAGGTTTTTTCGCCATTACCGATGCCTTGTTGTGCAGCAGAGGTTAAGCCTAGTCTGCTTTTCTTCTTAGAAATGTCGGTACATCAAGGTCGTCATTGTCCAGCACGATGCCTTTAAAGCCTTTGTAGGATGCGCCGCCCGATTCCCCGACGGCCTCTTTCTGACGAATAAATGTCGGCTCTTCAAAAGCAGAGGCATTTTTCAAATCCTCGGAGGTAATATCCCTTACAACACCTCTTTTTATCTTGTCGTCTTGCTTTTGCCTGCTCCGGTAGTCTTTCTTGGAATCAATGCCGGTCGCGATGACGGTGACTCTCATTTCTTCACCGAGATTTTCATCAATGGCCTGGCCCCAGATGATTTCCGCTTCATCCCCGACCTCCTCATAAATGCGGTCGGATGCTTCGGTCATTTCATCCAGGGTCATTTCACTGGTGCAGGTTATATTCATTAACACGCCTTTTGCACCAGAGATGGAGAAATCTTCCAGAAGGGGATGTGAAATAGCTCTTTCGGCGGCTTCCGTGGCTCGATTTTCACCGGTGGCGATTCCGATTCCCATGAGTGCCATGCCGGCTTTTGACATGGTTGTTCTTACGTCGGCAAAATCAAGATTCACCAGTCCCGGCACCATGATCAAGTCGGTAATACCTTTAACCGAGTGGTGGAGAATTTCATCGGCCTTTTTGAACATTTCTATCATTCTTGCATTTTTGGGAGCGATTCCCCGGAGCCTGTCATTGGGAATCGTTATGACCGTATCTGCAACATCTTTTAAACCTTCAATTCCCTCTTCCGCCTGCTGAAATCGTTTTTTTCCCTCAAATGAGAAGGGCTTTGATATTACGGCAACCGTCAGGGCACCGAGTTCTTTACAAATTTCTGCGATTACAGGGGTCGCTCCCGTTCCGGTTCCGCCTCCAAAACCGGCCGTCAGGAATACCATGTGGCTTCCTTCAAGAGATTTTTTAATGACATCCGCGTTCTCCAGGGCGGCCTCCCTTCCGATATCGGGGTTTGCACCCGCGCCTAATCCTTCGGTCAGTTTTGCGCCTATCTGGATTTTTGTTGAGGCTTTAGAGATGTCAAGGGCTTGAGCATCCGTATTGGCAGCGATGAATTCAACACCCAATAGATTCGAATCCACCATATTGTTGATGGCATTTCCCCCTGCACCACCAATACCGATGACCTTGATTTTAGCCGATTGTTCATTCTCAAGATAAGTAAAAGTCATAGTCCCCACCTCCGTTAACTATTCAATAAAGTTAATAAAAATTGTAAATATACCATCCGGGACCGGTCCCGTTGTTTTCTTTTGAACGTCCGCCGTCTCATTAAATAATATCCTGAAACCATTTTTTCATCCTGCCGGCGACCTTGTTAAAAATATTAGAATCCCTTATTCTGAATTTACTCTGGGTGCGGTTTCTTGCTCCGAATATGACAAGCCCTACGGCAGTGGCATACATCGGATTGTTAACCACATCCACAAGACCGCTGATTCCGTGAGGTTTCCCAAGGCGTGTCGGAAGATTTAATACGGATTCAGCCACATCGACAACGCCGTCCAGAAGGGCTGTACCGCCTGTTATAACCGCTCCGGAGGTCACCAGGTTTTCCATCCCCGCCCTGTGGATTTCTCTCTTAATAAGACTGAACATTTCCTCCATGCGCGGTTCAAGTATTTCACCCAGTATTTGCCTGGGGAGCTTCCGCGGTTTCCTTCCTCCCATGCCTGAAATTTCGATTGTTTCATCGGCCGCTATGTGACTGGAAACGCAAGAGCCGTATTTCTTCTTAATTTTTTCAGCCTCTGTTTGAGATGCCCTCAGCCCGATGGAGATGTCGTTGGTAAGATTGTTGCCGCCAAGGGCCAGAACAAATGTGTGGCGGATGTTGTTTTTGTTGAATATGGCGAGGTCTGTGGTGCCGCCCCCCATATCCAGCAGCGCGGTTCCCACATCTTTTTCTTCATTTGTAAGTACGGATTCACCTGAAGCCAGCGATTCAAGTACGATATCACACACATCAAGACCGGCCCGGTTTGCGCATTTGACAATATTATGGGCGGATGCCACGGCACCGGTGACAATGTGTATCTTTGTTTCAAGGCGAACGCCTGTCATGCCGACAGGGCTTTGAATGCCGGGTTCTTCATCAACAATGAATTCCTGTGGAAGAACATGAATAACCTCCCGGTCCATGGGGATGGCCACAGCCCGTGCGGCGTCAATTGCTCGTTCAACATCCTGTTCCGTTATTTCGGGCCCTTTTACAGCGATGACCCCGTGGCTGTTAAATCCGGTAATGTGGCCTCCTGCGATTCCGGCATAGACCGATGAAATTTCACAACCTGCCATCAACTCCGCTTCTTCCACCGCTTTTTTTATTGAATCGACCGTGGATTCGATATTAACGACGACTCCTTTTCTGAGTCCGATTGAGGGATGGGATCCGATACCGATAATGTTCAGATCCTTGCCGGCAGCTTCCGCCACGACAGCACATATTTTAGTGGTGCCGATATCAAGACCGACAATCAATTCATGTCCCTGCACATTAAACCTCCTTTTTTAAACCAGCTGGTGCTGAAGTGTTACCAGGTCGCATTACGATCCGATCTGCCCGAACCAGATCTATCGAATCGATTGTTTTCAGTTCGCTTTGCTTATCCATATAACAGAACACATCCTTTAGTTTCCGGTATTTGGCCGCATAGTCATCAAAACCAATGCGCACGGTTTTGACCGGGCCGTTTGAATGCAGTGTAAGCCCGATTTCTCTGTCTACGTTTATTTCTTCAACTGAAAACCGGCCGGCCATCGTGTTTCCCGGTGTTCTGCTCAGTTTCAACACAGCCATCACCGCATCAAGGGTTTCGCTTCTGGACTCCCCTTCAACATTCAGGTCGGAATACTCAAGACCTTTTACAATCGGCATGGCGTCGAGGTCGGATGCATCGGCTTCCTTAAAGATGTCTCCGAATTCATTGATAATGAAAAGGCGGCCGAGGTCGAGTACTGCGACCGGCTTATGCTCGGTTACTTTAATTACCAGTCCGGAAGGGATCTCCCTTACCACTTCCGCCTCGGCTATCCACGGGTGCATAATCAGCCTGGCTCTTGTCATGGGAAGGCTGGCGGATAGAATATTCCTTTCCCTGCCGACGCCTGCCTGGGCAAGAATTATGTCGTCCGATAACTTTTTTGCTCCTTCTATTTTTATCTCCGCGACCTTGAAATAATCACACTGGGTCAAAACGTCATGAGCAAATATCAGCGAGATGCTGATGGCGAAGGTCAGAAAGACGCCTGCCGCTATCTTAAAAAGATGGGCAAACGGCAGATTAAGCGGTCGTTTTTGTTTGCTGCTCACGGTTCTTTTTTTGTATCTGTTCGGCCGTATTTTTTTTCTACCCTGCAATTTTTACCTCTGGTTCCAGCATTATATTAAAACGATCAAAAACTCTTTTTTTTACGGTTTCCATTAGAAGGATGAAGTCCTTGGCCGATGCGTCCCCTGTATTCACCATGAAGTTTGCATGCTTTTCGGATACTTTCGCACCACCCACTTGAATTCCCTTCAAACCGGCGAGCTCTATCAGTTTGCCTGCAGTATCACCTGATTCGGGGTTTTTAAAAAAACATCCTGCATTGGGAAGCGCCGTGGGCTGATGTTGCCATCTGGCATCACGAATTTTTTGTGCCTCCTTTTTAATGGTCTCTTTGTCGCCTCTGGTCAGATGAAAACAGCCCTCAAGAATGACCGGCGGTGTGTCTTTATTATCGAAACCATCGTCCGCGATTGAAAAACTTCTGTAATTGAAGCCCAGCCGGTCTTTTTTTAGTTCGACAATCGTTTTGTCCGGGAGCAAAAAGCTTACCGCCTCAACTACGTCTTTCATGGAGCCGAGCGATGTGCCGGCATTCATTGCAATGGCGCCGCCCACGGTGCCGGGGATGCCGATGGCAAAGTTCATTCCCTGGGCACCTTTTTCCGCCGCCATCCGGCAAAGGGACTGTAACTTTGCTCCTGCACCGGCTCTGAAACAATAGGCACCGCCGCCCGCAGGTTTCTCTGTGATCTCTTCAAATTCCCTTGTCAGCACAATCACGATACCTCGAATTCCACTGTCGCTGATAAGAAGGTTGGTGCCTCCTCCAACAATGAGCCAGTGAATATGGTTATGGCCGGCCCAATGAACCAGCTCCGCCAATTTTTTTTTGTCCTCAACTCTGACAAATGCATCAGCCGGTCCGCCTACTTTAAGAGACGTATGTCTCGCCATGGGCTCATCAAATGCCACCTGTTCCCGAAACGTGGTTTCAAGCCACTTTTTCATCCTTGCCTTAAGAGACGTCTCCATCCAATCGCCTTAATACGTCAATTCCCACTTCCCACACATCCCCGGCGCCAAGCGTTAATAGAATGTCGCCACTTCGAAGAACGTCTTTGAGATAGCTTGCAGCCGCTTCTTTTCCCTCGGCAAACACGGCATTCTTGTGACCATGATCTATTATTCTCTGATGCAGATTGCGGGCGTTGACGTTAATTATTTTCTTTTCTCCGGCGGCGTATATGGGAAGAACAACCAACACATCGGACTGGTAAAACGATCGTGTAAATTCGTAATACAGATCCCTTGTCCGCGTGTACCGGTGGGGTTGAAATACAACGATCAGCCGTTTTTCCGGCCAGCTTTTCCTGATGGCGAATAACGTTGCCATTATTTCAGTGGGATGATGACCGTAATCGTCCATTACCAGTATCCCGTTCTTTTCCCCTTTTAATTCGAGCCTGCGTTGAACGCCCTCTATTTTTTCAAGGGCCCCTTTGATGACAGGGTAGGGGACGCCCAGCTCCAGGCCAACGGCGATACTTGCCAGAGCATTATTGACATTATGATTCCCGGGCAGGTTTAAAGTGAGATCTCCAAGTTTTTCACCATGGTAGAAAACAAAAAACTTTGATTTCGGCCCGTCAAAAATCACATGCCTTGCCTGAAGGTCGGCCTGGGTATTTAACCCGTATGTAACAAACCGCTTTTTAACCCTTGGGATTAAATCCTGGATCGGCTCATTATCCAGACAAAGCACGGCCAGACCGTAAAAAGGAACTCTGTCGATAAAATCCAAGAAAACATGTTTAATATGTTCAAGGTCTTTATAAAAATCCAGGTGTTCTCTATCGATATTCGTAACCACCGCAATGGTGGGGGAAAATTTTAGGAATGAGCCGTCGCTTTCGTCTGCTTCTGCGACAATATACTCACCTTGTCCCAGGACTGCGTTGGTGTTTATACTTTTAAGCTTGCCGCCGATAACGACCGTCGGGTCCAGCCCCCCTTCACCCAGGACGGATGAGACCATGGATGTGGTTGATGTTTTTCCATGGGCCCCTGCAATGGCAATACTGTACTTGAGCCTCATAAGCTCCGCCAGCATTTCCGCTCTGGGGATCACAGGAATAGACTCTCTTCGGGCGGCAACAACTTCCGAATTGTTATGGCTTACAGCAGAGGAGGTCACCACCACATCAACACCGGCGATGTGATCTTCTTGGTGCCCTTCATATATTTTCCCTCCCAACGTCTCAAGCCGCGTTGTAATATCCGTCAGTTTGACATCCGACCCCGAAACTTTATAGCCTTGGTTAAGCAGAAGCTCTGCTATTCCGCTCATGCCGATGCCGCCGATTCCGACAAAATATATATGGTATTTTTTCTGATACATGGCTTTAGGTATATTGAACTTCTTTTTTATTCCCCTTTAGTAACAGTTCATAACAATCATTGATGATGGCCTCTGCCGCCTCCGGTTTGCCCACTGACCTTGAATTGTCGGCCATGGCTCTTCGCTTTGCGGGGTCGGATGAAAGTGCGTCTATCCTCTCGGCAAGCAATCTCCCGTTTAGATTGGATTCGAGGATCACCTCCGCTGCATTCGCACCGGTGACGGACAAGGCATTTTTTACCTGGTGGTCGTCTGCAGCATAGGGATAGGGTATAAAAATCGTACATTTACCCATTGCCGTCACTTCCGCAACGGTGGTTGCTCCGGCCCGGCAGATAATCAGGTCAGCCTGTTTATACAACGAGCCCATATCATCGAAAAACGATTGTACACGATTATCCACGGCCAGGCGTGAGTAGGTATCCTTCACCAGGCTTTCATCCCTTTGCCCGGTCTGGTGGATAAAGAGAAAGTCCTCCGGATGTTTCAGCAGGGGTAGAGCATCACAGACAGCCGTATTAATGCTGTGTGCGCCCTGGCTTCCACCCAAAACGAGAATGGTAAACCGGGGCGTGACGGATTTGCCATCGGTTGCCTTGTTCATCGTTAAGGCGTCTAAAATATTTCGCCGGACCGGATTTCCCGTATATCGAATTTTTGACTTGTTCATTCCGATATCCGTATGCCTGAAGGAGACATACACCCGCTTTGCAAACCCCGAAAGAAGGCGATTGGTTACTCCCGGCATAATATTCTGCTCATGAAGCACGATGTTGACACCCGACAGCCATGCGGCTAAAAGCACGGGGCCGGCTGAATAACTTCCCATGCCGACGGCCAGGTCGGGTTTGAACCGTTTTATGATTTGTCGCGATTCAAAAATACCCACGGGCAAAAGTGAGATGGATTTTAATTTTTTCAGAGCCGTCATTCCTTTTATTCCCGACGCACTGACGGTTTCATATGAGTACCTTTTTTCACTTAATACTTTTTTCTCAAACGGGTTGCCGGTCAGCACAAACAGGACCCGGTTGTCGGGATTTTTATCCATAAACGACTCGGCAATGGCGATGCCGGGAAACAGATGGCCGCCGGTTCCTCCTCCGGCAATCAATATGTTAAACGGTTCTTGGACAACCTTTTCCCGCAATACGGGTCGGGAAATGCGACGTGTTCTGCGTGGCGAGCAGCGGTTTTCCCGACCCTGCGGAAAGCGAGCCGCTTTCAGGAGGATGTTTGAATACACGGCTCTCATGATACTCTTGATGCTCCTATATTCATCAAAATGCCAATACATGCCATATTAATAACCAGTGAGGTCCCGCCATAGCTTAAAAATGGAAGAGTCAGGCCTTTTGTAGGAAGAAGACCCAATGCGACACCCATATTTATTGAAACCTGAAGCGCTATTGCCGCCGTCAGTCCGACGGCGATGAATGAACCAAAAAGATCCTTGGATGTTTTCGAGATACTTATTCCCCGCCAGAGGATAATGAAATAAAAACCCAGTATAATAAACACGCCCCAAAGGCCCAACTCTTCACCGATAACCGAAAAAATAAAATCGGTATGCGGTTCGGGGAGGTAGAAAAGCTTTTGACACCCCTCGCCGAGACCCCTTCCCCAGAGACCGCCTGTCCCGAAAGCCATGAGGGAGTGGATGATTTGATATCCTTCATCGGAGGGATATTTCCACGGATCGAGGAAGCTGACCAGCCGTTTAAGACGATACTCCGCGCTCATCAGAAAGAAAATCACGAATGGCGATAACACAAGTATTCCGGACGCCAGATGACTCACCCGGACCCCGCCGATAAACAGCATAATCCATGTCAATGCACATAGAATCATCACGGACCCGAAATCCGGCTGCATCGCGATAAGCCCGGCAAATAGACCGAGGACAATTATATGGGGGATAAACCCAATGGAAAAGTCTTTGATCTTATCCTGTTTTTTGCTGATGGAATAGGCGAGATAAATAATCATCGCAAAACGGGCGGTTTCCGAGGGCTGGAAAGAAAAACCAAACACTTTGAGCCAACGTTTTGCGCCGCCGACCGAATGCCCGAAGGGTGAAATCTGGACGGCTATCAAAAGCAGGACTGCCAAAATCAGAATGGGATATATCGATGCCCGGAATATCCGGTATGGCGTATGCCGGAAAACAACAAGCATGACAATTCCCGCCAGAGCAAAAACCGCTTGTTTTTTTACAAAATAATAGTCAGACCCGAATCGTTCAAGGGCCAGGGCGGAGCTTGCACTGTAAACCATTACAATGCCTATTCCGGTGAGAAAAAGAACAGGAAAAAGGAGCCTCGGGTCATAGGGGAACGAAGCTGTATGACGTTTTATCTTACCCACAGCTTTTAATTCCTCCCCGAAGTGTTTTTACGGCCCGGCAAAAGGCGTCTCCTCTTTTCTGGTAATTCTCAAACATGTCAAAACTCGAACACGCCGGGGACAACAGAACCGCATCACCGGGCTTTGCATTTCTGCTTGCCGTGTATACGGCTTCATCCATCGAGTTTATTTTGACTGTCTGAACCCTGCCCCCAATGGACTGTTCGATTTTATCCGCAGCTTCGCCAATTAGAACGACCAGCCGGGCATGATTTTTTATCAGATCATTGAGACGGTTGTAGTCTCCCCCCTTATCCCGTCCCCCCATGATCAGTACCAGGGGTACGGTAAATGTTTCCAAGGCCCTTATTACGGCGCCGATATTTGTCGCTTTTGAATCATCGTAATATTCGACACCATTCACCGTTGCGACATGTTCAATGCGGTGAGGCAGGCCGGTGAAACGGTTCACCGCGTTAAGGATGCCGTCGACATGGCCCCCGGCGGCAAGGGCCGCCAAGGAGGCGGCGGCAATATTTTCATGATTATGCCGTCCTCTGAGGCTGATGGTTCTTATGTCTATCTCTCCTTTCCTGTCTCCGGCGACGTTCAGGTAGACCGTGTCACAATTGATCGCCGCACCTTTCTCCGCGGTTTTTTCCACGTTAAAAAATAGTTTGGCTGCCTTTACATGCTCTGTTACGGAGCGGACCATGGGGTCGTTATAGTTTAACACGGCAACGTCCGACTCCGTCTGGTTCTGAAAGAGTTTTGCCTTGGACAGCGCGTAGGCGTGGAAATCATCGTATCGGTCAAGGTGATCTTCCGCTATATTTAAAAGGACACCGACCGCCGGCTTGAATGTATCCGTAGTATCCAGCTGGAAACTGCTGATTTCGGCAACGACAATGTCCGCTTTTTCATCACTGTCTGCATAGTCTATAAGCGGATTCCCGATGTTTCCCCCGACAAATACACGGTGACCGGACTGAGTTAACATATCTCCTATGAGGGTTGTGGTGGTTGTTTTTCCGTTTGTCCCCGTCACCGCAATGACCGGCTGGGCAATGAACCTTGAAGCAAGTTCTATCTCGCCCCAGACCGGGATACCTTTTTCACGTGCCGCTATCACCGGTCCTATGGTATGGGGGACACCCGGACTCAGAATGATAAGGTCCGATGAAGTAAATGTCTCCTGTTTATGCCCTCCGAGCTCGGTGGGGATGCCCGCCTGATACGCATCATAAACCATATCAGGCAGTTTTTCTGCCGGGGCCAGGTCCGTGATAACGGGATCCGCCCCCCTGTTTTTCAGGAACTTGGCAACCGACAGGCCCGATTTACCCAGGCCCACCACAACAATATGTCTGTTTTTCAGTTCGATCATCTTAGTTTCAATGTGCTTATGGATACCAGAGCAAGTGTTATCGCGATGATCCAAAACCTCACGATTACTTTCGGCTCCGGCCATCCTTTTAATTCAAAGTGATGGTGGAGCGGTGCCATCCTGAAAATTCTTTTGCCGTTTGTCATTTTGAAGAAACCCACTTGAAAAATGACGGACAGGGCTTCAAGAACGAACAGCCCGCCGACGATCACAAGCAGAATTTCCTGCTTTGTGATGACGGCAACGGCTCCCAATAGACCACCCAAAGGGAGGGAGCCGACATCACCCATAAAAATTTGCGCCGGATAGGTGTTAAACCAGAGAAAACCCAGGGATGCCCCCGCGATGGCACCGCAAAACACGGTAATCTCTCCACAACCGGCGATATAATTTAATTGCAGGTAGTTTGCGATTTTTGCATGCCCGGTAACATAGGCAAAAAGCATGTAGGTGACGGAAGCAATCAGTACAGGGCCCGTTGCCAGTCCGTCCAGTCCGTCGGTCAGATTGACTGCATTTGATGTTCCCACGATGACAAAGGCCGCGAAAAATATATACCCTAAGCCGAGATCAGGCGAGACGGTCTTAAAAAACGGCACGGTTACCCGGCTCTCAAAACCCGGAACATGGATGACCATTATCCCGGCAAGAAGAGCGATTACGGACTGCAGGATGATTTTATGGCTTGCTTTCAGACCTTTGCTCTGTTTTTTTACTTGCATCAGATAGTCATCGGTTAATCCGATGGTGCTGTAGCCTGCTGCAATGAAAAGAACGATCCAGATATAAAAGTTGTTGAGATCCGACCAAAGCAGTGTCGACAGTATTATGGAGAACATAATAAGCACGCCGCCCATCGTCGGGGTCCCGGCCTTGCTGAGGTGTGTTTCCGGTCCGTCATCTCTTACGTACTGCCCTATCTGCTGCCTGCGCAGAATTTCAATAACCTTTGGGCCTAAAATAAAACAGATTAAAAAAGCGGTAAGGCTGGCGTAGATTGTCCTGAATGTGATGTAACGGAAGACATTAAACGCCGATATCTGGCTATGGAGAGGATATAGCAAATGATAAAACATCTATGAGATCCCTCCCCATTCTTTAAGATCGGCTACGATGGTTTCCATTTTCATTCCCCGAGACCCCTTGACAAGCACCCAGTCAGGGTGTGAAAGCGTATGCTTAAGCCTTTCAACAATATCCTCTTTTGGTCCGTAATAAATATGCCTTGCATCCATTTTTTCTCTCATTGCACCGTTTGCCACATCTTCCGCATATCGGCCTGTTGCGTATATACCGGAGATGTCCGCTTTTGCTGCGAATGCGCCGACGTCATGATGAACTTTCTCCGCGTAGAAACCCATCTCAAGCATGTCTCCCGCAACCAGGTAGCCGTTACTTCCCTTTTTCAGGGAGCACAAGGTTTTGATGGCAGCCTCCATTGAGGCCGGGTTCGCATTGTAGGTGTCATCAATGATGGTAATGCCTTTTCGGGTGTGAATTATGCTCATCCGTCCATGTTCCGGATTGAAGTCTTCAACTCCGGCGCGTATCTCCGGCAAAGACAATCCTGCCGAATATCCCGCTGCTGCTGCAGCCATAGCATTCGAAATCATGAAACCGCCGGGCAGGGGAAGGTCCATTTGGGTCTTTCCGGAGGGGGTGGTCAGTAAAAACCTGTGGCCGTAACCTTCTTGCGTAACCTTACTGGCCCTTATTTCCGCGTTTTCTGAAAAGCCGTAAAGGAGAACATCGGCTTCTGCATCTTTGGCCATGGCATAGACCCTTGGGTCATCTGCATTCAGAATAATCAGGCCCGACGGCGATACGTGTTCTATTAATTCGGCCTTTGCCTTAATAACGCCTTCAATGGATCCCAGGCCTTCTATGTGGGCCGCTGAAATGTTTGTAATGATGCCGATATCCGGGCTTGATATCTCTGCAAGAGTTTTGATCTCCCCGGAGCGATTCATTCCCAGTTCCACCACAGCCCAATCATATTCATCGGATAAACGGAGAAGGGTCAGCGGGAGACCTATTTCATTATTGAAATTTCCCCGGGTGGCCAGTGTAGAGAATTTTTGTTTAAATACGGATTCCGTTAATCCCCGTGTTGAGGTTTTCCCGTTTGATCCGGTTATGGCCACGGCCTTCACTCCGGACCTTGTTTTCTGAAAAGCGGCCATGTCGCCCAGGGCACGGACGGTATCGTCAACACTCACGACAGAGACATCTGTTCTGCCCCGCAGAATATTTACAATAAAAGCAACACTTTTTTCGTTTATAATAAACCCCTTGCCGCCTTCTTTGGCAACCTGGTCAATAAAATTATGGCCGTCGTGTATGTTTCCCCGGATGGCCACAAACATATCCGTGCCGGATATCGTTCGTGAGTCAATTGAGATGCCGTCAAAAACATGGTCACCACTGCCCATGACCGTGCGCCCTCCGGTTGCTTCGATTATATCCTTTATATTCCAGGGCATCGGCTTAGGCATCATTAACCTCAAGGGCTTGCTGTGCTTCTTCTCTGTCATCAAAGTGGATCGTTTGTGCTCCATGGATCTGATAGGTTTCGTGCCCTTTACCGGCAATCAGAACGGTGTCTCCCGGGCAAGCAATTTGAATTCCAAGTGTTATTGCGCTTCTCCGGTCGGGATCAACTATGTACCCCTTTTTCACGGCGCCTTTACAGTCATCCTCTTTTTGATATTCAGCGATTGATTTATCTTCTATACCGTCAATTATATCTGAGATAATGGACATCGGCTCCTCGGTTCGGGGATTGTCCGATGTAATAATGGTGAAATCCGACAAGCGGGTGGCGATTTTGCCCATTTCCGGACGTTTGGACCGGTCGCGGTCTCCTCCGCACCCGAATACGCAAATTAACTTTCCGGATACAATTGACCGTAGCGTCTTCAGCACATTTTCCAGAGCGTCGGGCGTGTGGGCATAATCGACAAAAACAAATTTCCCTTTAGTATTGTCTATGCGCTCCATTCGCCCGGGAACTCCCGGAAACGATTCTATTCCCGCTTTGATGGCATCAAGGGGGATCTTGACGGCGATTCCGACACCTACAGCGCACAAGATATTTTCAAGGTTGTAGTTGCCTGCCAGGTGGGAAGCAAATTCGAAGTCGCCGGATGGTGTGGCGATCGTACCCCCGACGCCTTTTATGTTTGATCGAATATTTTTATGTGTAACGGTGTATCCGTTGCGGGCGCCGATGGAAAAGATAGGGCCTCCCTTCGAAACATGTTCGAGCAGGCTAAATAATTCTTGGCCCCTTGGATCGTTGCAATTAATGACGGCTGACGTCTTTTTGGCGCCGCCGCTGAACAGGTGATCAGTGAACAGCCGTTTTTTGGCGGTCCAGTAAGCATCCATATTTTTATGAAAATCAAGATGGTCCTTCGACAGATTGGTGAAGACACCCACATCCATCCTGCAGCCCGTTATCCGGTGGAGGTCGACAGCATGGGATGACACTTCCAAAACAACATGCGTGATGCCTGAGGAAAGCATGTCGGCGAGCATGTTTTGGAGATCCAGCGATTCCGGTGTGGTCATCGGGTTGGTAAAAATATTGCCGTTGTATCTATAGTCTACCGTACTGATTATGCCGGTGTTGAATCCGGCTTCGGTGAGAATGCTTTGGACAAGAAATGTGGTTGTGGTCTTTCCATTGGTGCCTGTTACCCCGATTATGGTGAGTTTTTCTGAGGGGCTTCCAAAAAACGTATCCGCAATAAGTGCCAGGGCTTTTCTCGAGTCGGTCACTTCAAGTGCGGGTACACCGGGAACGGGCTTTTCCGAAATCACGGCTGAGGCCCCGTTTGACAGCGCATGGTCTATGTATTCATGGCCGTCATTCTTGAATCCTTTTATGGCAACAAAGAGGCCGCCCTTTTTAACACGGTCACTTCTGTAGCTTATGGAGGTAATATCGGGGTCACTTTCAGCTGATGGCATCCCAACACCGCGAAACAGATCCTGCGGCATATGCTGTGCGAGTACTGAAAGTTTCATCCCTTTATTCCTTTATCAAGGCTTACTGTAAGACGTTCCTTTCCTTCGGGATCGATATCCCTGTGCGGGTGCACGTTCATATAGTTAAGCACTTCGCCGGCAATTTTCTTAAATGCAGGGGCGGCCACAATACTGCCGTAATGTTGGTCCCTGGGTTCATCTATGACAACAAGGATGGTTATTTTCGGCTTTTCAGCAGGTACAAAGCCTGCAAATGAGGCGACATATTTTCCTCTTGCATATCCTCTGCTTTTTCCTATTTTCTGAGCCGTACCGGTTTTTCCGCACACGGTATATTCCTCCAGCGCCGCCTCTGCACCGGTTCCATCTTTCAGGGTGACGGTTTTCATCATGTACTTCACCTTGTCTGCAGTTTCCGAGGATACGGTGGTGCTCACTTTCTGTGGTTCGAATTTTTTCACAAGCTTTCCATTTTCGTCTGTGACGGCTTTTACAAGGTATGGCTTCATTAACACTCCGTTATTTGCTAAGGCGGACATTGCCGAGGCAAGTTGTATTGCCGATACCGAAACCCCCTGGCCGAATGAAATTGCGCTGGTGTCTATTTTTGACCATCGATAGGGAGGCAAGAGCGTTCCGCGGGTTTCCCCCGGGCAGTCAATGCCTGTTTTTTCTCCGAAGCCGAAAATTCTGAGGGAGTCGTACAGGTACTTTTTGCCGATGACCTCCGACACTTTTACTGCACCGATATTACTTGAGTATTTAATAATCTGCTGAAGAGAAAGCCATCCGTTGGGATGCACATCATGAACCGTATTGCGGCCAACCCGGTATGTCCCGTTTTCGCAGAAGAAGATGCTGTTGCTGGTGCAACCCCCGGACTCTATAGCCGCAGCAGCCAGAAAAACTTTCATTGTCGATCCGGGCTCGAATGGATCGGTGACGGCTCTGTTTCTCCATGCGTGCTGGTCGAATTTTCTGAATGTGTTCGGATTGAAGCGGGGATAATGTGCGACGGCAAGTATCTCTCCTGTTTGCGGGTTCATTACTACAACCATTCCGGATTTTGCTGAAAAGCGAACAGCGGTTTCTTCCAGTGTGTTTTCAGCAAAGTATTGAATCTTGCTGTCTATTGTGAGAACGATGTTGTTACCGTTGGCCACAATATCCTGGTTGGCATCAAACCCCCTGCCAAGGGCGTCTTTCATCACGGTGTGTCTACTCGTTGAGGCTTTTAGATAGTTGTTGTAGAAGAACTCAAGCCCTTCAAGACCCTTGCCGTCTGTTCCTGTAAACCCCAGTACCTGGGCAGCGAGGGTTTTGTTCGGGTAGACCCGGCGGGATCCGGGTATAAAGCCTATTCCCTTAATCCCGAGCTTGGCGACCGCATCTTTTTCACTTGGAAACACATTTCTTTTAATCCAGACAAATGATTTTTCCGACGTCAGGCATTTTTTAAGTTGGTTATAGCTGATATGCAACACCTTTGAGATTGATCTCGCGGCTGATTCCGGGTCCTTTATAGATGCAGGAAATGCGGCAATGGACGCTGCATCAACACTCACGGCCATTTCTCTGTGTTTGGCGTCATAAATGGTACCGCGTTTTCCCTGGATTTCGATGGATTTTCGGTATTGGTCTTCAGCCTTGCCTGAAAGCCATGGCCCTTTGAAAACATGAAGGTGTATCGCCCTGACGCCTATTGCCGCGTAGAGAAGGCCGAAAAAAATACCGGCGATGACAATTCGCGAACGTATGTTGTTTTTACTCGTCTTTCTCATGGAATAACAACCGTATGGCGATAATCCGGCATGATCAGGCCTATTTCCCTGGATGCTATGCCGGCAATCCTTTCCGGCGCTTTCAGGCCGGCAAGTTCAATGCGCAGACTCTTTTGGAGTCGTTTTAATTCTTCATTTCGTTTTTTCTTTTCTTCGATCTCATATCCCGTTTCGATGCACTGCACCCTGCACCATGTGTAACAGAACAGTTCGGCAATAAGGATTAAAAGGAGCAAAATCCAGGTGGCTGCAGCGGAACCCTTATTTTTCTTCTTTGATTTCATGGTTACACTAGAGCTTTTCAGCAATTCTCAGCTTTGCACTCCTGGACATCGGGTTGTCGGCAACTTCCTGTTCATTCGGAGTGACCGGTTTTTTTGTTATCGCCTTCATAACCCTTTGCTTATTGCATACGCATTTTGGAAAACCCGGCGGACATATGCATTCTTTTTCAAACTCTTTTATATTTCGTTTTACGATTCTGTCTTCAAGTGAGTGAAATGAAATTACACAGAGCCTGCCTTCGGGGTTCAACATATCAGGAACACCGGATATGAATCGTTCCAGCCGCTCAAGTTCACTGTTGACGGCAATTCGTAATGCCATGAAAATACGCGTGGCGGGATGGATTCTATGGCTCCCGGATTTTTTAGCCGGGTAAGCATGTATGGCAATATCAGATAATTGCCTGCTGGTGAGGACAGGTTTGGTTTTCCTGGTAGATACTATTTGCCGCGCGATCCTCCCCGCCATCCGTTCTTCCCCGTATTCCTTGAAAATCTTAGCAAGATCGTTTTCATCACTGGTATTAACAATATCACTTGCGGTTATCTTTAAGTCTGTATTCATCCGCATGTCCAGCGGCTCATTGTTCTTGAAACTGAACCCGCGACCGCTGCTTTCCAACTGGTGGAGAGACAGTCCGAGGTCCAGGAGGATGCCGTCTACGGCAGGGATTCCGAGCCCGGCAATTATGTCTTCAAGATTTGAGTAGCTATCATGAAAAAGACGGACATTTGATACAAACGGTTTTAACGCAATTTCAGCGTGTCTGATCGCATCTTTGTCCTGATCAATACCGATGAGCCGTCCTTCGGGGAGAATTTTTTCAAGAATGCGCCGGGCATGCCCTGCGCCTCCCAGAGTGCCGTCGACATATATCTTCCCCGGACGGCAGTTTAAGTAATCCACCGCTTCTGCGGGCATTACTGAAACATGATTATATTGCATCGATCAGAGCCCCAGTTTTGCGATTTCCCTGATAACCTCCTCTTTCATCATATCGTCTTCAAGTTGTTTGTTTTCAGTTTCCCATTTTTGGCGAGCCCATATTTCAAAATGGTCGAGTACACCCACAAGTACGATGTCCTTTTTAACACCGGCATATTCTCTGAGCAGCGGCGGGATCAGGATGCGTCCCTGTTTGTCGCAGGGGCAGTCGGAGGCGCCGCCGACAAAAATCCTTCGAAAGCGGCGCATGCTTTCCCCTTTCTCGGCCACGGCAAGGATTCTGGCCTCCACCTCTTTCCACCCTTCGTAAGTATAGGCAAAGAGGCTTGAATCCATCTTTGTTACCATAACGCCGTCGCCGCCGCCTGCTTTCAGCACATCCCTAAAACGGGCCGGGATGATCAGCCGGCCTTTGACGTCAATTGTATGAAATGAGCTTCCCCTAAACATGGTTCACCATAATTTACCACTTTTCTCCACATTATTTGTCATTTCTACACTATTCTGACATTGTGTCAAGAAAAAATAGCAAAAAAATATATAATTTATATAATAATTAATTTATGTTAATAAAATAATTTTGATGAATTAATTTGTGGTTTATAGTGGTGTTTGCCTCATGGAGGATATTTTTTGAAAAAAAATACATAAAGACTTTCAATAGTATTGATATAATGATATAGACACAGTTTGCGCTAAAAATATTTACGGAATTTAATCTGTGTAATTGTGGCAAGGGTTCGCAATATTTTATGGAGGAATAGACAGTTATGGCTGAAGAAGCAATCAAACTAGGGGGGAAAAAGACAAGTACCTTCATGGACAAGGTTAAGGAGCTCCTTCCGGAGGGAGGGAATCTTAATGCCTGTCTGACGTGCGGTGCATGTGCATCCGGCTGTCCCGCGACAGGCCTTGAAGGAATGGATCCCAGAAAATTTCTGAGAATGGCGGCATTGGGGATGGACGAAGAAATTAAAAAATCCGACTGGCCGTGGATGTGCACCATGTGTCAGCGATGCATCTATGTCTGCCCGATGCAGATTAATATACCGCAGCTTGTGTATTACGCCCGTGCTGAAAGGCCTAGAGACGAGCGTCCCAAAGGCATCCTGGGCTCCTGTGATATGGCGCTTAGAAATGAAAGCGGAAGCGCAATGGGCACATCTCCGGAAGATTTTGAATTCGTTGTTGAGGATGTTCTTGAAGAATACAGGGAAGCTCAACCTGAGTTTGCGGAAATGGAAGCACCCGTAGACAAACAGGGCGCCGAGTTTTTCCTGAACCAGAATTCAAGGGAACCTGTTACCGAGCCTGATGAGATGGTGCCGCTCTGGAAGATTCTTCATACCGCCGGTATAGACTGGACATACGGCAGCAAAGGGTGGGGCGGTGAAAACTACTGCCTGTTTCTTGCCGACGACGAATCGTGGAAAAAGCTCACCGAAATAACCGCTAAACAGGCGGATGAATTGGGGGTTAAGACGTACCTGAACACCGAATGAGGGCACGTCACTTTTGCAGTCCGGACGGGACTGTCTCGATTCAACATTGAACACAACTTTGAAGTTAAAAACATTTATGAATACTATGCAAAATGGATCAGGGAAGGACGGCTGAAGGTTAACTCGGACTGGAACAAAGACCGGAAGATCAAGTTTACCGTTCAGGATCCCTGTCAGATCGTCAGAAAGAGCTTTGGTGATCCCATTGCCGAAGATCTCCGCTTTGTGGTGAAATCGGTGGTGGGAGAAGAAAATTTTATCGATATGACGCCCAACAAGTCAAACAACTTCTGCTGCGGCGGCGGCGGCGGCTTCCTTCAGTCAGGCTTCAAGGATCAGCGGCTCGAATACGGCAGAATTAAAGATCAGCAAATTAGAGCGACCGGTGCGGATTACTGCATCGCTGCCTGCCATAACTGCCACGCTCAGATTCATGAGCTGAGTGAGCATTATGAAGGGCACTATGGCGTCGTTCATCTGTGGACCTTGATAGCCCTGTCACTTGGAATTCTTGGACCCAATGAGCGTGAATACCTTGAAGACGACCTGAAAGATGTTAATGTGTTTCACCCGGAAACGGAAATGTAGACCAAACCAAGGCGCCGTTCCAAAATTAATATGGAAAAACTGAAGGGAACCCGGCCTGCTTTTAAAGCACGCCGGGTTTTTTTCAAGGGCCGACGTCTCTCTCCAAATATTCATCCGATCATTTTTAATGCCCGCCGCCGGCTTTGCTGAATAATTGATGCCGTCGCCAACCCTTTATTCGGTGAGTCGATTAGGGTGATGTAACAACGCTTAAATGATTCAATGTACAGGAAATAATAGTTGACGTTAAACACGGGCGGTGCTACCAATTCGTAAAAAATGTGGTGATAAATTTTTCAAGGTTGATTAAAATTTGACTCCTCTCCCTGATAAGAATCAGCGTTCTTTATTAGAAACATTGAAAAACAGTAACAATGCCGACTCGGAACAGTCGATTACCAAGCGTGTATTAAAAGGTTTATTCTGGACGTCTGCAGGCACTGGGGCTGAGTTTGTTCTGCATGCCGGCGCCCTGCTGCTTCTCGCAAGGCTTATATCTCCGGAAGAGTTTGGCGTTGTCGGTGCGGCCATGGTGGTTATAAACTTCTCCGTTATTTTTTCGGAGCTCGGCATTGGGTCCGCGCTGGTACAGTGTCCAAGGTTGGATGAAAAGCATCTCAGAACCGGCTTTACCATTTCACTCTTATTTGGTCTCCTATTAACGCTACTTGTGCTATTGCTTTCTCCTGTGATTGCAGCATTCTTCCAAATGCCAAAATTGAAAACTATTCTAATGGTGCTATCCATTGTTTTTTTTCTTCAGGGAATGTCGATTGTTGCGGAGTCACTATTGAAGAGGGATATGGATTTTCGCAAGCTTACGGCCGTTGAAGTATCATCCTTTGCATTAGGATATGGCATCACCGGAGTAGTAATGGCATTTCTGGGATACGGAGTATGGGCCCTGGTCGGAGCGACGTTAATACAGGCTTTGGTAAAAAGCACTCTTTTAATCGTTATTAAAGGCCACCGGAAACGGTTACTTCTGGACAAAAAGACGCTTAATGAACTACTTACCTTTGGCAGCGGTTTGACAATGGCCAGGATATTTCTCTATTTTGCAAACCAGGGCGATAACCTGGTTACCGGACGATGGCTTGGCGCTGAATCTTTGGGAATCTATGGCAGAGCCTATCAGATGATGGTAATGCCGGCAAGTCTATTTGGCAAGATAGTGGATAAGGTGCTTTTCCCGGCATTGGCAAAAGTGCAGGATAGCCCGCAACGCCTTGCTAAAGCATTCAAACAGGGAATGGCAATTACGGGGCTGATTGTTTTGCCTTCAAGTGCGGTTATGTTTATTCTCGCACCCGAAATCATTTCAGTCGTATTGGGACCAGTCTGGCAGAAAGTCGTGGTGCCTTTTCAGATTCTAGCTGTCGGCATGTTTTTTCGAACCGGTTATAAAGTGACCGGTACGCTTGCAAGGGCGAAAGGGGCTGTTTATAATATAGCCTGGCGAAATGGGTTATACGGTGTAATGGTTTTGGCAGGTTCCTGGCTGGCGCTTCCGTATGGACTATCAGGGGTTGCAACGGCAGTCGTGGTCGCTTTAACTATATATTTTTTCCTCATGACAACACTGAGCCTTCGAATCACTAAATTAGGCTGGCTAACCCTTATCAAGGCCCAGATACCGGCGTTTAACTCAATGGTCATAATGGTATTCTCAACATGGGCCATAGTATCTTTGTTAAGAGACAACAATTTTTCCGCAATTGCTATTCTTAGTATTATTGCAGCGGTAATTTTTTTACACCTTATTATTTTTTATCGCTATTTTCCGCTGGTATTTATTGGTAAAGATGGAGTCTGGCTTGTTTCGGTTATTGTTGATAGTATTTCAGATTTTAAATTAAGCCGAAGCAAAAAAAACAAACAAATACATACAGAATGAATTAAAGGCAACATACCTTTTTAAAAATAGAGTAGAAATTGATAAATGAAAAAAACAATAATCTACATTGCGGGATACGGAAGAAGCGGGTCCACTCTTCTCGACGTCATTCTCGGAAGTCACCCCCAAATCATGGGTACCGGTGAGTTGACGAACATTTTTGACTGTATGGATGACCCGGCAAGCCCGTGCTCATGCGGAAAAAATGTGCATGACTGCTCTTTCTGGGGTGACGTTACGACGCATCTGCTAAGAGGTAAAGGTGCCTCCCAAAAAAACCGGGGAGGGTTGCTACAGACATCCTGTGAAGAGTGGACTAATGTTTCTCTCCTGTTTAATGACAGAAAAAAAAAATATGATGGTTATAAAATCCTTATGACGGGCTTGTTTGATTATCTTTTCAAAATAGGCGGCAGGGAGTTCATCGTTGATTCCTCGAAAAATGCCTACACATCGTCATGGAGGCCATTGGCACTGAAAAAAATATGTGGATATGACGTTAAACTGATTCACCTGGTAAGAAATGGACAGGGCGTCATGATGTCCAAAATGAAAGGCGATAACACCGACATGCGAAAAGGGATTTACAGGACAAAGCCATTTGCTGCACTTGAAGGGTTATTTGGCTGGATAATTGCTAATCTTGTCGTGATAATTACACGGATTCTCCTGCCTCCGAAAACATATTATTTAATGAAATATGAGGATATGGTCAGGGAGCCCGAGAAAGAGTTGATTAAGGTCGGCGGTTTCCTCGGTTTGGATTTTAAAGAGACAATACAGTCAATCCGCCGAATGAAACCCATCCCGGTGGGCCACCTTATTTCCGGGAATCGTCTGGCTCACAATAACAGCACCATATTGATCGATAAAGACTCGGTCAGGAAAGTCTCACTTCCCGTGCATCTGAGTATCCTTTACTATCTGGCGGGTTGGCCCATTATCGCCTACATGTGGCTGCATAATTTAACCAGGACGCCGTATCGATCTTGAGGGGAGCGCTCAGGCTCAGTCAATTTATAAGAGAACCGACAACCTAAGCCGCAACCGACAGTTTTACGGCACACACTTTATATTCCGGAATCTTTGAAACCGGGTCCAGCGCGGCATTGGTAAGCTTGTTGGCGGCAGCTTCCGCAAAATGGAATGGAATAAAGACCGTACCGTTCACCGCCATGGGGGAGATAACCGCTTTCGCCCGGATAACCCCCCGTCGGGATGCTATATCAACCATGG